>Ga0209592_1000004_pt1 | contig 84214 bp, 101 predicted proteins | sample PPLLak2March2015_2_FD_187251 | JGI IMG/M metagenome (GOLD analysis project Ga0209592, IMG submission 187251) | Freshwater sediment microbial communities from Prairie Pothole Lake near Jamestown, North Dakota, USA - PPLs Lake P8 Core (3) Depth... | ecosystem: Environmental > Aquatic > Freshwater... | reverse complement strand
GCACGGTCCAGGCGCGCACCTCCTTGGGCCCGGCGGTGAAGTAGGTCTGCAGGCCGAGCAGGCGGTAGGCGGCGCGGATGACGCGGTTCAGGCCCGGCTCCTCCATCCCCATGTCCTCGAGAAACAACCGCTTGTCCTCGTCGGGCATGTCGGCGATCTGCGACTCGATCGCGGCGCTGATGGGGACGACGGGCGCGCCTTCCTTGGCCGCGTACGCCTCCACCTGCTGAAGCAATTTTTGTGAACCCTCTTCTGCGACGTTGGCGACGTACATCGTCGGCTTCATGGTGAGGAGGAAAAGCGGCTTGATGACCGCCGCCTCCTCGCGCGAAAGCTCGGCGGTCCGCGCCGGACGCCCGGCGTCGAGGGCGGCCTGGACTTTCTTCAGCGCGGACACGAGCCGCTGCGCCTCCTTGTCGCCCGCGGTCTGCGCCACCTTGGCGTACTTGGAGATCTGCCTCTCGACGGCATCGAGGTCGGCGAGGGCGAGCTCCGTGTTGATCGTCTCGATATCCGAGACCGGGTCGATCTTGCCCGCGACGTGGACCACGTCGGGGTCCTCGAAGCAGCGCACGACGTGCGCGATCGCGTCGGTCTCCCGGATGTTGGCGAGGAACTTGTTGCCCAGGCCCTCGCCCTTCGAGGCGCCGGCGACCAGCCCGGCGATGTCGACGAACTCGACCACCGCCGGCACGACCTTCTGCGGCTGCGCGATGCCGGCGATCACGCCCAGGCGCGGGTCGGGGACCTCGACGATGCCCACGTTCGGCTCGATGGTGCAGAACGGGTAGTTCTCGGCCGCGATGCCGGCCTTGGTGAGCGCGTTGAAGAGGGTCGACTTGCCGACATTCGGCAGGCCGACGATGCCGCACTTCACGCTATTTCTTTCCGAACAGCGAGCCCAGCAAACCAGACTTCTTGGGCTCCGTCGCTTTCGGCGGTTCCGGCTGTATCTCCGGCTCCTTGACGGGAGCTTCTTTCTTTTCGACTGTCTTCGGCTCGCCCGAATGGAGCTTATGGATGGCGCCCTGCATGTCGCCCTTCAGCATTTCGGGCAGGACCTGCAGCGAACGGTCGATCGCCTCGTCGATGAGCGCCCTCTCCTCGGTGGAAGGCTTGTGCAGCACGTAGTCGCCGCCTTCGGTACCGACGGGAGGCTTTCCCACCCCGACGCGCAGGCGCCAGTACTCGTGCGAGCCCAGGCGTTGCGAGATGTCCCGCAGGCCGTTGTGGCCCGCGATGCCGCCGCCCTGCTTGATGCGCGCCACGCCCGGCGCAAAGTCGAGCTCGTCGTGCACGACGAGGACCTCCTCCGGCTTGATTTTGAAGAAGCCGGCGAGCATCTGCACCGGCTGGCCGGAGAGGTTCATGAACGACTGCGGTAGAAGGAACCAGGCGCCGGCGGCGTTCTTGCCGACCAGCGCCTTGAACTTCGGGTCCTTGCGCAGCACCATCCCGTTCGCCTGGGCAAAGCGCTCGACCAGCCAGAAGCCCGCGTTGTGGCGCGTGCGCTCGTACTCCTTGCCCGGGTTGCCCAGGCCGACAACCAGACGAATCACTTCTTCTCTTTCTTGTCGCCCTTGTCGGCAGCCGGCTTCTCGGCCTTGTCGGCACCCTTGGCGCCCTTCGCAGCCTTGTCGCCCTCGGCAGGCGCTTCGCCTTCCTTCGCCGGCGCGGCCTGCTCGGTGGTCGGGATTTCCGACGGCGCCACGGCGGCCGTGGCGGCGGCTTCCTCTTCCTCGGTGATCAGCGCCGGCACCACGACCGTCGCCACGACCGGGTTCTCGTCCTTGTGCAGCGTCGCCTCGACGCCTTTCGGCAGCGCGAGGTCGCGCGCGTGGATCGAGTTGCCGACCGCGAGCGCGCCCAGGTCCACCTCGATGTACTCCGGCAGGTCGTCCGGGAAGCAGCTGATGCCGAGCTCGTTCAGCACGTGGCTCACCACGCCGCCCTGCTCCTTCACGCCCGGAGAGCTCTCGGCGTTGATGAAGTGCAGCGGCACCTTCATGTGGATCTTCTTGTCCTTGGAGACGCGCTGGAAGTCGATGTGCTGCACCTGCGCCTTGAACGGGTGCATGTTCACCGCGCGCAGCAACACCTGCTGCTTCGCGCCGCCGACCTCGAGGGTGAGGATCGAGGCGTGGAACTTCTCGTTCCTCAGGTTGAGGTACAGGTCCTTGTGGTCGAGCTCGATGGTGACCGGGCCCTGCTCGCCGCCGTAGACGATGCCCGGCACGCGCCCCAGGCGGCGCAGCCTGCGGCTCGGCCCGGTGCCCTGTGCTTCGCGCTTGCGCGCGCTGATTTCGATTGCCATTGCCTTGCTCCTAGTGAATTAGCCTATTCGGTGAAAAGCGAACTTACCGATTCCTCGGTATAGATCCGCAGGATTGTCTCGGCGATGAGTCCGGCGACCGACAGCTGCCGGATGCGCGGCACCTGGCGCGCCTCCTCGTTGAGCGGGATGGTGTCGGTCACCACCAGCTCGTCGAGGTCGGACCGCGCGATGCGCTCCACCGCGCCGCCCGAGAGCACGGCGTGCGTGCAGTACGCCACCACTTTGGTGGCCCCTTCTTCCTTCAGCACCTGGGCCGCCTTCACCAGCGTGCCGGCGGTGTCGACCATGTCGTCCATGATCACGCAGGTGCGCCCCTTGACCTCGCCGATCACGTTCATCACCTCGGCGACGTTCGCCTTCGGGCGCCGCTTGTCGATGATGGCGAGGTCCGATTCCAGCCGCTTGGCGAGGGCCCGCGCCCGCACCACGCCGCCGACGTCGGGCGAGACCACGATCAGGTCCTCGTAGCGCTGCTTCCACACGTCGCCGAGCAGCACCGGCGCGGCGTAGATGTTGTCGACCGGGATGTCGAAGAAGCCCTGGATCTGGTCCGCGTGCAGGTCCATCGTCAGCATGCGCGCCACGCCGACCGATTGCAGCATGTTCGCGACCACCTTGGCGCTGATCGCCACGCGCGCCGAGCGCGGGCGCCGGTCCTGGCGCGCGTAGCCGAAGTACGGGATCGCGGCGGTGACGCGGGCGGCCGAGGAGCGCTTGAGCGCGTCCACCATCACCAGCAGCTCCATCAGGTTGTCGTTGGTCGGCGCGCAGGTCGACTGCAGCACGAAGACGTCCTTGCCGCGCACGTTCTCCAGCAGCTCCACCATCACCTCGCCGTCGGAGAACTTGCCGACGATGGCGCGCCCGATGGACAGATTCAGGTGCTTCGCCACCTCCTGCGCGAGGCGCGGGTTGGCGTTGCCCGTGAAGACCATCAGCCGTTCGAGCGGCGCGTTTGTCATAGCGTGTGCTGGCTGGGGAGGAAGGATTCGAACCCTCGTATGCCGGAATCAAAATCCGGTGCCTTAACCAGCTTGGCGACTCCCCAGTTGTTCAAGTCAGACCCAGTCATGGAGCGGATGACGCTCGAGGCCCTGCGTCACGAACCCGCTCATTCCCCCCGGCAACTGGGACTGAACCGCGTCCGCCTGCGCCCTGGTCTCGAACTCGGCGAAGACGCACGCTCCGGAGCCCGTCATGCGCGCCCGCGGGCACCTCTGCTTCAGCCACGCAAGCTGCGCTGCCACCTCGGGATAGCGGGCGGTCACGACGGCCTCGAGATCGTTCTGCCCCTGCCCCGGGAAAAAGGGCGGTATTTTGAGTCGTTTCGACCGCCCTGTCAACGCGGAAGCGAAAGTTTCCTTCGTGGAAACCGACACTTGCGGCACGAGCACGAGGTACCAGGCGGCCGGCAGATCGAGGGGCTGCAGCCGCTCGCCGATGCCCTCGCCGAGCGCGTTGCGCCCGTAGACGAAGAAGGGCACGTCCGCGCCGAGTCGCAGGCCGATCGCCATCAGCTTCTCGCGTGACAGCCGGCATGCCCAGAGCCTGTTCAGGACGAGAAGCACCGTGGCGGCATCCGACGAGCCGCCGCCGAGGCCGCCGCCCACCGGCAGGTTCTTCTCCAGCTGGAGCTCGGCGCCCGCGGGCGTGCCGCTCTCGGCCTTGAGCAGGCGCGCCGCGCGCACGCAGAGATTGTCCTCCCCGAAGATCCCGGCGAAGCGGATCTCCCCGTCCTCGCGGACGGCCATGCCGACCCGGTCGCCGCGGTCGATGAGCCTGAAGGCGGTCTGCAACTCGTGATAGCCCGCATGTTCCCCTTCCTCGCGGCGCGCGAGGACGTGCAGGAAGAGGTTGAGCTTGCCCGGCGCCGGGCCCCAGGTCACTTCCACTCGGTGACCGCGAAGCGCAGCTCGATGCCGGGGTACACGAGGCGCATCAGCCGCGGCCGCTCGTCGTCGTATTCGAGATACTCGATGCGCCAGCCCCGCTGCTCCAGTACGCGCACTTGGCCTTCCGCGGATCTTTCTATATTGAAGGGCTGTCCGTCCGCGGGCCGCGCGCGCACCCAGTCGCCCAGGCCGAGGAGCGGCAGACGGAAGCCGAGCACCTTCTGCGTGAGCGTTTCCGCGTCGTCCGCGCGGTATTCGCGCGGCTCGGCGGTGCGCAGGATCACCCCTTCGGCGTTGCGCACGATGCGCGCCACGCCCTGGCCAAGGGGGCTGCTGATCAGCATCTCGTCGCCCTGCCGGGCGTGGCTCCAGGTGACGTTGCCGGTGAACGACTCGCCGTTGTAGCGCGCCGCGAGCCGGCCGGCCAGCTGGAACTCGAGCGGCCCATCGGGCGGGCGCGGCTCGAACTGCGCGCAGGCCGCGATGAGCGCCACGGCGGCCAGCGAAGCCGCGCGGCGAACGGCCCGCTTCACCGCCTGAGCCGCTTGATCGTCTTGCGCAGCGTCTCGTTCTCGGGCGCGGACTTGAGCGACTCCTGCCACACGCGGTCGGCTTCGTCGCGCTCGCCCAGCTGCCAGAGCACTTCGCCGAGGTGCGCGCCGATCTCCGCGTCCGGGCGCCCGGCATAGGCGCGGCGCAGCGTCTCGGCCGCGCCCTTTAGGTCGCCTTCGCGGTACTGCACCCACCCCAGGCTGTCGACGATGAAGTAGTCCTCGGGCGCGAGCTCGAGCGCCTGCTCGATCAGCTTGCGCGCTTCCGGCAGGCGCGTGTTGCGCTCGGCGAACGAGTAGCCGAGCGCGTTGTAGGCGTGCGCGTGGTCGGGCTTCACCTGGATCAGCTTGCGCAGGTGGCTCTCGAGCAGGTCGAAGCGCTCGAGCTTCTCCGCGGTGAGCGCGAGGTCGTAGAGGAGCTCGGGCTGCTCGGGCTCCTTCGTGAGGGCCTCGCCGAGCAGGTCGAAGGCCTCGCCGTGGCGGTTGGCTTCGCGCAGGAGCTGCGCCTCGGCCACCAGGAGCTGCACCTGCTCGTCGGGATGGTCGGCGCTGACGCGTTTCAGGAAGGCGCGCGCCTCGTCGAGCTTGCCCTGCTTCGCGATCGCGCCGGCGGTGCGCATGCGCGCCGGCAGCACGTGGTCGCCGTCCTTGATGCCGTCGTACCACTTGATCGCGTCGGGCCATTGCTTCTGCTCCTCGGCCATCTGCCCGAGGAGGTAGCGCACGCCGTTCGCGTCGCGGTAGCCCATGCCGAGCAGGCGCTTCATGTTCTCCTCGGCGACCGGGTAATCCTTGAGCTGGAAGGCGAGCAGGCCGACGGCGTAGATCACCTCGGTGTTGCCGGGGCTGGCGGCGAGCACGGCCTCGAACTGCTTGCGCGCTTCCGGGAAGCGCTTGTCGAGGACGAGCGCGCGCGCGTAGTTCATGCGCGCCTCGCGCGAATTGGGATTGCGCTCGACGAAGTCGCCCAGGCGCTTCGCCGCCGCGGCGGAAGATCGCTTCTGCAGCACCTGGGCCTCGAACAGCGCGGCGAGCTCCCAGTCCGGGCGCAGCGCCGCCGCCTGGCGGATGGCGGCGAGCCCGGCGGGCTCGTCGCCGGCGGCGATCGCCGCCTGGGCGATCGCGAAATGCGCCTGGGCGAGCTGCGGGTACTTGCCCGCGAGCTTGCGCACCACGCGCAGGTTGGATTTCTTGTCCGGGTTGCCGGCGAGCAGTCGATTTAACTGCAGGAAGCCGTTTTCCAGGTTCACGCCTTCGCCGGCGAGCAGCTTCTGCAGGTAGGGCTCGGCCTCGTCTACGCGCTTGGCGGCGACGAGCAGCGCCGCCACGACCTGCATGGCCTGCGGCGACTGCGGCTCGATCTTCTGCCAGGTCTTCGCCGCCTCGAGCGCGAGCGCCGGCAGGCGCGCCTCGTTCGCCACCTCTACGGCGCGCCGCGCGACGCGCGCATCGCCGGTGCGGCGCGCGAGCTCGAGGTAGGTCTGCGCCGCGAGCTCGGCGTCTCCCCGCTGCAGGGCGATCTCGCCGAGCAGGAATTCGTAGAGCATCGGCTCGTTCAGCTCGGCGCCCGCCGCGGCCGACTTGGCGGCAGGTTGCGCCGCGAGGCTGCCGGGGAACGCGAGGAACGCCGCCAGAGCGAGCGGAGCGAGTTTCTTGACCATCTGGAGTTCGACCGATCTTAGGTATATTTGGTGCCCCGCACAAGGTCGAAACTCCTCATGCCGGAGCTCCCGGAAGTCGAAGTCACGAGGCGCGGGCTCGCCCCCCAGCTCGCCGGCCGGCACATCTCGGCAGTCATAGTGCGCGAGCCGCGCCTGCGCTGGCCGGTGCCGACGGAGGTGCGCTCGCTCGCCGGGCGCACCGTGCGCGCGGTGAATCGCCGCGGCAAGTACCTGCTGCTCGACTGCGGCGACGGCCACCTCATCGTGCACCTGGGCATGTCGGGGAGCCTGCGCCTGGTGCCGCCGGGCACGCCGGCGCAGAAGCACGACCATTTCGACCTCGTGCTCGGCGATCGCACGCTGCGCCTGCGCGATCCGCGGCGCTTCGGCGCGGTGCTATGGACCGCGAAGGCCCCGGACACCCACCCTCTGCTCTGCGGGTTAGGGCTCGAGCCGCTCTCGCCCGCGCTCGCCCCTGCGCCGCTGCACGCGCTGACGCGCGGCAGCCGCGTGCCGGTGAAGCAGTTCCTCATGGACGCGCGGCGCATCGTCGGCGTCGGCAACATCTACGCCTCGGAAAGCCTGTTCCGCGCCGGCATCCATCCGCGCAGGCGCGCCAACCGCGTTTCGCTGAAGGCCTGCGCAAAGCTCGCAAGCGCCATCAAGCAGACGCTGCGCGCCGCGATCCGCGCCGGCGGCTCGAGCCTGCGCGACTACGTGGGCGCCGACGGCGTGCTCGGGGATTTCCAGAGCCGCACCTGGGTGTACGCCCGCGAGGGCGAGCCCTGCCGGCGCTGCCGCACGACGATCAGGCGCATCGTGCAGGGAGGCCGCTCGAGCTTCTACTGCCCTACTTGCCAGCGCTGACCTTTTTGCGCAGGCGCTCCCCCACCAGCGGATGCACGAACTTGGAGACGTCGCCGCCGAGCGCGGCGATCTCGCGCACCAGCGTCGCCGAGATGAACATGTGCTGCTCGGAAGGCGTGAGGAACACCGTCTCCATATCGGGGTAGAGGCTGCGGTTCATTCCCGCGAGCTGGAACTCGTACTCGAAATCCGACACCGCGCGCAGGCCGCGCAGCACCACGCGCGCGCCCTGCTTGCGGACGAAGTCGGTGAGCAAGCTGTCGAAGCCGACGACGCGCACGTTCTTGATTTCGCCCAGCACCTCGCGCGCCATCGCCACGCGCTCCTCCAGCGGGAAGAAGGCCTTGGCGCGGCTGTTGGCGACGCCGACGACGAGCTCGTCGAAGAGCGCGCAGGCGCGGCGCACCAGGTCCTCGTGGCCGCGGGTGAGCGGGTCGAACGTTCCGGGGTAGACCGCCTTGATCATCGTCTCTCCAGCAGCTGGTAGCTCACCTGCCCTGCGCGCGCGCGCTTGAGCTCGCGCCACGCTTCGTCTTCGACCGGCTGCTCGGACTCCACGTACACGCGGGCCGCCGGCGCAAGCCGCGCGGCAAGCCGCTCGAGCGCGCCGGGCAGTGCATTCTGCCCGAACGGCGGATCGAGGAAAACCACGTCGAACGCCTCGGTTGCGCGCTGCAGATAACGGAACGCGTCGTCCTGGACCAGCTCGACCTGCGCCGCTCCGAAGGCGGCCTTTGTCTCTCTCAAGGAAAGAAAGACGGAGCGATCCTGTTCCACCATGACCACGCGCGCGGCGCCGCGCGAGGCGGCCTCGAAGCCGAGCGCGCCGCTGCCGGCGAAAAGGTCCAGGCACGCCAGGCCGTCGAGGCGCTGCCCGAGCCAGTTGAACAGCGTCTCGCGCACGCGGTCGGGCGTGGGACGCAGCCCGGGCCGCGCCGGCACCGCGATGCGCCGGCCGCGATATTCGCCGCCGATGATGCGAATTTTCCCCCTGTTAGAATGCACCGATCGATGGTAGCAGCGCTTTCCTGGGCAGCGCGCCTGAAGGCAGGCCTCGCGCGCACGCGGGAGGTGCTCAACACGCCCGTCTCGGAGCTGTTCTCGCGGCGGCGCATCGATGAATCCGCCTACGAGGAGCTGGAGACGGCGCTGCTGCAGGCCGACTGCGGCGTGGCCGCCACGCAGGCGGTGCTCGCCTCGCTGCGCAAGCAGAAGCTCGAGGACGGCGCGGCGCTCAAGGGCGCGCTCAAGAAGGCGCTGCTCGATCTGCTGCAGCCGCTGGAGCGGTCCCTCGACGTTTCCGCGGCGAAGCCTTTCGTCATCATGATCGCCGGCGTGAACGGCTCCGGCAAGACCACCTCGATCGGCAAGCTCGCCAAATGGCTGCAGGGGCAGGGCAAGAGCGTGCTCCTTGCCGCCGGCGACACGTTCCGCGCCGCGGCGCGCGAGCAGCTCGTGGTCTGGGGCGAGCGCAACGGCGTGCCGGTCGTCGCGCAGGCCGGGGGCGACCCCGGCGCCGTGGTCTTCGACGCGCTCGGCGCCGCGCGCGCGCGCGGCGTCGACACTGTGATCGCGGACACTGCCGGGCGCCTGCCGACGCAGCTGCACCTGATGGAGGAAATCCGCAAGGTGAAGCGGGTCGCGGCCAAGGCCCAGGCGGGCGCCCCGCACGAGGTGCTGCTCGTGCTCGACGCCAACACCGGCCAGAACGCGCTCGCGCAGGTCAGGGCCTTCGACGAGGCGCTCGGCCTCACCGGGCTCGTCCTCACCAAGCTCGACGGCACGGCGAAGGGCGGCGTGGTCTGCGCCATCGCTCGCGAGAAGCCGGTTCCGATCCTCTTCGTCGGCGTCGGCGAGCAGATCGACGACCTGCGCCCCTTCGTCGCGCGCGACTTCGTGGAGGCGCTGGTTGGTTAGCTTCTCCGCCGTGGTGAAGCGCTATCCCGGCGGGCAGGAGGCGCTGCGCGAGGTGAGCTTCTCGATCGAAGCCGGCGAGCTGGTGTTCCTCACCGGGCGCTCCGGCGCGGGCAAGTCGACGCTGCTCAAGCTCATCCCGGCGATCGAGCGGCCGAGCTCGGGCTCGGTGATCGTCAACGGGCAGAACGTCGGCGCGCTCAAGCGCGCCGCCATTCCCTACCTTCGCCGCAACCTGGGCCTCGTGTTCCAGGACCAGAAGCTGCTCTACGACCGCAGCGTCTACGACAACGTCATGCTGCCGCTCTCGTTCTCGACGCATGCCCCGCGCGAGGCGGCGCGCCGCGCGCGCGCCGCGCTCGACAAGGTCGGCCTGCTCGCCCGCGAGAAGGCGAACCCGGTCCAGCTCTCCGGCGGCGAGCAGCAGCGCCTCGCCATCGCCCGCGCGGTGGTGAACCGGCCCGCGGTGCTGGTCGCCGACGAGCCCACCGCCAACCTCGACGCTGAGTCGGCCGCGCGCGTCCTGGACATCTTCGTCGCCTTCAACCAGGTGGGCGTGACGGTGCTGCTCGCGACCCACGACCAGGGGCTGGTCGAGCGCTACGGAAAGCGCGTGTTGAACCTGAAGGACGGGAGGCTCGCTTGACCGCCTGGCTGCGCCAGCACCGCCAGGCCTTCGGCGCCGCGCTGCGGCGGCTCGCCCGGGCGGCGGGCCTGCTGAGCGCCCTCGTCATCGGCGTCGCGCTGGCGCTGCCCGCGGGCAGCTATGCGCTGCTCGAGAGCCTGCGCGGCCTCTCCGCGCGCCTCACCCTCGAGCCGCAGATCTCGGTCTTCCTGCCACTCGAAGCGAAGCGCGGCGACGCAGACGCGCTGGGCGCCAGGCTGCGCGCCGACTCGCGCGTCGGCGCGGTGCGATTCGTCTCGCGCGAGGAGGCGCTGAAGGAGCTGAAGCAGGTGCAGGGCATCTCCGAAGTCGTGGCCGCCATCGGCCGCAATCCGCTGCCCGACGCCTTCGTGGTGAGCGCCAGGGTCGAAGCCGTCGAGGCGCTCGCCGCGGACCTGGGCAGGCTCCCGGGGGTCGCGCACGTGCAGGCCGACGCGGCGTGGGCACGCCGCCTCGCCGCGCTCGAGCGCATCGGCCGGGTCGGGCTGGGGCTGCTCGCCGGGCTGCTCGGCGCCGCGCTCGTCGCCGTGACCTTCAACACCATCCGGCTGCAGATCCTCACCCAGCGCGAGGAGATCGAGGTGTCGAAGCTGATCGGCGCCACCGATGCCTTCATCCGGCGCCCTTTCTATTACTTCGGGCTGCTCCAGGGCCTCACCGGGGGAGTGTTCGCGCTCGCGATCGTCGCCGGCGCTCTGGCGCTCCTCAACCGCGAAGTGCAGCCGCTCGCCGCCTCCTACGCCTCGGCCTTCCACTTCGCCTTCCCGGCGCCGGGCGACGCGCTCGCCATCGTGCTGTTCGCCGCCGCCCTGGGATGGCTCGGCGCGCAGCTCTCCGTCAGCCGGCACCTGCGCGACATCGAACCGGCGTAGCCCTAGCCGGTCAAAACTGCTGGTCTGGCAACAAGTTAGAAGTGTTAGGACACACTTACGCCAAACCATGCCATTTGAAACATTCCAAGACCTTAGCACTCTAATACCCCGAGTGCTAAGATTAATGTTCAAGGAGGAATGCGAATGAATGCGCAGGCGACGATGCCCTTCGCCGGGTCGGCTCCGGTGCCGATGCCGACGGGAAGCCTGGAGGCGTACATCCAGACCGTCAGCCGCTTCCCGATCCTCAGCCTCGAGGAGGAGCGCTCCCTCGCGCGCCGCTGGCGCGACGAGGGCGACCTCGATTCGGCGCGCGGCCTGGTCCTTTCGCACCTGCGGCTGGTGGTGGCGGTGGCGCGCGGCTATCTCGGCTACGGCCTGGCGCACGCGGACCTGATCCAGGAAGGCACCATCGGCCTGATGAAGGCCGTGAAGCGCTTCGACCCGGAGCGGGGCGTGCGCCTGGTGTCCTTCGCCATCCACTGGATCAAGGCCGAGATCCACGAGTACATCCTGCGCAACTGGCGGCTGGTGAAAGTCGCCACGACCAAGGCGCAGCGCAAGCTCTTCTTCAACCTGCGCTCGATGAAGAGCGACCTCGCGCCCATGAGCGGCGAGGACATCGAGCGCGTCGCAAGCGAGCTGCGCGTCAAGCCCGAGGAAGTGGTGGAGATGGAGACGCGCCTTTCCGGGCAGGAGATCGCCTTCGAGGGCGAGCGCGACGACGAGGAAGCTTTTGCGCCCGCGGACTACCTCGCCGACAGCGCCGCCGAGCCCTACCAGGTCCTGGAGGCGAAAGAAGAGGAAAGCAGCAAGGTCGAGAACCTGAAGTCGGCGCTCGCCGTCCTCGACCCGCGCAGCCGCCGCATCATCCAGGCGCGCTGGCTGAAGGAGAAGAACGCCGCCACGCTGCACGACCTCGCCGCGGAGTTCAAGGTCTCCGCCGAGCGCATCCGCCAGCTCGAGGCGAAGGCGCTGCAGAAGATGCGCAAGGCCCTGCCCTCGCCCCTCTAGGGGCGAAGCAGGGTCCTCAGGTCGTCGGCCAGGTCCTGCGCGATCCGCTCGTGCCGCACGAGCAGGCGCAGGCGCCCCTGCGGGTCGATGACGTAGGTCTGGCCGCTGTGGTCGACGGTATAGCCGTCGCCCTGCTTCCGCTTCTCGTAGTAGATCTTGAACTCCTTCGCGACGCGCTGCGTCTGCGCCGCGTCGCCGCGCAGTGCGATGAAGCGCGGATCGAAGGCCCCCACGTACTCGGCCAGCGCCTTCGGCGTATCGCGCTCGGGGTCGACGCTGACGAACAGCACCTGCACGCGGTCCGCATCCGCTCCAAGTTTTTTCAGACTGCCCGCAATATCGGCAAGCGTGGTCGGGCAGACGTCCGGGCACTGGGTGAAGCCGAAGAACAGCACCACCGCCTTGCCGCGAAAGTCCTCCAGGGTGCGTGCGCGGCCGGTGTGGTCGGTGAGCTCGAGCTTCGCGCCGTACTCCACACCCGTGATGTCCGTGCTCTTGAACTTCGGCTCCTCGGCGCAGGCCGCGAGCAGAAGGCTACAGGTGATGATCGACCAGAAGCGCGGCAAAGAGGAGCGCCAGGTAGGCAATGGAGTAGCGGAAGGTCTTCTGCGCGACGGCGTCGGTATACGCGAAATGGATGCGCAAGGCGTGGGCGAGGAAGATGGCGCCGAGAATCGTCGCCGCGGCGAGGTAGAGCGCGCCGCTCATGCGGATCACGTAAGGCAGCAGGCTGACCGCGAACAGGATCAGCGTGTAGAGCAGCACCTGCAGGCGCGTATAGCGCTTGCCGTGCGTCACCGGCAGCATCGGCACCCCGGCGCGCGCGTAGTCCTCGGTGCGGTACAGCGCGAGCGACCAGAAGTGCGGCGGCGTCCAGGCGAAGATGATGAGGAAGAGCACCATCGCCTCGATGCCGACCTCGCCGGTCACGGCCGCCCAGCCCAGCACCGGCGGCATCGCGCCCGAGGCGCCGCCGATGACGATGTTCTGCGGGGTGGCCGGCTTCAGGATCACGGTATAGATGACGGCGTAGCCGACGAAGGTCGCCACCGTGAGCCACATCGTCAGCGCATTGACGAAATGCAGCAGCACCCAGAGCCCGGCGCCGCCGAGGGCGCCGGCGAACACCAGCGTCTGCAGCGGCGAGAGCTCGCCGCGCGGCAGGGGCCGCCAGCGCGTGCGCTGCATCAGGGCGTCGATCTTCTGCTCGACCAGGCAATTCACCGCCGCGGCGGCGCCTGCCACCATCGCGATGCCGAGCGTGCCGGCGAGCAGCACCTGCGGCTCGACCATGCCGGGCGCCGCGAGGAACATGCCGATCACCGCGGTGAAGACGATGAGGGAGACGACGCGTGGCTTCGTCAGCGCATAGAAAGCGCGGATGCGATGCGTGAGGCCGGCGGGCAGCGCGTGGGTGGTCAAGGGAAATGCAAGCCGCGGAAAGCAAAGAATTTTATCACGCTCACCCGATCCTCGAGTAGCGCATCAGCCGCTGCAGGTCCTTGATCATCCGCGACGGATCGGGGTCGCGCGGGAAACGCAGCATCAGGTTGCCGAGCGGATCCACGAGGTAGATGTGCTCGCGCGTGAAGGCCGGGTCCTCCAGCGCGACCACACGCGTGCCCTCGATCGCCGCCAGCAGCTCGGCACGCGGCGCCCCCGCGCCGCTCACCAGCCACAGCCGCTCGATGCGCTCCATGTCCTTGCCCTGCGCGCGGCGCACCTGGCGCATGAAGTAGAGCTTCTTCTCGCAGTACGCGTCGCAGGCGGCGGCGTCGGCGCTCACCAGCACCCACTTGCCGCGCAGCGCGGCGAACGGCGCCGCCGACACGGCGCGGGGCGGGATCAGCTCGCCGTAGTTGCCCGGCTTGCCCGGCGACCAGCCGAGCAGGTAGGCAGCCGTGCCGAGCACGATCGGCGCGGCGCAGACGAGCGCGATCAGGGCGAGCTTCTTCACTTTTTCCTGAACGACAGAACGATGACCAGCGCCACGGCGAGCGCCGCGAGCGAGTACCACTGCAGGGAATACATGTCGTTCTTCTCCGGGCCGGGGCCGGCGCGCGGCCATTCGCGCAGCAGGCCGTCCTCGGCCGGCGAATGCTGCTCGATCACGAAGGGCAGCAGCGCGAGCCCGGTCTCCGCGGCGAAGTCCTCCACCGCGAGGTTCTGGCGCACCTTGCCGCGCTGCGCAGGCCCGGCCTGCAGCACGCGCGGCAGGTGCTCGCGCACGATGCCTTCGACCTTCGTTTCACCGGGCGGCGTGCGGATTTCCGGCAGCTCGTCGCGCGTGGCGCCTGCGGCGATCCAGCCCCGGTTCACCAGTACGTGCATCTGCTGCGCGTCGGCGAGCCGTAACGGCGTCACGACCTCGTAGCCCGCGCGGCCGCGGCGCAGCTTGTTGTCGAGCAGCACGGTGCGCTCGGGCAGGAACTCGCCGCGCACGCTGATGCGCTCGATGCGCGCCTCGGCCTGGCGCTTTTCCTGCGCGCGTCCCGCCTGCCAGATGCCCAGCGCGATGCCCGCGGCGCAGGCGGCGGCCGCGGCGGCGAGCGCCCAGGCGCGGGGACGGAAAGAGTATCCTGCGGGCATGCGCTACGTCGTGATCGCCATGCTGATTGCCATCGTCGCCAGCCTCGCCTCGGCGGCGGTGTTCATGCTGCGCAGCCGCGGCGACCCGACGCGCATGGCGAAGGCGCTCACCTGGCGCGTCGGCCTTTCGGTGGCGCTGTTCCTGCTCCTGATGGTCGGGTATTACTTCGGCTTCTTCCAGCCGGGACGTCTATAACCAATAGACGAAGATAAAGAGGCCGAGCCACACCACGTCGACGAAGTGCCAGTACCACGCCACGCCCTCGAAGGCGAAGTGGTGGTCGGGCTTGAAGTGCCCTTTCAGGCAGCGGAACCAGATCACCGTGAGCATGATCGCGCCGAGGGTGACGTGGAAGCCGTGGAAGCCGGTGAGCATGAAGAACGTCGAGCCGTACACCCCGGTGCTCAGCTTGAGGTTGAGCTCGCTGTACGCATGGGCGTACTCGTAGGCCTGCACGCCGAGGAACGTCGCGCCGAGCAGCACCGTGAGCCCGAGCCAGACCAGGAGCTTCGCCCGCTCGTTGCGGAGCAGCGCCCAGTGCGCGAAGGTCACGGTGACGCCGGAGGTAAGCAGCAGCGCCGTGTTGAGCGCCGGCAGCCCCCAGGCGCCCATGGTCTGGAACTTCTCCATGAACGCCGGCCCGGCCGAAGGCCAGTGCGCGTCGAACCCCGGCCAGACGAGCGCGTTGCTCTCGATCGTCGCCAGGTCCGGGACCGAGTACACGCGCGCCCAGAAAAGCGCGCCGAAGAAGGCGGCGAAAAACATCACCTCCGAGAAGATGAACAGGCTCATGCCCCAGCGGAACGAGGCGTCTTCCCAGCGGCCGTAGCGGCCGCCCTCGGACTCGCCGATCACCTCGCCGAACCAGCGCACCATCATGTAGACGAGCAGCAGCATGCCGGCGACGATCGGGAACCAGCCGCCCATCATGCCGTTGAAGACGAACACCGCGCCGAGCGCCATCAGGAACAGCGACGTCGAGCCCATGATCGGCCACGGCATGGGCGAGGGCACCGAGTAGTGCTGCTGGCGGTCGGAACTGGTTGCGCTATGCGCCATTTTTGCTTTCCCCCTTCAGCCGGTGACGATGCGAACCACCGTCAACAGCGTCGATATGAACAGCACGACGAAGATCACGGCCGCCAGGACGAGGTGCAGCGGCTTGAGGGGCGCGCGCTCGTGGTCCGACTTGCGCCGGATGCCGAGAGCTCCCCACAGGACGGTCTTGACCGTCTCCATCACGACTTTCCTCCGCGTCCCGCGACCTCGAAGAAGGTGTAGGACACGGCGATGCTGTTGATGTCGCGCGGCAGCTTCGGATCGACCACGAAGGTGACCGGCATGCGCCGCGTCTCGCCCGCCGCGAGCGTCTGCTGGGTGAAGCAGAAGCAGTCGAGCTTCTTGAAGTACTCGCCGGCGTACTGCGGCCCGTAGCTCGGCACGGCCTGGCCGGTGACCGGCGCGCCGCGCACGTTCACCACCTCGTACTCGACCGTGGTGAGCTCTCCGGGATGCACGGTGACGTGGTTGACGAGCGGCCGGAAGCGCCACGGCAGGTCGTGCGTGTTGGAATCCAGCTCGATGGTGATGGTCCGGGTGGCGTCGATCTGGCTGTTCAGAGGCTCACTTCTTTCTTCAATGGAATTCACCCCTAGCGCCGCGCAGATCTGGTTGTAGAACGGCACCAGCGCGAAGCCGAAGCCGAACATCGCCACCGCCACGATGGCGAGGCGCGTCGAGAGGCGCCGGTTCTCCTGCCGCATTTCTGCCTTGTCGACGCTCATCCGTTCAGCAGCCAGTACTTGGCGATGATGCCGATGAAGAAGGCGAGCGCGATCGAGGCGAGCACGAGGGCCGTTTTTGCGTTCTTGCTCACTGCCTCATTCATTTCACGATGGGCTGGGTCTCGAAGCTGTGGTAGGGCGCCGGCGTCGGCAGGTGCGTCCACTCCAGCGAGTCGGCGCCTTCCCACGGCTTCTGCGGCGCGGTCTCGCCGCTGCGGATGCACTTCACGACGATGTAGAGGAACAGCAGCTGCGCGAGCCCCATGCCGAACGCCCCGAGCGAGGAGATGGCGTTCCAGGTCTCGAACATGAGCGGGTAGTCCGGGATGCGCCGCGGCATGCCGGCGAGGCCGAGGAAGTGCTGCACGAAGAAGATCATGTTGAAGAAGACGAGCGTCAGCCAGAAGTGGATCTTGCCGAGCGTCTCGTCGTACATGCGCCCGGTCCACTTCGGCAGCCAGAAGTACACCCCGGCAAACGCGGCGAAGAGCGCGCCCGCCACCATCACGTAGTGGAAGTGCGCCACCACGTAGTAGGTGTCGTGCAGCTGGATGTCGATCGGCACGAGCGAGAGCACCAGGCCGGTGAAGCCGCCCAGCGTGAACATGAAGAGGAAGCCGCACGCGAAGAGCATCGGCGTCTCGAAGGTGAGCGAGCCCTTCCACATCGTCGCCACCCAGTTGAACACCTTCACCCCGGTCGGCACCGCGATGAGCGTGGTCGCGTACATGAAGAAGAGCTGGCCGGTGACCGGCATGCCCACCGTGTACATGTGGTGCGCCCAGACGATGAACGAGAGGACCGCGATCGCCGAGGTGGCGTAGACCATCGAGGCGTAGCCGAACAGCGGCTTCCTCGAGAAGGCCGGGATCACCTGCGAGACCACGCCGAAGCCGGGCAGCGCGATGATGTAGACCTCCGGGTGGCCGAAGAACCAGAAGATGTGCTGGTAGAGCACCGGGTCGCCGCCGCCGGCGGCGTTGAAGAAGGTGGTGCCGAAATGCCGGTCGGTGAGGGTCATGGTCACCGCGCCCGCGAGCACCGGCATCGCCGCGACCAGCAGGTAGGCGGTGATGAGCCAGGTCCACACGAACAGCGGCATCTTCATCAGCGTCATCCCGGGGGCGCGCATGTTGAGGATGGTGGTGATGATGTTGATCGAGCCGAGGATCGAGCTCATGCCCAGGATGTGCACGGCGAAGATCGTAAGGTCCATGCCGATGCCCATCTGCACGGTGAGCGGCGCGTACATCGTCCAGCCCACGCCGGGGGCGCCGCCGGGCATGAAGAACGACAGCACCAGCAGCGTCGCCGCGAACGGCAGCAGCCAGAACGACCAGTTGTTGAGCCGCGCGAAGGCCATGTCGGGCGCGCCGATCATCATCGGGATCTGCCAGTTCGCGAAGCCCACGAACACCGGCATGATGGCGCCGAACACCATGATCAGCCCGTGCATCGTGGTGAGCTGGTTGAAGAAGTCCGGGTCGGTGAACTGCAGCCCCGGCGAGAACAGCTCCATGCGGATGCCCACCGCCATCAGCCCGCCGATGCCGAACATGATGAAGCTGAACCACAGGTACAGCGTGCCGATGTCCTTGTGGTTGGTGGTGGTGATCCAGCGCATGATGCCGCTGTAGCCGCCGTGGTGGTCGCCATGCCCGTGGGCGTGATCGTGGCCGTGGTCGTGTACGACTGCGCTCATGGTTATTTCCTTCTTGCCTTGACTTCGGCGGGCTGGACGTCGCTCGCCTTGTTGCCCCAGGACTGGCGCGTGAACGTGATCACCGCGGCGATGTCCGTGTCGGAAAGCTGCTTGCCGAACGCCTGCATCGCCGTGTTCGGCTTGCCGTTCAGCACGATGTCGATCTGCGCCTGCTCGGGCCCGTTCACCACCTTCGACCCGGCGAGCGCGGGGAACGTCGGCGGCATGCCGCGCCCGGTCCCCTGGTGGCAGGCGACGCAGTTGGCGGCGTAGACCTTCTCGCCGCGCGCCGCGAGCTCCTCCGGCTTCCAGGCCTTGGACGGGTCGTCGGCCGCGGCGGCGAGCGTCTTCTTGCGCTCGCCGACCCACTTGGAATAGTCCTCCGCCGACACCACGCGCACCACGATCGGCATGAATGCGTGCTCCTTGCCGCAGAGCTCGGTGCACTGGCCGCGGTAGACGCCGGGCTGCTCGGCGCGGAACCAGATGTCGCGCAGGAAGCCCGGGATCGCATCCTGCTTCGCGCCGAGGGCGGGGATCCACCAGGCGTGGATCACGTCGGCCGCCGTGACGAGGACGCGGACCTTCTTGCCCACCGGCACCACCACCTCGTTATCGACCTCGAGCAAATAGTTCTCGCCCTTGGGCGCGCCGCCCTCGATCTGCTCGCGCGGCGTGGAGAGCATCGAGACGAAGCTGATGCCCTCGCCCTCGCCCTTGATGTAGTCGTAGCCCCACTTCCACTGGTAGCCGGTCACCTTGATGGTGAGGTCGGGCGCCGAAGTGTCCTTCTGCGCGATCACGGTCTTGGTCACCGGCCAGGCGATGATCACGAGGATGATCGCCGGGATCACCGTCCACAGGAGCTCGACGGTCGTGTTCTCGTGGAACTGCTCGGCGGCGTGGCCCTTCGACTTGCGGTGCGCGTAGACCGCCCAGAACATGAAGCCGAACACGCCGATGAAGATGACGATGATCAGCCACATGATGTACTGGTGCAGCTGGTCGATGTCGCGCGCCATGCCCGAGGCGGGCGTCTGGAAGTACCAGGCGATGGCGTGCGCCGCGCCGGTGTTGGCGAGGCCCAGCAGGCCTGCCAGGACTGCAACGACTCTCGTACCCCTCATGTGCATCGTTCCCCGAAATCAGATCCGCAGTCTTCTCTCGAGCTCGGCGGCAAGCCTGATGCGCGTCTGCGCGTCCAGGTTGCGCCCGACCTCGAGCTCTTGTTCTGCCGCCCGCAGCACCGTGCGCACGACGCGCCCCTTCTCGAGGCACACCCGCACCTGCCGCGGGTCGAGCTCGTAGCGCGCCGAGCGCCCGCCCTCGGCGATCTCGACGCTGAGCCGGCCGGAGCCGAGCTCGATGCGCTCGTAATCGGCGGCGCGGCGCGCATACGCCACGAACGCGGCACCGAGCAGCAGCACTTCCAGTCCGGCGAATGGCAGCACCAGCCAGGCGCCCGCCGCCGCAAACCCCGCGCCGATCGCGAGCGCCGCAACCGCGAGGGCGCCGCATGCGCATGCGAAGCCGGCCGGGGAATTCGAGCAGTTGCGCTTGAGGGTCAGCCTGAAGCCGCCGCGCTCATCCAGGAACGCCAGCTCGCGCCGCGGAATGTCCTGACTCCCGTCCACCGAAGCGGCGTAACTTACCACAGGAGAATGCGCCGCCTCAAGGAATGCGCTTGAAAACACGAACGGTTTTCACCTGCTCGCGCTTCCACGCGTGGCCGTACACCACCTCGAAGGTGGCGCGCGGCACAAGTTGCGCGCGCAGCCGCGCCTCGAAGCGCCGGCCGGCCAGCCCGCGCGCGCGGTCGGCGCGCGCGCTGGTCTGGCCGCTCGCGCGCAGGTCCGTCAGAAGATCCTTGTTTTGCTTGTATTCCACTTCGACCATCTCCATGTCCATGACGGGGGCGGCGAAGCCGGCGGCGACGAGCATGTCGCCCACGTCGTGCATGTCGGCGAAGGCGTGCACGCGCGCCGCGCCGGCCGCGGCGCGCAGCTCCTTGAGCGTGTCGGGGCCGAGCGTGCTGAACATCAGCAGCCCCTTGGGGGCCAGCACGCGCTCGAACTCGCGCAGCGCCGCTGCCGGGTCGGCCGCCCAGTGCAGCGCCATGTTCGACCAGAGGAGATCGATGCTGCCGTCGGCGAGCGGAAGCTGCACTATATCGCCGCAGAGCAGGATTCTCTTGTCCCAGAAACGACGTCGCAGCATCGGCAGCGCGAAATCAAGCGCGAGCAGCTCGGCCTTCGGGTAGCGGCGAGCGAGCGCCTTCGCCTCGCGGCCCAGGCCGCTGCCGGCGTCGAGGATGCGCCGCGGCGCGAGCTTTACATAGTCGAGGCGCTCGAGCATGCGCGCGCCGACTTCGGCCTCCATGCGCGAGGCGCCGGCGTAGCTCGATGCGGCTCGTTCGAAGCGGCGCCGCGCAGCGCGCGGGTCAATCGCGGGAAAGGGCTCTTTCAACCGCAGCTGCCACCGCGAGGATGCGTCGGTCGCTCATGACTGGGCCGCACACCGTGAAGCCGACCGGCGCCGTGCCCGGCGCGTGGCAGGGAAGCGTCGCTGCGCAGCCGTCGAGGAAGTTGATGAACGCCGGGTTGCGCAGGATGCGCAGGTTCCAGCGCGCATAGTCCTCGTCGTTCGCACCGGCTTCGGCGATCGTCGGCGCGACGCAGGCGACCGTCGGCATGACCAGCGCGTCGAACGGGGCCGCCAGCGCCTCGAACTCGCGCGCCGCCGCGGCTCGCTGCTCGCGCAGGGCGACATAGTCCGCCGCCGGGAAGTCCTTGCCGAGGAGGATGCGCGCGCTCACGCGCGGATCGCATTCGGCAAGGCGCGCGAGGTGGGAACGGTGGACGTGGTAGGCCTCCGCCGCGGCAAAGCCGCCGCGGGCGAAATACTCGCTGCGCCGGTCGAAGACCGGCGCCGGGCGCTCCTCGACGATCGCCCCGGCTTTTCGCAGCCGCTCGAGCGCCGCGCCGAAGGCACGCTCGACCGGCCCGTCCAGGTCGGCAAGCATGGATGAGCCCGGCAGCAGCAGTCTCAAGCCCCTAAGGGGAAATTCCGCGGACGAGGCCGGCTCGCCGCTGAGCACCGCGTCATACGCCGCGCAGCAGCCGATGGTATTCGCGAGCGGCCCGATCGAGTCGAGGGCGAACGAAAGCGGAAACGCGCCTTCGAGCGGCACGCGGCGCGCCGTCGGCTTGAAGCCGGCGAGGCCGCACAGCGCCGCCGGAATGCGCACCGAGCCGCCCGTGTCGGAGCCCAGCGCCATCGCGCACATGCCGTCGGCCTGGGCGACCGCAGCGCCCGAGGAGGAGCCGCCGGGCACGCGGCCAGCCTTGCGGTCCCACGGGTTCCTCGGCGTGCCGTAGTGCGGGTTCAGGCCGACCCCGCCGAAGGCGAACTCCACCATATTGGTACGCCCGATGAAGACCGCGCCCGCCGCACGCAGGCGGGCGACGGCGGCGGCGTCCGCCCTCCGGGCGACGTTCTCCATGATCTTCGAGCCGGCGCGCGTCACCTCGCCGGCGACGTCGAAGAGATCCTTGAGGGAGACCGGCAGACCGTCGATGGGCGAGCGGCGGACGCCTTTCTTCCTCAACAGATCCGAATAGTCCGCCGCTTCGCGGGCGCCTTCGGCATTGACCTGCAGGAAGGCGCGCGATCCTTCGCCGTCCTTGCCGGCGATGCGCCCGAGCGCCTGCTCGACCAGATCGCGGCTCGAGGTCCGGCCCGCCGCCAGGTCCGCGCCGAGCTGCGCTACAGTCCACATCGGGGAAAAGATAGCATGCGCGCACGCCTCGCGAGCCTGCTTTTCGGCGGCAGCTGCTTCCTGTGCCGCGGCGCCGCGTCGGCGCTGCTGTGCGACGCCTGCGACGCCGAGCTGCCGCGCCTGCAGCCGCCGCTGTGCCCGCGCTGCGCGCTGCCTTCGCCGCGCGGCGAGGCCTGCGGCCGCTGCCTCGCCGCCCCGCCGCACTACGACGCCACCGTGGCCGCCCTCGCGTACGCCTTCCCCGCCGACGCGCTGATCCAGGCGCTCAAGTTCCGCGGTGAACTCTCGCTAGCGCCGCTTCTCGGCGGTTTTCTTGCCGCACAAATCACTTCAAGGGTTGATCTCGTCATCCCCGTTCCTCTTTCGCGCCAGCGCCTGAAAGAGCGCGGCTACAACCAGGCGGTCGAAATCGCGCGCCACCTCGGCCACGGCAAGCTTCTCGTCTCGGCCTGCGAGCGCAGCCGCGACACCGCGCCGCAGCTCGATTTGCCGTTCGAGGAGCGGCATCGCAACGTCAAAGGTTGTTTCATCACGAATCAAAGCTTCAAGGATGCCACCGTGGCCGTGGTCGACGACGTGATGACGACCGGTGCTACGCTCGACGAGATGGCGAAGACGCTCAAGCGCGCAGGCGCCGCGCGCGTGGTCAACTGGGTCGTGGCGCGGACGCTGCTCGATGCTTGACCTCGTCCTGGTGCACCCGGAGATCCCGCCCAATGCCGGGAACGCGATCCGCCTCGCCGCCAATACCGGCGCCCGCCTGCACCTCGTCGAGCCGCTCGGCTTCTCGATGGACGACAGGCAGCTCAGGCGCGCCGGCCTCGACTATCACGAACTTGCAAACGTCACCGTGCACGCGAGCTGGCAGGCCTGCCGCGCGAAGTTCGCGGGTCGTCGCATGTTCGCGCTCACCACGAACGCGAAGCGCAACTGCTTCGACGTCCGCTTCCAGGCCGGCGATGTGTTCGTCTTCGGCGCCGAGACCTCCGGCCTGCCGCAGAGCGTGCTCGACGAATTTGCCGCGGAGATGCGCCTGAAGCTGCCGATGCGCCCGGGCAACCGCAGCCTCAACCTGTCGAATGCCGTCGCAGTGGTCGCCTTCGAGGCCTGGCGCCAGCTCGGCTTCCCCGGATCCCGCTAGCTGCGCTCCTGCTTGGCATCGCGCGCGAGAAGGCGCTCGACGGCGGCACCGGGCGCAAGGCGCCCGTCGAGGACGGCGGCGACGGCGTCGCTCACCGGCATCTCGACGCCTTTGGACTGCGCGAGGCGCAGCACCTCCTTCGCCGAGCGCACGCCTTCCGCCACATGGCCAAGATCATCGAGGATCTTCTTGAGCGGTAGGCCCTTGGCCAGCCCGAGGCCGACACGGCGGTTGCGCGAGAGGTCGCCCGTACAGGTGAGGATGAGATCGCCGGCGCCGGCAAGGCCGAAGAAGGTCTCGGGCTTGCCGCCGAGCGCGGCCCCCAGGCGCGCGATCTCGGCCAGGCCGCGCGTGATGAGCGCGGCGCGCGCGTTCTGGCCGAGGCCGAGGCCGTCGGAGATGCCGGCGGCGATCGCCATCACGTTCTTCACCGCGCCGCCGATCTCGACGCCGACGAGGTCGGCGCTGTAGTACACGCGCAGCCGCCCGCCGTGCAGGAGCGCGGCGGCGTCGCGCGCGAAGCCTTCGTCGCGCGAGGCGAGGGTCAGCGCACAGGGCAGGCCGCGCGCGACCTCGTCGGCGAAGGAAGGCCCGGACAGCGCGCCGGAGCGCTTTTGCGCGACGAGCTGGTGCGGCAGCAGGCCGGTGCCTTCCTCGAAGCCCTTGCACAGCCACACCAGGGGCGCATCGGCCGGAAGCCTCTGCGCGATCTCGCGCAGCCCGGCGACGGGCGTGGCGGCGAGGATGAGAGAAGCGCCGCCGGTTGCCCGGGAAAAATCATCAGTGATACCCAGAGCATCGGGCAATTCGATTCCCGGAAGATACCGCTCGTTGCGCCGCGAGCTCGCGAGGCGCCCGGCCTGCGCCGGATCGCGCGCCCACAAGGTCACTTCGAGCCGCGAGGACAGCACGGCGCCGATCGCGGTGCCCCACGCGCCTGCGCCGAGCACCGCGACGCGGCTCATCGTCCTAGTCGCCCCAGGCCGCCGAGGCGCGCAGGTAGCCGTCGGCGCCGTCGGCGTGGCGCACGTGCAGCCAGCCGCCGGGCGCCGCCTCGAGAAACTCGAGCGCCACGTTCTGCGCCGCGACGAAGGCGACCGGGGCGCCTTCCTCCGGGCGCAGGTGCACCTGCGTGGCGGGCGCGGTGACGAGGACGGCGCGCTTCTCGGTGAGCGCGCTCTTCTGCACCCAGGTGATCGCGCCGGCATGGTCGCGCACCTTCGCCCAGGCCTCCAGCTCGACGATCACCTCGAGCGGGTAAAGAGGCGTGACTACGTAGAGCGGCGTGGCCTGCGCCGAAGGCGCGTCGTAGAGCAGCGCGCCCGCCTCGCCCACCGTGCGCCAGTCGGCCGCCGCGGCGGCGCCGGCGAAAAGCATGGCGGCGAGCAGGGTCCCGCGCATCAGCGCGCGATTTCGATCCGCGGCCCGGCGCCCTGCCCCTGGCCCGACTGCTGCTCCTGCTGCAGGCGCTGCACGTAGAGCGCCTCGAAGGAGATCGGCGCGAGCTGCACCGGCGGGAAGCCGCCGCGCAGGACGAGGTCGGAAATGGTCTCGCGCAGGTAAGGAAAGAGAATCGTCGGGCAGCCGATGCCGAGCAGCGGCCCGAGCTCCTCCTCCGGCACGTTGCGCAGCTGGAAGATGCCCGCCTGCACCGCCTCGGCGAGGAACAGCGTCTTCTCGCCGGTTTTCGCCGTCACGGTCGCGGTCACCGTCACCTCGTAGTACGGATCGGAGAACTTGCCCGCGGTGGTGTTGATCTGCACCTCGAGCTGCGGCTGCACCTGCTCGGTGAAGACCTGCGGCGCGTTCGGGATTTCCAGGGACAGGTCCTTGACGTAGATCTTTTCGATTTGGAACGTCGCCTGCTGCGCTTGTTCGCTCATGTCGATGCCTCGAGTAAAGGGTCCAGCTTGCCCTCGGCGTCGAGAGCGTAGAGATCGTCGCAGCCGCCGACATGGCGGCTGCCGATCCAGATCTGCGGCACGGTGCGGCGGCCGCTCTTTTGCATCATCTCGGCGCGCCGCGCCGGCTCGAGGTCGACGCGGACCTTGTCGATTTTCGCGCCTTTCTCGAGCAGCAGGCGCTCGGCGGAGCGGCAGAACGGGCAGGCCGCCGTGCAGTACATCAGGACCGGCGTCCTCATTCTGCTATTTCTCGACCGGCAGGCCCGCCGCCTGCCACGCGCCCAGCCCTCCCGACAAGTTCACGACCTGCGTGTACCCCTGCTGCCGCAGCGCCGCAGCCGCCTTGGAGGAGCGCGCGCCGCTGTCGCAGTAGACGATGAGCGGCCGGTCCTTGCGCTTGCCGAGGTCCGCCCGCATCTCCGCTTGCGGGTCGATGCGCGCGACAGGCAGGTTGCGCGCGCCGAGGATGTGCCCCGCGCCGTACTCGCCGGGATCGCGCACGTCGATCACCAGCGCGTCCTCGCGGTTGATGAGCTGCGTGGCGCGGGCCGGGTCGACGTGAGGCCCGCCGGTGCTGCGGCGCACGAGCGGCCAGATCAGCATCGCGCCGGAAACGAACGCGACGGCGATCAGCAGGAGGTTGTTGCGGATGAATTCCACGAAAGGTCGGACATTATAATTGACCTCGATGCCGAATCCCCCACTGCGGCTCGTGCTGCTTCGCCACGGCGAGTCGGACTGGAACCGCGAGAACCGCTTCACCGGCTGGACCGACGTCGATCTGTCGGCGAAGGGCGTCGAGGAAGCGCGCGCCGGCGGCCGCGCCCTGGCCGCGGACGGCTACCGCTTCGATCTCGCCTTCACCTCGGTGCTCCGGCGCGCCATCCGCACGCTGTGGATCGCGCTCGACGAGCTCGACCAGATGTGGCTGCCGGTGGAGAAGAGCTGGCGCCTGAACGAGCGCCACTACGGCAGCCTGCAGGGCCTGAACAAGGCGGAGATGGCGGCGAAGTTCGGCGAGCAGCAGGTGCTCGCCTGGCGGCGCAGCTACGACACGCCGCCGCCGGCGCTGGACCCCGCCGATCCGCGCTACGAGGGAAGCGACCCGCGCTACGCCGGCATCGAGGTGCCGCGCACCGAGTGCCTCAAGGACACCGTGGCGCGCGTCATCCCGTACTGGGAGAGCGCCATCGCGCCCGCCGTGCGCGCCGGCCGGCGCGTGCTCGTCGCCGCGCACGGCAACTCGCTTCGCGCCTTGGTGAAATATCTGGATGGAATTTCGGATGAGGCAATCGTGAGGGAAAACATTCCCACCGGCATTCCGCTCGTCTACGAGCTGGGCGACGACCTCAAGCCGGCGCGGCACTACTACCTTGGCGACCCCGGCGAGGTGGCGCGCCGCATCGCCGCGGTCTCGGCGCAGGGGAAAGCCAAGGTCTGAAGCGCCTTCTCGCCGCCGTCGCGCTCGCCCTTGCCGCCCAAGGGACCGCGGCGCAGCCGGCGTCCCGGGACGAGGAGCTCGCCAGGCTGCGCAGCCGCATCGAGGCGCTGCGCGACGAGCTCGAAGACAAGGAAAGCGTGCGGCGCGAGGCGCGCGACGCCCTGCGCGACTCTGAGCGCGCCATCTCGGACGCCAACCGCAAGCTCGCCCGGGCCACGGCCGACGCGCGGCGGCTGCGCGCGCAGGCAGCCCACATCGCCGAGCGGCGCCGGGCGCTGGAGCGGCTCGCCGCCGAGCGCCAGGGCGCGGTGGAGCGCATGCTCGCGGCGCGCCACGCGGCCGGCGCGCCCGACCCGCTGCGCGTGGCGCTTTCCGGGGACGACCCGGCATCGCTTGGCCGCACCCTGCAGTACGTCGGCTACGTGTCGCAGGCCGCCGCCGCCCTGATCGGCAGCTACCGCGAGGCGATCGCCGAGCTCGCCGAGCTGGCGCGCGCCGCGGCCGAGCGCGAGGCGGAGCTGCGCTCGGTCGAGCAGGCGAGCCGCGCCGAGCGTGAAAAAATCCTCAAGGAGCGCGCCAGCCGCCGGCGGGTGCTCGAGCGGCTGGCGGGCGAGATCCGCAAGAACCGCAAGCAGCTCGGCGTGCTGCGGGCCGACGAGTCCCGCCTCGCGCGCCTGGTGCAACGCCTCGCCCGCATCGTCGAGAGCGTGCCGGAGGCCGGCGGCGCCGGCGAGCCCTTCTCCAGGCTGCGCGGCAGCCTGCGCCTGCCGGTGCGCGGGGAACTGACCGGGCGCTTCGGTGCTCCAAGGGGAGCGGTGGGGATCGAGGCGAAGGGGGTATTCATCCGCGCCCCCGAGGGGCAGCCGGTCCGCGCCGTGGCGCGCGGCCAGGTCGTCTACGCGGACTGGATGCGCGGCTTCGGCAACCTGCTGATCGTCGACCACGGAGAGAGCTACCTGTCGATCTACGCGAACAACGAGGCGCTGCTGAAGCAGGTGGGCGAGACCGTCGCGACCGGCGAGCCGCTCGCGACCACCGGCTCGAGCGGTGGCAACGAGGAAACGGGCTTATACTTTGAATTACGGCACTTAGGCCGGGCCTTTGACCCCCTTCGTTGGGTCAAGTTGAAATAAGCGATCCCTATGCACACCAAGCTGCGCAGCATCGGACTCATGCTCGTCGGCGCCGTCGCCGGCGTGCTCATCAGCCTGAACTTCCAGGCGATCGCCGACCGCGCGACGCGCTCGCCGCTGCCGATCGAGGAGCTGCGCGCCTTCACCGAGGTGTTCGGCGCGATCAAGACCAACTACGTCGAGCCGGTGGAGGACAAGAAGCTCATCACCGAGGCGATCAACGGCATGCTCACCGGCCTCGATCCGCATTCGGCCTACCTCGACGCCGAGGCGTTCAAGGAGCTGCAGGTCGGCACGCAGGGGCAGTTCGGCGGCCTGGGCATCGAAGTGGGCATGGAGGACGGCTTCGTCAAGGTCATCTCGCCGATCGAGGACACGCCCGCCTACCGTGCCGGCGTCAAGCCGAACGACCTGATCATCAAGCTCGACGAGACGCCGGTGAAGGGCATGACGCTGAACGACGCGGTGAAGCGCATGCGCGGCAAGCCCAACACGCAGATCACCCTCACCATCTCGAGGAAGGGCGAGAGCGCGCCGCTCGTGGTGACGCTGACGCGCGCCGTCATCCGCGTGCAGAGCGTCAAGTCCAAGGTCATCGAGCCCGGCTACGCCTGGGTGCGCGTGTCGCAGTTCCAGGAAGCGACTGCCGACCACCTGGTGAAGCACCTGGACAGCATGTTCAAGCAGGGCGCCGTGAAGGGCCTCGTGCTCGACCTGCGCAACGACCCCGGCGGCCTGCTGCACGGCGCCGTGGCGATCTCCGCGGCTTTCCTGCCGACGAAGTCGCTGGTGGTGTCGACCGACGGCCGCGCCGAGGACGCGCGCAAGAAGTTCCTCGCCAGCCCCGAGGACTACGCGCGGCGCGGCGACGACGTGCTGAGGAACCTGCCGGCGGCGGCGAAGACGGTGCCGATGGTCGTGCTGGTGAACGGCGGCTCGGCGTCCGCCTCCGAGATCGTCGCCGGCGCGCTGCAGGACCACAAGCGCGCCAAGGTGATCGGCACGCAGACCTTCGGCAAGGGCTCGGTGCAGACCATCATGCCGCTCGGCAACAACACCGCGATCAAGCTCACCACGGCGCGCTACTACACGCCCGGCGGCCGCTCGATCCAGGCGCTCGGCATCACCCCGGACATCATCGTCGAGGATCCGAGCGACACCGCCACGCGCGTGCGCGAGGCGGACCTGCAGCGCCACCTCGAGAACGGCAGGGCCGCCGCGGAAGAGAAGAAGGAATCCGCGGTGCAGCGCGCGAAGCCTGCCGCGAGCCCGCCGGCCGACCAGAAGCCGGTCGAGCTCGGCTCCAAGGACGACTTCCAGCTCTCGCAGGCGCTCGCCTTCCTCAAGGGCGAGCCGGTGAAGACGCAGTCGCCGACGGTCGCGCAGACCACGCCGACGAAATAACTCGGTTGCCGAGCGGCTTCTCCGCGCACTGAACGACCAGCAGCTCCTTCGCTACAGCCGCCACATCCTGCTCCCCGAGATCGGGATCGAGGGGCAGGAGCGGCTGCGCGCGGCAAGCGCGCTGGTCGTCGGCGCAGGCGGGCTCGGCTGCCCCGCCGCGCTCTATCTTGCCGCCGCGGGCATCGGGCGCCTGACCCTCGCCGACCCTGACAAGGTCGACCTCACCAACCTGCAGCGCCAGATCCTCTACCGCACCGACTCGGTCGGCACGCCCAAGGTCGACGCTGCGCGCAGCGCGCTGAACGCGATCAACCCGGAGATCGAGGTGGTGGCGCTGCAGAAGCGCGTGGAGGATTTTTCTGCGCTGGCCGCGAAAGCCGACGTGGTCCTCGACTGCACGGACAACTTCGCCACGCGCAAGGCGATCAACCGCGCCTGCGTCATGGCGCGCAAGCCGCTCGTCTCCGGCGCCGCCATCCGCTTCGACGCGCAGCTCGCGGTCTTCGACCTGAGAAGCCCGGATTCGCCCTGCTACGCCTGCCTCTTCCCGGAGGAGGGCGAAGTCGAGGAAGTGCAGTGCTCGCAGATGGGCGTGTTCGCGCCGCTCACCGGCGTGATCGGCGCCATGCAGGCGATGGAGGCGATCAAGCTGCTCGCCGGCATCGGCGAATCGCTGAACGGAAAGCTGGTCGTCTTCGAGGCGAAGAGCGCCGAGTGGCGTTCCGTGAAAGTGGCGAAGGATCCCGGCTGCCGCGTGTGCGGCTGATCTAGCCCAGCAGGTACTGCCGCTGCGCCGAGAAGCTCTCGGCCGGCTTCCTCGAGAAGCCGCTCTTGGCGTACTGGTGCAGGCAGCCGATCGAGTAGCGCAGCAGCGCCGCGGCGCGGGCCGCGGCATCGCCGTCGGCGGCGCTGCGCAGCGACTGCTTGAGGGTCGCCTCGAAGCGGTCGAAGAACTGGTTCATCCTCGCCTGCAGCCGCTCGTGCTCGCCGACCAGCGCGTCGCCGGTCATGACGCGCACCATGCCCGGGTTCTTCTCCGAGAAGGCGAGCAGCATCTCGACCAGCTTCTCCGCCTGGCGCCGGCCGTCGGCCTCGTCCTCGGTGATGCGGTTGGCGAGGGTGAAGACCGAGCTCTCGATGAACTCGATCAGCCCTTCGTACATCTGCGCCTTGGAGGCGAAATGGCGGTAGAGGGCGGCCTCGGAAACGTCCAGCTTGCCCGCCAGGGCGGCGGTGGTGATGCGCTCCCATTTCGGCGCCTCGAGCATCTGCGCGAGGGCTTTCAGGATCTCGAGCTTGCGTTCCCCTTTGGGGCGCGGCATGGGAAGTAAGTCTAAGCTTCCCGATAACGGAAGACCAGACGCGGCAGTTCCGTGATCGAGCGGACCCGCAGGTCGACGTACGGCACGCGTCGCCGGGTGGCGCTGACCCAGACCGTCGACATGCCGAGGCGGTGCGCCGCGCGCAGGTTCTCCAGCATGTCGTCGATGAAGGCGCAGCGGTGCGGGTCGAGGTCGTGGTTGCGCAGCAGCACGTGGAAGCCGTGCAGCGAAGGCTTGCCGCGGTAGCCGGTGTCCTCGATGGTGTACACGGCGTCGAAGAAACGCCCCAGCCTGAGCACGCGCAGCACGCCCTCGACGTAGGCGCGCGGCGCGTTGGAGAAGACGAGCTTGCGCCCGGGGAGGCGCGCCAGCGCGTGCTTGAGCGCGTTCTCGCGCACCACCATGTCGGCAAGCTCGGGGAAGACGTGCGTCTCGGCGAGGAAGTGGCGGGGGTCGGTGCCGTGGTGGCGCATCAGCCCGCGCAGCGTCGTGCCGTAGCGCCGCCAGAAATCCTGCCGCATCGCGTTCGCGCCTGCCTCGTCGACGCCGAAATTGCGCCGCAGGTAGGCGTTGATCTGCTCGTGCATCGACGGGAAGATGCGCGCCCGCGCGTCGTGCAGGGTGTTGTCGAGGTCGAAGATCCACACCCGCCGCGACGGCGGCACTGCCGCGATTCTCACGGGCTACTTGCTGCGGATGAGGGTGCCGACGCCCTGGTCGGTCAGCACTTCCAGCAGCAACGCGTGCGGCACGCGGCCGTCGATGATGTGCACGCTCTTCACGCCGTTGCGCGCCGCATCCAGCGCCGAGCCGATCTTGGGCAGCATGCCCCCCGAGATGACGCCCTTCTCGACCAGCTGGTCGATCTTGCGCGGCGTCAGGCTGGTGAGGAGCTTGCCGTCCTTGTCGAGCACGCCCGGGGTGTTGGTGAGGACGACCAGCTTCTCGGCGGCGAGCACCTCGGCCAGCTTGCCCGCCACCAGGTCGGCGTTGATGTTGTAGGTCGTGCCGTCGGCGCCGGTGCCGATCGGCGCCACGACCGGGATGAAGCCGCCGGCCTCGAGCGCCTTGATCACCGAGGGGTCGATCGACTCGACCTCGCCGACCTGCCCGAGGTCGACCCCGCCGCCGTTCTGCTTCGGCGGGAGCTGCAGCTTGCGCGCGCGGATGAAGGCGCCGTCCTGCCCGGTGAGGCCGACCGCCTTGCCGCCGGCCTGGTTGATGAGCTCCACCACTTCCTTGTTGACCGTGCCGCCGAGCACCATCTCGACGATGTCCATGGTCTCGGCGTCGGTGACGCGCATGCCCTGTACGAACTCGCCCTTCTTGCCCAGGCGCGCGAGCAACTGCTCGATCTGCGGGCCGCCGCCGTGCACCACGACCGGGTTCATGCCGACCAGCTTCAGCAGCACCACGTCGTGCGCGAAGCCGGCCTTGAGCACCTCGTCAGTCATGGCGTTGCCGCCGAACTTGACGACGATGGTCTTGCCGTGGAAGCGCTGGATGTAGGGCAGCGCCTCCGCCAGGATGCGGGCCTTCTCCGCAGCCAGGGGATTGTGAAGATGGGGGGCGTTCATGGGCGCCCCCCGGATTCTACTGAAAAGCCTTACTGGATCGAATTTATTGGATTTGAATCGGTTTCCTTGCCGCGGCCGCCTTCTTGGGCAGCGTCAGCTCGAGCACGCCGTCGCGGAACTTGGCTTCCGCCTTGGCTTCGTCGACCTCCTGCGGCAGCGTGAAGCTGCGCGTCGCCTTGCCGAACACGCGCTCGGTGTGGAGCACGCGCTCGTCCTGCGTCACTTCCTTCTCGCGCTTCACTTCGGCGGCCAGGGTCACCTGCGCGCCGTCGATCGTCACCTGGATGTCCTCTTTCTTGACACCGGGCAGCTCGGCCGTGACGGTGTAGTTGCCGTTCTTCTCGGCCACGTCCACCTTCATGCGCGGGGCGACCGCGTCGCCGCGGCCTTCATAGGCCACCGGGCGGACGAAGAAGCCCTTGAAGAGATCGTCGACCAGGTCATTGAACGGGTCGAATCGGGTCAGTTGTGCCATTGCATTCTCCTTTCCTGAGGCTGTACCTGGCAGGTAGGGGCTCGGCCGCGCGGTTTCAAGACCCCCTCTACAATTCCCTGGATGGAGGATTTCCGGTCCCGCGTCGAAGCCGAGCGGCCTTACCTGCTGCGCTATGCCGGCCGGCAGCTCCGCGACCGGCATGCGGCCGAGGACGCCGTCCAGGAGGCGCTGCTCGCCGCCCTCGCCGGCGAGGCGGCGTTCGCCGGGCGCTCCAACCTGCGCACCTGGCTCACCGGCATCCTCAAGCACAAGATCATCGACGCGATCCGGCGCGCGAGCCGCGAGGCACCGGCGAGCGATCCCGACGCTTCCGACCCGGACTCGGCGTTGTTCGACGAGAGCGGCCATTGGGTCGAGCCGCCCTCGGCGTGGCCCGACCCGGACGCGTCCCTCGAGCAGAGCCAGTTCTTCGCCGCGCTCGAGCGCTGCCTCGAGCGCCTGCCGGCGAAGACCGCGCAGGCCTTCCTCATGCGCGAGCACCTGGGGTTCGAGACGGGCGACATCTGTAAGGAACTCGGCGTCACGCCGACCCACTGCTGGGTACTGCTTTACCGCGCGCGCGCGGCGCTGCGCGAGTGCCTGCAGACCAACTGGTTCCAGAAATGATCTTCCCCTCCTGCAAGGAAGTCTCGCACCTGGTCTCCCAGGGCCTCGACCGCGAGCTCGGCCTCGGCGAGCGGCTGCGGCTGCGCGCGCACCTCGCGATCTGCAACGGCTGCAGGAACTTCAAGCGGCAGATGGAATTTCTCCGCAGGGCAATAAGTAAGCTTGAATCAGGAAACTTCTGAGCGCTGCGCCGCGTGCGGCGCCGCCTTTCACTGCGGCAAGGACGAAGATCGTTGCTGGTGCGTCGATCTGCCGGCGCTGACCCCGGTGCCCGGCCGCGGCTGCCTGTGCCGCGCCTGCCTCGAAGCAGAACTCAAAGAACGTAGCGCGCCAGGTCCTCGTTCCTAGCGAGCTCGCCCAGGCGCGCGTCGACGTAGGCCGCGTCGATGAGCACGTTCCCCGGGCCGCGCTTGCCGGCGTCGAAGGAGATCTCCTCGAGGAGCTTCTCCAGCACCGTGTAGAGGCGCCGCGCGCCGATGTTCTCGGTCTTCTCGTTCACCTGGAAGGCGATCTCGGCGAGGCGGCGGATTGCTTCCGGCCGGAACTCGACCTGCAGCCCCTCGGTGGCGAGCAGCGCCTGGTACTGCTTCACCTGGCTCGCGTCGGTTCCCACGAGGATGCGCTCGAAGTCCTCGACCGAGAGCGAGTCGAGCTCGACGCGGATCGGGAAACGCCCCTGCAGCTCCGGGATCAGGTCGGCGGGCTTGGCGAGGTGGAAGGCGCCCGAGGCGATGAACAGCACGTGGTCGGTCTTCACCATGCCGTAGCGCGTCGACACCGTGGTGCCCTCCACGAGCGGCAGCAGGTCGCGCTGCACGCCCTGGCGCGAGACGTCGGCGCCCGCCACCTCGGCGCGGCTGGTGATCTTGTCGATCTCGTCGAGGAAGACGATGCCGTTCTGCTCGGCGTTCGAGATCGCGCGCGCCTTCAGCTCGTCGTCGTTCACCAGGCGGGCGGCCTCCTCCTCGACGAGGAGCTGCGTCGCCTCGCGGATCTTCATGCGCCGCAGGCGCCTGCGGCCGCCGCCGAGATTGGAGAACATGCCCTGGATCTGCGAGGTGAGCTCCTCCATCCCGGGGGGCGCGAGGATCTCCATCTGCGGCGAGCTCGCCGCCACCTCGATGTCGATCTCCTTGTCGTCGAGCTCGCCTTCGCGCAGCTTCTTGCGGAACTTCTGCCGGGTCGCAGTTTCTTCGGCTTCGACCCCCCGGGGGGCCGGCAGCAGCACGTCCAGGACCCGCTCTTCGGCGGCGTCCTGGGCGGGCGCGCGCACGCGGCGCATCGCCTGCTCGCGCGTCTGCTTGATGCTGATCTCGACGAGATCGCGCACGATGCTGTCGACGTCGCGGCCGACGTAGCCGACCTCGGTGAACTTGGTCGCCTCGACCTTGATGAAGGGCGCGTCCGCGAGGCGCGCCAGGCGCCGCGCGATCTCGGTCTTGCCCACGCCGGTCGGGCCGATCATGAGGATGTTCTTCGGCGTGATCTCCTGGCGCAGCGGCTCGGCGACCTGCAGGCGGCGCCAGCGGTTGCGCAAGGCAATCGCCACCGCGCGCTTCGCCTTCGACTGCCCGACGATGAACTTGTCGAGCTCGTGGACGATTTCCTGCGGCGTCATGACGGAAATGAGGCCGCTCACTCCAGCACCTCGATCGTGCGCTGGTGGTTGGTGTAGATGCAGATGTCGGCGGCGATGGCGAGCGAGCGCTCGACGATTTCCCTGGCTCCCATTTCCGTGTTTTCCAGAAGGGCCCGCGCGGCGGCCTGCGCGTAGGGCCCCCCCGAGCCGATCGCGACGATGCCGAGCTCGGGCTCGACCACGTCGCCCATGCCGGTAATGATCAGCGAGCGCTCGCGATCGGCAACGGCCAGCATCGCCTCCAGGCGCCGCAGGATGCGGTCGGTGCGCCAGTCCTTGGCGAGCTCGACCGCGGAGCGCATCAGGTTGCCCTGGTGCTTGTCGAGCTTCGCCTCGAAGCGCTCGAAAAGGGTGAAGGCGTCCGCGGTGCCGCCGGCGAAGCCCGCGAGGATGCGGTCCTGGTAGAGGCGGCGCACCTTCTTTGCGCCGCCCTTGAGGACGACCTGCCCGAGCGTCACCTGCCCGTCGCCGCCGAGGGCGACCGATGTGCCGCGGCGCACCGAGAGGATGGTGGTGCCCTGAAGCTGTTCCATGGGGAATCTACCCGTGAAGAAGCAAGGATGAGACCTACTTCGCCAGGCACTCCTCGAGGCCGGCGATGAAGAGATCCTTCGGCAGCTTCTTGCCGATGAACACCAGCAGGGAGCTCTTCTTCTCGCCTTTCGCCCAGGGCTTGCCGAGGTCGCCGCCCATCATCATGTGCACGCCCTGGAACACCACGCGCCGCGGGTTGCCCTTCATCCACAGCACGCCCTTGTAGCGCAGCAGGTCCGGGCCGTACATCTGGATCATGCCCGAGAGGAACTGCTCGAGCTTGTCGCCGTTGAAGGGCCGGTCGGAGCGGAACACGAACGACTCGACCTCGTCGTGGTGCTCGTGCTGAACGTCCGTGAGGAACTGCGGGTCGAGCTCGAGGATGGCATTCAGGTTGAAGCCGCGGATGTCGAGCACCTCGGCGATCGGCGCATTGCCGAAGTGCACCTTCTTGATCGGCGCCCGCGGGTTCATCCGCTTCAGTCTTTCCACCAGCGATTTGGTTTCGTCCTCATTGGTGAGATCCGTCTTGGACAGCAGGATGCGGTCGGCGAATCCGACCTGCTCCTGCGCCTCGTGGAACTCGTCGAGCTGCTTCGGCGCGTGCTTCGCGTCCACCAGCGTGATGATCGAGTCGAGCAGGTAGTAGTTGCCGATCTCCTCGTCGGTGAAGAAGGTCTGCGCCACGGGTCCGGGATCGGCCATGCCGGTGGTCTCGATGACGACGCGGTCGAACTTGAGCGCGCCCTGGTCGCGCTTCTCCTTGAGGGTGCCGAGGATGCGGATCAGGTCGCCGCGCACCGTGCAGCAGATGCAGCCGTTGTTCATCTCGACGATCTGCTCGTCGCCGGTCTCGATGATCTCATTGTCCACCCCGACTTCGCCGAACTCGTTCTCGATCACGGCGATCTTCTGTCCGTGCTCCTCCTTGAGGATGCGGTTGAGAAGGGTCGTCTTGCCGCTGCCGAGGAAGCCGGTGAGGATGGTCACCGGCACCATGTTCGCTTCTTGCATTCGGGCTCCTTGCCGAAGCGCCGAATTATAAGGCGGGGAGGACCCGAATCCTGATGACCTTCAGCTAGTCGACCAGACGGTCAACTCGCAGTAGCAAGGACTGCGGCAACCTCAGGCCAAGCGCTGTTGCGGCACCGCGGTTCACCACCAACTCGAGTCTAGTAGGACGCTCGACCGGCAGTTCCGCTGGTTTCGCGCCCTTCAGAATCTTATCGACATATGCTGCGGCACGACGAAACAGGTCAGCCAGATTCGGTCCATAAGACATTAAAGCTCCGGCGTCTACGACTTCGGCTGAACCGCAGGCTGTCGGCAAACGATATCTCGTCGCCATTGCGGCCAGTTCGCTTCGCCGTGCGAACAGATGCGTGCCGTGATGAACGTAAACGGCGTCGGCGCGCTGGCGCATCATTTCGACGAAATCGCGCTCGACATCTCCCGAGAACTCCCGCCAGAACGTACTCAGGCCGAGTACGGACGCCGCCTTTTCCGTCGGTATCTTGTACTGCTCGCCATACGGCGGCTCCCAAAGGATAGCGACCCGCGAAATCTTCGGCGCGACCTCCCTGAAAAATTCGAAGCGCTTCTCAGCGATCTCAGGGCCGACATCCCAGGTGAGGCCCGTGAGGTTGCCCCCTGGGGCAGGCAGACTGTGCACGAATCCGGAAGCCACCACTTCCGTCCCAATCGCGAACACGATCGGGATACTTTGTGTCGCAGCTTTCACCACGGACGTGCTGGCATTTATGCCCGTTAGGATCACGTCTGGCTTGCTCTGCACGACTTGGTGGACCAATTCTGCGAATTGCTCGGCTCTCCCCTCTGCCGAGCGCACGTCGAACACGATGTCCTTGCCCGGGACGTAGCCATGATCACGCAATCCTTGCTCGAACGCCGCCACAAGGTGCTCGGTGGATTTCCGGGACGCTATCGAGGGAAGCACCACGCGGTGGATCCGCGCACGCGGTTGCGCATACAAGGTCGAAGACGAGACCAGCGCGGCAGCGAATCCGAGGAATGCTCTGCGTCGCATATCCGCTCCCATTAGGTTTTGAGGACCAGCAGCCCCTTCAGGTACTCGCCTTCGGGAAACTCGAGCGCCACGGGGTGGTCCGCCGCGGCGCCGAAGCGCTCGAGGATCTTTGCCTCGGCGCCGGCATCGGCGGCGGCGCCGGCGACGATCGACTGGAAGAGCTCGGCGCCGACGCCGCCGGAGCAGGAGAAGGTGGCGAGCAGCCCGCCGGGGGCGAGCAGCTTGAGCGCGAGCAGGTTGATGTCCTTGTAGGCGCGCGCCGCGTTCTTCGCCTGCGCCGCGGTCGGCGCGAACTTCGGCGGATCGAGGACGATCATGCCGAAGTGCGCGCCGCGGTCCCTCAGCAGCCGCAGCTGCGAGAACACGTCGGCCTGCACGAACTCGATGCGCGAAGCGTCGAGCGGATTGGCGGCGAGGTTCTCGCGGGCGATCTGGATGGCATCGGCGGAGGACTCGACGGCGGTGATCCGCGCCGCGCCCCCGGCAAGCGCGGCGATGGAGAAGCCGCCGGTGTAGGCGAAGCCGTCGAGCATCTCGCGGCCGGCGGCGAGCGCGCGCACGCGCTGCCGGTTCTCGCGCTGGTCGAGGAAGAAGCCCGTCTTCTGCCCCTGCTCGACGTCGACGCGGAAATTCAGGCCGTACTCGCTGATCGGGCAGCGCGAGGCGGCGCGGTTGCCGCGCGCGAAGCCGGTGCGCGGCGCGAGCTCCTCGAGCTTGCGCACCTCGGCGTCCGAGCGCTCGTACACCGCCTCGCAGCCGGTGAGCTCGACCAGCAGGTCGAGGATCGCCTCGCGCCAGCGCTCGACGCCCGCGGCGAGAAACTGCGCGACCAGCACGTCGGCGTAGCGATCGACCACTAGGCCGGGCATGCCGTCGGATTCGCCGTGCACGAGCCGCAGCGCGTTGGTGTGTCTTGCGGCCTCCAGCGTGCCCCGCAGGCGTAGCGCGCGCCCAAGCCTTGCCCTGAAGAACGGTTCGCCAATGACTTCCCTGGCATCGAAGGTCCATACCCGTGCGCGGATCTGCGAGGCGGGGCTGTAGGCGGCGAGCGCGACCACGTTGCCCGAGGCGTCCTGGATCCTGACCGTGTCGCCCGGCTGCGGGGCGCCCAGCACGCGCTCGATCGCCCCGGAGAACACCCAGGGATGGCGGCGCTTGAGCGAGCGCTCGCGCCCGGGCTTCAGGACGAGCGCAGGAAGAGAGGGGGGTCGCCGCAGGGGCGGCTCAGCGCTTCTTGGCGCGCGGGTGCGCGGCATCGTAGACCTTGGCGAGCGCCTGGAAGTCGAGGTGCGTGTAGATCTGCGTGGTGGAGATGCTCGCGTGCCCGAGCATCTCCTGCACCGCGCGCAGGTCCTGCGAGGACTGCAGCACGTGGGAGGCGAACGAGTGGCGCAGCATGTGCGGGTGCACGCGCTGCGCGAGGCCGCGGCGGCGCGCCCAGGCCGCGAGCCGGCCGGCCACCACCGAGGGCGCGATGCGCCGCCCGCGCGCGCCGACGAACACGGCTTTTTCGTCGGTTGCTGCAAGCTGGGCGCGAATGGAAAGCCAGGCATGCAGGGCCTGCCGCGCCTTCTCGCCCACCGGCACCGTGCGCGACTTCGAGCCCTTGCCGGTCACCGTCACCTCGCCCTGGCGCAGGTCGAGGCGCCCGTCGCCGACATCGAGCGCGATCAGCTCCGCGAGCCGCAGCCCGGAGGAATACAGCAGCTCGAACATCGCCCGGTCCTGCACGAGCAGCGGATCGTCCCCGGGCGCCTCGTCGAACAGCCGTTGCGCCGCCTCCACCGAAAGCGCCTTGGGAAGCGTGCGCGCCGCCTTGGGCGCGCGGATGCCCAGCACCGGGTTCGCGCGCCAGCCGCGATGTTTCACCAGCCAGCGGAAGCAGCCGCGCCAGGCGGACAGCATCAGCGCGAGCGTGCGCGGCGCGAGCCCCTTGGCGTGCAGCACGGACAGAAAGCGGCGGATGTCCGCCGCCTCGAGATTTTCCAGGGATTTCTTGTCGGCAAGACCAAGAAGCAGCTGCAGCGCATGCGCGTAATTCTCGAGGGTCGCCGGCGAGAGCCGGCGCTGGTGCTGCAACGCTTCGAGGTAGTCGCGGGCTACAGCCGCGCCGTCACTCCGGCCGCGCATAGCTCGCCGATGCGTCGCAGGTACAGCGTCCCCATCTCGGGGTAGAAGCGCTCCGGGTCCTCGCTGCCCAGGAGCAGCAGGCCGAACACCGCGGTCTGGCCGAGCGGCACGAGGGCGAGCGAGCGCACGTGCTCGGTGGCCTCGCCGAACCAGGCGGCGAAGCCGCTGCCCGCCGCCGGCCCGCACTGCGGCACGGCCATGGTCGCGGCCTGGCGCCGCTCGGCCTCGCCGACCGCGGCGGCCTCCTCGAAGTCGACCGGCACGCTCTTGCCCCAGACGCGCAGGGCGACGTGCGGCACGGCGAAATCCTCGCGCAGGTGGAAGTACAGCGATTGTGCGAGCGCCGGGAAGTCGCGCGCGCCGGCGATCGCCACCGCGAGGCGGTGCACCTTCTCGCTGATGACGTCGTTCTCCTCGCCGAACTGGATCAGCTCGCCGAGCTTGCCCTCGAGCAGCTTCGCCTTCTCGCGCAGCGCCACGGTCTGGCGCTCGGCGAGCGGGATGGCGCGCCCGCCGTAGGGATGCGGCACGTGGATCTTCTCGAGGAGCTCGGGATGCTGGTCGAAGAACTGCGGGTTCAGGCGGAGGTAGGTGGCGACGTCGTCTTCGTTCATGTTGTTGTTGTTCTGGGTTAGAGGTCCATGGTCCCGTCGAACACGGCTTGCGCCGGCCCTTTCATCCACACCGCATTGTCGCCGCCGCCCCAAGTGATGGTCAACGCTCCGCCGCGCGTCTCGACGCGCACCGGCGAGTCGAGCCGGCCGCTCCTGATGCCGTAGACCGCGGCGGCGCAGGCGCCGGTGCCGCAGGCGAGCGTTTCGCCGGCGCCGCGCTCCCATACCCGCAGCGCGATGCGGCTGCGCTCGAGCACCTGCAGGTAGCCGGCGTTCACCCGGTTCGGGAAGCGGCGATGGTTCTCGATGCGCGGCCCCTGCGTGGTCACGGGCGCTGCGGCGACATCGGGCACGATCTGCACCGCATGGGGATTGCCCATCGAGAGGATGGCCAGCTCCACGGCTTTGCCGTCGAGCTCGATCTTCTCCACGCCCTCGAATGCCGGCCGGCCCATGTCGACGCTCACCTCGCCGTCGGCTTCCAGGCGCGGCACGATCGTCCCGCCGAGCGTCTCGACCCGGATTTCGCGCTTCGTGGTGAGGCCCCGCGCGTGCACGAACTTGACGAAGCAGCGCGCGCCGTTGCCGCACTGCTCCACCTCGCCGCCGTCGGCATTGAAGATGCGGTAGCGGAAGTCCGCCCCGGCGCCGGTCGGCCGCTCGACCACCAGCACCTGGTCGCAGCCGATGCCGAAATGGCGGTCGGCAAGCTTTTGAATCTGATTTTTGGATAGTGAAAACTTCTTGTCGGTGCAATCCAGGACGACGAAATCATTTCCGGCACCCTGCATCTTGGTGAACGCGAGCTTCACCCGGCGAGGACCTGGCAGACTCGGTCGACCGACGCCGCGTCGATGAGCGCGTTGATCGGCAGCGAAAGCACCTCGGACGAGATCTTCTCGGACACGGGGAGGCTCAGGGCGCGGTTCGCCGCCTCGTACGCCGGCTGCCGGTGCAGCGGGATCGGGTAGAAGACCGACGCGGCGATCGACTCCCGCGCGAGCGCCTCGCGCAGCGCGTCGCGCCTGCTGCTGCGGATCGTGAACTGGTGGTACACGTGCGTCCCGCGCCCGTGCTCGGCGGGCAGGACGAAGTCTTCCCCGTCAAGCCGTTTTCGATAAAGTGCTGCGACGGCGCACCGCGCTTTGTTAAAGCGATCGAGGTGCGCGAGCTTCACGCGCAGCACCGCCGCCTGCAGCTCGTCGAGCCGGCTGTTCCAGCCCACGCGCTCGTGGAGATAGGTCTTGCGGCTGCCGTGGTGGCGCAGCATGCGCAGGGTTTCGTCGTGCTTCCTGTCGTTGGTGGTGATGAGGCCGGCATCGCCCGCCGCCGCCAGGTTCTTGGTCGGGTAGAACGAGAAGCAGCCAAAGTCGCCCCAGCTTCCGGCGCGCCGGCCGTCGTAGTCGGCACCGAGCGCCTGGGCCACGTCCTCGACGAGAACGAGCTTGTTCTCCTTGCAGATGCGCGAGATCTCGTCCAGCGCCGCGCATTGACCGAAGAGATGGACCGCGATGACGGCCTTCGTCTTGCTGGTAATGCTTTTTTTCAACGAATCCACATTCAGGTTGAAGGTGGCCGCATCGACGTCGGCGAAGACCGGCGTCGCGCCGGTGTAGGAGACGGCCTCGGCGCTGGCGAAGAAGGTGAAGGCCGGCACGATGACTTCATCGCCCGGGCCGACGCCGCAGGCGACGAGCGCGAGGTGCAGGGCGTCGGTGCCCGAGTTGACGCCGACGGCATGCGCGGCGCCGGTGTAGGCGGCGAGCTCGCGCTCGAGCGCCTCGCCCTCGGGGCCGAGGACGTAGCGCCCGGAGGCGAGCACGCGGCCGACGGCGGCGTCGATCTCGGATTTCAGCGAGCGGTATTCCGCCGCCGGGTCGATCATCGGGATGGGGGTCTGTGTCATTCGAAGCGCCTCAATCGCTCGCGCACCAGGCGGCCGACGTCGAGCGCGAGCTTGAGCGCGCGCCGGCCCTCGCGCCCGTCGAGTCGCACCGGCGCCTCGCCGCGCACAGCGGCGACGAACGCCGCCGCCTGGGCCGCCAGCGCGTCGCCGCCTTCGTAGCGCTCCTCGGTCTGCTCGATCGTGCCGGCGGACTGGCGCACGTAGCGCAGCGTGCCCGCCTGCAGGTCGGCCGAGACGTAGAGGTCGCTCTGGAAAACGCGCAGCTTCCGCACCGCCGACTGGCTGACGCGGCTTGCGGACAGGTTGGCGACGCAGCCGTTCGCGAACTCGATGCGCGCGTTGGCGATGTCGATGTCGCCGGTCAGCACCCGGAAGCCGCACGCGCTCACGTCGAGCACTTCCGCACGCGAGAGCGCCGCGGCGAGGTCGAGGTCGTGGATCATGAGGTCGAGCACCACGTCGACCTCGGCGCCGCGCTGCTTGAAGCCCGAGAGGCGCTCGGCCTCGATGAACACCGGCCGGTCCATGCGCGCGGCGAGGGCGCTGAAGGCCTTGCTATAGCGCTCGACGTGGCCGACCTGCAACACGACGCGCCGGCGCTCGGCCATGGCGATCAGCTCGTCGGCCTGCTCGGCGGTCGTGGCGATGGGCTTCTCGACCAGCACGTGCATGCCGCGCTCGAGGCAGGCCATGCCCACCTCGTGGTGGCGATCGGTGGGCACGGCGATGACCGCTGCATCGACCTGCTCGGGAATCTGCTTGTAGTTCGAAAAAACCGGACAGCCATGCTTCGTCGCCAGCTCGGCGGCGCGCGCGGGGTCGGCGTCGACCACGCCCGCGAGCTCGACCCCTTTGCAGGCGGCGAGCTTGCCGGCGTGGTAGCGCCCCATGTGGCCGGCGCCGATGACAACGGCCTTCAATAGAACCTCGCTTCTCCTTCGGGACGGGTCTTGAACCGCTTGTGCAGCCAGAAATACTGCTCGGGCATCTCCAGCACGCGCTCCTCGATGAAGGCTAGCATGCGCCGCGCGTCCGCCGCGGCGTCGCCGCTCGGAAAATCCCGCCACGGCGGGTAGAGGCGCGCCACGTAGCCGCCCCCGCCCGGGAGCATGCGCGTCACGCAGGGCACGACCGCGGCGCCGGCGAGCCGCGCGAGGTCCGAAAGCCCGGTGACGGTCGCGGCGGGAACGCCGAAGAAAGGCACGAACACCGCGCTCGAGCGGCCGAGGTCCATGTCGGGCAGGTAGTAGTAGGGCACGCCGGAGCGGATCGCGCGCACGGTCTTGCGCAGCCCGTCCTGCCGCGAGAAGAGCTGCCCGCCGAAGCGCAGGCGCTTCTCGTAGAGGAGGCGATCGAACACCGGGTCCTTCTGGTGCGAGTACATCGAGGCCAGGGCGCGGTCCATGGCAAGGCGGATGCCGCCGTGGTCGAGGCCGACGAAATGCGGCGCGAGGATGATGACCGGCTTGCCGGCGAGGCTGTCGAGGTGCTCGGCGCCTTCGACGCGCACCACGCGCCGCAAACGCTCCTCGCTCGACCACCACAGCAGGCTGCGCTCGATGAAGCTGCGGCAGAAGGCGCGAAAGCTCGCGCGCGCGAGGCGCTCGCGCTCTTCCGCCGGCATCTGCGGAAAGCATTTCTCCAGGTTGATGCGCGTCACCTTGCGCCGCTCCGGGATGAGCCAGAAGAGCGCCGAGCCGAGCGCATTGCCGATAGCGGCGATGGCGCGCATGGGCAGGAGGCGCACCAGCCACATCAGGGCGAACACGACGCGAGTCACTGCGGTCGCGCCCCCTTGGGCGTCTTGTAGCGGTTGTAGCCCCAGAGATACTGCTCCGGGCATTCGCGCACCAGCGCCTCGAGGGCGCGGTTCAGCCTGCGAATCGGATTTTCCTGCGGATAGGATTCTGGATAAGGCCGGATCGCGATCGCGTAGCCCGCGCCGCGCGGCAGGCGCTTCGCGTAGGCGAGGAAGCACAGCACCCCGTCGCGCCCGGCAAGGCGCGCGGCGAGCGTCATGGTGTACGCGCGCCGGCCGAAAAAATCCGCCCATTCGCCCTCGCCCTCGCCGGGCACCTGGTCGGGCAGGAAGCCCGCCGCCTCGCCGCGCTTCAGCGCCGCGAGCACCGCGCGCACGCCCGAGACGTCGGCGGGGACCAGGCGCACGTTGGGACGCGCGCGGCCCTCCTGCATGAGCGGCTCGAGCCAGCCGATCTTCGGCGGGCGGTAGAGGACGGTGATCGGCATGCGCGAGGCGGCGTACTGCGCCGCGACCTCGAAGCAGCCCATGTGCGGCGTGAGGAACACGACCGGCCGTCCCTGCGCGTGCGCGGCGAGCGCGGCGTCGAGGCCCTCGACCTCCTTCACCAGCGCGACCACGCTTTCGTGCGCCCGGAACCACAGCGCGGGCAGCTCCGCCACCATGCGCCCGGCGGAAGCGATCGCCTCGCGGCGCACGCGCGCCTCGGTGTAGCCGGCCTGCGCGAGGTTCTCGCGCAGGTGCCGGCGGTAGGTGGGCGACATCCCATAGACGGCCCACCCGAGGACGCTTCCCAATCGGTGCAGCAACGAAAGCGGCAATCGCGCAGCGAGCCGGAGGACAAACCTGGGGAAGCGGTACAAGATTTGGTATCCTTGCGGCCTTCCTCTAGAAGACACGCACGCAATGAGCGATTTTCTGTTTACTTCCGAATCGGTATCCGAGGGCCATCCGGACAAGGTCGCCGACCAGATCTCCGACGCAGTGCTCGACGCGATTCTAAAGCAGGACAAGACCTCGCGCGTCGCCGCCGAAACGCTGGTCAAGGACAACCTGGTGGTGCTGGCCGGCGAGATCACCACCAACGCGCGCGTGAACTACGACGCCGTGGCGCGCAACACCATCAAGCGCATCGGCTACAACGATCCGGCCATCGGCTTCGATGCCGCGACCTGCACCGTGCTGATCGCCTACGGGCAGCAGTCCCCCGACATCGCGCAGGGGGTGAACAAGGCGCACGACGACAACCTGGACCAGGGGGCGGGCGACCAGGGCCTGATGTTCGGCTACGCCTGCGACGAGACGCCGAGCCTGATGCCGCTGCCGATCTACCTCTCGCACCGGCTGGTCGAGCGCCAGGCCGAGCTGCGCAAGGCCGGCAAGCTGCCGTGGCTGCGCCCGGACGCGAAGTCGCAAGTCACCGTGCGCTACGTGAACGGCAGGCCCGATTCCATCGACACCGTGGTGCTCTCGACGCAGCATGCCCCCGGCATCGAGCACAAGAAGCTCGCCGAGGCGATCACCGAGGAGGTGATCAAGCCGGTGCTGCCCAAGGCCATGGTCAAGGGCAAGATCAACTACCTCGTCAACCCGACCGGCGCCTTCGAGATCGGCGGGCCGAAGGGCGACTGCGGCGTCACCGGCCGCAAGATCATCGTCGACACCTACGGCGGCTCCGCGCCGCACGGCGGCGGCGCCTTCTCCGGCAAGGACCCTTCCAAGGTCGACCGCTCCGCGGCCTACGCGGCTCGCTACGTGGCGAAGAACATCGTTGCCGCCGGCCTCGCTTCCAAGTGCCTGGTGCAGGTCTCCTACGCCATCGGCGTGGCGCGTCCCACCAGCGTCATGGTCACCACGCAGGGCACCGGCCGCATGTCGGACGACGCCCTCTCGGCGCTGGTGCTCAAGCACTTCGACCTGCGCCCCAAGGGCATCATCCAGATGCTCGACCTGCTGCGCCCGATCTACGAGAAGACCGCCGCCTACGGCCATTTCGGCCGCGAGGACCGCGACTTCACGTGGGAAGCGACTGACAAGGCGCTTGCGCTGAAGCAAGCGGCATAGGAGTTCTCGAATGAAACCGCCATTCAGGGCCGACCACGTCGGCAGCCTGCTGCGTCCCCACGAATTGCACGACCTGCGCGAGAAGGTGCGCGAGGGCAAGGCCTCCGCCGCCGAGCTGAAGGACGCCGAGGACAAGGCGATCCGCGAGGCGGTAAAGCTGCAGGAGGACATCGGCCTGCAATCGATCACCGACGGGGAGTTCCGCCGCGACTGGTGGCACATCGACTTCCTGCACGGCTTCGACGGCGTCGAGCTCTCCACCGGCGATATCTACGGCGAGGCGAAGTTCAAGGGCACGCACGAGCAGCCGCCCACCATGACGCTGGCGGGCAAGATCCGCCGCACGAAGCCCAGCATGCTCGAGCATTTCAAGTTCCTGAAGAGCATCGTCAAGAAGGGCTTGCCCAAGTTCACCATGCCCTCGCCCGCGATGCTGCATGCGCGTGCCGACCGGGCGTCGCTGAAGAAGGTCTACCCCGACGTGAACGAGCTCTGGGCCGACCTCACTCGCGCCTACCGCGAGGAGATCGCCGACCTCTACAAGGCGGGCTGCCGCTACCTGCAGATCGACGACACCACCATCGCCATGTGGGGCGACCCGAAGGTGCAGGAGCAGTTCCGCAAGCTGGGCGACGACCCGAAGAACGACGCCGAGATGTACACCGCCGCGGTGAACGCCGCGATCCGCGACGTGCCCGACGACATGACGGTCGCGATCCACACCTGCCGCGGCAACTTCAAGAGCACCTGGCTCGCAGCCGGCGCCTACGCCGACTTCGTCGCCGAGCGCGTCTTCACCGGCCTGGACGTCGACGCTTTCTTCCTCGAGTACGACACCGAGCGCGCCGGCGGCTTCGAGCCGCTGCGCTTCGTGCCGAAGGGCAAGAAGGTGGTACTAGGACTCGTTTCTTCAAAAATTGCTGCTTTGGAAGACAAAGAGGCGTTGAAGCGCCGCATCGAGGCCGCTGCCAAGTTCATCCCGCTCGAGAACCTGTGCCTCTCGCCGCAGTGCGGCTTCTCCAGCACCCACCACGGCAACAACCTCACCGTGGCGCAGGAAGCCGCCAAGCTCAAGCTCTGCATCGACACGGCGAAGGAAGTATGGGGAGCGGCCTGAGCGCCGGCGGCGCGCATCCAGGCGCACCGATCCCGGACACCACCGTCTTCGACCTGCGGGCCTCGCAGCGGGGCTACCGCCTGAACAAGATGTGCGGGTCTCTGTGCTCTCCGGAGAACCGCGCCGCCTTCAAGCAGGACGAAGAAGCCTACATGGCGCGCTTCGGTCTTACCGAAAAAGAAAAGCAATTGATCAGGGGCCGCGACTTCGCGGGGCTGATCCACGCCGGCCTCAACGTCTACTGGATGCTCAAGCTCGGCTCGGTCACGGGCAATAGCCTCTACCGCATGGGCGCGCAGATGCGCGGCGAGAAGTACGAGGATTTCCTCGCGACTCGAAATTTCAAAGATGCCGTCTAGGGTCGTCGGCGGCATCGGCCTGTCGCACGTGCCGTCGGTCGGCGTCGCCTACGACCGCGGCAAGATGCAGACCCCGGCGTGGAAGCCCCTCGCCGACGCCTACGTCCCGGTGCGCGAGTGGCTGGCGAAGCTCGGGCCCGACGTCGCGATCGTCGTCTACAACGACCACGGCGCCGACTTCATGCTCGACAAGTACCCGACCTTCGCCCTCGGCGCCGCGGAGCGCTACGCCATCGCCGACGAAGGCTTCGGCACCCGGCCGCTGCCCGAAGTGCGCGGCGACGCAGAATTTTCGATTCATCTTTGTGAAGAGCTCGTAAAAGCTGAATTCGATCTGACGATCTGCCAGGAGATGGGCGTCGAGCACGGCTTCCTCGTGCCGATGAACCTGTGCTTCGAGCATGGCCCGCAAGGCTGGCCGGTCGCCTCGGTGCCGCTGCAGGTGAACGTCATCCAGCATCCGCTGCCGACCGGGCAGCGCTGCTACAAGCTGGGGCAGGCGATCCGCAAGGCCGTGGCGAGCTTTCCCGGGGACCGCCGGGTGGTGGTGATGGGAACCGGCGGCATGTCGCACCAGCTGCAGGGCAAGCGCTTCGGCTTCATGAACGAGGCGTTCGACCAGATGTTCCTCGACAAGCTCGAGTCGGATCCGGAAGGGCTCACCAAGCTCTCCCACCACGAGCTGATGGAGCAGGCCGGCGCCGAGGCCGTGGAGCTCATCATGTGGCATGTGATGCGCGGCGCCCTGTCGCCGAAGGCGAAGCGCGTGCACCGGCACTACTACGCGCCCATGACCACCGGCATGGGCCTCATCACCTTCCAGGACGAGTAGGGCCGGTTTTAGATGCTCCCCCAGGCGATATAGCTGCCCGCGGCGGCGGCGATCACCAGCGCGACGAAGAGGCGCCGCACCGGCCCATCGCTCATCAGCCGCCGCAGAAGACCGACTGACTTCGGAACCCGGGATAGGCGCTTGCGGTCGCTTCGCGAGGGCGAGGCGAGGCGCTCGAGCGCGGCGGAGGAGTCGAACTGCCGCGCGAGCGGCAGCCGCGTGTCGGTGGCGATGGCGCGCGCCGCGGGCGCATCGCTCTGCGGCTCCGCGGAGCGCTCGATCTTCACCGTCCGGGTGCCGGTCGGCTCGCCTGCCGGGGATGCGCCGCGCGCCCGCAGCTCCGTGAAGCAGGTGGAGAGATCGGCGGCGAGCTCGGCGGCGTCCTGGTAGCGCGAGGCCGGGTCCTTCTTCAGCGCGCGCGCCACGACGAAGTCGAGCATCGCCGGCAGCTCTGGCTTCAGGCGCGTCGGCGGCTCGTGCTCCTGGTAGGTGACGTTGTGCATGATCTGCGTCATGTCCTCGGCGCCGAAGAGGCGGCCGCCGGTGAGCATCTCGTAGAGCACGATGCCGAGCGAGAAGAGGTCCGAGCGCTGGTCGACGGGGGAGCCGGCGACCTGCTCGGGCGACATGTACTTGGGCGTGCCGAGCACCATGCCGGTCACGGTCTTGTGGTCCGCGGCGCGCATGCGCGCGAGGCCGAAATCCATGATCTTCGCGCGGCCGCGCTCGAGCAGCATGATGTTGCCGGGCTTGACGTCGCGATGCACGATGCCGCGCTCGTGGGCGAAGCCCAGGCCCTCGGCCACCTGGCGCGCCACCTCCACCGCCTCGGCCGGCGGCAGCGCGCCCTCCTTCAGCCGCGTGCGCAGGTCGGTACCCTCGAGGAGCTCCATCGCGAGGTAGGCGACGCCGTCCTGCTCGCCGAAGTCGTAGGTGGTGACGATGCTCGGGTGCGTGAGCTTGCCGGCCGCCTTCGCCTCGAGGAAGAAGCGCTTCTGGTATTCCTCGCGCCCTTCGGCGTCGTCGGCGAGGATGATGGTCTTCAGCGCCACGACGCGGTCGAGCGCCGGGTCCTGCGCGCGGTAGACGATGCCCATCGCGCCGCGGCCGAGCTCGCCGAGGATCTTGTAGCGGCCGATCTTCTTCTTCGCCGCCATCAGCCGCTCACCTGTAGCTCACCTTCTGCACCAGCGCCCGCCAGTAGGGCTGCACCTTTTTCGTCACCGAGTTGACGAAGGGCTCGCGCCCTTCCTTGGCGATGCGCGCGCCGATGCCGCCGCCCACCAGGGCGAGCACGAGCACGATGCTGGCGGCCGCATAGCGCCGGCGGCGGCGGCGCGGCGCGCCGCGGTCCGGCCCGAAGAGCTCGTGGCTGCGCAGCCCGGGGTCGGTGAACGTGCCGGCGGGCGCGAGCCTCGCCTCGAAGCCCGGCACGACGTCGGCAAGTGCGTCGCGGAAGGCACGCGAGGCGAGCAGGCGCGAGGGAGAGGCGAACTCGGCGATCGACGCCGCCACGGCGATGCCGTCGCCCGCCAGGCCGTCGGCCTCCTTTTTCCCGGTGAGCTGCACCGCCCCGTGGTTGATGCCGGCCGAAAGCGGCAGCCCCGCCGCGGCCGCGGCGAGCGAGCGCTCGGCGAGGCGCAGCGCCCCCGGCGCGTCGCGCAGGACGACGACCGCGACCCCGTCGCCGGCCTCCAGCACCACGCGGTTCGCCGGCTCGATCTCGGCGACGGTGACGGCGACCACGGCCTCGAGCTGCGCGCGCAGCCGCGCCTGCTCGCTCGCGGCGCGGCGCGCGAAGTCCTGCATCTTGAGGAACACGACGCTCGCCTGGGGGGACGCGGGCATGGGGGCAAAGGATGCAGGGTTTGCGCGCCTTTGAAAAGGAAAGAGATCCGGTTAGAATTCACGCCGCTGAGGAGCGTTGCGTCCCCGCGATGGAAGCAGGGGGTCAGGCTCAGCTAAATTCAACGGCGCTCGCACCGGCAACGGTGCGGGCGCTTGTCATTTCTGGAGGCCATCCGTCATGAATGCAGCCGTAGTCGATCCGAAGTTCACCGATTTCCGCGTCGCCGACCTCAAGCTCGCCGACTGGGGGCGCAAGGAAATGCTTATCGCCGAGTCCGAGATGCCGGCGCTGATGGCGATCCGCGCGGAATATGCGGCGCAGAAGCCGCTCAAGGGCGCGCGCATCGCCGGGTCGCTGCACATGACCATCCAGACCGCGGTGCTGATCGAGACGCTGCAGGCGCTCGGCGCCGAGGTGCGCTGGGCCTCCTGCAACATCTTCTCCACGCAGGACCACGCGGCGGCGGCCATCGCCGCGCGCGGCACGCCGGTGTTCGCCTACAAGGGCGAGTCGCTGGACGAGTATTGGGAGTTCACTCACCGGGTTTTTGAATTTAAGAACCTTGGTCCAAACATGATCCTCGATGACGGCGGCGACGCGACGCTGCTCATGCACCTGGGCATCCGCGCGGAGAAGGACGCCTCGGTGCTGGCGAAGCCGACGAGCGAGGAAGAAGTTTCCTTGTACAAATCCATAGAGAAAAGGCTCAAGGCGCAGCCCGGCTGGTACTCGAAGGCCGCCAAGGAGATCAAGGGCGTCACCGAGGAGACCACCACCGGCGTGCACCGCCTCTACCAGATGGCGAAGGAAAAGCGCCTGCTCTTCCCCGCCATCAACGTGAACGATTCGGTCACCAAGTCGAAGTTCGACAACATCTACGGCTGCCGCGAGTCGCTGGTCGACGGCATCAAGCGCGCCACCGACGTGATGATCGCGGGCAAGGTGGCGGTGGTCGCGGGCTACGGCGAGGTCGGCAAGGGCTCGGCGCAGGCGCTGCGCGGGCTGCAGGCCCAGGTCTGGGTGACCGAGATCGACCCGATCTGCGCGCTGCAGGCGGCCATGGAAGGCTACAAGGTGGTGACCATGGAGTACGCCGCCGACCAGGCCGACATCTTCGTCACGGCGACGGGCAACTTCCACGTCATCACGCACGAGCACATGAAGCGCATGAAGAACAACGCCATCGTGTGCAACATCGGCCACTTCGACAACGAGATCGACATCGCCAGCCTGAAGAGCTGCAAGTGGGAGAACATCAAGCCGCAGGTCGACCACGTCATCTTCCCCGACGGCAAGCGCATCATCCTGCTCGCCGAGGGGCGCCTGGTGAACCTCGGCTGCGCCACCGGGCATCCCTCCTACGTGATGAGCTCCTCCTTCGCCAACCAGGTGCTGGCGCAGATCGAGCTCTTCACCCGGACGGCCAAGTACCCGGTCGGGGTCTACATCCTGCCCAAGCAGCTCGACGAGAAAGTGGCGCGGCTGCAGCTCTCCAAGCTCAGCGCCATGCTCACCGAGCTCACGCCCGAGCAGGCGAAGTACATCGGGGTGCCGAAGGAAGGCCCCTACAAGAGCGACCACTACCGTTACTAGATGAAAATCGTCGTCATGGGGGCGGGCGGCGTCGGCGGGTATTTCGGCGCACGCCTGCAGCAGGCGGGTGAGGACGTCGTCTTCATCGCGCGCGGGCGCCACCTGGAGGCCATGAAGAAGGAAGGCCTCACGGTGAAGAGCGCCCTCGGCGAGGCGAAGCTGCAGGTGAAGGCTTCCGAAGAACCGAAGGCGGCCGGCATCGCCGACGTGGTGCTCTTCTGCGTCAAGCTCTGGGACACCGAGGGCGCCGCCGAGCAGCTGCGCCCGGCCGTCGGCCCGCAGACGATCGTCATCCCGTTCCAGAACGGCGTGGAGTCGATCGACCGGCTGAAGAAGGTCCTGCCCGCCGATTCGATCATGGGTGGCTCGGCCTACATCGGCACCCGCATCGCCTCGCCCGGGGTCATCGAGCACACCGGCACGATGGCGCGCATCCGCTTCGGCGTGCTCGTGCCCTCGCAGCGGCCGGCGGCGGAGCGCTTCCTCGAAGCGTGCCGCAAGGCCGGCATCAACGCCGAGCTCACCGAGGACATCGTCTCGGTCAACTGGGAGAAGTTCGTCTTCCTGGTGGCGATGTCGAGCGCCACCGCCGTGGCGCGCGCGCCGATCGGCACCGTGCGCGCCGATCCGGACCTGCGCTGGCTCTTCGAGCAGGCGATGCGCGAGACCTGGCGCCTCGCCCGCGCGCGCGGGGCGAAGCTGCCCGATGACTTCGTCGAAAAGCAGCTCGCCTTCGCCGACACCCTGCCCGCGGAGATGCGCGCCTCTCTGCTGCACGACCTCGAGGCCGGCGGCAAGCTCGAAGCGCCGTGGCTGTGCGGCGCAGTGGCGAGGATGAGCCGCGAAGCCGGGCTCGACGCGCCGGTCAACCACGCCGTGTACGCCGCCCTGAAGCCCTTCGTCGGTGGATCTGCACGCAAAGCTGCTTGACGCAGCGCAGCCGGTCCTGCTCTACGGCACCACCCCGCCGCGGCTAGGCACCGGCGCGGCGGAGATCGAAGCTGCCGCCGGGAAGCTCGCCGCGCGCCTCGCCGGCCTGCCGCTCGACGGCCTCGTGGTCTACGACATCCAGGACGAGACCGGCCGCACCGCGTCGCCGCGCCCGTTTCCCTTCTCGAGCACGGTCGATCCGCGCGAGTACGCGGCGCTCCTGGAGCGGCGGCTTGGCCGGCCGGCGATCGCCTACAAGGCGCTGGGCGCGATGGACGAGCCGCAATGGCGCGCCTGGCTTGCGGAAGCAAAGCAACGCTTCGATACGAGGTTCGTCTCCGTGGTGGGACGCCCGACCTCCGGAATCCGCCATCCCCTGCCCCTCGGGCGCGCGATCCGCATCGCTGCCGAGCCCGCGAGCGGCCTGACCGTCGGCGCCGTGGTGATCGCCGAGCGCCACAGCGAGAGCCGCAGCGAGGCCGCGCGCCTGCTTGCCAAAGGGCTCGAAGGCTGTGCCTACTTCATCTCCCAGACCGTGTACCACGCCCCGCCCACCGAGGCCCTGCTGCGCGACTACCTGCGCGACTGCCGCGGCGCCGGCATCGAGCCGCGCCGCGTCGTGCTGACCTTCGCCCCCTGCGGCCGCGAGAAGACACTCGCGTTCCTGCGCTGGCTCGGCGTCAACATCCCTGCCGGCACCGAGCGCGCCATCCTCGGCGCCGCCCGCCCGCTCGAGAAGTCGATCGAGATCTGCCGCGACAACCTGCGCCGCATCCTCGAGCATCCCTACGCGGCCGAGGTGCCCCTCGGCGTGAACGTCGAGAGCGTCTCCATCAACCGCGACGAGATCGACGCCAGCGTCGCGCTCTTCCACGCGCTGCGCGAGGTCCTGGCCGGCCGATGAACCGCAACCTCGCCCTGGTGGCGCTCATCGTGCTGGCCGTCGCGGCCGTGGAGATCTTCGAGCTCCACTTTTTCAGGAATCTCGAGAACCGGCTGCTCGACAGCTTCGTGAAGCGCCGCGCGGCCGAGCTCCCGCCGGACCCGGAAATCGTGCTGGTCGACGTCGACGAGAAGAGCCTGGCGACGATGCAGGAGGCAGCCGGGCGCTTCCCCTGGCCGCGCGAGGTCTACGCCGATCTCATCGACGGGCTCGCGGCACAGAAGCCGCGCGCCATCGTCTTCGACATCATGTTCTTCGAGGCGGACAAGTTCCGCCCGCAGAGCGACAAGGCCTTCATCGCGGCGGCTTCCCGCCACCGCAACCTGTACTTCCCGCTGGTGCGCCTGGACGTGAAGGACGACGTGCGCGGCGCGCCGGCGGCCGAGCTCGCCGGCATGATCGGCCTGGTGCGCGGCCCGAAGGCCGATCCGCGGGCGCGCATCGCCGTCATCCCGCCGCTCGTGCTGCCGCCCAAGCTCTGGCGCACCGGCTCGATCAACTTCCTCGCGGACGACGACGGCGTCGGCCGCCGCTACTATCTGCGCCATCGGGTCAGCGGCTGGGACCTGCCCTCGCTGCCCGCGCGCGTGGCGATGGACCTGGGCTTCCCCGTTCCCGACGCCGACGACCTGCTCCTCGCCTGGCGCGGCGAGGCCGGCAAGTTCCCGCGCGTGTCCTTCAGCGACCTGTACGAGGACTTCGGCCGCAAGCGGCGCACGCGCGCCGCAGACGAGTTCGCCGGCAAGATCGTGCTGGTGGGCGTCGGCGCCGCGGGCCTGGGCGACCTGCGCGTGACGCCGCTCTCGCACACCCAGCCCGGCTCGGAGATCCTCGGCACCGCGATCGAGAACCTGAAGAACGGCCGCGCGATGCGCTACGCCTCGCCGTGGTGGCCCGCCGCGACCGGCATCGCCCTCATCTTGCTCCTCTACCTCGCCTTCTACCGCCGCCTCGATGCGCGCATCACCGGGGCCGCGCTCGCGCTCGCCACTACCGGTCTTCTTTTCGCTTCCTATGCCGCGGTGGGCAGGCTTCTCCTGCTTCCGCTGCTCACCCCGCTCGCCGCTGCGTGGACCTTCTATGCGGCGGCAGCGCTCGCCGACATCCTGCGCGAGCGGCGCGCGAAGCGCGAGGCGGTGGCGCAGTTCTCGCGCTTCGTGAATCCGCACGTGGTGCAGCAGCTCATCGAGCGCGGCGGCATCGAGGGCGCCGGGCAGACGCGGGAGGTGACGCTGCTGTTCTCCGACATCCGCGGCTTCACCACGCTCTCGGAGTCGCGCAGCCCCGTGGAGGTGGTCGAGCTCCTCAACCGCTACTTCTCGCTGCAGGTCGACGTGGTATTCCAGCACGGCGGCTCGCTCGACAAGTTCATCGGCGACTGCATCATGGCGCTCTGGGGCGCGCCGCTCGACGACGTCGACCACGCCCGCCGCGCGGTGGCCTGCGCCCTGGACATGGCCGACACGCTGCAGGCCTTCAAGCGCGAGCTCGGCGCCGAGCAGGCGGATTTCGACGTCGGCATCGGCCTGCATTCGGGGCCGGCCGTGGTCGGCTTCATCGGCTCGCAGAAACGCCGGGAGTACACCGCCATCGGCGACACGGTGAACCTGGCGAGCCGCATCGAGGGGCTGACCAAGGACGCGAAGCGCCGCATCCTCGTTTCCCGCGATACCATGGAGCGCTGCGGCGACGCCTTCGATTTCGTATCATGCGGGACCTTCCCCGTGAAAGGGCGGGCGCAACCGGTAGAGTTGTTCGAGCCGAGAAGAAAGACATGAGAACACTGCTGCTGCTCCTCCTTGCCCTGCCGCTGCTTGCCGCAGCCGAGCCGGCCACGCTCATCCGCGCCACCGAGCTCAAGCAGGAGCCCGCCACCGATGCCGCGACCGTCGCCACGCTGCCCGAGAACGCCGCGGTCGAGGCGCTCCAGCGCAAAGGCGGCTGGACGCGCATCAAGGCCGGCGCGAGCGAAGGCTGGGTGAGGATGCTGGCGCTGCGCTTCGGCGGCCCCGGTGAGGCGAAAAAGGGCGACAGCGGCGTGACGCAGCTCTTCAACGTCGCCCGCACCGGCACGAGCGGCGCCCAGGTCACGACCGGCGCCCGCGGCCTCGACGCCGACCAGCTCACCAATGCCCAGCCCAACCCGGCCGAGCTCGCCAAGATGGACGGCTTCGCCGCCGACGCCGAGGCCGCCGCCAGCTTCGCGGCGAAGGGCAAGCTCTCCGCGACCGCGGTGGAGTATCCGAAATGAGGAGAATCGCATTTCTGATGCTCCTGGGTCTGGCGACCTCGGCCCACGCGCAGTTTCGCCTGCCCAGCTTCGACATCAACAAGCTGGTCGACACGGTGAAGAACGTCGGCAAGGCGGTGCAGGACATCCCGGAGCCCGAGGAGATCGAGATCGGGCAGGACGTCGCTTCGCGCCTGCTCGGCGCGGCGCCGCTGGTGCCCAACCCCGGGCTGCAGCGCTACGTCAACAACGTCGGCCGCTGGCTCGCGGCGCAGACCGAGCGGCCCGACCTGCCGTGGCGCTTCGGCGTGCTCGATGCGCCGCAGCTCAACGCCTTCGCGGTGCCCGGCGGCACCATCTTCATCACGCGCGGCCTGCTCGAGCGCATGAAAAGCGAGGCGGAGCTCGCCGGCGTGCTGGCGCACGAGATCGTGCACGTGCTGCAGAAGCACCACCTGAAGGCGATCCAGAAGGGCGCCAAGACCGCGCTCGCCGGCGACGCGCTCGGCGCGGCGCTCAAGGACCGCGGCGGCGCGGCGCGCGACAAGCTGATCTCCTTCGGCACCGAGATGTACTCGCGCGGCCTGGACAAGTCCGACGAGCTCGAAGCCGACCGGATCGGCGTGGTGATCGCGGCGCGCGGCGGCTACGACGCCTACGGGCTGCCCTCGGTGCTGCAGACGCTGCAGGCGATGAACGCGGAGGACTCCGGCGTCGCGCTGATGTTCAAGACCCACCCCGCGCCCGCCGAGCGGCTCGGCGCGCTCGACAAGATGCAGGCGATGCTCGACGCCCACGCGGGACAGCCGCAGCTCGCGGATCGTTTTTTTCAGAATATCAAGAGATAGCCAGCCGCCACGGGCCGCCTGGCCGGTCGCGGCAGGCGCCGTAGCGGAACGGCATCGCATCGCGCCCCGGCGTGAGGAAGCGCAGGTCCACGAACCACGCGCAGGTCGAGCCCTCGCTCATCCCGTCGAACGCCGGGTGGTCGGCGAACCAGCGGTAGAACGCGAGCGCTTCGGATTCCCAGGCCTCCTTCGCCAGGTCGCTTCCATACCGCGGCCGTGTTTCCCATCGCGCCTGCGCGAGCGGCACGTACGGCGCATCAAGGCGCGCGACGAAGCCGTCGCCCGGCCGATAGCGTCGCGGCGCGGTGCGCATCACGTTCACGTGCGCGAAGTGGTGCTCCTGCGGCGTGCTCACGAACACGGTCCAGTTCAGCGCCGACACCGGCCGGGGATGCGCCTCTACGCGCGCTTCGCCCAATCCCCGGGACTGCGCGTACTGGATGCCGAACTCGAGCGCCTTGCCCTTCTGCACGGCCTGGAAGCCCACGTAGCTGGCGAGCAGCATGAGCGCAGCGACGGCGGGGACGCGCGAGCGGCTGAGCAGCGCCGAGACGGCGAGCCCGGCGAGGATGATGCCGCTGAACCACAGGTCGATGATGAAGGTGGTGCCGATGCCGGCACGCCAGTCGGAGAACGGCGCGAACACGATGGTGCCGAAGCTGGTGATCACGTCGCCGACGATGTGCGCGCCGAGCGAGAGCGCCGTGACGCCGTAGAGCGCCCGCCAGCCCCGCGGCTCCCTGAGGATTTTCGAAAGAATCCACGACAGCAGGAGCGCCCACAGCGGCAACAGCGCGATCGAGTGCGTGACGCCGCGATGATGCAGCAGGTACTCGACCGGCCCGACGAAGCCGATGACGAAGTCGAGGTCGGGCGCCGCGGCGGCGAAGAACCCCGCGGCGACGCGGCGCGGGATGGAGCGCGGCGGTGCGTCCTTCGGAGCGCTCGCCCGGGCCAGTAACGCCCCCGAGAGGGCGTGGGTTAGGGTATCCAAGTCGTGAAATCAGGAAATGGGGTCTGACCCCATTTTCCCCAATTTCACGCGGCGCGCTTCTTCCGCTGCGCGTCCTTGACGTGCATCTGCGCGTAGGCGCCGTGCGCGGCCGCCTCGGCGTCGCCCACGTGCACGGGGAGCCCCATGTCGGCGAGCACCGAGCCGAGCGCGGACAGGCAGAGCATGACGTTGTCCGGGCGGCAGGAATAGCCCATCAGCCCGAAGCGCCAGATCTTGCCCTTGAGCGGCCCGAGGCCGGCGCCGATCTCGAGGCCGAACTCGGAGAGCAGGCGCTTGCGCACCTCTTCCTCGTTCACGCCTTCGGGGCACAGCACTGCGTTCATCTGCGGCAACTGATTTTTTTCAGCAACCAGGAACTTCAGCCCCATGGCTTCCAGCCCGGCCTTGAGCGCCAGGTGGTGGCGCGTGTGGCGCGCCCAGGAATTTTCGAGCCCTTCCTCGCGGATGAGCAGCAGCGCCTCGTGCAGCGCGAAGAGCGAGTTGGTCGGCGCGGTGTGATGGTAGGTGCGCGTGCCCGCGTTCCAGTACCCGAGCAGCAGGTTCATGTCCATGAACCAGCTGTGGATCTTGTCCTTCCTCTTCTTCACGCGCTCGACGACGCGCTCGGAGAACGAGACCGGCGACAGGCCCGGGGTGCACGACAGGCACTTCTGGCTCGCGGAGTAGATGGCGTCGAGCTCCCACTCGTCGACCTTCACCGGCGTGCCGCCGAGCGAGGTCACGGCGTCGACGATCACCAGCGCGCCGTGCTTGTGCGCGATCTGGGTGAGGACCTTCGCGTCGGACTGGCAGCCGGTGGAAGTCTCGGCGTGCACGAAGCCGACGACTTTCGCGTCCGGGTTCTTCTTCAGCGCGTCCTCGAGCTTCTGCGGGTCGACGGGCTCGCCCCACTTGTCCTCGACCACCACGGGCTTGCCGCCGCAGCGGATCGCGTTCTCGAGCATGCGCCCGCCGAACACGCCGTTCTGGCAGACGATGACCTTGTCGCCGGGCGCGACGAGGTTCACGAAGCAGTACTCCATGCCCACGGAGCCCGGCCCCGAGAGCGGGAAGGTGAGCGGATTCTTCGTCTGGTAGACGTAGCGCAGCAGCGACTTCAGCTCCTCCATCATCTCGACGAACACCGGGTCGAGGTAGCCGATCGCCGGCTGGCTCATGGTGGTGAGCACGCGCGGGTGGATCTCGGTCGGCCCGGGGCCCATCAGGGTCCGCTGCGGCGGATGGAAGGAATGGATGCGTTTCGCGGGGGCGTACTGGCTCATGGTGTCCTCAGGAGAAATCCCAAACGGCGCGTTCTCGGGGCGGGATTTCACCCGCACCGGGTTTTTCGCGCTGGCTTCGTTGATGACCTCGATGGCGCTGATGCGGCCTTGCGTGATGCGCTCGACTTCGCCCGCCCAGCGCGCCGGCACGTAGCCGATCTTCACCCAGTGGTGCACGACCGCGCGGTCGAGCTGGAAGGCGCGCGCGACGTCGGCCTGGCTGCCGAACATCTCCACCAGTCGCTCCGCCGAGTTCACGCCGCGAGCGTAGTCCGTCAAAGCCAGTTTGACAAGTCCTCCTTGTGACTGTACTGATTGATACGTATCACGTACCATCTAGCACATGCCCCGCCCCGCCCCTGCGCCCCGCACCGACCTGCACTCCCGCGCCAGCCGCGAGCGGCTCGCCCGCATGGTGGTGCAGCTGCTCGAGCACTGGCGGCTTTCCGCCGTCGACCAGGCGACGCTGCTCGGGCTGTCCGCGAACTCGCGCTCGACCGTGGCGCGCTACCGCCGCGGCGAGCCGCTGGCGGACAGCCCCGATCTGCTCGCCCGCGCCGGGCACCTTCTCGGCATCCACAAGGCGCTGCGCATCGTCTTCCCGCACGACCTCGACCTCGTTTACCGCTGGGTGAGCGCGCCCAACCGGCGCTTCGGCGGCGAGGCGCCGCTCGCCGTCATGCGCCGGCACGGCTACGAGGGGATCCTCGCGGTGCGGCGCTATCTCGACTTCGAGCGCGGCCGCTAAGCCATGGTCGAAAAGCTGGTCCGCGAGGTCGTCGATTTCGACGCCGACCTGGTGCGCAACATCAAGGGCATCCGCGTCTCGCAGTCCTTGTTCGACGATCTCTCCGCCGACCCGGCCGACCAGGCGGTGGCCATCGCCGCGGAGGGCATCGAGCGCATCGCGAGCGAGGCGCCGCTCATCACGCGGCCGTTCGACTACGGCTCGGTGATCACCTATCCGTTCGTGCCGCACAACTGGCACGCGACGCGCTGGTCGGACGGCCTGTCCTACGGCGTGTGGTACGGCTCCCTCGAGCTTGAAACCACCGTGTATGAGTCGGTGTTCCATTGGCATCGCTTCGTCATGGATGCCTTCCCCGACATCAAGAAAGAGGTGCTTGGCGAAAGGCGCGTGCTCGACGTGCGCTGCCGGGCGCTCCTCATCGACTTGCGCGACGGCGCGGACCCGCGGCTGGTCGACCGGCGCGACTACAGCCACACGCAGCGGCTGGGGCGCTACCTGCACGAGCGCTCGCAGAACGGGCTGCTCGCCCGTTCGGCGCGCTGCCAGGGCATGAACGCGGCGGTCCTCGATGCGCGCTGCCTGTCCGATCCGCGCGACGCCTGCTTCCTGACCTATCGAATGCATTCCAATAAAGATCTTGTTACCGTGGAGCGCGCGCCGGGGGAAACGTGGCTCGAGATCAAACCGAGCATGCTGTACTAACATTGCACGATGAAGGCCGAACACCCCGTCGCCGTCAAGCCCGAAACCGTCGGGTTTAAACCCGAAACGGCAGCAGAGGCCTGGCTCGGCCTGCTCGCCGCGCGCGGCATCGAATACCTGTTCGCCAACGGCGGCACCGACTTTGCGCCGCTCGTCGAGGCGTATGCCAAGGGCCGCAAGCTCGGCTGGCGGCTGCCCGAAATCGTCATCGTGCCGCACGAGAACCTCGGCGTGGCGATGGCGCACGGCTACACCATGCTCACCGGGCGGCCCCAGGCGATGATGGTGCACGTAGGCGTGGGCAGCGCCAATGCGCTGAACGGCCTCATCAACGCCGCGCGCACCAACACGCCGATGCTCTTCACCGCCGGGCGCACGCCGCTCACGGAATCGGGCGCATTGCCCGCCGCCCGCAACAACTACATCCACTGGGCGCAGGAGCACTTCGACCAGGGCGGCATGCTGCGCGAGTTCATGAAGTGGGACTACGAGCTGCGCCACGCCGAGCAGGTCGAGACCGCCCTCGACCGGGCGCTCGCCATCGCGAAGAGCGAGCCGCAGGGCCCCGTGTATATGACCTTGCCCAGAGAGGTTTTGGCGTCAAGTTTCTCGGGTCAGAGTTTTTCCATGACCGCCACCATCGCGCCCGCGTCCCCGCCGGCGCCCGACCCGGACACGCTCGAGGAAGCGGCGAAGCTGCTCGGCCGCGCCGAGAAGCCGCTCATCATCACGTCCAACGCCGGACGTACCGCCGACAACGTGCGCGCGCTGCGCCTGCTCGCCGAGACCTTCGCCATCCCGGTGGTGCAGTACCGGCCGCGCTACCTCTCGCTGTCCACCGAGCACCCGCTCGCCGCCGGCTGGGACCCGCATGCGGCGCTGAAGGAAGCCGACGTGGTGCTCGCGATCGAGTGCGACGTGCCCTGGATCCCGGTGCAGGGCGCGCCGCGGCCGGAGGCGAAGATCATCCACATCGGCGCCGATCCGCTGTTCGCGCGCTACCCGATGCGCGGCTTCCGCACCGACATCGCCCTCACCGGCGCGCCCGCGCCGACGCTGACGGCGCTGTGCGAGCGCACGCAGAAGCATGCGGCGTCACCGGCGAAGATCGAGGACAGGAGAAAAGAAATTGTCCTGAAGAACATGAATTCTCGTGAGAAAGCGCGCAGCGGCGTCGACCCCGCGCCAGCCGCCATCACCGGCAAGTGGGCGAGTGCCTGCCTGAACCGCGTCATGGGCGAGGACGCGATCCTCGTCAACGAGTACCCGATCTTCCTCGAGGAGATGACGATCGCCGAGCCGCTGCGCTACTTCGGCACGCCGCCCTCGGGCGGGCTGGGCTGGGGGCTGGGCGCCGCGCTCGGCGCCAAGCTCGCCGCGCCCGAGCGGACGGTGATCGCGGCGCTCGGCGACGGCGCCTACATGTTCGGCAACCCGACGCCCGGGCATTTCGTCGGCGAGGCGATGCGCCTGCCGGTGCTCTACGTCGTCTTCAACAATGCGCGCTGGGCGGCGGTGCATCGCGCCACGCTGGCGAGCTACCCCAGTGGTTTTGCTTCAAGAGAAAATCAACCACCGTTTGCGACGCTCGAGCCCTCGCCGCGCTTCGAGCACGTGGTGCAGGCTTCCGGCGGCTACGGCGAGCGCGTCACCGATCCCGCGGAGCTGATGCCCGCGCTCGAGCGGGCGCTGAAGGCGGTGCGGGTCGAGAAGCGCCAGGCGCTCCTCAACGTCTGCCTCGAGGCGAGCTACGTCAAGACGAGCTAGGGATTGACCGGGGCCTCGAGGGCGGCGGAGGGCTGCGCGGCGGCGGCCGCGGACTTGAACGCCGGCCCGAGGCGGCCGACGAAGGGAAGCTTCACGCCCGAGCCGCTGACGCCGAAGTTGAGGCCGAGCAGGTTCAGCTCGACGCCATCCACCCCGCTCGCGGCGATGCCGAGCAGTCCGACCAGCGAAAGCTGGAACCCACGCCCGCTCGGCGCCTTGGCTACCACCGAGGAACCGAGGTAGTCCTTGCCGATCGCGGTGGCGGGAAGGTCCGCCTCGAGCTCGGGCACGGCGCGCGTGATCCAGGCGGTGAAGGTGTTCGAGTTCGGGCCGGGGAACAGCGTGTATTCCTTGGCGTACGGATACTCCTCCACCACTTTCTCGATGCGCTTGATCAGCTCGTCGACACCCGCGCCGCGCTTCTCGGCGTAGAGCTCGGGGTGGGAGCCGAACCAGCGCCCGTCGGGCGCGCGGTTGCGGGCCACCACGGCGCTGTCGGACCAGCGCAGCCGCCAGCCGATGACCTCGTAGACCGTCCACTCGGGAGCGTCGGTCGGCTTGACCGCCACCCAGGTGTGCACGCCGAAGAAACCTTTCACGCCGAGGGTGCGCGCGCCGTAGACCTGCACCACGGCTTCCCTGACGAGGACGGGATCGGGGGCCAGGCCGACCGGCTCGCGGCTCGCGCTGCGCCAGTCCTGCGCGGTCACGGTCGCGCCCCCGGCGCCGATGAGCAGCGCTGCGCAGATTCCATAGGCGAGCTTTCTCAGAAGTTTCAAATTGGCAATAGCTCCACGGGTCGTCGCCAGTCTAGCCCCGCCAATGTAGCAATTCGTGCGACGCGAGGTGGCCTGTAAAACGATCCATCCGGCGTGCGGAAGTCCCCGGCGTGCCTTATTCCAGCCCGGCGAAGTCGAAGAGCTTGCGGTCGAGCAGGTGGGAAGGCCGCACGTCGGTGAGGGCGCGCAGGATCGACTCGATGCGGCCGGGATGGCGCTTCTCCCATTCGTCGATCATGCGTCCCACCACCTGGCGCTGCAGGTTGTCCTGCGAGCCGCACAGCGTGCACGGGATGATGGGGAAGGCTCGCTGCCCGGCATAGGCGGCGAGGTCCGCCTCGGCCACATAGGCCAGGGGCCGGATGACCACGTGGCGGCCGTCGTCGGACCGGAGCTTGGCCGGCATCGCTTTCAGCTGCCCGCCGTGGAAGAGGTTGAGGAAGAAGGTGGCGAGGATGTCGTCGCGGTGGTGGCCCAGGGCGATCTTCGTCGCGCCGAGCTCGGCAGCCACGCGGTACAGCGCCCCCCGGCGCAGCCGCGAGCACAGCGAGCACATGGTCTTGCCCTCGGGGATGACCCGCTTCACCACCGAGTAGGTGTCCTGCTCGACGATGCGGAAGGGCACGCCGCGCCCTTTCAGGTACTCGGGCAGCACGTGCTCCGGGAAGCCCGGCTGCTTCTGGTCGAGGTTGACGGCGATCAGGTCGAAGTCGACCGGGGCTTTCTCCTGCAAGGACATCAAGATGTCCAGAAGAGCATGGCTATCTTTGCCGCCGCTCAGGCAGACCATGACGCGGTCGCCGGCCTCGATCATGCCGAAGTCCGCGATCGCCTCGCCGACCTGCCGGCGCAGCCGCTTGGCGAGCTTTCCTGCCTCGTAGTCGGACTTGCGGATATCGCGTTGAACGCGGATCGGCTGGCTGCTCATCGAGGGGCCAAAGTGTACCGCGGAGGAACTGTCATCCTTGGAGCCACACGGCCGTTGAACGCTCATGTCCGAAAAAGACATCGACAGCCTTCGCTCTACGCGGGGAGAAGGTGCTCTTGGACAGGGACCTCGCCGAGCTTTACGGCGTCAGCACCAGCCGTCTTAACGAGCAGGTTAAGCGGAACCCATCGAGGTTTCCCCTCGACTTTGCATTCCGCCTTACCAATCAGGAGCTTATGCACTTGATGTCGCAAATTGCGACATCAAAGCGAGGCGGCACGCGCAAGACTCCGCTCGCTTTCACCGAGCACGGGGCGATCATGGCCGCCGCTGTACTCAATACGCCGCGCGCGGTTCAAGTCAGCGTATTCGTCGTCCGTGCTTTCGTCCGTATGCGCAAAGCTCTCATCGGTCACAAGGATCTCGGCCGCAAGCTCGATCAGTTGGAAAGCAAGACGGCGGCGCTCGCACTGCGACATGACGAACTCGCCGCAAGCACGCGCGCGCAATTCATGGAGGTGATCGAAGCACTACGCCGGCTGATGGCACCGATGGCGCCACAACCATCAAAGCGCCCGATCGGGTTCGTTACGCCGAAGGAGTGACGAGCTTCAGGCTGGCGATGCCCAGCACGATGAGGAGGATCGAGCCGATGCGCAGGGCATCCTTCGGCTCGCCGAAAAGTACCATGCCGACGATCGCCACGCCGACCGCGCCGATGCCGGTCCACACGGCGTAGGCGGTGCCGATCGGGATGGCGCGCACCGCGAGCGCGAGCAGGTAGACGCTGCCGATCATGGCGAGCGCGGTGATCGCCGAGGGCACGAGCCGCGTGAAGCCCTCGGTGTATTTCAGGCCGACTGCCCAGACGATCTCGAGCAGTCCGGCAGCGGTGAGCCAGAGCCAGGCCATGTTGTCGATTCCTACAGGAAGATGGAGCGTCCGCCGTCGACCGCAATGATCTGGCCGGTGACGTAGGGCGCAGTGGCGAGGAAATGTACTGCCTGCGCGATGTCCTCCGGGCTGCCGACGCGCCCGAGCGGCGTGGTGGCGAGGATGCGGGCGCGCTCGGCCGGATCGAACTGCCCGTCGTCGGGCCAGGCGATGGCGCCGGGCGACACCCCGTTCACGCGCACGCGCGGCGCGAGCTCGAGCGCGAGCGAGCGGGTGAGCGCGGCGAGGCCGGCCTTGGCGATGCTGTACACCGGGTAGCCCTTGAGGGGGCGGTCGGCGTGGATATCGACCACGTTGACGATGGCGCCCTCGCGCTTGGCGAGCTCCGGCGCTGCCTGCTGCGAGATGAAGAGCGGCGCGCGCAGGTTGGAGCCCACCAGCTCCTCCCAGTGCGAAGGCTCGATCTCGCCCACCGCGACGGGAAAGAAACTCGAGGCGTTGTTTACCAGCAGGTCGAGCCGGCCGAAGGCATCGAGCGCCGCCGACACCAGCGCGCGCGGCGCGATGGGCGCGAGGAGCTCCGCCTTCACCTTGGCGGCGCTGCGCGGGCGCAGGCCGTTCAGCTCCGCCTCGAGCTTCGCCGCCTCGGCCTCGGAATCCCGGTAATGGATGAGCACCGCGGCGCCCGCGGCGTGCAGCCGCCGCGCGATCGCGGCCCCGAGCCGCTTCGCCCCGCCGGTGATGAGCGCCGTTTTGCCTTGCATAGTGCTCTGAATTCTAGGGTAAATTCGGCGCATGCCCGCTCGCCAGCGGATCGCCCACGAGATCGCCGCGCGCGGCGGCTGGATTTCTTTCGCCCGCTACATGGAGCTCGCGCTTCACGCCTACTACTCCGGTGGTGCGCCGAAGTTCGGGCCGGGCGGCGACTTCGTCACGGCGCCGGAGCTGGGGACGCTGTTTGGCAGGACCCTGGCGCGCGGTCTTCCGTTCAAGAGGATCCTCGAGCTGGGCGCCGGCAGCGGCAAGCTGGCGCAGACGCTCCTGCAGGAGCTCGACTGCGAGTACTTCATCCTCGAGACGAGCGCCGCGCTGCGCGAGCGCCAGCGCGAGCGGCTCGGCGACCGGGTCACTTTCCTCGATCGCCTGCCCGAGCGCTTTCGCGGCTTGATCCTAGCGAACGAGGTCGCCGACGCGCTGCCGGTGCACCTCGTCGCGTGGACCGCCCAGGGAATCATGGAGCGCGGTGTTCGCCTCGACGCGGGGGAATTTTCCTGGGAGGACCGGCCGGCCGCCGGGGAGCTGCTGAAGGAAGCGGCGAAGATCGAGGTGCCGATGCCCTACCTGAGCGAGATCGGCCTTGCCGCGCGGGCGTGGATGCGCTCGCTCGCGCACAGTCTCGAGGACGGGCTGATCCTGGTTATCGACTACGGCTTTCCGCGGCGCGAGTTCTACCATCCGCAGCGCAGTACCGGAACGCTGATGTGCCATTACCGCCACCGGGCGCACGCCGACCCGTTCGCGCATCCCGGCGAGGAAGACATCACCGCACACGTCGACTTCAGCGCGCTCGCCGAGGCCGCGCACGAGGCGGGCGCCAGAGTGCTCGGCTATGCGACGCAGGCGCAGTTCCTGGTCAACTGCGGCATCACCGACGTGCTCGAGCAGGCGAACGCCGAGAACGCGCTGCACTACGCGCCGATCGCTTCCCAGGCGCAGAAGCTGCTTTCGCCCGCGGAGATGGGGGAGCTCTTCAAGGTGCTCGCCGTCGGGCGCGGCGAAACGCCGCCGCTCGCCGGCTTCTCGCGCGGCGAGCGTTCGCATAGTCTCTAGCCATGCAGGCGCTTCTTCCCCTTCTGTTTTTTCTGGCGTTACCTGCTTCTGCTGACGAGATCGAAGCGGCCAAGCGACGCTGGGCCGAGAGCCCGCATGGGCCGCTGCTCGAGCGCATCCTGCCGCCGACCTTCGAGGCGCGCGCCCTGCCCGAGCCCGGGTCGCACGGCGCGCAGCTCACCGTGCGCTACTGCGTGCAATGCCACAACCTGCCCAATCCGGCGATGCACCATGCGCCAAAGTGGCCGGGGATCGTCGAGCGCATGGTGCTGCGCATGCAGGGGCGCGGCAACCTCGGCGAGCTGATGGCGGACATGATGGCGGGGGTGAAGGCGCCCTCGGCGAACGAGACGGCGGCGCTCGTCGCCTACCTGCAGAAGCACGGCCAGGCGCCCCTCGACCCGCAGCGCTATCCCGAGGTGTTCCAGCCTGCCGGGGAGGCCTTCCGGCTCGCCTGCAACCAGTGCCACGTGCTGCCCGACCCGCGGCGCCACACCGCCGCCGAGTGGCGCGTGGTCGTATCGCGCATGCAGCACAACATGCAGTGGATGAACCGCGTGGTCGGCTCGCAGCCGATCCCGGGCGAGCCGCAGCTGCGCGTCGAGGAGATCAACGCCTTCCTCGCGAAGCACGCGCGACGCTGACTACTTGATGAAGACCGAGACGCCCTGGATCTGCAGCATGTCGACGAACACGTCGGCGAAGTAGTACACCAGCGCGGCGATGATGAGCAGCGCGACGAGCGCCCAGCGCTTGGCCGCGAGCCAGTGCTTGATGCTCGCGGGCTCCTTCAGGCTCTCCGCCTTCAGCTCCTCGACGTACTTGCGCAGCTGCTCGCGCGTCTTCGCGCTCTCGTTCGCGCCGCGCGCGAGGCGGATCAGGTTGCGGATCACCTGCAGCGAGACCTCGGGGTGCTTGAGCAGGAACGCCTTGAAGTCGGCGCGCGAGATGATGGCGAGCTGCGAGGGATCGAGCGTCACGACCGAGGCCGAGCGCGGGTTGTCGTCGAGCATCATCTCGCCGAAGTACTGGCCCGGGCCCTTGGTGTCGAGGATGAGCTCCTTGCCGTCCGCGTCCCTGGTGAGCACCTTGACCCGGCCCGAGACCACCACGTAGAAGGAGTCGGACGCATCGCCCTCGCGGATGACGGTCGCCGCCGGCGGAAAGCTCTGCAGGCTCGCTCGCTCGCCGAGCGCGCGCAGATCATCGGCCGGCAGGCCCTCGAACAGCCCGGTATTGCTGAGCACGGCGCTCATGCCGGGCTATGGTAGCTAATTTGGCTGCGGCACGCTCATGCCGCGCGCCACCGCCGGACGCATGCCGAGCGCGTCGTACCAGCGCTTCACGCAGGGGAAGGCCGCGAGATCGACCCGGTGCCACTCGTGGCGCGCCACCCAGGGATAGAGGGCCATGTCGGCGATGCTGTATTCGCTCCCCGAAATATGGGTGTTCTTCTCCAGCTGGCGGTCCATCACCCCGTACAGGCGCTTCGCCTCGTTGCCGTAGCGCTCGCTGCCGTAGGGGATCTCGTCCTTCTTCGCGCGCATGAAGTGGTGCGCCTGGCCGAACATGGGGCCGACGCCACCCATCTGGAACATCAGCCACTGCAGCACCTGGTAGCGGTATTTCTGCGGAAGGAACTTGCCGGTCTTCTCCGCGAGGTAGATGAGGATTGCCCCCGACTCCATCATGGCGATCGGCTTGCCGCCGGGCCCGTCGGGATCGACGATCGAAGGAATCTTGCCGTTCGGGTTGATCTTCAGGTACTCGGGCGTGAACTGCTCGGTGTTCGTGCCGATGTTGATCCTGTGCACCCGGTAAGGCAGCGCGCACTCCTCCAGCATAATGGACACCTTGCGGCCGTTCGGCGTGCTCCAGGTATAGAGATCGATCATGTTGAAGTGGGTTCTGACGGTTCTTGTGGTGCTGGTGATTCTAGCGGTTGCCACGCCGTGGCTCGGCCGCTTCGCGCCGGGACGCCTGCCCGGCGACTTGCGCATCCCGGTGCGCGGACGGCTGCTCTACGTGCCGCTCGCGAGCACGATCGTGCTCGCGCTTCTCGTCTGGGCGATCGGCAAGCTCGTCTAGAGCGCCCGGGCGATCGCCTCGCGCCTCGCATCGTCGATGCGCTGCGCAATCTGGTCCTGCGGCGCTGCCGCGGCGATCGACCCCGCATCGATACCGGCTGCGGCCTGGCGCGCGCGCTCCAGGCGCGCGACATCGATGCCCGGCGCCGCAAGGCGAGCGGCTTCCAGGAGTTCGGCGAAGCGCTCGGGCCGGCGCAACGCATCCGCGCGCTTGAGGAGCTCCAGCACCGCCCGCGGCGTGGCGCGCGCCGCGGCGAGCAGCGTGTCGCGGTTCCGGCAGGCGGCGAGCGCCAGTTCGCGCACGTCGTTCGGCACGCGCAGGCGCTCGCACAGCGCGCTGGCTTCGCGTTCCTCGAGCGGCCACGCGAGCAGCGCGAAGCGCACCGGCAGGCTGCCTTTGAATGCATGCGGAATTTTTTTCAGCTCCGGTAGAAGCTTCCCGCGCAGGCCGCTCTCCTCCAGGACCTCGAACATGCGCTGCGGCCTGGGCTCGCTGAGCCCCTTGGCGAGCTCCTGCCAGACGCGCTCGGGCACCAGCGCGTCAGCCTCGCCGGAAGCCACCATGTTCTTCATCAGAAGAAGAGTTTCCGGTGAAACAGCGAAATCGAACCTGGCCGCGAATCTCGCCACGCGCAGGATGCGCACCGGATCCTCGGCGAACGCCTCGCTCACGTGCCTCAGGATCCCGGCGCGCAGGTCTTTCTCGCCGCCGAACGGGTCGATGAGGGTGCCGTCCTCCGCCCGCGCGATCGCGTTGATGGTGAGGTCGCGCCGCCGCAGGTCGTCCTCGAGGCTGACGTCGGGCGCGGCGTGCACGGTGAAGCCCTTGTAGCCCCGGCCGCTCTTTCTCTCGGTGCGGGCGAGCGCGTATTCCTCGTGGGTGCGTGGATGCAGGAACACCGGGAAATCCTTGCCCACGGGCTTGTAGCCCAGGCGCACCATCTCCTCGGGCGTCGCGCCCACCACGACGTAGTCGCGGTCCTTGACCGGCAGCCCGAGCAGCTCGTCGCGCACGGCGCCGCCGACGGCGTAGGCCTTCACTCGGGAAGATCGAACTGCGGGATCGTCTCGGGCTCGCGCTCGGCGGCCTCGATCCACTCCCGCATCGCGGGCAGCGCGAGCATCGCCTCGGCGTACTCGCGGTTCGAGACGCGCACCTCGTAGGTGCGAAAGCGCAGCACCACGGGCGCGTACATCGCGTCGGCGGCGCCGAAGGCGCCGAAGAGGAACGGCCCCTTCGCCTGGGACCAGAGGGCGTCGATGCGCTTGATCTCCTCCAACACCTCGGGCGTGCGGCCGCGGCCGGGATAGCGCTTGCGCACGTTCATGCCCATGTGGTTGCGCAGGTTGGCGAACCCGGAATGCATCTCCGCCGAGATCGAGCGCGCCCGCGCGCGCTCGGCCGCATCGGCGGGCCAGAGCTGCGGATGGCGCTCGGCGAGGTACTCGAGGATGGCGAGGGAGTCCCAGATCGCCAGGCTGCCGTCGACCAGGCAGGGCACCTTGCCCGAAGGCGAGTGCTTGAGGATCTCGCCCCTGGCAGCCGGACCGTAGAGGGGAATGCGCTTCTCGTCGAACGCGAGCTCCAGCACCTTCATCGCCAGCCAGGGCCGCAGCGACCACGAAGAATAGTTCTTGTTGCCGATGACGAGCAGCATGGCGCGCAGGATAAACTGAATTGATGACTGCGTTGGCTGCGCGCCTCGCCGGGCGCTTCGCGCGCGAGGCGCTCGCGCTCGGCGCGGGCGAGGTCTGCGCGCTGCGGCGGCGCGGCTTCTACCTGCGCTTCCCCGGCGGGCGGTTCGCCTGCATCGGCGATGCGATGCTGGGCGGCGGGCCGCTCAACGCGCTCGTCGACGCCTTGCCCGCCGTGGCGCTGGGCCAAGAATGGACTGTGGACACGGTCCGGGCCGAGCTCTGGAAACCTCCAGATCCCAACGGCGCGTTTCCCGACAACGCCGGCGCCATCGCCCGGACGGCAGTGCCTCGTGCGCCCGCCGAAGGGCTCGCCTGCCTGATCGCCGGCAGCCATAACCCCCTCAGCGTGCACGCGCAGCCGGCGCTCGAGGCGCTCGAGCGCTGGCTGGTGGGCAATGCGTTGTCGGCGGAAGCGGAAACGCTGATCGGCCTGGGCCCCGGCGTCACCGCCCCGGGCGACGATTACCTCGGCGGCGTGCTGCTAGCGCTGCGCCTTGCCGGGCGCGGCGCGCAGGCCGCCTCGCTCTGGCGCTGGCTCGAGCCTCGCCTCGCCGGCCGCACGCGCGAGATCAGCGCCGCGCATCTCGCCGCAGCGGCGGCGGGCGAGGCGCAGGAAGCGCTGCATCGCGTGCTCAATGGGGAACCCGAGTTCGGCGGGCTGGACCTGGCCGGGTGGGACGGCCTTGCCGGCGCCCTGGCGGTGGCGAAGACTTACTGAAGGTAGGCGGGGGCGACGGCTTCGAGCGCCGTGGGCGCGAGGCCGAAGGGCAGCGTGCAGCCCGACGCGCAGACGTTCGGCACCTGCATCGAACGGTAGTTGTCGCGCGTCATGAGCCGCCCCGGCGAGTGCTCGAGCACCCACGCCTGCAGGTACGAGAGCCGCGGCGGCAGGCCGAGCACGAGCCGGGGCCTCCCGGTGGCGGCGCACGCGTACTCGACCAGCGCTTTCAGCGTGTACTCGCGCGGCCCGCAAAGGTCATAGCGCTTGCCGTGCGCACTGGGTGCGTCGAGCGCGTCCGCCATCGCGCGCGCCACATCCCCTACGTACACCGGCTGGAAGCGCGCCTTCGGACACGCCAGCGCGAGCACCGGCAGATAGCGCGCCAGCCAGGCGAAGGTGTTGAGGAAGCGATCCTCGGGGCCGAAGACCACCGAGGGCCGGAAGACGGTGACCGCGAGCCCTTCGGCGCCGAGCACGACCTGCTCGCCGCGCGCCTTCGAGCGCAGGTACTCGGAGGGCGCGTCGGGCGCGGCGCCGAGCGCGCTCACGTGCAGCAGGCGCGGCACGCCTTTGGCGCGGCAGGCGGCGACGATCGCCTTGGGCAGCTCGACGTGCGCGCGCTCGAAGCTCCCATGCAGGATGCCGACCAGGTTGATCACCGCATCGCGGCCGCGCGCCAGGCGCTCGAGCACGCCGGGGGCGTTGATGTCGGCTTCGACGACATCCACCGTGGGCAGGACGATGAGGTGCTTGGCGCGCTCGCGCCGCCGTGAGGGAACCGTGACTTCGACGGAGCGGCGCGCGAGCTCCGCCGCCAGATGACGGCCGAGGAAACCCGCACCGCCGAGAATCAAAACCCTCAGGGCAATTCGTCCTCGACGGGCTCGGCGGCGCTGCGCGGCGCGATGGTGCCCAGGCGCGCCTTGATCGGCGTGAGCTTCTTCTCCAGCATCGCCGCATAGAAGACGGCGTTGGCCGTCACCTTCTTCACGTAGTCGCGGGTCTCGCCGAACGGGATCGTCTCGGCGTAGATCGCGCCCTCGAGCGCGCGCTCGGGATCGCGCCAGCGCCGCGCCCGCGCCGGCCCGGCGTTGTACGCCGCGGAAGCAAGCACCGGGTGCCCGAGCTGGTCGAGCACCATCTTCAGGTAGCCGGTGCCCAGCGTCACGTTGGTCTCGATGTCGGTGACGCTGGCCGGGCGGTAGTTGCGCAGGCCGATCTTCGCCGCGACGAAGCGCGCGGTGCGCGGCATGACCTGCATCAGCCCGGCGGCGCCCTGGCTCGAGCGCGCCTCGGCGATGAAGCGGCTCTCCTGGCGCACCAGGCCCATCACCCAGGCCTCGTCCAGCCCCTGCGTCCTCGCGTACTCGCCGAACACGTCGCGGAAAGGCACCGGGTAGCGCAGCGCGAAGTTGTGCAGCCGCTCGGTGCGATCGGCGGTGCTGATGGCGCGGTCGTAGACCCCGGCGCGGCGCGCGAGCTCGGCGGCGGCGAGCAGCCGCGTGTCGTCGAGCGAGCGGATCGAGAACAGCCATTCGCGCACGCCCTCGGTGCGGATGCCCAGGCGAATCAGCTCGAGCGCGCGCGCAAGCCCCGGGTCGCGCCGCGCCGCCTCGACCTCCTCGTCGCTCGGCTCGTGCATCGCCTCGGGCGGGGTGACGACGTAGCCGAGCTCCTCGGTGGCGAGCAGCCCGTAGAAGTCCGGCTGGCCTGCGATGCGCAGGAAGTACGCGCGGCTGCCGTCGGGCTCGCCCAGCGCCGCGAGCGCGCGGCCATACCAATATGTCCAGGTCGCCTCCTGGCGCGCCGCGGCGGACATGCGATCGATGGTGTCGCGCACCGTGCTCCACTGCCCGGCGCGAAGCGCCGCGCGCACTTTCCAGGCAAGCGCGTGGTCGGGGAGCTCCGCATCGCCGGCGTGCGCGTACCAGTCGAGCGCTTCGGGCAGGTGCTCGCGCGCGCCCTCGTGCGCAACGCGCGCCCAGAGGTATTCGAGGTCCGCGCGCGGCAGGCGCTGGCCGAGCGCGCCCTCCAGCAGCGCGGCGGTTGCCTTCGAGTCGTTGCGGGCGTAGCGCACGGCGGCGAGCACCGCCACTTCGCGCGCCGGCCGGCTTTCGAGCGTCTTGGGCAGGCGGGCGAAGAAACGCTTGGGCTGGCGCGCCGCCTCGGCGAGCAGCCGCTCATCGGGTGCCTCGCCCCTCGGCAGGTACCCGAGCGCGGTCTTCGCGGCGGTGATCTGCCCGTGCTCGAAGAGCACGCGCACGCGCTTCCAGATCTCGGTGACGTCGAGGCGCTCGCGCGTCACCATGGTGTCGGCGAGGCGCGCGCAGCCTTCGGGCAGCTCGCTCGGCAGGAGCCACATCTCGCGCGCCTCGGCGAACGCGCTGTCGTCGTCGCGCTCCAGGCGCGAGCTCCAGCCGTAGCAGCGGATCTCGAGGTCGTCGCGCGGGTAGGCGCGCACCTCGCGGTTGAATTCCTGCCAGTCGCCGCGCTTGCCGGTGAGCCTCAGCCAGTCGCCGCGCAGGAGCTCGGCGACGTACGTGTCGCGATGCCGCGCGAGGAATTCGCTGACGTCCGCCGGCGCGGCATCTTCCAGCCGCATCGCAAGCCGCCAGTAGTCGAGCCAGGGCGCGAGCGGGTGGGCTTCGAGGTCGCCGGCCTGGCGCGCGAAGCGGATCGCGTCGCCGGCGCGATAGGCGTCGTAGGCGCCGACCAGCGCATCGTCTTCGCTGGCGGCGGCCGCACTCGCTGCGCCGAGCGCCACCGCGATCGCGAGATTGCGCAATCCGCCGAAACTCATAAACTCGAGTACCCCCCCATGGACCCCGTCACCTTGAAATCGTGGCGCAAGGCCGAGCGCGAGCGGCTCATCGCCGCGCGCGAGGCGCTCGCTCCGCCGGTCCTCGACGCCTGGCGTCGCCGGATCGATGCTGCGCTGGAGCGTTCGTTCCCCGGCCTTGCCCATTGCCGCCTCGCCTTCTGCTGGCCGATCAGGGGCGAGTACGACGCCCGCCATCTTGCCAGAACGCTGCGCAGCCGTGGCGCGTTGACCGCGCTGCCGGTCGTCGTTGCACCGCGACAACCGCTCGTCTTCCGCGAGTGGCATCCGGGCGTCACGCTCGCGAAAGGCGCGCTCGACATCCCATACCCGGTCGATTCGGCCGAGGTCGTGCCCGACGCGGTGCTGCTGCCGATGAACGGGTGGGACATGCAGGGCTATCGCCTCGGTTATGGGGCGGGATTTTTCGACCGCACGCTGGCGAGCCTCGCCAGGCGGCCGGTGACGATCGGAATTTCCTACGAACTGGCGCGCCTGGACACCATTTACCCCCAGCCCTGGGACATCCCAATGGACTACGTGGTCACCGAGCGCGGCGTCTATAGGCGCGATGGGGAAGCGCTCGCTTACCTCGGCGAGCCGGAGATGGGGGAATCGAGCACTTTGGCCTCGCCGGTCTGCTACGCCGACGAGGACTACTTCGGTCAGACGAGGAAGAGCCGGTAGGCAGGGTTGCGCGTTTCGTCGGCGAAGGGGTAACCGAGCTTGTCGAGGAAGCGCCGGAACACCGCCATCTCGCGCGGCGGCACCTGGATCCCCACCAGGACCCGGCCGTAGTCTGCACCGTGGTTGCGGTAGTGGAACAGGCTGATGTTCCAGTCGCTGCGCATGTTCTCCAGAAAGCGCATCAGCGCGCCCGGGCGCTCCGGGAATTCGAAGCGATAGAGCAGTTCATTCCTGGCAAAGGGGGCGCGGCCCCCGACCATGTGCCGCACGTGCCATTTCGCCATCTCGTTGTCGGAGAGGTCGAGTGTCGTGAGGTCACGACGCCTGAGGTTGCGCACGATCCTCGCCGTCTCGGCGCGTCCGCCGGTCTCGATGCCGACGAAGATGTGCGCCTGCGCCGAGTCGGCGATCCGGTAGTTGAATTCGGTGATGTTCTTTGCGCCGAGCGTGGCGCAGAAGGTCTTGAAGCTGCCCGGGCGCTCCGGGATCGTCACCGCGAGGACCGCCTCGCGCTGCTCGCCGAGCTCGGCTTCCTCGGCGATGAAGCGCAGGCGGTCGAAGTTCGTGTTCGCCCCCGAGGCCACCGCCACTAGGGTCTTGTTCTTCAAAGAACGTTTTTCTACCCAGGCCTTCGCGCCGGCGATCGCGAGCGCGCCCGCGGGCTCGAGCACCACGCGCGTGTCCTCGAACACGTCCTTGATCGCGGCGCACATCGCGTCGGTGTCGACGAGCACCATCTCGTCCACCAGGCTGCGGCACAGGCGGAAGGTCTCGCGCCCGACCTGCTTCACCGCCACGCCGTCGGCGAAGAGCCCGACGTGATCGAGCGTGATGCGCTTTTTCATTCGTAGAGATTTCGTCATTGCAGCCGCGTCGACCGGTTCCACGCCGATGATGCGCACCGAGGGCCGCACCCGCTTCACGTAGGCGGCGATGCCGGAGATGAGGCCGCCGCCGCCGACAGGCACGAAGATCGCGTCGAGCGCCCCCGGGCGCTGGCGCAGGATCTCCATGCCGATCGTGCCCTGGCCGGCGATCACCTCCGGATCGTCATAGGGATGCACGAACGCGAGCCCTCGCTTGCTCCGGATGGCCATGGCCTTCTTGTAGGCCTCGGCGTACGAGTCGCCATGCAGCACGATCTCGGCGCCGAGCGCCGCCACCGCCTCGACCTTGATGCGCGGCGTGGTGATGGGCATCACGATCACCGCGCGGCAGCCCAGGCGCTGCGCCGCGAGCGCGACGCCCTGCGCGTGGTTGCCGGCGCTCGCGGCGATGACGCCCTTGGCGAGCCGTGCGCGCGGCAGCGACGCCATCTTGTTGTAGGCGCCGCGCAGCTTGAACGAGAATATCGGCTGCAGGTCCTCGCGCTTGACGAGCAGGCGATTGCCCATGCGCCTGGACAGGCCGCGCGCCAGTTCGAGCGGCGTCTCGACCGCCACGTCGTAGACGCGGGCTTTCAGGATCCTTTCGAGGTAGTTCTTGTTCAAAGCCGGTCGAATTTAGCATGGCGGAACTGGCAGCCCTGTTCGCCGCGAGCTTCGCCGCCGCGACGCTCGTGCCGCTTCCCTCCGAAGCGGCACTTTTCATGTATTTGAATTCCTACCCCGAACGCGCTGCTTTGGGCGTCGCCATTGCGACGGTGGGCAACACCGCGGGCGGCATGACTTCCTATGCGATCGGACGCTTCATTCCGCAGGGCCCGCTGCAGCAGAAACCTCTGGACTTCGTGAAGCGCTACGGCGTCGCCGCGCTGCTCCTCGCCTGGCTGCCGCTGGTGGGCGACGCGCTGTGCGTCGCGGCGGGGTGGCTGAGAATGCGCTGGCCCGCCGCGCTGGCGTTCATGGCGGCGGGCCGGCTGGCGCGCTACCTGGCGGTAGCGCTCATTGCCTGATCAGAGGTGCGCCTTGCGCGCGAGCAGGTCCTCGACCTTGACGCCGACCTCGGACTTGCCGCCGAACCCGGTACCGAGCTTCTGCTCCGAGAAGTTCTTCAGCGCCATCTCGTAGTGCTTGGCGGCGAGCGGCACGTAGCCGACTTCCTTCACCAGCTTGGGCGCGTTCTTCAGGTAGAACTGCACGAACTCCCTCACCTCGGGACGCTGCATGCCTTTGTCGCTCACGTAGATGAAGATCGGGCGGGCGAGCGGCTGGTAGGTGCCGTCCATCACGGTCTCTAGCGAGGGCGATACCGCCTTGGCGGCACCCTTGTCCAGGATTGGCGCCGCCTTCAGCTTGTCCTTGTTCTCGACGTAGTACGCGAGGCCGAAGTAGCCGATGGCGTTCACGTCCCGCGACACGCCCTGCACCAGCACGTTGTCGTCCTCCGAGGCGGTGAAGTCGCCGCGGCTCGCCTTCTCCTTGCCGTTGATGGCGTCGGTGAAGTAGTCGAAGGTTCCCGAATCGGCGCCGGGCCCGAAGAGCTTGAGCGGCGCGTTGGGCCAGGACGGGTTGACCTGATTCCAGTGCGTGATCTTGCCCTGCGCGACCGGCTCCCACATTTTCTTAAGCTCCTCGACCTTGAGCTCCTTCACCCAGGTGTTCTTCGGGTTGATCACCACGGTGAGTGCGTCGAAGGCCACCGGCAGCTCGACGTACTTGATGCCCGCCTCGGCGCAGGCCTTCATTTCCTTGGCGCTGATCGGGCGCGAGGCATCCGAGACGTCGGTCTCGCCGCGGCAGAACTTCTTGAAGCCGCCGCCGGTGCCGGAGATGCCCACCGTCACGCGGATCGCGCCGCGCTTGGATTTCTGGAAGTCCTCGGCCACCGCCTCGGAGATCGGGTACACGGTGCTCGAGCCGTCGATTTTCACGGTCGGCGTCTGGGCCAGCGCGGGACCGGCGGCGAGCGCGCCGGCAAGGATGAGAACACTAGAACGCGTCATCGATGTTTTCCTCGTGGATGTCATGGGTGGCACTCTAGGCGCCCGCCATTGCCGTTTTATGACAGCCCGCCGCGCCCCCCAGAAGGCGGGCGACGAGGCCCCGCGGCGGAACCGGCGCGCCGGGAACTTTGGCGCGATCGTCCCAGCGGCGCAGGCGGATCGCGTCTCGCGCGTATCGCTGCTCGAGGAACGCCGCCGCCTCGGCCGCGGTGTACGGCCCGCCCTGGAGCTCCAGGCTGTGCTTGCTTGCCGGCGAGAGGCGCTCCCAGTAGCCCGATTCGGCGTGGCAGAGGTAGCGCTTGGCCTCGACGTGCAGGCGGATCGGCTCCAGCACGCCGGGGCCGAACAACCCGCGCAGCAGCGGCACGGCGACATACTGGTGCAGGTCGTCGATATTCCGTCCCACGAGAAGCGGGCGGCGGGCGGCGAGGTGGCCGATGTCATGCAGGAAGGCCGCGGCGGCGAGCTCCTCGCCGGCGCCCTCCGCGCAGGCGAGCTGCACGCACTGCTGCGCGTGCTCGAGCTGGCTCACGAGCTCGCTGCCATAGCGCGCCGCGGCTCTCTCGGTGTAGAGCAAAGCGATCTGCTCGAGGGTCAGGGGCGAGTTCCTCATGGTGGAGCGCCTGGAGGCTGTCAACGGAATGAAATACTGTGCGGCGATGCTAGCGGCCGCGCGTGAACCTTTTGTGACCGCGCCGACCCCGCGTGACACGACTCTTCTGGCTGCTCGCGCTGTGGCCCACCGACGCTCTGGCGTGGGGATTGCAGACGCATCTCTATTTCGCGCAGTACGCGCTCGCGTTGCTGCCGCTCGCCGACCCAGAGCTGCGCGCCGCCGCGCGCCGGCTGCCGCGTCTGGTGCTCGCCGGCGCCTGCCTGCCCGACCTCGCGATCGTCGGGCTGCTGCTGGGCACGCCCGCGTTCCGCCGCGCCCATCTCTGGTCGACGCTGCGCCGGGTGGCGACCGCGCCCCGCAGCGAAGCCGAGGCGGCGCTTGCGATCGGCTATGCGAGCCACCTGCTTTCCGACGTCGTGGCGCACAACCTTTTCGTGCCCGAGCACGAGCGGCGCATCGGCCGCGGCGCCATGGTCGCCCACCTGGGCGCGGAATGGGCGATGGACCAGCATGTGCGCGGCAAGCTCGAATTCGACCCGGCGCAGGCGCTGCGCGGCTTCGAGAAGGACGCGATCGGGCTGGTGTGCCGCGCCCTGCCGGCGAGTCCTGCCCTCGCCGCACGGGCGCTCGGCATCCTCGCGCGCGGGGACGCCGTGCTGCGCGCCTCGCCCGTCCCGGCGCTGTGCCGCGCGGCGTTCGGAACGAAGCGCTTCGATGCCTATCTCGCGCGGACCGTGCAGATGCTCGGCAGGCTCGACCAGGCCCTCGGCGGCGGCTTCGAGGACTGGTGCGGCTCAGATCCGGAAGGAGGCGGCGGCGATCAGGGCGCCGAGCGCTGCGCCGGCGAGCACGTCGCTCGGATAGTGCAGCCCGAGGACCACGCGTGAGACTGCCGTGAGCAGCACGAAGGGAAAGAGAACTGCGCCGAGCGCGGGATAGTGCCAGCAGGCGACCAGGGAAAACGCCACCGCGTGCAGCGTGTGCCCGGACGGGAAGCTGTAGGCGTCGAGCGCGCGCGCACCGGCGGCGATGCTCTGCAGCGCCTGGTACGGGCGCGGGCGCGAGGTGCCGCGCTTCACCATCGAATACGCGGCGGCCCCGACGACGCCGACGAAGATCATGTGCAGGACCGGCTGCGCGGCGTCGGCGCCGTAGCGCGCGAGCAGCGCGAGCATCAGCGCATACCAGGCGATGCCGTTGCCGAGCCAGCTCACCGCCTGGAACAGCCGGCGCACGGCAGCGTAGCGCAGCGCCTGGTTGAGCTGCAGGCTCGCCGACCGGTCCAAGCGCTGCAGCTGCTCTACGGTGGCGTCAACCAGCCACATCCGCGAGCACGGCCTCGAAATCGGCGGCGACACGCTCCCACGTGAGGGACTCGGCGGCACGGCGCGCCGCAGCGCCGAGCTGGCGGGCGAGCGCGGGATCGCGCGCCATGCGCCGCGCGTGCGCGAGGAAGGCCTCGGCGTCGCCGAACGGCGCGAGCAGCGCCGAGCGCCCATGCGCGAGGTGCTGGCGCGCCGCCGCGTAGTCGTACGCCACGATGCCGAGCCCGCTCGCCATGGCTTCGAGCGTCACGTTGCCGAAGGTCTCGGTGGTGCTGGGGAAGAGGAAGATGTCGGCCGACGCGTAGTGGGCGGAGAGCTCGCCGTTCACGAGGCGACCGGCGATGACGTAACCGATGTTGCGGCTGCGCAGCGCCTCGGTCATGGGGCCGTCGCCGACGAGCACCAGCCGCGTCGCGGGCTGCAGCCGGCGCATTTCCTCGAACGCGCGGATGACGAGGGGGAAGTTCTTCTCCGGCGCAAAGCGGCTTACGCACAAGGCGACCGGCGTCGTCTCGTCCGCGCCCCAGCGCGCCCGCAGCTCGCCCGAGCGCTGCCCCGGCGAGAATACCTGCGGGTCGACGCCGCGCCCCACCACGCGAAGGCCGCGATAGCCCGCCGCGGCGAGCTGCTCCGCCATCTCTGCGGTCGGGACCATCGTGCAGGAAGCGCGGTTGTGGAAGCTGCGCAGGTAGCCCATGACGGGCCGCGCGAGCCAGGCGGCCCCGTAGTGGCGGCTGTAGGCGTGGAAGTTGGTGTGGAAGTCGGTGGCCACCGGCACGCCGAGCCGCTTCGCCGCGCCCAGGGCGGACCAGCCGAGCGGCCCTTCCGTGGCGATGTGCACGAGGTCCGGGCGCGCCTCGGACCAGGCGCGCAGCAGCACGCCCCTCGCCGGCATGCCCATCTTGAGTTGCGGGTAGCGCGGGATGGGCAGCCCGCGCGCGAGCAGCTCGCCGGGTGCGGCGTGGTCGTGCCCGTTCTGGCGCGGGCGGACGAGCCGCACGTCGTGGCCGCGGCGGCGCAGGCCCTCTGCCATGAACGCCACGGTGCGTGCCACGCCGTTGACCTCGGGAGGGTAGGTCTCGGTCACCATCGCGACGCGCAGCGCTCTCATGGCGCGCGCAGCGTAGAGGCCGACTGTGACCGCACGAGGAAGCCGCGGTGACCGCTCGATGACGGCCCTCATGGTCATGAAGCGGTAACAATGGAAACATAGGCTGCCGCGAATCCCGATGACTCAGGCCAGCGCAGCCCTGCCCGGCACCGCGAACCCCGCGCGCCGGCGCGCGCGCGCGATCCGGGAATGGCTGATCGAGGCGGTGCTGTTTCTCGCCGCCCTGATCTCGGTGTTCACCACCGTGGCCATCGTCTACATCCTGGTCAAGGAGTCGGTGATTTTCTTCGAGCAGGTGCCGCTGCGGGATTTCCTCACCGACCGGCAGTGGACGCCGCTCTTCGACGACGCGCATTTCGGCATCATGGTGCTGCTCTCCGGGACGCTTACCAGCTCGGCCGTCGCCCTCGCGGTGGCGATTCCGCTGGGCACCATCATCGCCATCTACCTGTCGGAATTCGCGCCCTACCGCCTGCGCGAGGTGGTGAAGCCGGTGCTGGAGATGCTGGGCGGCGTGCCGACCATCGTGTACGGCTATTTCGCGCTGCTCTTCGTCACGCCGCTGCTGCAGAAGCTGTACCCGGGGCTGCCGGGCTTCAACCTGCTCTCGGCGGGGCTGGTGATGGGCATCATGATCATCCCGTACGTCAGCTCCATCTCCGAAGACGCCATGCGCGCGGTGCCGATGAGCCTGCGCGAGGGCTCCTATGCGATGGGTGCGACGCGCTTCCAGACGGCGACCCGGGTGGTGGTCCCGGCGGCGTTCTCCGGCATCGCCTCGGCCTACATCCTGGGCATCTCCCGGGCGGTGGGGGAGACCATGATCCTCGCGGTTGCCGGCGGCATGCAGCCCAACCTCACCTTCAATCCGCTCGAGCCGGCCGCGACCATCACCGCCTACATCGTCCAGGTCGCGCTCGGCGACCTGCCGCACGGCTCGATCGGCTACCAGACGATCTTCGCCGCGGGCCTGACGCTGATGCTCTTCACGCTCGCCTGCAACCTGGCCGGGCATTTCCTGCGCAAGCGCTTCCGCGAGGCCTACTGATGCGCCGCAAGCACCAGGACGTCGTCTTCGCGCTGGTCGGCATCGTCGCGCTGATGATCGCGGTGCTCACCTTCCTCGCGCTGTTCGTCAACATGGCGCTCGACGGGCTGCCGCGGCTCGACTGGCAGTTCTTCACCAACTTCCCCTCGCGGCGCGCGGCACAGGCCGGCATCCTCTCGGCGTGGGTCGGCTCGACGCTGGTGATGGTGGTGACGGCATTCTTCGCCGTGCCGCTCGGTGTCGCAGCGGGCGTCTACCTCGAGGAGTACGCGCGCAAGAACTGGGTCACGGATCTGATCGAGATCAACATCACCAACCTCGCCGGCGTGCCCTCGATCGTCTACGGCCTGCTGGCGCTGGGGCTCTTCGTCTACCAGTTCGGGCTCGGCCAGAGCATCCTCTCGGCGGGCCTGACCCTGGCGCTGCTCATCCTGCCGGTGGTGATCGTCGCCACGCGCGAGGCCATCCGCTCGATCCCGCAGGTGATCCGCGAGGGCTCGTATGCGCTGGGGGCGACGCGCTGGCAGACGGTGCGCTACCACATCCTGCCGTACTCCTCCGCCGGCATCCTCACCGGCATCATCATCGGCATGGCGCGCGCCATCGGCGAGACCGCGCCCATCATCACCATCGGCGCGCTCACCTTCATCGCCTTCCTGCCGCCGGCGCCGGTCAAGGCCGAGCCGCCGTTCGTGTCCCTCGACTGGGTGATGTCGCCGTTCACCGTCATGCCGATCCAGATGTTCAACTGGACCTCGCGCCCCGAGGCCGCCTTCCAGGACAACGCCGCCGCGGCGGGCTTCGTCCTCGTGTTCATGACCCTCGCCATGAACGGGCTCGCGATCTGGCTGCGCTACCGCCTGCGGCGCAACATCAAATGGTAACGAGGCTATGATGTCCGCTCCGGAAACGATGATGGAACAGCTCCTCGCCACCAAGGCCGAAGCGCGCGGCCTGAGCTTCTACTACGGCGATTTCCAGGCGCTGAAAGGCATCAGCATGCCGGTGCACGAGCGCCAGGTGACGGCGCTGATCGGACCGTCGGGCTGCGGCAAGTCGACCTTCCTGCGCTGCTTCAACCGCATGCACGACCTCTATCCGGGCAACCGCTACGAGGGCGAGATCATCCTGCAGCCCGACAACACCAACCTGCTCTCGGGCAGCCTCGACCCGATCGACGTGCGCATGCGCATCGGCATGGTGTTCCAGAAGCCCAACCCCTTCCCGAAGACGGTATTCGAGAATGTCGCGTACGGACTGCGCGTCCGCGGCGAAGGCTCGCGGCGCACGATCGAGGAGAAAGTCGAGCAGGCGCTGCACGACGCCGCGCTGTGGGACGAGGTCAAGGACCGGCTGCGCCAGCCCGCCTACAACCTTTCCGGCGGGCAGCAGCAGCGCCTGTGCATCGCCCGGGCCCTCGCGACGGATCCCGAATTGCTGCTGTTCGATGAGCCCACGTCGGCGCTCGATCCCATCGCCACCGCCTCGATCGAGGAGCTGATGCACGACCTCAAGAAGCGCGTCACCATCCTGATCGTGACCCACAACATGCAGCAGGCGGCGCGCGTCTCCGACTTCACGGCCTACATGTACCTCGGCGAGCTGGTCGAGTTCGGCGTCACCGACGAGGTGTTCATCAAGCCGCAGAAGAAGCAGACCGAGGACTACATCACCGGCAGGTTCGGCTAGAAGGGAACATGAGCGAGCACCTCTCCAAGCAGTACGACCTCGACCTCGGCTCGATCCGCTCGCGCGTGCTCGCCATGGGCGGCCTCGTGGAGACGCAGATCCGGCGCGCGATCGACGCCTTCGCCACCGGCGACCTGGCGCTCTCCGACGAGGTGATCGCCGCCGACCACCGCGTCAACGCCATGGAGGTCGCGCTCGACGGCGACTGCAGCCACCTCATCGTGCGCCGCCAGCCCGCGGCCTACGACCTGCGCATGATCTTCGCCATCACCAAGACGGTGACCGACCTCGAGCGCATCGGCGACGAGGCGCAGAAGATCGCGCGCATGGCGAAGAACATCCACGAACGCGGCGGCGCGCAGGTGCCGCCGGGGGTCGAGGTGCGGCACGCCGCCGAGGCCGCGATCGCCATGCTGCGGCGCACGCTCGACGCTTTCGCGCGCCTCGACTGCGACGCTGCGGCCGAGGTGATCCGCGCCGACGCAGGCATCGATACGGAGTTCCGCTCGATCCTGCGCCAGCTCATTACCTACATGATGGAGGATCCGCGCACCATCTCGACCGCGCTCGAGATCGTCTGGATCGCCAAGGCGATCGAGCGCATCGGCGACCACGCGAAGAACATGGCCGAGTACGTCATTTACATCGTCAAGGGTACCGACGTTCGCCACACGGGAGCGGCGCGGCTCGACGCATGAGCGCGACCGTCCTGGTGGTGGAGGACGAGCCGCACATCCAGGAGCTCGTCGCCGTCAACCTGGAGCACGCCGGGCACCGCGTGGTGCGCGCCGCGAGCGCGGAAGAAGCGGAGACGGCCATCCGCGCCTCCCTGCCCGACGTGCTGGTGGTCGACTGGATGCTGCCCGGCGAGTCGGGTCTCGCCTTCGTGCGCCGGCTGCGCGGCGACCCGCGCACCCGCAGCCTGCCGATCCTGATGCTGACCGCGCGCGCCATGGAGACGGACAAGCTGCTCGGCCTCGAGGCCGGTGCCGACGACTACCTCACCAAGCCCTTCTCGCCCCGGGAGCTCGCCGCGCGCATCAAGGCGGTGCTGCGCCGGCGCGCGCCCGAGCTCTCGGACGACGCCGTCGAGATCGAGGGCCTGCGGCTCGACCCGGCGTCCCGGCGCGTCAGCGCGGGCGGACAGCGCCTCGCCCTGTCGCCCTCCGAGTTCCGGCTGCTGCACTTCCTCATGACCCATCCCGGACGGATCTACAGCCGCACGCAGTTGCTCGACCATGTGTGGGGCGATCATGTGTTCATCGAGGAGCGGACCGTCGACGTCCACATCCGGCGGCTGAGGAAGGCGCTGGAGCCTTCGGGGCACGACCGGCTGATCGACACCGTGCGCGGCGCGGGCTACGGCCTGCGTAGCGATTGAGCCCGGTCTATCGCCATGCGCTCGGCTGGCTCGCCGCGATCGCGGTGGCGGCGCTGCTCGCCGGCGCGCTCACCGAGGCCGCCTTGGGCTGGGCCGCTTTCGCCGCCGGCCTGCTCCTGCTGCTCGCCTATCACGTGGGGCACCTCGCGCGCCTTGCCGGGTGGGTTGCGGACCCCTCG
>Ga0209592_1000002_pt1 | contig 106568 bp, 127 predicted proteins | sample PPLLak2March2015_2_FD_187251 | JGI IMG/M metagenome (GOLD analysis project Ga0209592, IMG submission 187251) | Freshwater sediment microbial communities from Prairie Pothole Lake near Jamestown, North Dakota, USA - PPLs Lake P8 Core (3) Depth... | ecosystem: Environmental > Aquatic >... | reverse complement strand
CCGGCGGAGGAACCACGCTTATCAACGGGCTCGAGGCCCATGGGGGGAACAACGGTCTCCTCCGCCGGCACAGCGGTGGAAACCTTACCCCTAGTTCGACATACAAGGGGGGGGAAGCGAGCGGGTTTTTCGCGAGCGGGGGGTTGGTTTTCAAATGGGTCATATTTGACCCATTTCGGTGTTTCCGGGGTCTCTCGCCATGGCCGACTAAAGGCAAACCCCCCGTTCGCCTTCGGCTCACACCCCCCTTAACAGGGGGGCGGCAAGCCCGCGCTATCGTTTGAAGTCGAGCTTCCTCAGAAGCGCCTCGCGGCGCGTCAGCCACCACCCGTACTGCACCGGCCAGTGCGAGAAGTCGGGATCGGCGCCGAGCGCCTGCGCGGCGTGGAGCGGCCAGTTCGGGTCCCACAGCGCCTCGCGCCCCACGGCGATCAGGTCGGCGCGCCCGGCGGCGAGCGCTTCCTCCGCCTGCTGCGGCGTGATGATCAGGCCGACCGCCATGGTCTTGAGCCCCGTCTCCTTCCGCACTCTTTCGGCGAAGGGAAGCTGGAACCCCGGCACGCGCGGCACCAGCACGCGCGTCGCGGCCGTCGCCGAGCCGAGGATGCCGCCGGAGGAGCAGTCGATGACGTCCACGCCAATATTTTTTAATTGATTGGCAAAAACCACTGTGTCTTCGAGAGACCATCCTCCTTCCACGTCGTCGATGGAGGAGACGCGGACGAACATCGGCTTCTGCGCCGGCCAGGCGTCGCGCACGACCTTCGCGACCTCGAGAGGGAACTTCATCCTTTCTTCCAGGGGTCCTTCGTTGGCGAGCGGCGAGAGGAACGAATGCAGCAGGTAGCCGTGCGCGGCGTGCACTTCGACGACGTCGAAGCCCGCGGCCTGCGCGCGCCGCGTCGCCTGGCGATACGCTTCCTTCAGGTGCTGCAGGTCGCCCGCCTGCGCCTTGCGCGGCGCGATCCAGCCTTCGCCGACCGCCTTCGCCGTCGGCGCGACGATGCTCCAGGGCTTGTCGCCGCGGGCGTGGTCGTCCTGGGTGAGCGGGCCGTTGCCGTACCAGGGGCGCGCCATGCTCGCCTTGCGCCCGGCATGCGCGAGCTGGATAGCCGGGGTCGCTCCATTCGCCTTTATGAACGAAGCTATTCTCGCGAGACCCTGGATCTGCGCATCCTCCCAGATGCCGGTGTCGCCATGGGTGATGCGCCCGCGCCGCTCGACTGCGGTGGCCTCGACGAAGACGATCCCGGCGCCGCCCTGCGCGAACTTGCCGAGGTGCACGAGGTGCCAGTCGGTGACCTGGCCGTCCTTCGCCGAGTACTGGCACATCGGCGAGACGACGATGCGGTTGCGCGCCTTGACCTCGCGCAGCGTGATTTCCTGGAAGAGCAGGGGAGTGGACATGGACGGACTATGCCGCAGAATGCAGGCGATGAGAATTCTCGCGCTCGCGATTCTGCTTCTTCCCCTGAATCTTTCCGGTGAGGAGAACCTGTGGAGCCTTCTGCAGCACGGTGGCCAGGTCGTCCTCGTCCGCCACACCATCACCGATCCAGGCGTCGGCGATCCGCCGGGGATGCGCCTGGATGACTGCACGACGCAGCGCAACCTGTCGGATGAGGGAAGGGCTCACGCGCGCCGCATCGGCGAGGCGTTCCGCAAGAGGCAGGTACCGATCGGGCGCGTGCTCTCCAGCCCTTGGTGCCGGTGCGTGGAAACCGCGAAGCTCGCGTTCGGCAGGGCCGAGGTCGCCGAGCCGCTTTCGAACCTCTTCGGCCGGCCTGAGAACCGTGAGCGGCAGATGGTCGCGATGAAGAAATTGCTTCTGCAGACCGAACGGAACCTGATTCTCGTCTCGCACGGCTCGACCATCTCGGCGCTGACGGGCATCTCCCCGGGCACCGGAGAAATGGTCATCGTGAAGCCGCTGGGCGCCGGCAGGGTCGAAGTCCTCGGAAGGCTCTCCCTAGAGTAGAAAGACGCCTTTGCCGGTGCTCTGCGTGTCGAAGCTGCGATAGGCCTCGTCGGCCTGCTCGAGCTTCCAGCGGTGCGAGAAGATGCGCTCGAGCGGGATGCGCTTGTCGGCGATGAAGCGCGCGCATTCGAGCATCCCCATGGCGCTGAAGGTCCACGAGCCGATCAGCGTCACCTGCCGGCGCAGCAGGTCGGGGCTGACGTCGAGCGTGACGTCGCCGCCTTCGCCGACGTAGCAGGCCGTGCCCCAGGTTTTGACGCAGCGCACCGCGGCCCGGCGCGCCGCCGCGACGCCCGTGCAGTCGAGGGCGAGGGCCACGCCTTCGCCTTTGGTGTGCTCCAGAATGCTTTTTACCGGGTCTTCCTTTGACGAATCCACAAGGGTGTCGGCGCCGAATTCCTTCGCCAGCTTCAGGCGCTCGGGCGAGGTCTCGACGGCGATCACGCGCGCGCCCATCGCGTTGCCGAGCACCGTGGCGGAAAGGCCGACCGGTCCCTGGCCGAACACGGCGAGGGTGTCGCCGCCGGCGATGTGCATGCGCCTGAGCGCACCGTACGCGGTGCCGGTGCCGCAGGCGACCGCGGCGCCTTCGGCAAAGGAGAGCTCTTCGGGCAGCGGAACCAGCGTGCGCACCGGCACCTTCATGTACTCCGCGTGCCCGCCATGTGCGGTGACGCCGTAGACGGTGATGCCGGCGCGGCAAAGCTGCGACCAGCCGACGCGGCAGTGCTTGCAAACGCCGCAGCCCGCGTAGTGGTGGTCCATGACGCGCTGGCCTTCGGGCGCCTCCTTTTCGGACACGCCAGGACCGCGCGCCACGACCACGCCGCACGGCTCGTGGCCGGCGATGAACGGGTCCTTGAGGTCGCCCAAGCCCAGCGCCTTCTGCGCCTCGCCCGGCGGCGATCGGTAGAACTTGAGGTCCGAGCCGCACATGCCCGAGGCCTTCATGCGGATCACCACCTCGCCCGGGCCGGGCGTCGGATCCGGGAAGGTCCTCATCTCCACCTTGCGATCGCCCAGGAACACAACGCCGCGCATCACTGCCCTCCCGTTGTCGACGGCCTCAAGCGTACCAGCAGGACGAGCGGCAGCACCGCCAGCGCGGTCAGCGTGAAGAACCAGAACGAGTCGAGGTACCCGATCATCGCCGACTGGCGGGCGATCTCGGTCTCGATCGCCGAGAGCGCCTGCGGGTCGCCGAGGTCCCAGGCGCCGGTGACCCAGGGGAGCCGGAGGGCCTCGTTGTAGGGCGACACGTGCGGCACCAGCTCGGCGTGGTTGGCGCGCGTGAGGCGCGCCACGAGGATGGTGCTGAGCGAGATGTACAGGCTGCTGCCGACGTTGCGCACCATGTGGTAGATCGCCGTGCCCTCGGCGACGAAGTGCACCGGCAGGCTCGAGAAGGTCACCACCGTGATCGGCACCCAGAGGATGCCCACGCCGAAGCCCTGCAGGAACATCGGCCAGAAGACATCGGCCACGCCGACGTTGGCGTCGAGCGCGGCGAGCTGCCAGCCCGACACGGCCTGCAGCAGGAACCCCAGGGCGATCATCGAGCGCGGGTCGAGCCGGCTGGCGAAGATCATGAGGAAGAACGCGAGCATGGTGCCGGTGCCGCGCGCGCCCAGGATGAAGCCGATCACCGAGTCGGGATAGCCGCCCACGCCCTGCAGCAGGGGCGGCAGCAGCGTCATCGGCGTGAAGTTGAGCATGCCGAAGATGAAGATGAGCGCGATGCCGAGCGAGAAATTGCGGTCGCGCAGCAGCGCCGGGTCGAGGAACGGCCGCTTGTGCGTCAGGGTGTGCGCGACGAAGAGGTACAGGCCGAGCCCGGCGACGGCGGCGTAGGCGAGCGCTTCGGCGCCGTCGAACCAGTCGACGCGCTCGCCGCGGTCGAGGAGCAGCTGGAAGCTCGCGAGCGCGACGGAGAGGGTAAGGAACCCGGTCCAGTCCAGCCGCACCCGCTTGGGGATCTCGCGGTCGCGGATGTAGAGCCACGTGCCGGCGAGCGCCACCAGGGCGAAGGGCACGATCATGTAGAACACCCAGCGCCAGCTGTAGGTCTCGCTCAGGATCCCGCCCAGCACCGGGCCGACGATCGGGCCGATCACCGAGCCCGTGCCGAAGATGGCGATCACGGCGCCATGGCGCGCCTTCGGGTAGGCGGCGAGCAGGATGGCCTGGGAAACGGGCACCAGCGGCGCGCCGAACGCGCCCTGCAAGGCACGCCAGAAGACCAGGGTCTCCAGCGAATCGGCGAGCCCGCAGGCCGCCGAGGCGGCGGTGAACGCCGCTACGCAGCCAAGGCAAAGCCGCCGCCAGCCGAAGCGCGCCACCAGCCAGCCGGTCATGGGCGTCACCACCGCGGTGGCGACGATGTTGGAGGTCACCACCCAGGCCACCTGGTCCTGGGTCGCCGAGAGCGCCCCTGCGATCTGCGGCAGGGACACGTTGGCGATGGTCACCGTCATCGAGTAGAGGAAGGTGACCGCGGTGCACGTCAGCAGAAGCATGTGCCTTGCTAATGATAAGCCAGGCAACTAACATCCGGGCGCATGTTCCGCGAGGACCTGTCGCGCAACTACGGCTTCCTGATCAACGACGTGGCGCGCCTGATGCGCACCACCTACGACAGGCGCGTGCGCGAGCTGGGCCTCACCCGCTCGCAGTGGTGGGTCCTCACGCTGCTCTTCCGCAACGACGGCGTCACGCAATCGGAGCTCGCCGAGCTGCTCGAGATCGAAAGACCGACCCTCGGCCGGCTGCTCGACCGGCTCGAGGCGAAGGGCTGGGTGCGCCGCGAGCACGACTCGCGCGACCGGCGCGCCTGGCGCGTGCACCTCACCGACGCGGTCGAGCCGGCGATGCGCAAGCTGCGCAAGGTCGCCTCCGAGCTGCGCAGCGACGCGCTGGCCGGGCTGAGCGCCCAGGAACGCGAGCGCTTCATCGATACGCTGCTCGCGGTGAAGGCCAACCTCGTGCGCATGGAAAAAGAGACGCCCTGAGATGCTGCGCCCGCTGCTCCTCGTCGCCGTGCCCTGCGCCGCGGTCGCGGCCGGCGCGTGGCTGTGGCTGCAGGGCGGGCGCTACGAGGAGACCGAGAACGCCTACGTGAAGGCGCACGTCATCGCGGTGAGCGCCGACGTCTCCGGGCGCGTGGTGCAAGTGGCGGTGGCGGACAACCAGGCCGTGAATGCGGGCGACCCGCTCTTCCGCATCGACGCGGCGCCCTTCGAGATCGCCCTCGCCGGCGCGCAGGCGCAGCTCGAGGTGGTGCGCACCGAGCTCGAGCGCGAGCGCGCCGACTACCGCCTGGCGCTCGTCGAAGCCGCGGAAGCCCAGGAGCGAATCCGCTTCCTCTCGCGCCAGCTCGAGCGGCAGGAGAAGCTCAAGGAGCGCGGCATGGGCCTGGAGAGCAGCTACGACGAGGCGCGGCACAACCTCGAGGCGGCGCGGAGCCGGCTCGAGGCCGCCACCGAGCGCGGCAAGCGCGTCGCGGCGAGCCTGGGCGGCGATGCCGCGCTGCCGGCGGAGCGCCACCCGCGCTACCTCGCGGCGCTCGCCGCGCGCGACGCGGCGCGCGTCGACCTCGAGCGCACGCGCGTGGCCGCGCCCTCCGCCGGGGTGGTGAGCAACATGAAGCTGCAGCCGGGGGAGCGCGTCGAGCGCGGCGTGCCGACCTTCACCCTGATCGAGCAGGGCGCGGTCTGGGTCGAGGCCAACTTCAAGGAGACGCAGCTCACGCACATGCGCGAGGGGCAGGCGGCGACGGTGGTCGCCGATGCCTACCCGCAGCGCGAGCACGCGGGGCGGATAGGCACGATCGCGCCCGCGACGAAGGCCGAGTTCTCGATGCTGCCGCCGCAGAACGCGAGCGGCAACTGGGTCAAGGTGGTGCAGCGGGTGCCGGTGCTGATCCGGCTCGATCCCGGTGCCTCGACCGAGGCGCCGCTGCGCGCCGGGATGACGGTGACGGTGCGCGTCGACACCGGCCGCAGCCGCAGCCTCGCCGCGGCGCTACGCTTTCGCTGACGCCGGCCGGGCCTTGCGGTCGAGTTGCATCGACGAGGCGGAGCCCTTGCCCTGCCAGCTCTTCTCGTCGATCACCTCGCCGAGGAAGTTGAGCTCGATGGTCACGTCGTCGGGGTCCTTGAGGAAGATCTGGAATAGCTTCGCGTCGGGGAAGCTGCGGTAGTGCATCTCGACCTTGTGCTTCTGGATGCGCTTGCGCACCTCCTCGGGATCGCGGGCGAGGAAGGCGATGTGGTCGACCGAGCCCGAGCCTTTGGTGCCACGAGGATGTTTTTTCAATAAGAAGTTATCTCTTATTTTGTTCGGCGCCTGGGATGCGAGGTGCACGCAGATGTGCTCGCCCGCCTTGAGCCAGTAGCCGGGGAAGCCGAAATCCGGGCGCTCCGCGGCGAGCTCGAGGCCGAGCACCTTTTGGTAGAAGTCGCGCGTCCTCTCCAGGTTCTTCGCGACCAGGAGGTAGTGGTTCAGTTCGGTGATGGGCATCGCAAGCCTCCTAGATTGGGACAGGCCCCATGTTTCTCATTGCGAATATTACAATCACCGCAAGGAGGATCCGCCATGCGCGATATCCACGGTTTGCCCTTGACCACCGCAGTTGCCGCTGCCGCCGAGGCGTTCAACGCCGGCTTGCGCGGCTATCTGGGCTACCAGGCCGATGCCTCGGATCGCCTGAAGGCGGCGCTGCAGGCTGACCCGCAGTTCGCTCTGGCGCATTGCGCCATGGGCTACTTCATGATGCTCGCCTACAGCCGCGCGTATGTGGGGGTGGCGGCGCAGGCGCATCGCGCCGCCGCCGAGTTCGCGCCGCGCGCCACGGCGCGCGAGCAGGCGCACGTGCGCGCCCTCGGCAGCTGGGTCGGCGGGGACGTCGACGGCGCGCTGCGCGCCTGGGAGACGATCCTCTCCGAGCATCCGACCGACGTCCTCGCGCTGCGCCTCGGGCACTTCAATAATTTCTGGCTCGGGCGCGCCGCCGACATGCGCGGGTCGCTCGAGCGCGTGGCGCCGCGCTGGCACGACGGCCTTGCGGCCTGGCCGACCTACCTTTCCTGCCTCGCGTTCGCGCTGGAGGAATGCGGCGACTACGCGGCGGCGGAGCGCGCCGGCCGTCAGGCGGTGGCGCTCGATCCGGCGGACGTCTGGGGCACGCATGCCGTGGCGCACGTATTCGAGATGCAGGGCCGCCGCGACGAGGGCATCGCCTGGCTGGCAGGGCTCGAGCGCCACTGGGCCGGCAAGAGCAGCATCGTGCACCATCTCTGGTGGCACCGAGCGATGTTCCATCTCGAGCGGCGCGAGTTCGACGCCGTGCTGGAGCTCTACGACCGGCGCTTCCGCAACCTCTCCGCGCCGCTCGTCAAGGCGATCCCCGACCTCTACATCGACGTGCAGAACGCCGCGTCGATGCTGTTCCGCCTCGAGCGCCTCGGCGTGGACGTGGGCGCGCGCTGGAGCGAGCTCGCCGACAAGGCGCAGGCACGCATCGGCGACTGCCTCTCGGCGTTCACGCTGCCGCACTGGATGATGGCGCTCGCCGCCGCCGGCCGCGAGGACGCCGCGCGCGAGATGCTGAAGGCCCTGCGCGACTTCGGCGCCGGCGCTGCCAGCACCGCGCGGGTAGTGCGCGAAGTGGCGTTGCCGGTATGCGAGGCGGTGCTCGCCCACCGACGCGGCGAGCACGAGCGCGCGGTGGCGGCGATGCAGCCGCTGCTGGGGCGACTGCACGAGCTCGGTGGCAGCCACGCGCAGCGCGACGTGCTCGAGCAGCTGTATTTCGACGCTTGCCTGAAGGCGCGCCTCGGCGATGCGGCGCGTGCGCTCCTCGCATCGATCGGGTCGCGCTTCCCGCTGCCGCCGGAGCGGCGCATCGGCTACGTCACATCGTCGGGTTGACGTACTTGCCGCCGAGCGCAGCCGTGCCGAAAGCCCCGCCGGCGATGTCGAAGTTGAACGAGAAGTGCTGGCCGATCGCCTGCGTGTCGCGCAGGAAGCGCTGCAGCGGGTCGCGGGTGTAGATGGCGTTGGCGCCGTAGAACGACCACAGCGTCTCCACCGCCTCGCGGGACTGGGCGACGGCGAAGGCGTTCTGCGCGCGGAAGCGCAGCTTGGTTTCGAGGTCCGGCACTTTGCCTTCCTCGGCCAGGGTCTGGAACTGCACTGCGGACTCGCGCATCAGGTAGCGCGCCGAGTCGATGAGGCAGCGCGCCCGGGCGAGCTTCACCTGCACCGCCTGGAACTCCGAGACCTTGGCGCCGGTATAGGTACCGACCCGCTTCGCGAAGCTTTGCGCGACATGCTGATAGGCGCCTTCGGCCGCGCCCAGCGCGCTCGCGGAGAGCGGATGGCCTGCCGAGGCGACGATCGGGATGCGGAAGAGAGGCCCCGGGTTGTAGCTCGCGCCGGGATGCTCCGAGCCGCCGCGGCAGCGGGCGAGGGCGAGGGCGCGGCGCTCCGGGACGAACACTTCCTTCGCCTCGATGTCCTTGCTGCCGGTGCCGACCATGCCCATGGCGTACCAGGTGTCGATGATGGTGTAGTCGCTCTTCGGCACGAGGCACAGCCGCCAGTCGACGGGCGTGTCGCCCTCGTAGATGGTCACCGCGAGCATGTTCCAGCTCGAGTTGTCCACCCCGGAGGAAAACGGCCAGCGGCCCGACACGACGAAGCCGCCCTGCGTTTTTCTGCCTTTTCCGGCAGCAAGAGCAATGGAGGACGCGATCAGCGCGTCCGGATCGGTATCCCACACCTCGTGCTGCGTCTCGGGCTCGTAGTAGGCGAGGATCCAGTGGTGGCAGCCGAGGTTGCCGACGTTCCACGCGGTCGACGGGCAGCCGCGCGCCAGCTCCGCGACGATATCGACGATGGCCTGGAAGGGCAGCTCCATGCCGCCGAAGCGCCTGGGCTGGTGGAAGCGGAACAGCCCCGCCTCGTGCAGCAGCTTCTCGTTCTCCGGCAGCAGCACGCGCGCGTCCTCGCACTTCTGCGCGCGGCTCGCGAGGACGGGGACGCACTCGCGGGCCCGCCGCATCGTTTCTTCATAGTTGATGTTTGCGAAGCTCAAGGCCCTAAATGGGGACGTACCGGGACGTACCCCATTTACTTCGAGAGGATCTCGACGTCGCGCAGCGGCGGGTCGTCGGCGACGGCGACCTCGTTCTCGATCGCCAGGCCGCAGCCGGGGCAGCAGAACTGGCGGAACTGCGGCGTCGGGTCGATGAAGCGCTTCGGGTCGCCGACGATCGGGTTGGCGGCCTCGATCGGCAGATCGTTGCGCACGCAGTAGTCCTTGTAGTTGTGGCTCACCGGCCCCAGGTCGGCGCCGCACTTGGCGCAGCCGAAGCGGCGGTTGGCGTGGATCGCCAGGCCCTCGGTGGCGAGGAGCAGCGGCTTGCCCTCCAGCTTCCTCGGCGGCGCGGAGCGGTCGTGGATGCGCCGCGCGCGGATCTCGGCGCGGCGGCGCCCGGTGCCGCGCTCGTCGCCGAGCACCACCCCGTAGATCTCGAGCGCCGCCTTCTCCGACACGTCGCCGTTGTCGACGTCGGCGGCGACCTTGGCCGGGTCGCGCTCGAGGGGGTCGCCGAAGCCGCCGGCGGCCGACCAGAGCACCGCGTACACGTCATTCTGATGCTGGGAAAAATCCTGCTGCCGCAGCTGCAGGGTTTCGGGCGTGCCCTTCAGCTCGTCGATGTCGTTGACGAGCTCGGACTGCTGCATCTTCTCCAGGACATTGCTTTCCCTCAGGAACCGGTAGCGGTTCACCGCGCCGGGGTAGCCGCCCATCATGCCGGTCGAGGTCGGCACGGCGTTGCCCGACGAAAGCGTGTCGTGCGTGATCTGGTCGGTGCCGTGCGGGATGAAGCAGGACTCCGCCGACAGGCCGCCCCGGAATTTCCCCGCGCCGCCGGAATCACAGATTTCCTTTCTATATAAGAAGAGGACCGGAAAGCTCTGCTCCGTGTGCTCGACGTTCGGCAGCTTGCAGATGGGCGTGCGCGCCTGCCCGCCGGTCGAGATGCCGTCGGCGTGCGAGAAGGCGCCGATCGCGCCGCCGATCGGGTCGACGAGGATGTAGCCGTAGCGCTCGCCCCACTGGTCGATGCCGCGGAAGATGGTCGCCGGCCACTGGCTGGTGCCGCCGATGCACATCACGTCGCGGCGCAGCTTCGGGTCGCAGTAGAGCATCTTGGAGAGCACGTTGTAGGCCGGGTAGAGCGAGATCTCCATGCACTGCACCGGCGCGGTGGAAACCGAGGCCGGGAAGTCGGCGCAGTTGAGCGTGCCCGGCGTCGGGTTGAAGTCGACGTGGCGCAGCGCCCCGCCCACCGCGTAGTACTGCTCCCAGCACATGAGCTCGTTCAGCGCCACCATGATCGCGCCGCGCCAGCCGGAGTAGGTGGCGTTGATGCCGCCCGCCTGGGGGGCGGTGCCTTCGTTCTCGAATATCAGCCGGTTCTTGATTTTCTTCAGCGTCAGCATCACGCGGTGCACCTGCCGGTCGCCCGGCCGGCAGCACTCGACGTAGGTGCGGTCGCGCCAGATGCCGTCGGGCAGCAGCGCGAGCTTCTTCAGGAAGGCGTCCTCGCCGTCGGAGAGGATCTTCTTCATCACCCCCTTGACGACCTCGGGGCTATATTTTTCGATCAGCTGCAGGACTCTCTGCTTCGCCGTCATGTTGCCCGCGAGCTGCGCGCGGAAGTCGAGCGCCACCGCCGAGGGCTTTCGCGAGCTGCGCAAATACACGTCCTCGATGTCCTTTCGGATCTCGTTGTCCTCGATTATTTTTATTGGAGGCAGCAAAATTCCTTCATCGAAGGCGTCCCTCGCCGAGGGGCAGAAGCTGCCGGGCGTGATGCCGCCGATGTCGTACTGGTGCAGGCAGTTCGTCACCCAGCAGAACAGCTCCCCCTTCCAGAACACCGGGCACAGCAGCATCACGTCCATCTGGTGCGCGGCGCCGACCCAGGGGTCGTTGGCGAGGAACATGTCGCCGTCGCGGATGCCGGGATTGTCGCTGCGGTTCTCCAGCGTCCACTTCACCTGCGTGTCGGTGACGCCGGACATGTACTGCATGTAAGGTCCGAAATAGACGAACTCGGCGTCCTCGGTGAGGATCGACGGATTCAGGTCGAGCGCGTACATCGCCACCGGCGAGCCCGACAGGCGCTGGATGGTGGCGCCGTGCTCCTCGTTGACGTTCCAAAGCGCGTGCCGGATCACCTCGAAGGTGACGGGATCGATTTTTTTCTCGAAAGATCGATGAAGTTTCAGTTTTCCTGAAATTCGAAGCTGCTTCGGCGGCACGTAGCCGCTGCGCCGGCCGTCGAACGCCAGGCCCGACAGCGCGAGCTCGCTCAGCTTCTTGAGCGGCGCGTTCACTTCTTGTCGCCGCCGCCGCCGGGCGTGAAGTCGATGCCGCCCAGGCTGTCCTCTTCCTTCGGCTTGCTTGCCGCCGGGGCAGGGCTTGCGGGCGCGGCGGGCTTGTTCGCCGGCGCGACGGGGGCCTTGGCGTACTTGGCTGCGGTGGCGGCTTCCTTCTTGTGCTCTTCCTTCCGCGCCACGGCGGCCTGGTTCTTCTCGATGTCGCGCTGCGCCACGCTGCAGTCCTTGCACATGAACTTCCCGGACTTCTTGCCCGTGTCGGTAAGCTGCGGCACCGCATGCTTCGCGCACAGGGGCTGCTCGCAATTGGTGCAATGAGTCACGGACGCTTCGCCGCACGGCTTTTTCTTCAGCAGTCCGGTCTCGACGGTGCACGTTTCCATTGGGTGGGGATCCCTCCTTATTTGAAGGTGAGCTCGAAGTTGCCCAGTTCGTCCAGGCGCAGGGTGGTGCGCGGATGCACCACCACCGTGGTATCGGCGGTCTCGACGACCGCCGGGCCCTCGATCCGGTTGCCGATGAGGAGCCGGTCGCCGTCGTAGACCGGCGTCGGGCGGTGCCCGCCGAGGTCCGGCCAGTAGATCTCGCGCTTCTTCAGCACCGCCTTGGCCGCAATGCGCTTGGTTCCCTTTTTCGTCGACACGAGCCTCGGGCGCGGCGTCAGCGCGCGCGCCCGCAGGCGGCAGACGACGATCTCGAGCTGCACGCCGGCGAGCGCCGAGCCGCGCCCGTAGAGCTGCTCGTAGCGCTCGACGAACCGCTTGCGCAGCGGCGATTCGTAGTCGCTTTTCAATCCTGGCGACGCGAGAAGCACTTCCACTTCGTTGATCTGCCCCTTGTGCCGCACGTCGAGCGAAAACTCGAACCGCTGGCGGCCCTCGGCGATGCCCTCGGTCGTCATCACCGCTTTCGCGTTGCTTTCAAGTGAATTCAGTATTGCGTTGACGCGGCTTGCCGGCACCGGCGTGGGCATGATCTCGGTGTGCTCGAAGATGTGCAGGACGTCCGCGGCGGCGGCGCCGAAGGCGCACCATGTCGATGCCGCTTTTCTCTGCGGAATGACGACTTTCCCGACGCCAAGCTCGCGCGCGAACACCCCGGCATGCGCCGGCCCGGCGCCGCCGAAGGCGAAGAGCACGAACTCGCGCGGGTCGAAGCCCTTCTCGACCGTCATCTTGCGGATCACGTCCGCCATCTGCAGCTCGACGATGCGGCAGATGCCGGCGGCGCATTCGACGGGCGCCATGCCGATTTGCGAAGAAATTCTCTTGATGGATTCGAGAGCGGCCTGGCGGTCCAGCTTCATCCTTCCCCCGGCGAAGTTGAGGGGGTCGAGGTAGCCGAGCACGAGCTGCGCGTCGGTGACGGTCGGCACGGTGCCGCCGCGTCCGTAGCACACCGGCCCGGGGAAGGCGCCGGCGCTGTCGGGGCCGACGGTCATGGTGCGCGTCTCGGGATTGGCGCGCACCAGGCTGCCGCCGCCGGCGCCGATCGCCTGCAGGTCGACCTTGGGCAGGAAGTACTCGTACTGGTCGGTGTTGCTGATGAAGGAGTAGGCGGGCTTGCCGGCGTGGATGATCGACACGTCGAAGGAAGTGCCGCCCATGTCGGTGGTGATGACGTTCTTCTCGCCCATCGCGGCGCCGAGGAACATCGACGCGGTGACGCCCGACACCGGCCCGGAGTCGAGCGTCAGCAGCGGCGCCTCGCCGGCGCGCGCCACCGGCACGGTGCCGCCGCCGCACTGGGTGATCTGCAGGTCGCGGCGATAGCCCAGGTTTTTCAAGGAAGAATCCAACTTGTGAAGATAACTTGCCATGACCGGCCCGAGATAGGCGTTCAGGGCCGTCGCCGTGACGCGCTCGTACTCGCCCCACTTCGGCGCGATGTCGACCGAGCAGGTGACGAACACGTCCTTCGCGATGGACTGCACCATCTGCTTCACGCGCCGCTCGTGCTGCGGATTGCGGAAAGACCACAGGAAGCAGATGGCGATGGCCTCGACACCCTGCGCGAGCAGCTCGCCGATCGCAGTTTCAGTCTCTCTTTCATTGAGAGGAACGACGATCTCGCCGAAGCAATCCACCCGCTCCGACACGCCGCGGATCAGCCGCTTGGGCACGATCGGGACGGGCTTCGAGGTCTCGGGGAAGTGCACCACCTTGCGGATGTCGCGGCCGCCGTAGCCGCGCGAGCCGCGCATGATGTGGATCGCGTCCTCGTGGCCGCGCGTGGTGATGAGCCCGACCTTCGCGCCCTTCTTCTGGATGATGGTGTTGGTGCCGACCGTGGTGCCGTGCGAAAGGAAGCGGATGTCGCGGCAGAAGCGCTCGAGGGGCACCCCGAGCGCCTTCGCGCCGGCGCCGAGGGCGTCCATCATGCCGCGCCCGAAGTCCTGCGGCGTGGAAGGCACCTTGGTGGTGAGGAGCTTGCCGGCGCGGTCGACGATCGCGCAGTCGGTGAAAGTGCCGCCGATGTCGATGCCCACCAGGTAACCCATGGCGCTATATTAGCCGCGCAGTGAGAAGAAAAATGCAGCCGTGAACGGCGGTTCGCTGCCCATCGTCCCCGTCCTCACCGCCACCACGGCGACGCAGGCGCTGACCACGCTCGCCGCGCTGGCGATGACCGCCGTGGCGCCCAAGGCGGCGCTCGACCTCGGCATCAGCCCGGCGCTCGTCGGCTACCAGATCGGCGTCGTCTACTTCGCGGCGATGGCGATCTCGCCGGTGGGCGGCGGCCTGGTGCGGCGCCTGGGCGCGACGCGCACCAGCCAGCTCGCGCTCTGGCTCACCGCGGGCGGCTGCCTGCTCTCGGCGCTGGGCACGCTGCCGGCGCTCGCCGCCGGGGCGCTGATGACCGGCGTCGGCTACGGGGTCACCAACCCGGCCGCCTCGCATCTCCTCTCGCGCATGCCGCCGACGCGGCACATGAACCTCGTCTTCTCGATCAAGCAGTGCGGCGTGCCGATCGGCGGCGTGCTCGCCGGGCTGATGATGCCGCCGCTCACGCTTGCCTGGGGCTGGCAGGTCGCGTTGGTCGTGTCCGCGCTCTTCATGCTTTTGCTCAGTGCATTTCTGGAAAAACCGAGATCAGCCTGGGACGGCGACCGTGTCCCCGGCGCGACGGTGCTTGCCTCGCCCCTCGACAGCGTGCGGCTGGTGTGGGCGAACGGCATCCTGCGCTGGCTCGCGCTTTCGTCGCTCCTCTATTCGGCGGTGCAGCTCTGCCTCACCAGCTTCCTCGTCACCTACCTCGTGCGCGAGATCGGGCTCGAGCTCGTGCTGGCGGGGACGATCCTCGCGGTCGCGAATACCGCCGGCGCCGCCGGCCGCCTCGCCTGGGGCTGGCTTGCCGACCGGCTGCGCTCGGGCACGGCCGCGCTCATCCTGAACGGCAGCCTGAGCATCGCCGGCGCGGCGGCGACGGCCTCGATCGCCGCGGACTGGCCGGTGTGGGCGATCGCCGCGGCGACCGCGCTCTTCGGCTTCGGCGCGGTCGGATGGAACGGCGTCTTCATGGCGGTGATCGTGCGCCAGAGCAAGCCGGAAGCGGTGGCGCTCGCCACCGGCGGCAGCCTGACGGTCACCTACGTCGGCATCACCATCGGCCCGGCGGCCTTTGCGCTGCTGCACGACGTCGGCGGCCTGAGCTACTCCGAGGGCTATGCGCTGCTCGGCGGGCTCCTGGTCGCAGGCATCGGCTGCCTGCTGCTCGCGCGGCGCAACCGCTAGCCGTAGGCGGCTTCGAGGAGCTCCATCACGTCCGCGGGGGCGCGAATCGGGCGCGGATTGCTGCGCACCCAGGCGCTCTTCATGGACGCCTCGGCGATGGCGGGGAGCTGCTCGCGCTTGACGCCGGCCGCGCGCAGCGTAGAAGGCTGTCCCAGCGCGGAAACCAACTGCGCAACGGCATCCGCCGCTCGCAAGCCGGGCTTGCCCAGGGCTTCGGCAATCGATCGCTGCTTCCCGGCAGTCGCGGCCTCGTTGTAGCGCATCACGTGCGGCAGCATCACGCAGCTCGTGTGGCCGTGCGGCACGCCGGCGGCCGCGCCCAGCGCGTGGCCGATGCCATGGCTCGCGCCGTAGGCGACCCGGCCGATGGTCGAGGCGGCCAGCCATGACGCTTGCTGGCAGGCGAGGCGAGCTTCGAGGTCGTCAGGAGCGGCCTTGCACTTTCTCAGCCCTTCTGAAAAGAGACGCAGTCCATGCAAGGCAAGGCCGTCGCAATACGCGTTCGCCTCGATCGAGCAGAGTGCCTCCACCGCGTGGTCGACGCCGCGCACGCCGGTGGAGAGCCACAGCCACTCGGGGGTGTGCAGCGTGAGCGCCGGGTCGAGGATCACCGAGCGCGCGCCGACATCGGCGCCGCTGAAGGAATGCTTGATGCGCGTGCGCGGGTCGGTGCCGCCGCCGATGTTGGAGAACTCCGCGCCCGAGAGCGTGGTCGGCACGACCACCTGGCGCACCGGCGAGGGCCTGGTGGCGACACGGAGGTTTTCCAGGCCCTCGATGGCGCTGACGCCGTGCGCGAGGCAGATCTGCAGGATCTTCACCGTGTCGATCGGCGTGCCGCCGCCGACGGTGAGGATGAGGTCGGGCTTCGCCGCGCGCACCGCCTCGGCGGCCGCGATGATGCTCGGCCAGGGCGTGTGCGCTATGCAGTCGTCGAACAGCCCGCAGAGTTTCTCTCCCAACGCGTCCTGGATGCGCGAGATTTCCTTGGTCTTGCGAGAAAGAGTCTTCGAAGAAACAACGAACACCCGCTTCGCGCCGATGCGCGCGGCTTCCTCGGCCGCCGCCTCGGCCGCCGGCCGCCCGAAGATCACGCGCTCGAGGGGGAGGTAGTTGTAGGCGGCCATCGCGGAGTTCGACCGCCGCAGCTACGCCTAACGGCGCGCCGTGCGCGCTTCTTCGATGATGCGCTGATTGGCCGAGCGCAGCTCGCCGTCGGCGGCCGCCCAGGCGTTCGAGCGCTGCGCGGTGCTCTCGGCCTGCGCGTAGTCGCCCTGCTTGAGGCGCACGAGCGCGAGCTCGTGCCACAGGCGCGGATTGCGCGGCTCGATCCGCAGCGCCCGCTCGAGCGTCGCTGCCGCGCTGCCCAGTCGATTCGCCGCCACGTCCGCGCGCGCGATGTCCATCAGCCCGGCGACGGCGATGTTTTCGGCGGGTGGATGCGTGGCCGCAGGAGGCGCTTCGGGCTCGGAAACCGGGGCCGGGGTTTCCACGGTCGCGCAACCCGAGACGAGCAGTGCGAGCAGTAAGCGCTTCATCGGCCGAAGATCCGCTCGAGCCAGCCCCTGACTTTCTCGACGGTCTTGCCGTCGGCGCAGGGCGCGCGGCCCTCGGGCGCGGAGCCGGCGACGAAGGGCAGCTCGTAGGCGCCGGGGCAGCCGCTGCCGCGCAGCCCGGTCTGCGGGTCGATGGCGACGACCTCGACGCCGTCGGGCTTGGGCAGCGCGAGCGGCTCGGGATCGAGCGCCGCCATCATCTCGCCCCAGACCGGCAGCGCGGCGGCGGCGCCGGACAGGCGCGCGGCGCGGTTGTCGTCGTAGCCCACCCACACGATGCCGAGGCGATCGCCGCTGAAGCCGGCGAACCAGGCATCGCGCTGCTCGTCGGTGGTGCCGGTCTTGCCGGCGATGGCGAGCTCGGGCGGCAGCCAGTTCTTCAGGCCCTGGCCGGTGCCTTCGCTCACCACGCCCTGCATCGCCGCGGCGAGCAGGTACATCGGCTCGGGCGCGAAGGCCTGCTCGGTGGCGAGCGCGTAGCGCTTGAGCGGGCTGCCTTCCTGCGTGGTGACTTCGCGGATCGAGCGCAGCGGCGTGCGGAAGCCGCCGGTGGCGATGGTCTGGTACATCTGCGCGACGTCGAGCGGGCTGAACTCGACCGCGCCGAGGAGGGAGGAGGCAAACGGCTGCATCGGCCGCTCGACGCCCAGCCGCCGCACGTTCTCGAGCACCTTGTCGACGCCGAGCTCGGTGCCCAGGCGCGCCGTCGCGACGTTGTAGGACTGCGCGAGCGCGGTGCGCAGCGGCACCTGCCCGTGGAACTGCTTGTCGTAGTTCGCCGGCTTCCAGTCCGGCGTGCCGCGGCTCTTCCACACGAAGGGCCCGTCGTCGAGCGGGGTGAGAAGGGTGTATCGGGCGGGGTCGCTGAGCGCGGTAAGGTAAATGGCCGGCTTCAACAAGGAACCGACCGGGCGCACCGCGTCGACCGCGCGGTTGTAGCCGCGGAAGCGCGGGTCGCGCCCGCCGACCAGCGCCTGCACCTCTCCGCTCTGGGGATCGGTCACCACCACCGCGCCTTCCAGGCCGGGCGCGCCGAAGCGCTTGTCCTTGTCGAACTGCGCGAGGCGCTTCTGCAGCGCTTCCTCGGCCGCGCGCTGCACGCGCGGATCGAGCGTGGTGAAGATGCGCAGGCCTTCCGAGCGCAGGTCCTTCTCGTCGTAGTCGCGCCGCAGCTGCCGGTGCACGAGCTGCACGAAAGCGGGGTAGGGCGAGGTGCCGAGCGAGGGCTTCGGGCTCACCGCGAGGCTCGTCGCGCGCGCCGCCGAGTACTGCTCCAGCGTGAGCGAGCCTTCCTCCTTCGTCTCGCGCAGCACGAGGTTGCGCCGCTCCAGCGCGCGCGCCGGGTGGCGATGCGGATCGTAATGCGTCGGTCCCTTGATGATGCCCACCAGCAGCGCCGACTCGGCGACGGTGAGGTGGCGCACTTCCTTGTTGAAGTAGAACTGCGCCGCGAGGCCGAGGCCGTGGATGGCGCGGTCGCGGTCCTGGCCGAGGTAGATCTCGTTGAGGTAGGTCTCGAGGATCTCTTCCTTGCTGTAGTGCGCCTCGAGCAGCACCGCCATCACCAGCTCGGTTCCTTTCCTCGAGAGGGTGCGCTCCGGCGTGAGGAAGAAGTTCTTCACCAGCTGCTGCGTGAGCGTGCTGCCGCCCTGCACCTTGCCCGAGAAGAGCGACAGCGCCGCGCGCGCCAGGCCGCGCACGTCGAAGCCGTGGTGGGTGAAGAACTTGCGGTCCTCGACTGCGATCAGCGCGCTTACGAAATGCGGCGGCACCTCCGAGAGCCGCACCAGCACGCGGTCCTCGTTGCCCGCCGGGTAGATGCCGCCGATCGGCAGCGGCTCCAGGCGCGCGAGCGAAACGCTTTTGCCGCCGCTGTCGGTCACGCCCGACACCTTCGCGCCGTCGAAGGAGACCTTGATGCGCCGCGGCGCCTGCAACCCGTCCCAGAACACGAACGGCCGCGTCGCGATCTCGAGGCCCTCGCCGGTGCGCACGTACCAGCCGTACTCCGCCTCGCGCGGCACGTCGCGGTAGCCGAGGTCGCGCAGCTCCTGCACCAGCGCTTCCTTCGGCATCCTCAGCCCGGCGTGCAGCTCGAGCGGCCGCGCGTAGATTCTCGCCGGCAGCGCGAAGCGCCGGCCCTCGAACTCGCTGCGCACGCGAAAGTCGAGGTACGCGGTCCATCCCGCGCCCACCAGGGCGACGAGCAGGAACGAGTACCAGAGGAATCGTCGGAACAGCGATCGGCGCTTCACGCGCCGATTTTAATGTCCTTCTTCGTCTGGCGCTCCATTTCGGCGTTGATCTCGGCGCCGATGAGGATGGCGTAGGAGGAGAGCAGGAACCACATGAGCAGGATCACCACCGCGCCGGCGGCGCCATAGGTCTCGTTGTAGTTGCCGAAACGCGTGACGTAAAGGGAGAAGAGCGCCGAGCCGAGGATCCACATCAGCACGGCAATGCCCGCGCCCCAGCTCACCCAGCGCCAGCGCGGCTGCCGGCGGCTCGGGCCGTAGCGATAGACGATGGCGAAGCCGGCGATGGCGAGCACCGCGAGGATCGGCCAGCGCGCGAGGCGCACGATGATGTCGACCAGCCAGTTGAGCCCGAGCGCATTCATGATCGCGGGCAGCGCGACCACGAGGCCGATCGCGACGATCACGCCGAGGGCGCCGCCGAAGGTGAGGGCGAGCGCGGTGCCGTAGAAGCGGACGAAGCCGCGGCTTTCCTCTTCGTTGTAGGCGACGTTGAGCGCCTCCATCAGCGTGCGCACCGCGGCGGAGGCGCTCCACAGCGCGAGCAGGATGCCGCCGATCGCGCCGATGCCGAGCGCGGTGCGGTCGGTCGAGGCGAGATCGTGCAGCTGCGTCATCAATATTTCGGCCGCCTGCGGCGGCAGGATCGCGCTCAGCGCTGCGGCATGGCTCTCGACCTGCGCCGGGTCGGCGACGAGGCCGTAGAGGCCGACCAGCGCCACCAGCCCCGGGAACACCGCGAGCAGGCCGTAGAACGCCACGCCCGCGGCGATGATCGACAGCCGGTCCTTCCTGATCTGGTCCTTCACCCGCAGCGCGATGTCGCGCCAGCCGCGCGAGGGGATCTCGCGCGGGGCGCTCGCCTCGCGGCCGCGGGCGTCGATCGCGGCGGCCACTACGTCCCTTGCCTCGGCGGCCGCGGGCTGGTCGGCGTCGCCGGCGGCGCGGCTGTGGTGCCGCTCGACTGCGGCTCCTTGCGCGTCTGCGCCGCCTGGGCAGCGATTTCCTTGGCCGTGTCTTTCGCCTTCTCCAGCTGCTCGGAGCCCATCTCCTTCGTCTTCTCGATGAGGTCGCGGCTCGCCTCGCCCATCAGCTGCTCTTCCTTGTGCGTGCGCGGCGCCATCGCCGCGAGCACTGCGCCGGCCGCGAGTCCGATGGCGCCGAGGGCGAGCGGTTGCTCGCGCACCATGTAGTCGATGCCGCCTCGCGCTCGTTCCCATTGCTCGCGCGCCGTGCCGGTCACCTGCCCGGCGCGCTCGCGCAGAGAGCTCGCCGTATCGCCGATCTTGCTTTTCGCCGATCCCATGCGCTCGGAAATCCCCTGCATCGCGCCGCTCGCCTTCTCGCGCATGCCCGGACCGGAGCTCCCGGAGTCGTAGGCGCCGTAGCCTTGGTGCTGCGCCGGTTGCCGGCCGAGCGCCATCAGCCAGGTCAGGCCGATGCCGACCAGGGCGACGGGCAGCGGATTGTTCTTCGCCGCGCCGCCGAGGTTCTGCACGAACTCGTTCGCGCCGCTGCTGCGCAAGTAATCGATGCCCTGGTCGACCAGCTGGCCTGGGGTCAGGCGCTGCTCGATGGCCGTGAGCGTCCGGTCCAACTCGCCGCGCGTGCGATCGATCTCGGCCAGGATCTCGTCCGGCCGCCTGCCGCCGTTGTGCTTCATTTGACATGCTCCTTTGCAAGTCTTGCATCACGCTTGAGCGATTCCAGGGTGCGCTGCGGCGCCAGGCTCTCGGCCTGCATCTGCTTCTTGCCGCGCGAGAGCGCGATGTAGCCGATGATCATCACCACCAGCCCGACCACGAGCGGGGCGATCCAGATCGCGTGCTCGCTCTGGATCATGAGCTGCAGCGCGCCCACCGCCGCGAAGAGCAGCACGATGAAGCCGGCAACGAGGATCGCGCCGCCCGCGGCGATCTCGCCGGCGCCGGTCGTGACCTGCGACACTTTCTCGGAGAGCTCCGCCTTCGCGAGCTCCGCCTCCTCGTGCACGAGCGTGGTGGTCTCGCGCCAGAGGTCGGAGAAGAGGCTGAGGAGGGAACGCTCCTGCGAGGGAATGGATGCCATGGAATTTCCTTGTCAGAAAGGGATATCGGAGGAAACGTCGCTCGGATGCACGCCGGCACCGGACGACGGTCCGCTTTCCTGTGGGCTGCCTGCCTTCAGGAAGCGGGTGGCGAGAAAGCCCGCCGCGGCGGCGGCGAAGAAGAACGCGACCGGCTGGCTGCGCGCGAAGGACTCCACCTCGCGCACCATCCCGTTCAGGTCCTTGCTGCGCAGCGTCGAGGACACGCGCTCCAGGCCGTCGGCCGCCCATTCCGCCATGCGCCCGACGCCCTGGCCTTCGCCGCCGGACTCTTTCGCCGCCTTGCGCAGCGCGCCGGCGAAGCTGCCGAGGCTGCTCGCCGCGCCGTCCTTCTGCTCTGTCAGGGAAGTCCTCACGGCGTCGGTCGCGTCGCTCATCGCGGCGCGCGCCTGGTCCTTCGTCGCCTGGACTGCGTTCTGCAGATCGCTTGCCATAAGATTCCTCCAATGCTGGAGCCCCAAGCGCAGCAAGCCTCGTGCGCGCGTGGCGCGTAGTGGCAAAATCCGTAGGGCGAATGCTGAAGCTTCGGGGAATCGACCACGTCGTGCTGCGCGTGAAGGACATCGATGCGATGCGCCGCTTCTACTGCGACGTCCTGGGCGCGGGGCACGTCGCCTACCGTCCCGAGTTCCGCATGTCCCACCTGCGGGCGGGCAACGCCATGATCGATCTTGTGGAAGCCGACCCCGGGCAAGGCTGCAACATGGATCACCTCTGCCTTCGCGTCGAGCCGTTCGACCAGGATGCGATCGTCGCGCACCTGGAGAAGCACCACGTCGCCGTCGGCAAGATCACCTCGCGCTTCGGCGCCGAGGGCAACGGCGTGTCGATCTACCTTACCGACCCGGAAGGCAACACCGTCGAGCTCAAGGGCCCTGCCGACGGCAAGCCGCCGCCCGCATAGTCCCGCAATGGCAAATCCACTTCCTCCGCTGTCGCTTCTCGAAAGCCGCGTCCTCGGCACGCTGTTCGAGAAGCAGCACACCGTCCCGGACTCGTACCCGCTGACCCTCAACGCGCTCGTTTCGGGGTGCAACCAGAAGACCAGCCGCTCGCCGGTCATGGAAGCCACGGAAGCCGAGGTGCAGGCGGGAATCGACAACCTCCGGCGCCTCAACCTGGTCGTGGAAACGAGCGGGGGCCGGGTCGCGCGCTACTCGCACAACCTCGACCGGGTGCTGCAGGTTCCCGCCCAGTCCGCGGCGCTGCTCGCTTCCCTCATGCTGCGCGGCCCGCAGACCGCGGGCGAGCTGCGCATCAGCTGCGAAAGGCTGCACAAGTTCTCCGACATCTCCGCGGTGCAGGGCTTCCTGGAGGAACTGGCGGGCCGGCCGGCAGGACCGCTGGTGGTCGAGCTGGCGCGCCTCCCGGGCGCGCGCGAAAACCGCTGGGCGCACCTCCTGAGCGGCACGCCGCAGCAGGAGTCTCCGGCGGCGGCGGGTACTGCGACGCTCGAGGAGCGCATCACGCGCCTCGAAGCGGAGCTCGCGGCGCTGAAGGCCGAGATCGCGCGCATCGCCACATGAAGCGCTACGCCGCGGTCCTGTTCGACCTGCTCACCGGACTCATCGACTCCTGGACGGTGTGGAACCGCGTCGCGGGCGACGAGGCGAAGGGACGGCGCTGGCGCGACGAGTACCTCAAGCTGACCTATGGCTGCGGCGAGTACCAGCCTTACGAGTCGCTGGTGCGCATCGCCGCGGCGCGCGCCGGCCTGCCCGAAGCGCTGGAGAAGGACCTCGAGGCGGCCTGGGAGACGCTCGAGCCCTGGGACGACGCGCGGGAAGTGCTCGAGCGCCTGTCGAAGACGTACCGGCTCGGCGTGGTGACCAACTGCTCGCAGCGCCTCGGGCGCAAGGCGGCGAAGCGCGTCGGGGTGGAGTTCGACGTGATCGTCACCGCGCAGCGCGCCGGGTACTACAAGCCGCACCCGGCGCCGTACAAAATGGCGATGATCGAGCTCAACCTGAGGCCGAGCGGCGTGCTGTTCGTGGCCGGCTCGGCGTTCGACCTCGTCGGCACCGCGCGCGTGGAGGTCGATACGTACTGGCACAACCGCGTCGGCCTGAAGCGGCCCGAGGGCGCGCCGCCGCCCCTGCGCGAGGCCCGCTCCCTGAAGGAGTTGTTCCCTGAACATTGAAGGCCTGGAAACGCCCGCGCTGGTGCTCGACGCGGCCATCATGGAGGCGAACATCGCGCGGCTGCGCGCGCGCCTGGCCGGGCTCGGGCCTGCGCTGCGCCCGCACGTGAAGACGGCGAAGTGCGCGGAGGTGGCGAAGCGCTGCCTCGAAGGCCAGCCGGGCGGCATCACGGTCTCGACGCTCGCGGAGGCCGAGTACTTCGCCGGGCAGGGGGTGCGCGACATCCTCTACGCGGTCGGCATCGCGCCGAACAAGCTCGAGCACGTGAGGGATCTGCGCCGGCGCGGCGTCGACCTCGCCGTTGTGCTGGATAACCTGGAGCAGGCGAAGTTCGTGGCAGATCTTCCTGCGCTCATCGAGATCGACTGCGACAGCCACCGCTCGGGGGTGAAGCCCGACGCCCCGGGCCTGGTCGAGATAGGACGCGCGGTGCAGAACCTGCGCGGCGTGATGACGCATGCCGGAGCCTCCTACAACTGCCGCAGCACGAAAGCGATCGAGGAGATGGCGGAGCAGGAGAGGCGCGCGGTGGTGGTGGCCGCGGAAAGACTGAGGAAGGAAAAGCTGCTGGCCCCCGTCGTCAGCGTCGGCTCGACGCCGACCGCGCACTTCGCGCGCAGCCTCGAGGGCGTCACCGAGGTGCGCGCCGGCGTCTACGTCTTCTTCGACCTGGTGATGGCCGGGATCTCGGTGTGCCGCGTCGAGGACATCGCGCTCTCGGTGCTCGCCACCGTCATCGGCCACCAGGCGGACAGGGGCTGGGCGATCACCGACGCGGGCTGGATGGCGATGTCGCGCGACCGCGGCACCGCGGCGCAGCCGCTCGATCAGGGCTACGGGCTGGTGTGCGATGCCGACGGCCGGCCGCTCGACGGGGTGATCGTCTCCGATGCCAACCAGGAGCACGGCATCCTCTCGCACCGCTCGGGCGAGGCGGCGCGCATGCCGAGGCTGCCGGTCGGCACGATGGTGCGCATCCTGCCCAACCACGCCTGCGCCACCGGCGCGCAGCACAAGGCCTACCACGTGGTGCGCGGCTCGCGGCGCATCGAGGAGCGCTGGGAACGCATCGGCGGCTGGTAGCTCTCATGGGAATGCAGACCCAGTACGCGGCGGTCGAGCCCAGGCGGGCCGAGGTGGAGGCATTTCCAGGGCCGACGCTGCTCGAGTTCGGCAGTCCCTGGTGCGGCTACTGCCGCCGCGCGCAGCCCCTCATCGCGCAGGCCGTCGTCGAGCATGCCGGGGTGCGCCACATCAAGGTCGCCGACGCGAGCGGGCGCCGGCTCGGGCGCGCCTTCGGCGTGAAGCTCTGGCCGACGCTGGTGTTCCTGAAGGACGGAAAAGAGCGTGCCCGCGTGGTGCGTCCCGCCACTGTTACAGAAGTAATCGAGGCTTTCCAGACGGTCGCTTGACAGGCGCCGGCGGGCGGAAGGATACTAAACCGAATGGTTAAGTATTCGGACGACGAGCTCGACACGGTCTTCGCGGCGCTGGCCGACGCCACGCGCCGCGGCATCCTCGATTCGCTCGCCGGCGGCAGCCTCGGCGTGAGCGAGCTCGCCGCGCCGCACGGCATGTCGCTGCCCGGGTTCATGAAGCACCTCAAGGTGCTGGAGGACGCCGGGCTCATCGCGCGCGAGAAAGAGGGCAGGGTGGTGAGCTGCGAGCTCTCCGCCGCGCCGATGCAGGCCGCCGCCGCGTGGATGTCCCGCTACGAGAAGTTCTGGACCGACAAGCTGGATTCGCTGGCCCGCTACCTGTACCAGCAAGAGGAGCTGCAGTCATGGCGATCAACGCAGACCGGAAGGTTGCAGAAAGACCCTTCCTCACCCTCAACCGCCACTACCCGGTCGCGCCGGAGAAGGTCTACCGGGCGTGGACCGACCCGCAGGCGATAAGGCGCTGGTGGGGCCCGGGCGGGCACGACCCGGTGTCGGTGGCCGAGCTCGACGTGCGCGTCGGCGGGCGCTTCCGCATCGTCTTCGGCGGTCCCGACGGCAAGGCGCACGAGGTGCAGGGCGTCTACAGGGAAGTGGTGCCGAACCGCAAGCTCGTCTTCACCTGGACCTGGCCGCGCACCACGCCCGAGCGCGAGTCGCTGGTGTCGATCGTGTTCCGCGAGGTAAGAGGAGCTGAGGGCGCCGGCACCGAGCTCGACTTCCGGCACGAGCAGCTCTTCGACGAGGCGGTGCGCGACGGTCACCGGCGCGGCTGGACCGAGTCGCTCGCCAAGCTCGACGACTACCTGAAAACCGCATAAGGAGAAAGCCATGTACGTGGACGGATTCGTAGTACCGGTACCGAAGAAGAAGGTAGAGGCCTACCGCCAGATGGCGCAGAAGGCCGGGAAGATCTGGCGCGAGCACGGCGCGATCGAGTTCCGCGAGTGCGCCGCCGACGACGTGAAGAAGGGCAAGGTCACCTCTTTCCCGCAGGCGGTGAAGCTCAAGCCCGGCGAAACGGTGTTCTTCTCCTGGATCGTCTACAAGTCGCGCCAGCACCGCGACACCGTGAACAAGAAGGTGATGAAGGACAAGCGCATGGCGCCGATGATGGACATGAGCAAGATGCCCTTCGACGGCAAGCGCATGTTCTGGGGCGGCTTCAAGGTGATGGTGGACCTGTGATCAAGCTCGCCGCCCTCGGCCTCGTGGCGCTCGCCGGCGCGGTGCTCGCCATTGCCGCGACGCGGCCCGACGTGTTCCGCGTGCAGCGCGGCGCGAGCATCCAGGCGCCGGCCGAGCGCATCTACCCGCTCATCGCCGACTTCGGGCGCTGGAGCGAATGGTCGCCCTACGAGAAGAAGGATCCGGGCATGAAGCGCAGCATCCAGGGCCCGGTCTACGCCTGGGAAGGCAACGGCGAGGTCGGCGCCGGCCGCATGGAGATCGTCGAGGCCGCCGCGCCCTCCAAGGTGCGGATCAAGCTCGACTTCAGCAAGCCTTTCGAGGCGCACAACACGGTGGAGTTCTCGCTCGAGCGCAAAGGCGACGCGACCAGCGTGACCTGGGACATGCAGGGCCCCGCGCCTTTCATCTCCAGGGTGATCGGGCTCTTCCTCGACATGGACGCGATGGTCGGCAAGGACTTCGAGGCCGGGCTCGCCAACCTGAAGGCGATCGCCGAAGCGAACTGAGATGGAGAAGAAGGTCGTCGTGTCGCGCTTCTTCGATGCGCCGCGCAGCCGGGTGTTCGAGGCCTGGACCCGCGCCGAGCACCTGCCGCACTGGTTCGGTCCGGCCGGCTTCACGGTGCATTCCTGCGAAGCCGACGCGCGCGCGGGCGGCGTGTTCCGCCTTTGCCTGCGCTCGCCGGAGGGCAAGGACTACTGGGTGCGCGGCGAGTATCGCGAGGTGGCGGCGCCCGAGCGCCTCGTGATCGCCTGCGCGGCCGACGACGAGAAGGGAATCGAGCGCCTGCGCGAGACGATCCAGGTCACGTTCGCGGAGGAGGCCGGCAGGACGAAGCTCACCGTCAACGTGGTGGCGACCGGCCCGACGCGCCGCGCGGCAGAGCTCATGGAAGGCATGGACAAGATGTGGGCGGACACCGTGCACCGCCTCAACGGACATCTCGTGGAGAAACGGCGATGAGCAGCGGTCCCGGCTACAAGAAGCACCCTGACCACCACCTCTCGGCGAAGCCGGCCGGCGTGCGCGTGCAGGTGAAGTTCAACGGCGAGGTGATCGCCGACAGCGCCGAGGCGATCCGGCTGGAGGAGGGCGACTACCCGCCGGTGTACTACTTCCCGCGCAAGGACGTGAGGATGGAGCGGCTGAGCCGCACCAATCACCATAGCTATTGCCCGTTCAAGGGCACGGCGTCCTACTTCTCGCTCAAGGGCGGGGCCGAGAACGCGGTGTGGACCTACGAGACGCCCTACGACGAGATGCTCGCCATCAAGGAGCTCGTCGCCTTCTATCCCGACAAAGTGGAGTCGATCAGCCATGGGTAATCCGGTGGTGCATTGGGAACTGATGTCGAAACAGCCGGCGAAGATTGCGGCGTTCTACGAGAAGACCTTCGACTGGAAGATCGAGCACCATAAGCCGCTCGACTACCGCATGGTGGAGAGCGGCGGCGAGGGCGGCATCGGGGGCGGCATCCTCGATCCAAAGAAGGAAGGGCCATGGCCGGGAAACATGGTGCTGTACATCGCCGTCGACGACCTGGCGAAGTACCGCAAGAAGATCGCCGCCGCCGGCGGCAAGATCCATGTCGAGGCGCAGAAGGTGCCCGGCATGGGCAAGTTCTGCCTCTTCACCGACCCCGAGGGCCGGATGATGGGCCTGTGGAAATCCAAAGCAAAGGAGTAGCGCGCCATGGAAGTGAAACCCACGGAGGCGCGCCTGCCCGGCCAGGACGCCAGGCTGATGCACGCCGTGATCCGCATCCACGGCGACGCCGTGATGCTGGTCGACGAGATGCCCGAGTGGGGCGCGCTCTCGCCGAAGTCCCTCAAGGGCTCGCCGGTGACGCTGCACCTCTACGTCGAGGACGTGGACGCGTTCGTGAAGCGCGCGGTCGACGCGGGCGCGAAGGTCACCATGCCCGTCGCCGACATGTTCTGGGGCGACCGCTACGGCAAGATCGAGGATCCCTTCGGCCACCACTGGTCGGTGGCGACGCACGTGCGCGACGTCAGCCTCGAAGAAGCGCAAAAGGCCATGCACGCATGAATAAGATCACCCCCTGCCTGTGGTTCGACAGCGAGGCCGAGGACGCCGCTCGCTTCTATACCGGTATTTTCAGGAACTCGAAGATCACCAGCATCACCCGCTACGGCGAGGCCGGCCGCGAGGTGCACGGCCAGCCCGCCGGGAAGGTGCTCACCGTGGCCTTCGAGCTCGACGGGCGCCCGTTCACCGCGCTGAACGGCGGCCCGCAGTTCAAGTTCAACGAGGCGGTGTCGTTCCAGATCCCGTGCAGGAACCAGGAGGAGATCGACTACTACTGGGACAAGCTCACCGCGGGCGGTGACGCCCGGGCGCAGCAGTGCGGCTGGCTCAAGGACCGGTACGGCCTTTCCTGGCAGGTCTTCCCGGCCGCGGTGATGGACATGCTGCAGGACCAGGACCGCAAGAAGGCCGACCGCGTCATGCAGGCGATAATGGAGATGAGCAAGATGGACCTGAAAGCGCTGGAGCGCGCGTATGCGGGGCAATAACTTAGAATCGCGCGCTTGTCGCCGATCATCTCCGTCTCCGGGCTTTCCAAGACCTACGCCAGCGGCTTCCAGGCCCTGAAGCGGGTCGACCTGGAGATCCGCCGCGGCGAGATCTTCGCGCTGCTCGGTCCCAACGGCGCCGGCAAGACGACCCTCATCAACATCATCTGCGGCATCGTCATGCCGAGCGGCGGCAGCGTCGCGGTGGGCGGCCACGACATCCTGCGCGACTGGCGCGCCGCGCGCGCGATGATCGGCCTGGTGCCGCAGGAGCTGCCCAACAACGCCTTCGAGCAGGTGCGCGGCACCATCGGCTTCAGCCGCGGCCTGTACGGGCGGCCGAAGGACCCCAAGCGCATCGAGGAGGTGCTGAAGCTCCTCTCGCTCTGGGACAAGAAGGACAACCGCATCATGCAGCTCTCGGGCGGCATGAAGCGCCGCGTGCTGATCGCCAAGGCGCTCGCGCACGATCCGCAGGTGCTGTTCCTCGACGAGCCGACCGCGGGGGTCGACGTCGAGCTGCGCCAGGACATGTGGCAGGCGGTGCGCAAGCTCCGCGAGGCGGGCGTCACCATCATCCTCACCACGCACTACATCGAGGAGGCCGAGCTGATGGCCGACCGGGTGGGCGTGATCAACAAGGGCGAGATCATCGTCGTGGAGGAGAAGAGCGCGCTGATGCACAAGCTGGGCAAGAAGCAATTGACCCTGCAGCTGAATGAAAGAATGGAGCGGCTGCCCCCGGCGCTCGCGCGGCACCAGCTGGCGCTCGCCGGCTCGGGGAAAGAGCTCGTCTATACCTACGACACGCGGGCGGAGAGGAGCGGGATCCCCGGCCTGCTCAAGGACCTCGACCGCGCCGGCGTCGGCTTCAAGGACCTGCAGACGACGCAAAGCTCGCTCGAGGAGATCTTCGTCGACCTCGTGAGGCAGGGGCGATGAACTGGCCGGCGGTCGGCGCGATCTACCGCAACGAGATGGCGCGCACCGGGCGCACGCTCTTCCAGAGCGTCGTCGCGCCGGTCGTGACCACCTCGCTCTTCTTCGTCGTCTTCGGCGCGGCGATCGGCTCGCGCATCGCGCAGATCGAGGGCGTGAGCTACGGCGCCTTCATCGTGCCGGGCCTGGTGATGCTGACGCTGCTCACGCAGAGCGTCACCAACGCCGCCTTCGGCATCTTCTTCCCGCGCTTCGCCAACACGCTGTACGAGATCCTCGCGGCGCCGGTATCGGCCCTCGAGATCGTGCTCGGCTACGTGGGCGCGGCGGCGACGAAGTCGATCATCCTCGGCCTGATCATCCTCGCCACGGCGGGCCTGTTCGTGCCGCTGCGCATCGCGCACCCGGTCTGGATGCTCGCCTTCCTGGTGCTCACCGCGGTCACCTTCAGCATGCTCGGCTTCGTCATCGGCATCTGGGCCGAGGGCTTCGAGCAGCTGCAGTTCGTGCCGCTGCTGGTCATCACGCCGCTCACCTTCCTCGGCGGCACCTTCTACTCGATCAGCGTGCTGCCGCCCGCCTGGCAGACGGTGACGCTGTTCAACCCGGTGGTGTACCTGGTGAGCGCCTTTCGCTGGAGCTTCTACGAGATCGCCGACGTCAACGTGGCCGTGAGCCTCGGCATGACGCTGCTGTTCCTCTTACTTTGCTTGAGTGCGATCTGGTGGATCTTCAGGACGGGCTACCGCCTCAAGACATGAGGCGCTGGGTCGCGCCTGCGAGCCCTTGGCTCGCACTCGTGCTCGGCGCCGCGGGCTGCACGCCGCTCCGCCATTCGATCGAGCCGTACGAAAGCGATCCGGCGCAGGCGGCGGCCATCGAAGCCCGGGCCGCCCAGCGCTGCCGCTTGTCTCCGGAAAGAAAATTCACCACCGACGGCTGCTCCATGTTCCCCGACAGCGGCTGGGTGCAATGCTGCGTCGAGCACGACTTGGCCTACTGGTGCGGCGGCAGCGCCGCGCAGCGCCTCGAGGCGGACCGCGGCCTGCAGGATTGCGTGGCCGCGCTCGGGCAGCCCGAGACGGCGTGGTGGATGAAGCTCGGCGTGCGCGTGGGCGGCCATCCGTGGTGGCCGTTCCCGTGGCGCTGGGGCTACGGCTGGGACTGGCCGCACGGCTACGAGCGCGGGCCCTAGCCTGCCTGCATAATCAGGCCCGCGCATGTGGATCCGGCACGAGATCGAGAATGGCGCGAGCGTCCTGTACCTCGACGGCGCCTGGCGCCTTGGCAACCTGCGCCCGATCTCGACCGAGCTCGAGTCGCTGAAGCTGCCGCGCAACTGCACGTTCACGCTGGACGGCAGCCGCCTCGGGGAGCTCGACACCGCGGCGGCCTTCACGCTGTGCCGCCACCTCGCCGAGCGCGGCTGCAACGAGGCCATGGTCGGCACCCGCGCCTTCGCGCCGCGCCTGGAGCAGCTGCTCGGCCTGGTGCGCAGCCGCATGCGCACGCCGCCCTCGGAGGCGAAGTCCGCGCACCGCGGGCTGCTCAGCCGCCTGGGCGTCGCCGCGATCCAGGACTGGCAGCTCATCAAGGTGCACAACGCCTTCATCGGTCTGATCGCGGTGGAGCTCGCCGCGCTCGCGCGCCGGCCGAAGCTCTTCCGCGCGCGCGAGACGGTGTCGCAGTTCGAGGACGTGTGCCTGGACGCGATCCCGGTGGTGGCCCTGGTCACCTTCCTCATCGGCGTGGTGGTCGCCTACCTGCTGGGCGTGCAGGCGCAGCAGTACGGCGCCGGCATCTTCGTCGTCGACGGCGTCGGGCTCGCCATCTGCCGCGAGCTCTCGCCGATCCTGGTGGCGGTGGTCGTGGCGGGGCGCTCGGGCGCGGCGTTCACGGCGCAGATCGGCGCGATGAAGGTGCAGGAGGAGGTCGACGCGATCCGCACGCTCGGCCTCTCGCCGATCCAGGTGCTGGTGATCCCGCGCCTGGTGGCGCTCACCGCCGCGCTGCCGCTCCTCGTCTTCATCGGCGACCTGTTCGGCATCGCCGGCGGCATCGCCGCAGCGGCCTGGCAGCTCGGCATCCTGCCGGTGACCTTCATCGACCGGCTGCACGCGGTGCTGCCGATGAGCGCGATCACCGTCGGCATCGGCAAGGCGCCGGTGTTCGCCATCTTCATCGCCGTCATCGCCTGCCGCATGGGGCTGCTCGTGTCGCGCGATGCGCGCAGCGTCGGCGAGAACACCACCTCCACCGTCGTGCAGTGCATCGTCTCGGTGATCGTGCTCGACGCGATCTTCGCCGTCACGCTGCAGCGGCTGGGGATCTGATGGGCGAGCCCGTCCTTCGCTTCGATTCGGTGGTGACACGGTTCGAAACCACGATGGTCCACGAGGGCGTGACGTTCTCGGTCGCGCGCGGCGAGATCGTCGCGCTCATCGGCGCGAGCGGCACCGGCAAGTCGGTGCTGGTGAAGGAGGCGATCGGGCTGCTGCGGCCCGCCTCGGGGAAGATCGAGCTCCTCGGCACCGACGTCTGCCGCGCCGGCAGCCGCGAGATGAACGCGCTGCGCCGGCGCTTCGGCATGCTGTTCCAGGACGGGGCGCTGTTCTCCTCGCTCACCGTGGCGGAGAACGTCGCGGTTCCCTTCCGCGAGCACACCGACCTGCCCGACGCGCTCATCGCGCCGCTGGTGGGCTTCAAGCTGTCGCTGGTCGGGCTCGACGTGGAGGCGGGCGCCAGGGCCCCGGCGGAGCTCTCCGGCGGCATGCGCAAGCGCGTCGCGCTGGCGCGGGCGCTGGCGCTCGAGCCCGAGATGCTGTTCCTCGACGAGCCCACTTCCGGCCTCGACCCGGTCAACGCCCGCGCCTTTGACGACCTGGTGCGGGTGCTGCGCGACGGCCTCGGCCTCACCGTCTTCATGGTGACGCACGATCTCGACACCCTTTCCATCGTCGACCGCGTGGTCGTACTCTCGGCGGGAAAGGTGATCGCGGACGGCCCGCTGGCCGAGGTGAGGTCCATGCAGGACCCGTGGATCCTGGAGTACTTCTCGACAAGAGACTGACAGGGAGAGCGACATGGAATCCGAAGCGAGGTACGCGCTGGTGGGAACGGTGGTGCTGGTGCTGCTGGCGGCGATGGTGGTGGCGGTCGTCTGGCTGCGGCGCGCCGGCGGCGCGGGCGACACCAACCAGTACAAGATCTACTTCGCGCGCCAGTCGCTCGACGGCCTGCAGCTGCGCAGCGACGTGAAGATGCGCGGCATCGTGGTCGGCTCGGTGGACTCGTTCCGCATCTCGATGTGGAAGAAGGGCTCGGTCGAGGTGGTGATCCGCGTCGATGACCAGGCGCCGGTGCGCGAGGCCACCAAGGCGGTGGTCGAGCGCCAGCTCGTCACCGGCCTCGCCAGCATCCGCCTCGTGACGAGCGACGAGGAGAGCCCGATCCTCACCAAGGCGCCGGACACCGAGCCCTACCCGGTGATCGCCGAGGGCGAGTCGGACTTCGAGCAGCTCTCGCAGTCGGTCAACCAGCTCGCGGTGAAGGCGGGCGACACGCTGAACCGCCTGAATGCCATGCTGACGGACGAGAACCGCGCCTCCTTCGCCCGCGCGCTCGCCAACTTCGAGAAGCTCTCGGCCACCGCCGAGCGCGGCCTGAGGGGCCTCGACCGCACGCTCGGCTCGGCCGACGAGACCATGGCCTCCGTGTCCGCCGCCGCCGAAGAGATACAGTCGCTGGGCGCCGAGCTCACCGCGAGCAGCGCGAAGCTCGCCGCGCGCTACGACGAGCTTGGCAAGGACTCGGGCGCGGCAGTGCGCGACGTGCGCTCGTCGGTGAACCGGATGGCGGAGGATGTGGCGAAGATCTCGGCGCGCACCGACGCGCTGCTTGCGACGAGCAGCGCCGAGATCGGCAGCACCGCGCACGAGCTGCGCGTCGCCGCCCGCTCCCTCGGCGCCGCGGCGCGGCGCTTCCGCGACCCGCGCGCCATCCTCGTGGGGCCCGCGGCCGGCGACATGGGCCCTGGCGAAGCGCGATGAGGTTCGTAACAAGTATATTGATCTTCCTGGCGGTGTCCGCCTGTGCGCCCTTTGGCGACACCAAGCAGGCGCAGCGCTACTACGTCCTCGAGCCGAAGAGCGAGAAAACGGCGAGCCTGCCGGTGCGCCTGGGCGCGGTGACCGCCTCCGGTTTCTACGACAGCGAGGCCATCGCCTACAGCCGCTCGCCCGGGACGCGGGGCTACTACCAGCTCAACAGCTGGACCGAGCCGCCGGCGCGGCGCATCGGCGAGCTTCTTGCTCGCCAATCGCAGGACAAGGGCCCGGTGCTCAACCTTCACCTCCTCGAGATGTACCACGATGCGGCGAGCTCGCCCGGGACGGTGCGGGTATCGCTGGCAGCGGAACTTCCTGGCAAGAAGAGAGTTTTTACCGGTACGGCACCAGCCACGAGCTTCGACGCGCAGGGCGCAGTCCGGGGCTTCAACGAGGCGCTCGGCAGGATCCTCGACGAAATGGAGACATGGGTCCGGTCCAACTGAGCGTGCGCGAGATCCTCTCCGGAAAGGCGCCGAAGGAGGCGCCGGTCACGGTAAAGGGCTGGGTGCGCACGCGGCGCGACTCCAAGGCCGGGTTCTCGTTCATCCACCTATCGGATGGCTCTTCCTTTCATCCGGTGCAGGTGGTCGCGCCCAAGAATCTCCCCAACTATGAAAAAGAAATCTTGCATCTGACCTCCGGCTGCGCGATCGAGGCTACGGGCACCATCGTGCCGTCGCCCGCCAAGGGCCAGCCCTTCGAGATGCAGGCGAGCGCGGTGAAGGTGGTCGGCTGGGTCGAGGACCCGGACCACTATCCGATCCAGCCCAAGCCGCACTCGCTGGAATTCCTGCGCGAGGTAGCGCACCTGCGCCCGCGCACCAACGTCATCGGCGCGGCGACGCGCGTGCGCCACACGCTCGCGCAGGCGATCCATCGCTTTTTCCACGAGCAGGGATTCTTCTGGGTCAACACGCCGATCATCACCGCCGCGGACGCCGAGGGCGCCGGGGCGCTGTTCCGCGTCTCGACGCTGGATCTCGCGAATCTTCCCCGGGGTGAAGACGGCAGGATCGATTTCTCGAAGGACTTCTTCGGCCGCGAGGCCTTCCTCACGGTCTCCGGCCAGCTCAACGTCGAGGCCTACTGCCTGGCGCTCTCCAAGGTCTACACCTTCGGCCCGACCTTCCGCGCCGAGAACTCCAACACCAGCCGGCACCTCGCCGAATTCTGGATGATCGAGCCCGAGATCGCGTTTGCGGACCTCAAGGACGACGCGGCGCTCGCCGAGTCTCTGTTGAAAAGCATTTTCAAGGTTTTATTGGAAGAACGGCAGGTAGACCTCGCCTTTTTCGACGAGAGGATCGAGAAGGGCCTGGTCGGGAAGCTCGAGGGCATCGTCGGCTCCGAGTTCGTGCGCATGGACTACGGCGAGGCGATCGGCATCCTCGATCGCGCGAAGGAGAAGTTCGAGTTCCCGGTGAAGTGGGGCGTCGACCTGCAGTCCGAGCACGAGCGCTACCTCACCGAGAAGCACGCGAAGAAGCCGGTCATCGTCATGAACTACCCGAAGGCCATCAAGGCCTTCTACATGCGCGTCAACGACGACGGCCGCACCGTGGCGGCGATGGACGTGCTCGCCCCCGGCATCGGCGAGATCATCGGCGGCAGCCAGCGCGAGGAGCGCCTCGAGGTACTCGACGCCAGAATGAATGAATTGAATATAAGAAAAGAGAACTACGAGTGGTATCGGGACCTGCGCCGCTACGGCAGCGTGCCGCACGCCGGCTTCGGCCTGGGCTTCGAGCGCACGCTCGCCTATGTCACGGGGCTCGCGAACGTGCGCGACGCGATCCCGTTCCCCCGCACGCCGGGCAGCGCCCGATACTGACCTGTAGTGCGTCGTCTACGCTGGTTTAAGGCGCTCTTAAGGGCGCGTGCGGCATTCTGCGCCTGCCCGCGTGTTGCGCCGGGGCGAAGGTGAGAACCCGAGCCCGCGGCGCCACGTGAGGCACCATCCAATTGCCTGCTCCTCTAGTTCGCGGTAATGCCGCGCGACTTGATGAGGCTGGCGTAGCGCTCCACCTCGGCGGCGAGGAACTTGCCGGCCTCGCCCGGCGAAGTGGTGAACGCGTCGAAGCCCTGCGCCTGGAACTTCTCCTTGAGCTCCGCGCTGTTCAGGGCGCTGTTGAGGGCGCCGTTGACGCGCGCCACGATCTGCGGCGGCGTCCTTGCGGGAGCGAGCAGCGCGAGCCACTGGGTGAACTGGAAGTCCTTGACCCCGGCTTCGCGCAGCGTCGGCACGTCCGGCAAGTGCGGGGAGCGCGTGGTGCTGGTGACGCCCAGCGCCCGCAGCGTGCCCGCCTTCACGTGCGGCAGCGCCGCCGAGAGCGTCGGGAAGCTCATGTCGACCTGGCCGGCGAGGGTGTCGAGCAGCGCCGGGCCGCCGCCGCGGTACGGCACGTGCAGGATGAAGGTGCCGGTCGCGTCCTTGAACATCTCCGCGCAGAAATGGAAGGTGGTGCCGATGCCGGCCGACGCGTAGTTCAGCTTGCCCGGCCGTTCCCGCGCCAGCCGCACCAGGTCGTCCACGCTGCGCGCCGGGACCTTGGCGGGAACCACCAGCACGTGCGGCGCCGTGGCGACCATGCCGATCGGCGCGAAGTCGCGGATCGGGTCCCAGGTGAGCTTCTCGAACAGGCTCTTGTTGGTGACCAGCGGAATCGTATTTAGCACGAGGGTATAGCCGTCGGGCGCTGCGCGCGCCGCGGCCTCCATGCCGATGTTGCCGGAGGCGCCGCTGCGGTTCTCGATGACGATGCGCTGGCCGAGCCCGCGGCCGAGCGGCTCGGCGATGAGGCGCGCCATGATGTCGACGCTGCCGCCGGGCGGGAAGGGCGCGATCAGCTTGATCGGCTGGGTGGGGTAGGTCTGCGCCAGCGCCGGGCAGGCGATCGTGAGCGCGGTGATGAGCAGGATTTTCTTCATAAAGCCTCCAAGAGCGCAGTTCCGAACGCGCGAGTGCCGAGCTTGCCGCCGAGGTCGCGCGTGCGCGTCGACGGTTGACCGATGAGTCCCACGATAGCCTTGTCCAGGGCCGCCTGCGCGTCGAGGAAGCGCGGCTTGCCGTGCCGCTCGCCGAGCCAGCCGAGCAGCATGGCGGCGGAGAGCAGCAGCGAGCACGGGTTGGCGAGGTCCTTGCCGGCGATGTCGGGCGCCGAGCCGTGCTGCGCCTGCGCCATGCAGTGCGCGTCGCCGGCGTTGACCGAGCCGGCGAGGCCGAGGCCGCCCGAGAGCTCGGCCGCCTCGTCCGAGAGGATGTCGCCGTACATGTTGGTGGTGACCACGACGTCGAAGCGCGCCGCGTCGCGCACGAGCAGCGCCGCCATCGAATCGACGAGCTGCTCGTCGCAGGCGACGTCGGGGTACTCCTTCGCCACGCTGCGCACTTCGCGCAGGAAGAGGCCCTCGGTCACCTTCAGCACGTTGACCTTGTGCACCGCCGTGACCTTGCGCCGGCGCGTGCGCGCGAGGCGGAACGCCGCCTGCGCGATGCGCCGCGAGGCGTGCGCGCTGATCTTGCGCACCGAGAGCGCGAGGTCCGGGGTCGGCATGAACTCGCCAAGGCCCTGGTGCATGTTGCGGTCGGCGTAGAAGCCCTCGGTGTTCTCGCGCACGATCACGAGGTCCATTGGCGTGCGGCCCCAGTGCGACAGGCCCTCGTAGCAGCGGCTCGGGCGCACGTTGGCGTAGAGGTCGAGCGCGATGCGCAGGTCGCCGGAGGGATTGAGCCCGCCCTGCGCGCGCGGCGGATATTCGAGGTGCGACACCGGCCCGAGGATGAAGCCGTCGGCGGCGCGGCAGGCGGCGACGACCGCCTCGGGAAGGGTGCTGCCCGAGCGCTTGAGGCTGGCCAGGCCGATCTCGTGCATTTCCAGCTGCAAGCCGAGGCCGAAGCGCTTGCCGAGCCGCTCCAGTGCCTGGACCGCGACTGCGGTAATCTCGGGACCGATGCCGTCGCCGGGAAGCGCAAGGATTCGCACGGACCTCAGTTTGCCGAAGGGTGCGACCGACTGCCACATGCACGTGCTCGGCCCGTTCGAGCGCTACCCGCTCGCGGCCGATCGCGCCTACAACGTGCCCGAAGCGACCCTGGAGGAGCACGAGCGCATGAAGCGCCGCGTCGGGCTGGAGCGCACCGTCCTCGTCCAGGCAAGCGGCCACGGCAACGACAACCTCGCCATGCTGGCGGCGCTGGGTGCGCTCGGCGAGCGCGGCCGCGGTGTTGCGGTAGTTCCTCCAGAGTCAAACCCGGAAGAAGTAAAGAACCTCCATGCGGCCGGCGTACGCGGCCTGCGCTTCAACCTGGTAACGATGCGCTCGCGCTACAGCGACGATCCGGCGAAGCTGGTCGGCGACTACGAGCGGCTGTGTGCACCGCTCGGCTGGCACCTGCAGGTGTTCGCCGACGGCGACACGCTGCTGGCGCTGGAGCCGGTGCTCGCGCGCTGCCGCGTGCGCGTGGTGGTCGACCACATGGGACTTCCCGATGCGTCCGCGGGCATCGCGCAGCCGGGATTCCAGGCGCTGCTGCGGCTGATGCGGCAGGAGCACATGTGGGCGAAACTCGCCGGCGCCGACCGCATCACGCGCTCGAGCGGCCGGCTGCGCGACGCGATCCCGTTCATGCAGGCGCTCGCTGCCGTGGCGCCGCAGCGGCTGGTCTGGGGCTCGGACTGGCCGCACATCGGCTTCCACTCGGGGCAGCAGGTGCGCGGCGACGCGGTGCTGCCCTATCGCAAGGTCGACGTCAGCGCGCTGCTGGAGGTGCTTTTCGAGGCCGTTCCGGACGCGGCGGCAAGCCGCGCCATCCTCTCGGACAACCCGGCGCGGCTTTACCGGTAAAAGACGTGGCGCCCGATGCGCGCGATGCGCTGGCGCTCGTGCGACCAGTCGGGGCGGACGTAGGTGGCGTGATAGAAGAGGGCGCCGTTCAGGGTCGGCAGGCGCTTGCCGTAGTACACCGCCTCGGCGATGCGCTGGGCGCGCTCCCACTCGTCACCGCGCGGCTCCTCCAGCACCAGGCTGAAGTCGGTCCAGGAGAACGCGCTCTTCTGGAAGACGACCTCGCACACGGTATTCGGATAGCGCGGGTGCGCCCGGCGGTTCATGGTGACCTCGGCGACGGCGTACTGGCCGGCGGCCGGCTCCCCGCGCGCCTCGTAGTAGACGTTGCGCGCCAGGCAGTCCAGGTGGCGGGCGTGGAACTCTCGCTGGCGCAGCTGCTCGGCCTCGCGCTGCATGAACACGATGCCGGCGGCGAAGGCGAGGGCGCCGATCACCAGGCCGAAGAAGGCCGCAAAGGCGAGGGCGGCCTTGTCCAGGCGGTACCAGAAGATGCGCAGCTTCCACAGCATGGGCGCCACTTTGCCCTGCGCGGCAGGCACGGCGAAGGTCAAATTCCCGGCCGCGGCGAGATAACATTTGTTTACTTATGGGAACCCGCGCGGACACGCACAGCAAGCTGATCGGCTACCTGCTGTGGATCTTCGGCTTCACCGGCTCGCACCGCTTCTATTTCGGCCGCCCGGTGAGCGGCACGATCTGGTTCTTCACCCTCGGCCTGCTCGGCATCGGCTGGCTGATCGATCTCTTCCTCATTCCCTGGATGGAGCGCACCGCGGAGCTGCGCTTCGCGCCGGGCGCGATCAGCTACAACGCCGCGTGGATCCTGCTCACCTTCCTCGGCCTGTTCGGCATCCACCGCTTCTACATGGGCAAGTGGCTGACCGGCATCCTGTACCTGCTGACCGGGGGCCTCTTCCTCGTCGGCATCCTCTACGACTTCTGGACGCTCAACTCGCAGGTGAGCGAGGAGAACCGCTCGCGCGGCTCTTAAGGCTCGCTTAAGTCCCGGGCGGGCAAGCTGGAGCCGGTTGGGGTGGAGGAGGATCGGCGCGCGCGTGATGCCCCGGAGAAGTCTCCCCTTTCTTCCTTTCGGGGCATCACGCGCCGTGCCGTATCCGCGAGCGCAGTCAGGCAGGCAGGCTGACGCGCACGCAAAGCCCGGGCGGCACGCGCCCCGGCTGCGCTTCGGCAAGCGCGATTTCCCCGCGGTGGCGCTCGACGATGGCGCGGACGATCGCCAGCCCCAGCCCGCTCCCGGAGGTCGCATCGCCCTCGAGGCGCTGGAAGCGCTGCAGGACGCGGCTGCGCTGCGCCGCGGGGATGCCCGGGCCCGCGTCCACGACCTCGATCTCGACCGCCGCTCCGTCGTTCCTCACTCTCACCGTCACCTGGCTGTCGCGCGGCGCATAGCGCAGCGCGTTGTCGACGAGGTTGGCGAGGAGCGAGCGCAGCTCGGGCGCGTTGCCGGCGAGGCGCGCCGGCTCGGCCGCCTCGGCGCCGAGGTCGATGCCGCGCGTGTCCGCCTGAGCGGCGAACTCGCCGACCACCTCGCGCGCGAGGCGGGCGACGTCGATGGGTGCATTCCCGGCCGCGGGGACTCCCGGCTCGAGCCGCGCGAGGTCGAGGAGCTGCTGCACGAGGCGCTCGGTGCGCTCGATGCCGCGCCCGAGCTCGGCGAACGCCGCCTCGCGCGTCGCCGCATTCTGCGTGCGCTCGGCGAGCTGGGCCTGCAGCGCGAGCGCGCCGACCGGCGAGCGCAGCTCATGCGCCGCGTCAGCGATGAAGCGCCGCTGCGCCTCGAGCGTAACCGCCAGGCGCGCGAGCAGCGCGTTGATCTGCTCGACTAGCGGCAGCAGCTCGCGCGGCACCGACGCGGTGGGGATGGCATCGAGGCGCGCGGCGTCGCGGTCGCTCACCGACTGCGAGGTGTGCTCGAGCGGCGCCAGCCCGCGCCGGAGCACCCAGGCGACGAGCAGCGCGAACACCGGCACGAGCAGCAGCAGCGGCAGCAGGATGCTCAGCGCCAGCTCGCGCGCCAGCGCCTCGCGCACCGCCTCGGGCTGCCCGACCTGCACCACGCCCTCGGGCACGACGTGGGTGTAGACGCGCCAGGGGCCCTCGCCGGACTCGACGCTGCTGAACCCCGGGTCAAGAGTCTGCGGCGCCTCGAGCGGCAGCGCCGGCAGGCCGCTCTCGAAGTAGAGCTTGCCGCCGTCGTCGTAGGCGCGCACCGCGAACGCGACGTCCTCGCGCGCGATGCGCACGTCGCCCGCTTCGCGCCAGTCCTCGCGCAGGTGCACCGCCTGCGCGATCTGGATGAGCTCCTGGTCGAGGATGGCGCCGAACTGGTGCAGCGCGAAGCTGTAGGTGGCGGCGAGCACCGTGGCGATGCCCAGCCCGAGCGCCCCTGTCAGCCACAGGACGAGGTTCGTCCGTAGCGACGTCACTCGATGAGCGCGATGCGGTAGCCGACGCCGCGCACGTTGCGGATGAGGCCGGCCTCGAGCTTGCGCCGCAGGTGGTGCAGGTGCACCTCCACCGTGTTGCTGCCGACTTCCGCGCCCCAGCCGTAGACCGCCTCCTCGAGCTTGTCGCGCGACACCACCGCGCCAGGCTCGTGCATGAGCGCCTCGAGGATGGCGAACTCGCGCGCCGAGAGCTCGACCGGCGCGCCGCGGAAGAGCACGCGCCTGCGCACCGGGTCGAGGCTGAGCGCGCCATGGACGATCTCGGGATTGCCGCGCCCGGCGCGGCGGCGGATCACGGCGCGGGCGCGCGCCAGCAGCTCGTCGAGGTCGAAGGGCTTCACCAGGTAGTCGTCCGCGCCGACGTCGAGGCCGGCGACGCGGTCGGCGACCGCGTCGCGCGCGGTGATGATCAGCACCGGCACGTCGCTGCGCGCGCGACGCACCGACTTCAGCACCTCGAGGCCGTCCTTGCGCGGCAGCCCCAGGTCGAGCAGCGCGAGGTCGTAGGCGCCGTGCCCGAGCGCGAGCTCAGCGGCGGCGCCGTCGCGCACCCAGTCGACCGCGTAGCCGGCGTCCTGCATGCCGTTCACCACGGCGCGGCCGATCATCGGATCGTCTTCCACCACCAGCACCCGCATGCGCGCTAGCTAGCACCACGGCGCGCGCCGCGTCAATCTTTAAGTCTTCCTTAAGACTTCAAGATGGTGGCGATCACGCCGCGCGAGCGCGCGCCGTGATCCGTGCTTCGCCTAGCGGAACGTGTACTGCGCCCCGATCAGGAAGGTGTCGATGTCCTCGCGGCCGCCGGGGGCGCTGATGCGGTAGCGGTCCAGGTCGGCGCGGATCGCCCAGTTCTCCGTGATTCCCATCTGCACGCCAAGACCGGCGCGCCAGCCCCAGCCGTTGTCCTTGCCGGTCTGCAGTCCGGGTGCGGTGCCGGTGACGTCGACGCTCGAGTACAGGCCGCCCAGCTTGCCGAACACCGACCAGTTGTTGCCGAAGGGAAAGCCGGCGATGAGCACGAGGTCGATGCCCTCGACGTCGGTCTCGCCGCCGCCGCGCTGGAAGTCGCCGAAGCGGATGTAGCCGATTTCGCCGCCGATGGCGTTGTTGAACCTGCCGCCGGCGAAAGCGCGGAATGCCTTCTCCTTCGTGTCGCAGTTGCTGCCCGCGGGGCAGGTTACGTCGAACTCCGCGGCGCCGAGGCTCAGGCCGGCGTGGCCCCAGAAGCCGCGCTCGTACGGCATGGCCCAGCCGGTGTCCTGCCGCGCAGTGGACTGCTGCGCCGTGGACACTGCGGGCAGCGCGGCGCCGATCGCGAAGGCGAGAGCGGCGGTAGTGGCATGAAGTCGCGGTTTCATTTTCGAAGCTTCCAATAAAGTTTCAGGAGCGGACGATGCTAGTGCTCGCGGCGCAATACCGCTGTCGCCGCGCGGATCAACTTTCTGTAGCGCGAATGACCAGCGCTCCGGGAACGCCGCTTGCTCGCGTCGACACGGGCGCGCAAGTTGCTGCATGCGCAAAATGTTCCCGATCGGGAACATTCGTGCCCTCCCGGCCCCGGTTTCCATGGCCGGTATAGTGGGCGCGCATGCGCTCGCGCCGCGCCGCCGTCGCCTCCGGACTGGGCATCTACCTGGGGGTGGCGCTCTCCTTCTACGCGCTCAACCGGCTCGCCTTCGCCGACGACAGCGGCCCGTACCCGCTCTGGTACTCGGGCGCGGAAGTGATGCTCAGCGCGATCAAGGCCGTCATTCCCGGCTTCGCCGCCGGATGGTTGCATCGCGGCCGCGGGCTCGGCAGCGGCGCCCTGGTCGGCAGCATCGGCGCGCTCGTCGAAGTGCTGCTGCTCGCGGCCCTGGCGGGCTTCCTCGCCTTCGAGGTCTCCGGCCGCCTCGCCCTCGCTTGCGTCTACGCCGTGGCGGGCGGCGGCCTGACCAACGCGCTCGGCGGCGCCGCCGGCGAATCGCTCAGCTCAGGGGATGCAGCTCGAACTCGCCGTTGATCTCGACGGCGATGCCGCGCGGCAGCGCGACGTGGCCGACCGCCGAGCGTGCGTGCGGGCTGCCGAACAGCTCGAAGAGCAGGTCCGAGGCGCCGTCGATCACCTGGGGCTGCTGCGCGAAGTCGGGCGCGCAGTTGCACATGCCGAAGAGGCGCAGCACGCGCTTCACGCGGTCGAGGTCGCCGCAGTGCACCTTGACCGTGGCGAGCATGGTGAGCGCCACCGCGCGCGCGGTGGCGTAGCCTTCCTCGACCGTGATGTCGACGCCGAACTTGCCGGTCTGGCGCACCTCCGGCAGCTTCGGCAGGTTGAGGCCGTGCCCGGAGAGGAACAGCACGTTGCCCGCCTGCGTGCAGCCGGTGCGGTTCGCCTTCGGGAAGGTGAAGGGCGGCGGCAAGTCATAGCCCATCTGCCGCAGCTTTGCTTCGATCTTTCCGATCATTGGGGCTTGATGCCGACCGCGTCGCCGAGCTTGCGCATGCGCACCACGTACTCGCGCGCGAACTTGTCCCATTCGGCCGGCCCCATGAAGGCCGGCGTGGCGCCGAGCGAGGCGAGCCGCTCCTTCACCGAGGCCATCTCGAGCACCTTGGCCATGTCGCGCGCGAAGCGCTCGCGGATCGCCGCCGGCGTCCCCGCCGGCGCGAACACGCCGAACCAGTCGTCGCCCTCGTAGGGCACGCCCGCCTGCTCGAGGCTCGGCACGCCCGGCATGAAGGCCGTCCCGGAGCTCGAGGTGGTGGCGAGGATCTGCAGCTTGCCGGCCCTGGTGAGCGGGATGGCGTTGGGGCCGGGAGCAAAGGCGTACAGCACGCGCCCGGTCATCGTGTCGTTCACCGCCTCGGGCGTACCGCGGTAGGCGACGTGCTCGGCCTTGAGGCCGGTGAGGTGCGCGACCGCGGCGGCGTGCATGTGCGCGGTGCTGCCCACGCCAGCCGAGGCGTAGTGGATGCCCTGCGGCTGCTTCTTCGCGTAGGCGACGAGGTCCTGCAGCGACTTGAAGCCGTGCGAGGGGGCGGTGACGAGGAAGCTCGGCGAGCGCGCCATCTGGCCGACGCCGGTGAAGTCCTTCTCGACGCTGTAGGGCACCTTGGGGTCGATCGCGAGGCGCACCCCGAAGGCGCTCGCCACCGCGAGGAAGGTGCGCCCGTCGGGCGCCTGCTCGGCGACCCACTTCGAGCCGATCACGCCGCCCGCGCCGACGCGGTTGTCGATGATCACCGCGACCTTCCACATCTCCGCGAGGTGCTGCGCGACCAGGCGCATGATCACGTCGGTGCCGCCGCCGGCGGTGAAGGGCACGACGATGCGCACCTGGGAGGGTGGGAACTCCTGGGCTTTCACAGAGAAAGCGACCAGGGAAAGAAGCAAGGCGTAGAGAACCTTTTTCATCGCGACTCCTTCAAGGAACGTGGACCCACAGGTCGAGCATGAGGACTGCGCCCGGCACGGCGAGCGCGGGGACTTCGATGGCGGAAAAGGGGATGTGCTGCCCCGGCAGGTGCTTCTGCCAGGCCTGCCAGGCGCCGTCGAAGCCGGCGAGGTCGGTGTGGAACTGCTGCGCGCGCACCACGTTGGCGAGCGAGGTGCGCGCCTTGCGGCAGATGCGCTCGGCCTGCGCGAGCAGGTAGTCCATCTGCAGCGCGGCGGCGGAGCCGAAATAAGGGCGGCCCGCGTCGATGCGGGCCGACGCGGCGAGCGCGCCGCGCTCGTCCACCGCCATCAGGCCGCCGAGGAAGAGCAGGTCGCCGGCGCGGACCGCCTGCACCTGTCCCGCGCAAGGCATCGGCACGCCGGCGTCGATCGCCTCCTTCCTCGTCGCGCCGCCGCGGCGCACGCTGATGGTGTTGATCTCGATGCGGCCGACCTCGCAGATGAAGCCGGGATTCGAGGTGGTGATGATGCTCGTGGCAGGAGGCGCGTCGCCGAAATGCTTCGCCCACACCTCGTTGAACGCCGGGATGTCGTCGAGGTCGCGCAGGTAGACCTGTGCCTTCACCACCTCGGCAAGCGTGTTGCCGACCGTCGCCAGCGCCGGCTTGAGCTTGTGCTCGATGACGAACTGCGCCTCGAGCTTGATCGGCGTTCCCTTCCACAGGTGCCCGGCGGGCATGCGCGCCTTCGGGTCGAGCGGGCCTTCCTCGGTCTTCAGCGCTTCGGAGGTCTGCCCGGCGACGAACACGTAGTCGCCGCAGGTGAGCACCGGGCTGTAGCCGGAGGTGGCGTGCACCGGCAGGTTCGCCGGCCGGTGCTGCACCGGCTCGAATCCCTTGGCGGGCACCGCCGCCATGAGCTGCACCTCCATGCTCTGGCCGGCGAGCAGGAACTTCTGGTGCAGGTTGGAGGTGCTCGCCGGGATCTGCCCGCCGAAGAACTCGCGCCGCACCTCGTGATAGGGGTCGACCACGCGCGCGCCGGTGTAGTACTGGTCGATGCGCACGGCGCTCTTGCGGTCCGTGCCACCCGCCTCGAGCACGCGCGCGAAATTGGCGAACACGTGCTGCGCCTCGATCTTGTGCCGGGACAGCCCATGCCGCGGCGCCGCATCGTCGAGCGCCGGCATCGTCGCCCGCCCGGTGGCAAACACCCAGCGCCCGGCGCGTATCCCCGATGCGTGGAGGATGTCGCCCGGCTGGAGGCTGACCGGCAGCAGAGCCTCGTTCATGGAGCGAGGCTATATTAGCCGGGCTCGAACGGGCATAATCGTTTCACCCTGGAGGAGGGAGTTTTGAAAGCGCCGGCGTTTGCCTATAAGAAGCCGCGGTCGCTGGAGGAGGCGTTCGAGCTGATCGAGCGTCCCGGCGCGAAGGTGCTCGCGGGCGGCCAGAGCCTCATTCCCTCGCTCAACATGCGCCTCTCGGCGCCGGAGCTGCTGGTCGACATCACCGGCCTGCCGGGGCTCTCCGAGATCCGGCTCGACCGCGGCGTGGTGCGCATCGGCGCGCTCGTCACGCATACGCAGCTGCAGAATTCCGCGGAAGTCCGCACGCACGTGCCGCTGCTCGCGCAGGCGGTGGAGCACATCGCGCACCCGGCGATCCGCAACCGGGGCACGCTCGGCGGCAGCGTCGCGCTCGCCGACCCGGCGGCCGAGTACCCGGCGTGCCTGCTCGCGCTCGACGCGACGGTGGTGCTCTACAGCCACTCGGGCGAGCGCCTGGTGGGCGCGGGGGAATTCTTCCGCGGCCTGTTCGAGACCGACATCAAGCCCGGCGAGATCGTCGCCGCGGTGGAGTTCCCGGCGCTGAAGAAGGACGAGCGCTCGGTGTTCCTCGAGCTGACGCGCCGACACGGCGACTACGCGATCATCGGCCTCGCGGCGCACTGGGGCGCCGACCGGCGCTTCGTCTACCTCGGCGCCGGCGCGACGCCGGTGTTCGCGGCGCGCGCCTCGGGCGCGAAGACGCTCGCGCAGGCGCGCAATGCCCTGAAGGAGGACCTGGATCCTCCGGCCGACCTCTACAATTCGTCCGTTACCAAGCGGCACCTCGCCGGGGTACTGCTCGAGCGCGCATGGAACACGCTGTCGAAACCACACTGACGGTCAACGGCAAGCAGGTGCGCCGGCGCATCGAGCCGCGGATGCACCTGGTCGATTTCCTGAGAGAGGAACTGGGCCTGACGGGCTCGCACATCGGCTGCGAGCATGGTGTCTGCGGCGCCTGCACGGTGCGCGTCAACGGCCAGATCGTGCGCGGCTGCCTGATGCTCGCGGTGCAGGCCGACGGCTGCACCGTGGAGACGATCGAGGGGCTTTCGGATTCGAAAGAACTGGCCGCGTTACAGAAAGCCTTCCACGAGAAGAACGCGCTGCAGTGCGGCTTCTGCACACCGGGCATGCTGATGGCGGCGCAGGATCTGGTCTCCCACGGAAAAAAGGTTTCGAGGGACGAAATCCGCGCGCATATCTCCGGCAACTACTGCCGCTGCACCGGCTACCAGGCCATCGTCGATGCCATAGAGGAAGTGATACAGACCGAGGCGGTTCGTGGCCAAGGCTGAGCTCCCGCTCCACGCGCCCGGCACGCAGCTCGACAAGGGCTACATCGGCCAGAGCGTGCCGCGCCCCAACGCGCAGCGCCTGCTGCAGGGCCGCGGCGCCTTCACCGACGACCTGCGCTTCCCGCGCCTCGCGCATGCGGCGTTCTTCAGGAGCCCTTACGCGCACGCGAAGATCAAGAAGCTCGACTTCTCCAAGGCGTTGAAGTCGGAAGGCGTGATCGGCGTCTTCGACGGCCGCGCCGTAGCCGAGTACTGCAAGCCCTGGGTGGCGGTGCTCGCGCACCTGAAGGGCATCAAGTCGCCGGAGCAGCACGCGCTCGCCATCGAGCGGGCGTGCTCGCAGGGCGAGCCGGTGGCCGCGGTGGTGGCCGAGTCGCGCACCCAGGCCGAGGACGCGGTGGGCCTCATCGAGGCGGAGTGGGAGGAGCTGCCGGTCGTGGTCGACATGGAGGAGGCGCTGAAGGGGCGGACCGTCATCCACCCGCAGTTCGAGGACAACATCTGCTTCAGGCGCGAGCACGACACCGGCGGGGTCAACGAGGCCTTCGAGCAGGCCGACGTGGTGGTGGAGGAGACCTTCCACTTCGGGCGCCACACCGGCGTGTGCCTGGAGGGGCGCGCGATCCTCGCCGACTACAACGCCGCCGAGCACTCGCTCACCGTGTACCACGCCACCCAGGCGCCGCACATGATGCAGGACATCTTCTCGCGTCACCTCGGCATCCCCGAGGCGAACGTGCGCGTGATCGCCAAGGACATCGGCGGCGCCTTCGGCATCAAGGTGCACGTCTATCCCGACGAGATGGCCACCGCGGCGCTCTCGGTGATGCTGCGCCGGCCGGTGAAGTTCATCGCCGACCGGCTCGAGTCCTTCCTTTCCGACATTCATGCCAGGGAACATCGGGCGAAAGTTCGTATCGCCTGTACGAAGGAAGGCCAGATACTTGCGTTCGATCTGGACGACCTGACGGCGATCGGGCCGTACTCGGTCTACCCGCGCACCAGCGGCATCGAGGGCAACCAGGTGGTGAATCTCACCGGCGGCCCGTACAAGCACCAGAAGTACCGCGCGAAAATGAACGTGGTGTTCACCAACAAGAACGTCACCTGCCAGTACCGCGCCGTCGGGCACCCGATCGCGGTGGCGCTGACCGAGGGCATCGTCGATCTCGCGGCGCAGCGCCTGGGCATGGATCCCGCTGACTTCAGAAAACTGAATTTGATAGCGGACGATGCCTATCCGTACACGTTCCCCTCGGGCATCAAGTTCGAGCAGCTCTCGCACCACAAGGCCCTGGACCTGCTTCTCAGGACGATGAAGTACTCGGCGCTGAGAGAAGAGCAGGCGGAGCTGCGGAAGAAGAAGATCTATCGCGGCATCGGCCTGGCGGCGATGATCGAGGTGACGAATCCCTCGCCGGCCTTCTACGGCGTCGGCGGGGCGCGCATCTCGGCGCAGGACGGGGCGACGCTGCGCCTGGAGCCCACCGGCATGGTGACGGTGCTCTGCAGCGTCACCGAGCAGGGGCAGGGCACCGAGGCGATCTTCGCGCAGATCGCGGCGAGCGCAGTTGGCGTTTCTCTTGAAAAAATAAGAGTAATAACGGGTGATACCGGCGTCACGCCCTATGGCGGCGGCACCTGGGCCTCGCGCGGCGCCGGCATTGGCGGCGAGGCGGTGCTGCTCGCGGGAAGGGCGCTCAGGGCCAACATCCTGGAAGTCGCTTCCCAAATACTGAAAATAGAGAAGGCAGAGCTGGACATCCTCAACAACGAGGTGGTGAAGAAGCTGACCCTCGAATCGAAGATGCCCCTCGCGGAGCTCGGGCGCGTCGCCTACTTCCGCCCCGACACGCTGCCGGTCGACTACCAGTCCGAGCTCACCGTCACGCGCCACTACACGCCGCGCCAGTACGGCTTCACGTTTACCAACGGCATCCAGGCGTCCCATGTCGAGGTCGATGCCGACACCGGGTTCGTGAAGCTGCTCAAGCACTGGTGCGTCGAGGACTCGGGCACGGTGATCAACCCGATGCTCGTGGACGAGCAGATCCGCGGCGGCATCGTGCAGGGGATCGGCGCCGCGCTGTTCGAAGAGTGCCTCTACGGCCCCGACGGGCAGCTCCTCAACGGCAACATGGCCGACTACCTGGTGCCGATGTCGGGCGAGATGCCCGACATCGTCTGCGCGCACATCGAGACGCCGACGCGCCAGTCGCAGCTCGGCGCCAAGGGCGTCGGCGAGGCCGGCACCGCCGGCGCGCCCGGCGCGGTGATGAACGCGGTCAACGACGCGCTCGCGCCCCTCGGCGCGCGGGTCACGGCGATGCCTTTCACGCCCGAACGGATCCTCAAGGCGCTCGGGAAAGTCTGAAAACCGTCTTCCCCTTCCTCGTGGTCGGCGCGATCTGGGAGATCGTTGCCTGGTCGGGCGCTTTTCCGCCGCGCCTCTTTCCTTCGCTCGAGACCGTGGCGGCGACGCTCTGGCGCCTCACCATCGAGGGCATCCTGCCGCACCACGCCGGCGAGACGCTGGTGCGCCTTGCCGCCGGCTTCGCCGTTGCCGCGCTCGCCGGCATCGCCATCGGCATCGCCATGGGGCGCTCGCGGCGCGCCGAGGACCTGCTGCTGCCCCTGGTGAGCATCGGCGCGCCGATCCCCGGGCTCGCCTACGCGCCGCTTTTCCTGCTCTGGTTCGGGCTGGGCGACACCGGCTCGATCGTGCTGGTCGCCTTCGTCGCCGCCTTTCCCATCATCCAGAACAGCTGGACCGGGGTGAAGGCGGTGAAGGAGATCTGGATCCGCGCCGCGCAGACGATGGGCGCCGACGGCCGGCGGCTCTTCCGCCACGTGATCGTGCCCGGCGCGCTCCCCTACATCCTCACCGGCCTGCGCCTCGGGCTCGCGCAGGCCTGGCGCATCCTGGTTGCCGTCGAGATGCTCGCCGCCGTGCAGTGGGGCCTGGGCTGGCTGATCTTCGGCGCGCGCGAGTTCCTCAACACCGACGCCATGCTCGCCGGCATCGCCGTGATCGGCGCCATCGGCCTCGCGCTGGAGAAGCTGGTGTTCCAGCCGATCGAGCGCTACACCGTGGTGCGCTGGGGAATGATGGCGGCATGAAATCGGTCCTTTCGGTCGGCATTTTTCTCGCTCTCTACGAAGCCGTGGCGCGAAGCGGATGGTTCGCTCCCGCGCTCGTGCCGCAGCTCTCCATCGTTTTTTCTACATTGTGGACTTCCTTGTCCGACGGGACGATGGGACGGCATGCGCTGAACACGCTGTTCCGCGTCTTCTCCGGCCTCGCGCTCGCGGCGGCGACCGGGCTGGTGCTGGGCTTCCTCATGGCGCGCTACCGCGCGGCCGAGCGCTTCTTCCTGCCGCTGGTGAGCGCGCTGATGCCGATTCCCTCGCTCGCCTGGGCGCCGGTGTTCATCCTGTGGTTCGGCCTGGGCAACACCGCCACCATCCTCGTCGTCTTCTACGCCGCGACCTTCCCGATGGTGATCAACACCTGGACCGGCGCGCGCGCGGTGAACCCGCTGTGGCTGCGCGCCGCCGGCGCGATGGGGGCGAACGGCGGCGCGATGTTCTGGAAGGTGGTGGTGCCGGGGGCGTCGCCGTTCATCATCACCGGCCTGCGCCTCGCCTTCCAGCGCGCCTGGATCGCGGTGGTGGGGGCCGAGATGCTCGCGGCTTCCGCCTTCGGCCTGGGCTGGGTGATCTTCGACGCCAAGGAATTCCTCAACGCCGACGTCATGCTCGCCTCGCTCGCCGTGATCGGCGCCATCGGCTTCGTCTTCGAGCGCCTGGTGTTCGGCTCGCTCGAGCGCGCGACGGTGCTGCGCTGGGGCATGGTGCGGAGCGTGAAGGCGTGATCCAGGTCAGCGAGGTCAGCCTCGAGTACGACACGCCGCACGGCAAGGTGCTCGCCGTGGACAAGGCGAGCTTCAGCGCCGCCGAGTCGGAGTTCGTGTGCCTGGTGGGCCCCAGCGGCTGCGGCAAGACCACGCTGCTCAACATGATCGCCGGCTTCTTCGCGCCGACCGCGGGCGAGATCCGCGTCGCCGGCCGCGCGGTGAGCGGGCAGGGCCTGGACCGCGGCATCGTGTTCCAGGACTTCGCGCAGCTCTTCCCCTGGCGCACCGCGCTCGGCAACGTCGCCTTCGGCCTGGAGATGAAGGGCATGGCGAAGGCGGAGCGCGAGAAGATCGCCCTCGAGCAGCTGCGGCTGGTGAAGCTGGAGAAGTTCGCCGGCGCCCATCCGCACCACCTCTCGGGCGGCATGCAGCAGCGCGTCGCCATCGCGCGCGCGCTCGCCTACAACCCGGGGGTGCTGCTCATGGACGAGCCGTTCGCGGCGCTCGACGCGCTCACCCGCGAGGAGATGCAGCGCCTGCTCGCCGAGGTCTGGCGCGCGACGAGGAAGACGATCGTCTACGTCACGCACAATGTCGCGGAGGCGGTCTACCTTGCCGACCGGGTGGTGGTGATGACCCCGCACCCGGGGCGCGTGCGGGCCATCCTGAAGGTCGGTCTGCCCCGGCCGCGCGACCCGCTCAGCGTAGAATTTCTCGAGCAGCAGAAAAGCCTCATCGCCCATCTCACCAGACAGGAGGAGGAGACATGAAAAGGCGCGATTTCCTGGCCGCTACCGGCGCGGCCGCTCTCACCGGAGTGCTACACCCCGCCGCCGCCCAGGCCACGGCCGTCCGCCAGGGCTACCAGACCAACATGTGGGGCATGCCGACCTACTACCTGCTGCGCTCCGGCGCGCTGGAGAAGCACGGCATCAAGGCCGAGGAGTTCGCCGTGCCCTCGGGCAACATCACCATGCAGCAGATGGTCGGCCGCCAGGTCGACCTCGGCACCTACGCCGGGCCGTCGTTCATCCTCGGCCACGCGCGCGGCCAGCTCGTCGCCATCGCGCAGATCGAGGAGGTCGGCAAGACGACGCGGATCATGGCGCGCAAGGAGCTGGGCATCAAGACCGTGGCGCAGCTGAAGGGCCTGAAGATCGCCAACCAGACCGGCTCCTCCATCTCGCAAGTGTTCGTCGACCAGATCGCGCCCAAGGCCGGCCTGAAGAAGGAGGACTGGCAGGAAGTGCGCATGAACGTGAACGACATGGTGGCCGCCATGGCGGCGAAGACCGTCGACGCGATGATCAACGTCGAGCCCTACAACGCCATCGCCGAGGCCGACGGCCTCGCCACGACGATCATGAACTACTGGGACGTCGACCGCATGCCGGTGTTCATGGCCGCCACGCCCGAGTACGTCGAGAAGAACCCCGACGCCGTGGTGCGCTACCTGCGCGCCTGGCTCGACGTCGCCAGCGACTTCAAGAACAACAAGAAGAAGGTCTCCGACACCATCTACGCCTTCTACACCTCGAAGGGCTACAAGATGTCGCCCGACACCTTCGCCAAGGCGGTGGAGACGATCGAGGTGGCGCCGCAGTTCCCCGCCGACGTGAAGGGCTACATGCAGGCGCAGGCGCAGGTCCTGCTGCGCGAGAAGAAGATCAAGGAGATCCCCGACTGGAGCAAGGCCCTGCGGCCGGAGTTCATGCAGAAGGCGAGATCCTGACCGGCCAAGGGTGCTGAACGTCGCAGTCGTAGGCCTCGGCTGGTGGGGCCGGACCATCCTCGCGCTGCTCCAGGGCAACCGCAAGCTGCAGGTCGTGCGGCGTGTCGATCCTTTCGTGTCCGGGGAAGGGATCACGAATAATCTTCAGCAGGCATTGGACGATCCTGCCATTCAGGGCGTCGTCCTGTGCACGCCGCACAGCCAGCACACCGAGCAGATCGTCCAAGCCGCGAATGCGAAGAAGCACGTGTTCTGCGAAAAGCCGCTGTCCCTCTCCAGGGAAGCCGTCCTGAGAGCCGTCAAGGCGTGCAACGACAACCGCGTGGTCCTCGCCGTCGGCCACGAGAAGCGCTTCGAGCCGCCGATCCGCGAGCTGTTCCGCATGGCGAAGATGGGCGAGCTCGGCACGCTGCTGCAGGTCGAGGCCAACTTCAGCCAGGACAAGTTCCTCGCCCTGCCGAAGGACAACTGGCGTCTCTCCGAGAAGGAAGCCCCGGCCGGGCCGATGACCGCCACCGGCATCCACCTGCTCGACCTGTCGGTCGGCCTGCTCGGGCCGGCGGAGCGCGTCTTCGCGAGCGTGCGCCAGCTCGGCAGCCAGCTCGCCAACGGGGATACGCTGGGCGTTCTCGTCAATTTCAAGAGCGGTGCGAATGCCCTGTTGAGCGCGATCCTCGCCACGCCTTTCGAGGGCCGCTTCGCGGTCTATGGCACGAAGGGCTGGGCCGAGGTGCGGGACAAGACGCACCCGGAGGCGCCGCAAGGCTGGACGCTGACCTTCAAGCCCAGGGACCGGGACAAGACCGTGAAGGAATATCCCCCCGCCCCGGCGGTGCTCGCCAACCTCGAGGCCTTCGCCGACGCCGTCACCGGCCATGCGTCGTACCCCGTGCCGCAGCACGACATGGTCGCCAACATCTGCGCCCTGGAAGCCATCTTCAGGTCCTCGGCTTCGGGCGCGGTCGAACCCGTACAGAACTAGGAGACCTGCTTGAAGCTCGGCACCTTCATGATGCCGCTGCACCCCCCGCAGCGGAACGCCTGGGAAACCTACGCCGAGGACCGCGAGGCGATCCTGCTCGCCGACCGGCTGGGCTACAGCGAGGCGCTGGTCGGCGAGCACGTCACCGACCTCGCCGAGAACGTCACCTCCTGCCTCATGTTCCTCGCCAGCCTGGCGCACGAGACGAAGGCAATCGTGCTCGGCAGCGGCACCATCAACGTGCCCAACACCCACCCTGCGGCGATCGCCGCGCAGGTGGCGATGATCGACCACCTGCTGCGCGGGCGCTTCATCATGGGCATCAGCCCCGGCGGGCTGATGTCGGACGCCGAGGTGTTCGGCAACCTCGGCAAGGACCGCAACGCGATGCTGGTCGAGTCGATGAACATGGTGCTCGACATCTGGGCTGGGGAGGCGCCGTACAACCTTTCAGGCCAGTTCTTCAATGTTTCGACGGAGAAAACGAAAATCCTCGAGATCGGGCAGGGCGCCATCCTCAAGCCCTACCAGAAGCCGCACCCGCCGATCGTGGTGACCGCGGTGGCGCCGCACTCGAAGGGCGTGACCGAGGCGGCGAAGCGCGGCTGGACGCCGATCTCCGCCAACTTCCTGCTCCCCGAATGGGTGGCCAGCCACTGGCCGCGCTATGCAGAGGGCTGTAAAGCTGTTTCAAAAGAACCCAGTCCTTCCGATTGGAGAATCGCGAAATCCATCTTCGTCGCGGACGACGAGGCGACCGCGAAGCGTTACGGCCACGGGCCGCAGGGGCCGTACCACTTCTACTTCAAGCAGCTGATCCGCAAGCTGGTCGGCCTCGGCGGACGCGGCAACCTCTTCAAGCTCGACCAGAGCGAGCCCGACGCCGCGATCACCGCCGACACGATGACGCCGCGCCTGGTGATCGCCGGAACGGTGGGGAGCGTCGTCGACCAGATCCTCGCCTTCCGCGAGAAGGTGGGGCCGTTCGGCACGCTCTACTACCCCTGCCATGACTGGGTCGATGCGAAGCTCGCCCGGCGCTCGATGGAGCTGATGGCGGAGCAGGTGATGCCCAGGGTCAACGCGGCTTTGCGCGAATAAAGAAATCCGGCAGCACGGTGCAGTCCTTCGCGCCCAGCCCCGCGCGCGAAGCCTCGTCGTAGCACTCGAGCGCGGCGGCGGCGACCGGGAGCGCGATGCCGAGCGAGCGCGCCTCGTCGAGCATCTCGCGCAGGTCCTTGCGGATGGTATCGACGTCGACCGAAACCGCGGGCGGCGCCTTGCCCGCGAGCACCGCGGCGATCTGCGGGCCGCGGTTCTTCAGCATCGCCGGCGCGCCCGACGTATCGCCGATGATGTCCATGATCTTTTCAGCAGTTAACCCTGAATTCTTCAGAAGAGAGAGCGCCTCGCCCAGCGCCTGGTAATACACGAGGAGCGGCAGGTTGACGGCGAGCTTCATGCTCGCGCCGGCGCCGGCGGGGCCGACGTGCTCGATGCGCCGGCACATCTGCCCGAGCAGCGGCCGCGCGCGCTCGACGTCCTGTGCCTCGCCGGCGGCGAAGCCGAAGAGCTTGCCTTCCTTCGCCGGCCCGACGCTGCCTCCGACGGGGCATTCGACGAAGGAAGCGCCTTTGTCTTTGAACCTGGAAAAAATTTCCTGCGAAACAGCGGGCCGAACCGTGCTCATGTCGATGAAGAGCCGGCCCCGGACCTCCCCGGCGAGAAGGGCGTCGTAGACCTGCTTCACGGCCGCACCGTCGGCGAGCATGGTGATGAGCGCTTCGGAACGCCCGGCCAGTTCAGAGGGGGACGAACAGACCGGAAACCCGAGCGGGCGGGCCTTTGCCGCAGTGCGATTCCACACCGCGACCTCGTGTCCCAGCCCGGCGAGGCGGGTGGCAATGGCCGCGCCCATGCGCCCGGTCCCTGCGATGCCGATCTTCATGGTGCAAAGTGTACGGCCTTGATTACAATTGCCGGCACAAGGAGGAGGAGATCATGAAGCGGACCAGACGAGAGATTCTCAAGGCCGGGGCGGCGCTCGCCGTCACGGCGGGCATTCCGGGACGTGCGTTTGCGCAGGCAGGTCCGGTCAAGGTCGGCATGAGCATGCCGCAGACCGGCTCGCTCGGCGCCGGCGGCCAGGCCGCGCTGGTGGCGCTGCGCCTGTGGGTCGACGACGTGAACCAGCGCGGCGGCCTGCTCAACCGCAAGGTCGAGCTCATCGCCTACGACGACCAGACCAACCCGGCGAACGTCCCCGGCATCTATACCAAGCTCCTCGACGTCGACAAGGTGGACCTGATCATCGCCCCCTACGGCACGGTGCCCACGGCGCCGCTCATGCCGATGGCGAAGCAGCGCGGCCTGCTGGTGATGGGCAACTTCTCGTTCCAGGTGAACGCGAAGGTGCAGCACGACATGTGGTTCAACAACGCGCCCTGGAACAACGCCTCGAGCTGGTCCGACGGCTTCTTCGCCAACGGCAGGAAGCTCGGCGCGAAGACGGTGGCGTTCCTCGCCGCCGACCAGGAATTCGCGCAGAACCTCGCCAACGGCGCGCGAGAGCTGGCGAAGAAGGGCAACCTCAAGGCGGTCTACGACCAGAACTACCCGCCGACGACCACCGACTTCTCCTCGCTCGTCCGCGGCATCCGCGCCGCCAAGCCCGACATGGTGTTCGTCATGTCGTACCCGAACGACTCCGTGGCGATCGTGCGCGCGGTGAACGAGATCGGCATCGGCTCCGGGGTGAAGATGTTCGGCGGCGGCATGGTCGGCCTGCAGTTCACGCCGATCATGGCCTCGCTCGGCAGCCTCCTGAACGGCATCGTCAACTACAACTCCTACGTGCCGGGCATGAAGTACCCCATCGACGACTTCCTCAAGCGCTACGCGCAGCGCGCCAAGGAAGCGAAGGTCGACCCGCTCGGCTTCTACCTGCCGCCCTTCAACTACGCCATCGGCCAGATGCTCGAGCAGGCGGTGAACGGCGCGAAGAGCCTCGACCACAAGCAGCTCGCCGCCTACCTGAAGAAGAACGAGATGAAGACCGTGGTCGGGCCGATCCGCTACGGCCCGGACGGCGAGTGGGCCAACGCCCGCGTGGTGCAGGCGCAGTTCCGCGGCGTGGTCGACAAGGACGTCGAGCAGTTCCGCAGCCCGGCCAAGCAGGTCGTGATCTATCCCGACGCCTACAAGACCGGCACGGTGATCGCGCCGTTCGAGAAAGCGCGCAAGGCGAAGAAGTAGCCGGGCGGCGAAAGACCAGGGCGCGGCTCGTCCCCGCGCCTTTTTTTTGGGGCACGCGTGTTCTTCTCCTTCGAGCTGCTGCTGGAAGCGCTGATGTTCGGGGTGCTGCTCGGCTGCTTCTATACCGCCGTCAGCATCGGGCTGTCGGTGTCCTTCGGCCTGCTCGACGTGCCCCATGTCGCGCACCCGGCGATCATGGTGCTGGGCTCCTACGCCACCTACATAGTGGCGAGCCAGGGGCTCGACCCGATCCTCTCAGGGGTGCTCCTCATGCCGGTGTTCTTCGTCCTCGGGGTGCTCGTCTACCGCTTCTACTACGAGAGCTTCGAGCGGCGCGGCACCGAGGCCGGCGTGCGCGGCCTGGCGTTCTTCTTCGGCCTCGCCTTCATCATCGAGATCGGCCTGATCCTCGTCTTCGGCGTCGACCAGCGCACGGTGGAGGCGGCCTACATCGGCGAGAGCCTGGAGCTCGGCGAGTACCGCATCCCCTACCGCATGCTGGTCGCCTTCGGGGTGGCGCTGGTCCTGACGTTCTCGCTGACGCTCTACCTGTCCAAGACCTTCACCGGACGGGCGATCAAGGCCGTGGCGCAGGATGAGCCGGCGCTGCGCCTCATGGGCGCAAACCCGGTGCGCATCAAGCAATGGGCCTTCGGCATCGCCACCGGCGTCTCCGCGCTCGCCGGCGCCCTGCTGATCATCGTCGGGCCGGTCGAGCCGGCGATCGACCGGCTCTACATCGGCCGTACCTTCTGCATCGTGGTGCTCGCGGGCCTGGGCAGCATGACCGGCACGCTGGCCGCGGGCCTCATCCTCGGCATCGCCGAATCGATGGTGCTCATGTTCTTCGGCGCGTCGTGGGCGCCCGCGGTGGCCTTCGGCCTGCTGCTCCTGGTCCTCGGCGTGCGCCCCCAGGGGCTGTTCGGGCGATGAGGTTCTGGATCTGCGCAGCAGTGCTGGCGGCGGCGAGCTTCGGCCTCGCGCTCAGCCCCGTGAACGAGTACTTCTTCTACGCCGCCTACGTGGTGCTCACCTTCGTCGTGCTGGCGACCGCGTGGAACATCCTCGGCGGCTACGCCGGCTACGTGAACTTCGGCACGCCGGCCTTCTTCGGCATCGGCGCTTATGCGGCGACGTTGCTCTTCAAGTCGCTCGGCGCGCCGCTCGCGGTGCAGATCGCCGCCGGCGCGCTGATGGGCGGGCTGCTCGGCTTCGGCGTGGGGATGCTGACGCTGCGCCTGCGCGGCATCTTCTTCGCCATCGCCACGGTCGCGGTCGTCTTCATCATGGAGACGCTGATGATCAACTGGCGCTACGTCGGCGGCGCCACCGGCCTGCAGCTGCTTCGCCCGGAGGTGATCGCGCCCTTCGAGAACTACATCCGCATGCTGTTCGTGGTCATGGCCTGGATGGGCATCGCCGGCGTGGCGATTGCCCGCTACGTGCAGGACTCCTGGATCGGCCGCGGCCTGCGCGCGCTGCGCGACAGCGAGGAGGCGGCGGAGGCCTGCGGCGTGCCGACGCTGAAGCTGAAGCTCTTCGCCTGCACCGTGATGGGCGGCCTCATGGGCGCCGCCGGCGCGCCGATGCCCATGTACCTCTCGTTCATCGAGCCGGCCTCGACCTTCAACCTGAACTACACCATCGGGGCGCTGGGCGGCGCCATCATCGGCGGCATGTCGCACTGGCTTGGCCCGATCATCGGCGCGCTGCTGCTCGGCTCGCTGCAGCAGATCGTCACCGTCACCATCTCGGGCGAGGTCAACGTCCTCATCGTCGGCGTGCTGCTGGTGCTCTTCGTGGTCCTCGCCCCGGAGGGTATCTTGGGTTTGCTGAAGAAGATCATGCCCAGGTCCCGATGAGTTCTTTGCTGCAGGTCAAAAAAGTTTCCAAGCACTTCGGGGGCTTCACCGCCTTGTCGGAGGTGAGCCTCGACATCGCCCAGGGCGAGCGCTTCGGCCTGATCGGGCCGAACGGCTCGGGCAAGACCACGCTCATCAACTGCATCTCGGGCACGCTCAGGAACGAGACCGGCTCGATCGTCTTCGAGGGCAGGGAGGTGTCGCGCCTGCCCGCCTACCAGCGCACGCGCCTGGGCATCGCCCGCAGCTTCCAGGTGCCGCGGCCGTTCGCCAGCATGTCGGTGCTCGACAACCTGCTCGTGCCCTACGAGTACGTCGAGCACCTGAAGGAGGCGGACGCCGGGAAGCAGGCCATGGACATCCTGCAGCGAATCGGCCTCGCGGCGAAGGCGCACGCGCAGTCGAACCAGCTCTCGCAGGTCGAGCTGCGCAAGCTCGAGCTGGCGCGCGCCATGGCGGCGCGGCCGCGCCTGCTCATCTCAGACGAGGCGATGGCCGGGCTCTCCGGCGCCGAGGTCGACGAGGTGCTGAAGATCCTCTTCGACCTGAACGCCTCGGGCATCACCGTGATCATGATCGAGCACATCATGCAGGCGGTGATGCGCTTCTCGCAGCGCGTGGTGTGCCTCGATGCGGGCAAGATCATCTGCGAGGGCACGCCGGCCGAGATCGTGAAGAACGCCGACGTGCAGAGGGCCTACCTTGGCGCTTAGCTTGGAGATCCGCCACGTCGAGGCCGGCTACGGCGCGGTGCGGGCGCTGCACGGGGTCTCGATCTCGGTCGATTCCGGCAAGACCGTGGCGCTGCTCGGCACCAACGGCAACGGCAAGAGCACGCTGATGAAGTGCGTGATGGGAATGGTTCGACCTTCCAAAGGAGAAATTCGCTTGCGGTTGGAAGGGCAGAACCATGATCTGACGCGCCTTTCGACCGAGGAGATCGTCAACCTCGGCGTCACCATGGTGCCGGAGGGCCGGCGGCTCTTCCCGAAGCTGACGGTGGAGGAGAACCTGCTGCTGGGCGCCTTCCGGCCGCAGGCGCGGTCGATGATTTCGCGCAATTCCTCTTTCTGTTATGAGACATTTCCCGTCCTCGCGGAGCGCCGGCGCCAGCTCGCCGGCTCGCTCTCGGGCGGGCAGCAGCAGATGCTCGCCATCGCGCGCGCGCTGATGTCGGCGCCGAAGCTCCTGCTCGTCGACGAGCCCTCGGTCGGCCTGGCGCCGATCCTCGTCTCGCACACCATCACCAAGATCAAGGAGCTGAAGGAGAAGTACGGGCTGACGGTGCTGATGGCCGAGCAGAACTTCCACCAGGCCATCCGCATCGCCGACAGCGGCTACATCATCGTGCACGGCGAGATCGTGTTCGAGGGCAGGACCGTCGCGGAGCTGGAGCAGAACGAGCTCGTGAAGAGCTATTACCTGGGGACATGACGATGCGAGCGATAGCGGCTTTGCTGTTTGCAGTCTGGTCGTCCATTACGTTTTCACAGGACTACCCCACCCGATCGGTGCGCATGCTGGTCGGCTACGCGCCGGGCGGTGGCATGGACACCATCGCGCGCGTGCTCGCGCCCAAGCTCTCCGAGGCGCTCAAGCAGCAGTTCGTGATCGAGAACCGGCCGGGTGCCTCGGGCGGCGTCGCCGCCGAGGCGCTGGCGGGCGCGGCGCCCGACGGCTACGTGCTGATGGTGGCCGAGAGCGGCACGCTCGCGCTGCCGAGCGTCAACCCGAAGGTGACGCTCGACCCGGTGCGCCAGTTCGCCCCGGTGGGCGGCGTGTGCATGCTGCCGATGGCCTTCGTCGTGAACACGGCCTTCCCGGCGAAGGACACGCGCGAGCTCATCGCCGTGCTCAAGGCGAATCCCGGCAAGCATCCCTACGCCTCGCCCGGCATCGGCTCGCTGCAGCACCTCGCCTTCGAGCTGTTCAAGCGCCAGGCCGGCGTCGACGCCCTGCACGTCCCCTACAAGGGCGCCTCGGCCATGATGCCCGACATCATGAGCGGGCAGGTGCCGATCGGCGTCATTAGCGCGCTCGCCGCCATGGGGCCGACCAAGGCCGGCAAGATCCGCACGCTCGCCGTCACCAGCCCGGAGCGCCTGCCGAGCGCCCCCGACTGGCCGACCATGGCCGAGACGCTGCCGGGCTTCAATGCCGCGCCGAACGTTTTCGTGGTCGGACCCGCCGGCATTCCCCAGGCAGTCGTTGCGAAGCTGAACGGCGCCATACGCGCCGCGCTCGCGTCCCCTGACATCCAGGCGAACTTTGCCAAGCAGGGCGCGACGCCCACGCCGAGCACGCCGGGCGAGCTCGGCGCGCAGATCGCCGAGGAAACGAAGCGCTGGGCCGCAGTGGTGAAAGACGCCGGCATCCGCGTCGAGTGAAGCTCAGACTCAAGGACGTCCACGTCGGCATGTACGGCGCCGTCATGGGCCTCGCCGGCCTGGGCCTGTCGGCGCGCGCCGCGGCGCCGGTGCTTCCCGGCACCCTCCGCGCGCCGGCCTACTTCACCGAGCCCTGGGTGCTCCTCGGCGCGCTGGCCCTGGCCGTTCTTCTTCCACTTTATGTTTTGAAATTGATTCGTTACCCGGCGGACGTACGCAAGGACTTCACCAACCCGGCCCTGCTCGGATTCTGCGGCGCGCTGCCGGTGGGCATGTTCCTCGTGGCAGGGGGAATAGCGCCGTACGCGCCGCCGCTCGGCGATGTTCTCTGGTGGGGAGGCTTCGTCCTGCTGAGCGCCTTCCAGGTGTGGGCGCTGTCGCGCTGGCTCTCGGGAAGCATCGAGCTCGCGCAGGTGAACGCGGGCTGGCTGATCGTGCTGGTGGGCGGCATCGTCGCGCCGGGGCCGGGCATCGCGCTCGGCCATGAGGAGGCTTCGCGCTTCATCTTCGGCGTTTCCGCGGCCGCGGCGCCGCTGCTGATGGCGCTGCTCTTCTACCGCGCGGTGCTGGGTGCGCCGCTGCCCGAGCCGTTGCGCCCGAGCTGGTTCATCCTGCTCGTGCCCCCGACGCTCATCTATGCCAACGGCATCACGCTCGACCCGGGCAACCTGTTCCTCGAGAACCTGTTCTTTGCCTCGCTGGTGCTAGCCGTTTCATTGTTGTTCGTTTCGAGAAACTTCCTGCGTTGGCAGTTCGGGGCGCCGTGGTGGGCGTTTACCTTCCCGCTCGACGCGCTCGCGTACGCGGCCGCGCGCTACGCACAGGACCACCCTTCGACCCTGTGGCGGGGGGTCTGCGCCGCGACCCTCGCGCTGGCGACGGCGTTCGTGCTGCTCGTTCTATTCCGTACGCTTCGCAGCGCCGCATCGCGGCGGGCGTGAACTCGGCCTGCGGCTGGTTGCCGCCGATGATGAACATCAGCAGGTGCTCGCGACCGGGCTCGTCGTAGGTGACGTTCATGAAGCGCCGCGCCACGCCGACCGGGAAGGAGATCACGTCGTAGGGCCCGAGGTCGACGTGCTGCATCGCCTCGCCCTCGTTCCACTCGCAGCGCCAGCGCCCGGTCATGGCGATGAAGGTCTCGTTGGTGTCGTGGTTGTGCATGAGCGGGCCCTTGCCGGGCTTGGCTTTGCAGTAGCCGAGGTTGAAGCCCTCGGCGATGGCGATCGCCGGCATGGACGAGGCATCGTCGCCTACAGGCGACGTGGTGGCTGAATTGGAAGAAGCAGGTTTTTGAAAGCCTATTACCGCGTACAGCTTCCTGCGGCATTCCGGGAGCGGGCTGTCGGGCAGGCCGCCGTCGGAGCCCTTCAGCCTGCGGAAGCGTGCCACGCGCTTCAGCATCTCCTCGCGGCCCACGGTGCGGATCTCTTTCCAGTCGATCATCGTCTTCCTCCTCGCGGCAATTTTACGCTCGTCGATCCAATGACAAGAAGACCCTCGTTCGCGCGATAGGCGCAGCGGCGAGCGGCGGCTAGATTGGCCCCTCGTCGCATAACGAACCGGAGGGAGCCGTGATCCAACCGCAGACCCAGATGCTGGACATCTACCGCGCGAGCATGCGCGCCGCGGCCGACCTCGCCAAGGCCTCGCTCGAGAACGCCGAGAAGCTGCAGAACCGCCAGCTGCAGATCGTGCGAAACGCGCTGGAGGAGAACGCAAAGTCCGCGTCCGACCTGGCGCAGGTGAAGTCGCTGGACGAGATGATGGCGCTGCAGACGCGCCTCGCCAGCTCGCAGATGGAGCGCATGATCGACTTCTGGAGCGGCCTGTGGCGCACCGCGGGGGACAGCCAGATGGCGATGATCGGCCAGCTGCAGGGCCAGGTCGAGCAGATGCGCGACCGCTTTCGCGAGACGTACGACCTCACCGCGCGCGCTACGGAAAGCGCGGCGCGCATCGCCGCGAGCCAGGTGCAGTCGATGGGCGAGCGGCAGGGCGAACGGCGGCCGGAGCCGCAGCACCGCAAGTCGGCCTAGCGCCGCACCCGCGCGAGGGATTCCAGCACGGCGCACACCGAGGCCGTGTCGTCCTTCGCGTGGCCCTGCGCCATCGCCGCGTTGTACAGCGCCGCGGAGGCGTTGAAGAGCGGCGTCGGCACGCCCAGCCGCGCGGCGAAGTCGGCGATGACCTTCATGTCCTTCTGCCACACCTCGACCTTCATGGTCGCGTCGCGGTAGCGGCCGGCCACCATCTGCGGGCCGCGCACCTGGAACATGCGCGAGGCGCCGGCGCCGTCGCCGATCACCTGGTAGATCGTCTTCGGGTCGAGGCCGGCCTTCATGCCGAGCACGAACGCCTCCGCCGCGGAGACGTTGTGGATCGCGACCAGCAGGTTGGTGACGAATTTCATCCGGCTGCCGTTGCCGAAGGCGCCGAGATAGTAGTGCGAGCGCGCGAAGCCCTGCAGGACGGGAACGGCCTTCTCGAAGGCCTTGCGCTCGCCGCTGCCCAGGACCACGAGGTCGCGGATCTTCGCCTGCGCGCCCGTGCCCGAGAGGGGGCAATCCAGAAGAATGATCCCGCTCCTGCTGAAGTTCTTCTGGGCAACCAGCTTGTCCTCGATCGGCAGCGTGCTCGTTTCCACCACCACGGCGCCGCGGCGCTTGAGCACCGTGGAGATCTGCAGCAGCGCCTCGCTGTTCGGCAGCGAGGTGACGATCACCGGCGCGCGTACCGCGACCTCGGCGGCGGAGCGCTCGGCGGTGACGCCGGCGCGCCGCAGCGCGCGGCCGCGCGCGGCGACGACGTCGTAGCCGTGCACCGGGAACCCCGCGCGCGCGAGGTTGGTGGCGATCGCCGAGCCCATGATGCCCAGGCCTATGACGCCGACGGCGGGAGACTTCACGTCAATGGTTTCGCGCTCACCAGGATGAAGGCGACGAGGGCGGGCTCGCTGCCCCGCACGCTCCAGGAGTGGTTGGTGCCGCGCTGCACGAGGACATCGCCGGCCTTCAGCAGCGTCTCGCCTTTTTCCATCACCGCCCAGATCTCGCCCTTCAGTACGATGGCGTAGTCCACGGTGCTCGTCTTGTGCATCATCGCGTCGCGCGAGCTGCGGTCCTGCGTGTGGCCGGCGCCGATCGAGTCGAAGGCGACATGCGAGTCGCCGCGCTTGCGCCAGGCGGCATCCGGCGGGAACTCGACGACGCGGAAGATGGTGCCGCTCGGCGGCGGCTCGAGCCGCACCGGCCGCGCCGCGGCATCGGCATGACCCGCGTTGCTCGCCGGCGCGCCGGCGGTCTCCCACAGGTCGGTGAGCGCGAGGCCCGGGATCCCCGGGATCTCCTTGACGTTCTGTGCGATCCCGTCGGCGATGATGGTGGACCGGCCTTCGGCGTCATTGCCGGTCAGGATCCTTCGGATACGGAAGGTCATGCTACCGCGTCGCTGGCGGCGATCCGCTTGCGCGCCTTCACCTTGCCCGCATTTCTCCCCTCGGGGGCGAGCCTGAAGTCCCATTCCAGCTTGTAGAAGGGGGTGGGCATGCCCAGCTTCTTCGCCTCGGCGGCCGAGCTCACCTTCTTGTACTTGCCGACGAGCGAGTTCTTCACGGCGAACACTGCGTCGGAGTCGAGGTAGGGATCGCCCTCGACGAACACGTGCGTGATCACCTGCTGGTACCCGGGGGCGGCGACGATCGCGTGCATGTGCGCCGGGCGCATGGGGTGGCGCTCCATGGCATGCAGGAGCTTGCCCACCGGCCCGTCGGTGGGCACGCCGTAGAAGGCTGGCTTGAAGGTCTTGAAGGCGTAGCGGCCCTGCGCGTCGGAGGCGACGCGCCCGCGCAGCTCGAACTCCGCCTCGGGGTCCTGGATGTCGTAGACGCCGTTGCCGCGCGCCTGCCAGACGTCGATGGTGGCGCCGGCGATCGGCTTGCCCTCCACCGACAGCACCCGGCCCGAGACCCAGGTCGGCTCGCCCGGCACGGTCGCCTTCTTCGTCATGTCCGCGCCGAACTCGAACTCCGGCGCCCCGTGCACGAAGAACGGCCCGAGCACCGTGGCTTCGGTCGCGCCCGGCGCCGTCTTGTGGTTGAGCGCCACCACCATCATCGACAGGCCGAGGATGTCCGAGAGCAGGATGAACTCCTGGCGCTTGTCGTCGCACTTCTGCCCGACGGCGGTGAGAAACCTGATGCCCTCGAACCACTCCTCCTCGGTCAGCTTGTTCTCGCGGGCGAAGGCGTGCAGGTGCTTCACCAGGCTCGCCATCAGCTGCTTGAAGCGCGGGTCCGAAACTTTCCCGAGCCGCGCGATGACCGCGTCGGTGAGCGTTTCCTCGGTGTGCTGGCGCATGGGCTCCCTCCTCGAATCGCGAAGCGACAGTTTAATGTAGTCCGGTACGCCACAGCGGAATCAGGCGCGTGCGACAGCCGCCGCCGGGTGGGACAACTACCATCCTTCGCTCCATCGAGGAGAAAGGACCATGAAGCGACTGGTAGTGGCACTAGGAATGGCACTCGCGCTGCTGTCGACGGGCGCGGCGGCGCAGTACCGGCACGAGCTCTCGTTCTTCGGCGCCTACGACAAGGTCGACGAGCCCGAGGACTTCACGCTTTCCATCTTCAACCTGCGCTACGGCCACTTCCTGACCGAGCAGATCGTCGCCACGCTGGGCGTCAACCGCACCAACTTCGACACCAACGCCGCCGAAAGCACCACCACCGCGCTGACCGGCGGCATCAAGTACTACTTCACCCAGGTCGCGAACCGCGGGCTGGTGCCCTTCGCCGAGGCGGCGGTCGGCCTGGCCATGGTCGACACCGGCGTCGACGACTCCACCGACCTCACCTGGGAGGTCGGCGGCGGCGCCGCCTACTTCATCAGCGAGGCCACGTCGATCGACGCGTCGCTGCGCTGGTACCAGACCGACACCGACGGCGGGGACACCGAGGGCATTCGGCTGTTCGTCGGGCTGACGACGCGCTTCTAGAAACGATAAGCGAGGCCGGCGCTGAGGTAATGGTTGGTCCGGTCCTGCACGAAGGCGCTGCGCGAAGGCTCGCCGGCGAGCCGGCGCAGCTCGGCGCTCGCCAAAGCCACCCAGTGCCGGGCGAGGTCGTAGGAGCCGAGCAGCCCGACGCTCGTGAAGAGCAGGCCGGCGTCGCCCACGCCGTAATACGCCTGCATGTGCTTCTCGCTCGCCCAGGTTGCCTGGCCGAACACGCCCGCTTGCAGGCCGCCGCTGCCGTAGATGCCGAGCGTTGCGCGGAGGTCGGCCTGGCTGCCGCGATCGGAATCGAGGTGGGTTCTCGTCCTGGCGAGGAGATTGAGCGGCGCCGGGCCGATCTTCGTGTCGAGCTCCATGTGCAGCCCCAGCGACGCGCCGGGGTCGCCGTCGCGCGGCCCCTGCTCGTAGGCGAGCTGCACGCCGCCGTCGAGGCCGGGCTTCAGCGCGAAGCGCGCGCCGCCCTCGAGGATGCCCTGCGTAGTGCGCGCGAACCACGGCCTGCCGTAGTAGCGCACCACGGGAATGAGGTCGGTGGTCTGGTCGCCGGAGCCGTCATAGACCGGGCGATTCCGCACGCCCGCGCCTAGCAAGATCTCCTCAGAAAAAACAACCTGGGGGATGCAGAGCAGAAACACCAGCAGCAGCCTCAAGGCACGATCCTCTCTTCGCGGAAGCGCCCCAGTAATCGCACGAACATCTCCTCGCTGTCTACCACGCGCTGGAAGCCGTGCTGGCGCGACTTGGTGAGGTCGGACATGACGTCCCAGTTGCAGGAGAAGACATAGTCGCCGAAGGGCCACGCGACCAGCTCCTGGAAGCGCCAGGGCTGCAGGTGGTGCTTCTGCGCCATCGCCTCCCAGAGCGGCGCCTTGTCGGCCATGAATTGCACAAGCGAATGAGGCTGGGGATCTCCGGGAGGAAGATCAAAAACCTCGGCAATCCGCGGCCAGACGTTGCACCAGCGGAAGTAGTCGCCGTTGGTGATGTTGTAGGCCTGGTTCGCGCAGCGCGGCTCGGTCGCCGCCCACAGCGCCGCCTCGGCGAAGTGCGCCGACTCGGTGACCTGGTAGATCGAGCGCCAGGCGCTGCCGGGGAAGCGCAGCGGCTCGCCGAGCTCCTTGCAGACCGCGGCGTAGACCGCGATCACCGGCACGATGCTCATCGCCGTGCCCGGCGCGAAGCCGCAGAGCGTCTGCGGCCGCAGCTCGGTCCAGCTCCAGCGCTTGCCGCGCTGGAAGGCGGCGAGCCAGTCGACCTGGTCGAAGTAGTAGTTCGGCCCGTCGTGGCGCGGATCGCTCTCCTTCGCCGGGGTGCGGTAGGGGCCGAGGTGCGAGCCGTAGTACTTGGTGCCGGTGACGAGGACGACGCGTTGCAGCCGGGAAGATCCTTTCTCGATGGCGGATACCGCATTGACCAGCATGTCGCGGTTGGCGGCGATGTTCTTCGCGTAGTCCGCGGCGGCCCCGGGGGAAGCCTGGAACGCCGCGTGGAAGACATGCGTTGCGTCTTCGACCGGGACGTCCTTTTCGGACAACAGATCGACCGACAGGTAGCGCACCCGGCCGCGGTCCTCGCCCTTGCGGCGCGACAGGCCCACCACCTCCCAGTCCGGGAGCGAGGCGAGCTTCTCGACGATGTAGCGCCCGATCACGCCCAGGGCGCCGACCACGACTGCCTTTTTCATCACGCTCGATTATGCTTGCAGCCGCGATGAAGCTCCTTCTCCTGCTGCTCCTCTTCCCGGTCGCGGCGGCGGCGCAGACGGTCCGCTCCGACGAGCATGCCTTCCGCGTGGTCAGGCTGGTCGAGGGGCTGGAGCACCCCTGGTCGCTCGCCTTCCTGCCCGACGGCAGGATGCTGGTCACCGAGCGCGAAGGCCGCCTGCGCTCCATCACCAACGCGAAACTGGACGAAAGGCCGATCGAGGGCCTGCCCAGGGTCGAGCAGTACGGGCAGGGGGGGCTGCACGACGTGGTCTTGCACCCTGCTTTTTCCCAGAATGCTCTTTTGTATTTTGCCTATGCGGGGCGCGGTCCTGATGGCGTGGGCACCGAGCTGGCGCGAGGCAAGCTCGTCGGCAGCCGCCTGGAGGACGTGCAGGTGCTGTTCCGCCAGAGCCCCAAGGGCAGCGCCGGCCAGCACTTCGGCGGGCGCATCGTCTTCGACCGCGACGGCTACGTGTACCTGACGCTCGGCGACCGCGGCGATCGCGACCGCGCGCAGAAGCCCGACGACCATGCCGGGTCGGTGATCCGCCTGCATGACGACGGGCGCGTGCCCAAGGACAATCCCTTCGCCGGCAAAGCGGGCTGGAAGCCGGAGAAGTTCACGCTGGGCAACCGCAACATGCAGGGCGCGGCGCTGCACCCGCGCACCGGCATGCTGTGGACGCACGAGCACGGGCCGCAGGGCGGCGACGAGGTGAACGTGATCAAGGCCGGGGTCAACTACGGCTGGCCGGTGATCACCTACGGGCGCAACTACGGCATCGGCACGAGGATCGGCGAGGGCACCGAGAAGCCCGGCATGGCGCAGCCGCTCTACAAGTGGGTGCCTTCGATCGCGCCTTCCGGGATGGCGTTCTACACCGGCGAGCGCTTCCCGCGCTGGCGCGGCAACCTGTTCGTCGGCGCGCTGCGCGACCAGATGCTGGTGCGCCTGGTGCTCGACGGCGAGCAGGTGCTGAAAGAGGAGCGCCTGCTCAAAGGCGCGCTCGGCCGCATCCGCGACGTGCGCGCCGGGCCCGACGGCTTCCTCTACCTCCTTACCGACGAGAGCCGTGGCGTGCTGGCGCGGCTCGAGCCTGCGGACTGAGGCCTATTCGGGCTTGATGCCGACCTGGCGGGCGGTGCTCGTCCAGACCTCGATCTGCTGCTTCAGGAACGCCGTGAGCTCCTCCGGCGTGGAGCTGCGCGGCTCGAAGGCGAGCTTGCCGAACGCTTCGCGCACCTCGGGCCGCTTGAGGATCACGGCGAGCTCCCGGTTTATCCGGTCCACCGCGGCCTTCGGCATGCCCTTTGGGCCGAATATCCCGCCCCAGGGCGTGAGCGTCATCTTGCCCAGCCCGGCCTCCTGCGCCGACGGAACCTCGGGGAGGAGGGGGCTGCGGCTCGGGAACATCGCGGCGAGCGCGCGCAACTTGCCTTCCTTCACCTGCGGCGCGGCGCTGCCCGGCGTCGCGAAGGCCATGTGCACGCGGCCCGCGAGGAGGTCGATCGACAGCGGCCCGTCGCCCTTGTAGGGAACGTGCACGATGTCGAGGTTCTCGAGCTGCTTGAGCTGCGCGCCGAAGAGCTGGCTGGTGCTGTTGCCGGTGCCGTAGTTGAGCTTGCCGGGATTGGCGCGCGCATAGGCGATCAGCTCCGCGACCGACTTCGCCGGAACGCTCGGGTGCGTGAACAGGAAGAAGCCGAAGTACCCGACCATGGAAACCGGCGTGAAGTCCGCCACCGGGTCGTAGGGCGGGTCCTTGCGCGTCGCCAGCACCCAGTTGAAGGCCGTGTTCGTGGCGTAGAGCAGCGTATAGCCATCGGGCGCGGCCTTCTTCACCGCGTCGCCGGCGATGACGCCGTCACCGCCGGGCTTGGTCTCGACCACCACCGTCTGGCCGAGCGCCTGGCTCAGCGGCGTGGCGAAGATCCGCGCGCCCAGCTCCGCGGCGCCGCCTGGCGGGAAGGGCACGACGAGGCGGATCGGCTTGTCCGGGTACTGGGCGAAGGCGCCCACGGAGAAGGCGGCGAAGGCTGCGGCGACGGCGAAGCGGGTCATGGGGTCTCCTCTGCGCTTCATTCTACAAGCGCGCGCAGCGCGGCGGTCAGCGCGCCGTCGGGCGAGGCCAGCTCCTCGAGGATGGTGAAGTGGTCGTGCCCGGGCAGGCGCAGCAGCTTCGCCTGCTTGACCTTCTTCGCGTACTCCTCGGACTGCCGGCGCAGCTCGGGCAGCTCGTTGGCGCCGTAGGCGATGGCGACCGGCTCGGAGTAGGCGGGCATCGAGATCGGGCTGTTGCGGTCGGCCTCCATCGCGTCCAGGCGCAGCTTGTCGTTGATGTAGGAATGACGGATCGGCTCGAGGTCGTAGAGGCCGCTGATCAGGAGCCCGGCGTTGACCGCGGGCATCTGCAGCGCCATTGCGGCGAGGTGGCCGCCTGCCGACCAGCCCGACGCGATCATGCGGTTGCCCCGGGAATCGAGGTACTGGATGGCGGCGCGGATCTCGCCGACGATGCCGTCGAGGCGCTTCTCCGGGGCGAGCGTGTAGCCGACCAGCGCGACGCTGATGCCGTGCGCGAGCGGCCCGGGGACGAGGAACGCGAACAGCTCCTTCGCGCGATTCTGCCAGTAGCCGCCGTGGATGAAGACCAGCACCGGCGAGTCCTTCCTCGCCTCGAAGAAGTCGATGCGGTTGCGCTCGGCGGGACCGTAGCGCAGGTCGAGCCCGTCTGGATACTTCGCGCGTATCCGCTCGCTCCTCTCCTGCCAGTCGGCGACGATCCGGGCGCTGTTCTTTACCGCCGCGCCGTTGTTGTAGGCCGCATCCAGCGCCGCGCGATCCATTCCACGATAAAGTTCGGCCATGATGGAGGAAGTGTACCGCCGCATCGCCGCTCACCGCGACAACCCCGTCTTCATCCACGTCGTGCCGCAGGCAGAGGCCCTCGCGCGGGCGAGGGCGGCGCAGGGCCCGCTTGCCGGCGTGCCCTTCGCGGTCAAGGACAACATCGACGTGGCGGAATTGCCGACGACTGCAGGCTGTAAGGAATTTAGTTACCTGGCAAAGCAAACAGCCCCTTCCGTCCAAAAGCTCCTCGACGCCGGCGCCGTGCTTGTGGGCAAGACCAACCTCGATCAGTTCGCCACCGGGCTGGTCGGCACGCGCTCGCCGTACGGCGCCTGCCGCAACGCCTTCGATCCCGCCTACATCAGCGGCGGCTCGAGCTCGGGCTCCGCGGTGGCGGTGGCGCTGGGCATGGCGCACTTCGCGCTCGGCACCGACACGGCCGGGTCGGGACGAGTGCCCGCCGCGTTCAACAACCTGGTCGGACTCAAGCCGACGCGCGGCCGCGTCTCCACTCAAGGCGTGGTGCCGGCCTGCCGCTCGCTCGACTGCGTGTCGATCTTCGCGAAGACGTGCCGGGACGCGCTTTCGCTCCTGGACATCATCGGAGAGAAGAAGGAAAGCGTTTCCCTGCCGCCGGTGCCGCGCTTCGCGGTGCCGCGGCAGCTCGAGTTCCACGGCGACCGCGCCTACGCCGAGCTTTTCGCCAAGGCGCTGTCCCGCTTCGACAATGCCGTGGAGATCGATTTCGCGCCTTTCCTCGGGGTGCAGAAGCTCCTGTACGGCCCCTGGGTCGCCGAGCGGCTTGCCGACCTGGAGCGCTACCTGCCCGACATGCTCCCGGTGACGCGCCAGGTGATCGAGGCGGGGCGGCGCTACAGCGCGGCAGAGCTTTTCAAGGCTATGCATGATCTGGAAGCGCTCAAAGAGCAATGTCGTGGGGACTGGGACGTGCTGGTCGTGCCCGGTGCGCCGACCATCTACCGCATCGCCGACGTCGAGGCCGACCCGATCGAGCTCAATTCCCGCCTCGGGCGTTACACCAACTTCGTCAACCTGCTCGACCTCGCCGCCATCACCGTCCCGGCCGGCTTCCGCCCCGACGGCTTGCCGTTCGGCATCACGCTCATCGGTCCCGCCGGCTCGGATGCGGCACTCGGGGTTCTCGCAGGGAAATTCGCTGGAGAAGAGATGCATCAAAAACCCGCTTCGGCGGTCAGACTCGCCGTGGTGGGGGCGCATCTCTCTGGCATGCCGCTCAACCATCAGCTCACGGAGCGTCGCGCGCGGCTGGTGAGAACGGCGCGCACGGCGCCGACCTACCGGCTCTACGCGCTCGAGGGCAAGCCGGGCCTGGTGCGGGCCGACGCGGGCGGCGCGATCGAGCTCGAGGTGTGGGAGCTCGAGCCGCGCGAGTTCGGCAGCTTCGTCGCGCAGATCCCGGCGCCGCTGGGCATCGGCACGCTCGAGCTCGAGGACGGCGAGCAGGTGAAAGGCTTCCTGTGCGAGCCGTACGCGGTGCGCGGGCGCCCGGACATCACGCAGTACGGTGGCTGGCGCGCCTACCTGGAAGCACGCGCGGGATGAAGACCATCACCGAGGAATATCGGCGGCTGCAGCAGGAGCTGCACAAGAACCCGAACTACGGCGTTGCCTCGCTCACGTTCGCGCCGCTGGTCGCCAAGGTGATCCGCGAGACCGGCGCCGCCTCGGTGTCGGACTACGGCGCCGGCAAGAAGAACCTCGTCAAGGGGCTGGCGGACGCCGGGATCGTGCTGGCGGCCTACCATGCCTACGACCCGGCGTTCCCGGAGTACGGTCCGCCGCAGACCGCCGACCTCGTCTGCTGCATCGATGTCCTCGAGCACATCGAGCCCGAGCTCGTCGACAACGTCATCGCCGAGCTCGCCGCCATCACCACCAAACTCGGCCTCTTTACCATCCACATGGGCCCGGCGGCGAAGGTGCTGGCAGACGGCCGCAACGCGCACCTGATCCAGAAGCCGTCCTCGTGGTGGCTCGAGAAGCTCATCCGGCATTTCGACATCCTGCAGCTGCAGACGCACCAGATGATGGGCGCCGGCTTCTGGGTGCTCGTCAAGCCCAAGGCCGGCGCCGGCTGAGCTTCACATAACTTTACGCGCCGGCAACAACCGGCTTACAGCTTGCGACGAGACTGGCGGCTGACAAGGAGGCAGCACATGAACAAGTTCAGACGCATTACCCTCGCAGGACTGGCCGGGGGCGTCGGCGCGCTCTTCGCCGGCCGGGCCTTCGCCCATGGACATGGGCGCTGGGGCGGCAACTATGATGTCAATGAAAGAATAGAAAAGATGGTGAAGCATCTCGCCGTCGAAGTGGACGCGACGCCGGAGCAGCAGCAAAAGCTCACCGCCATCGCCAAGAGCGCGGCGAAGGACCTGGCGCCGCTGCGCGGCCAGGCGATGGAGACCCGCAAGCAGGCGATGGAGCTCCTGTCCGCGCCGAGCATCGACCGCGCGGCGATCGAGAAGCTGCGCGTCTCCAAGCTGCAGCACGCCGACGCCGCGAGCAAGCGCATCACGCAGGCGTTCGCGGACGCCGCCGAGGTGCTCACGCCCGAGCAGCGCAAGAAGCTCGCGGAGCACGCCGGCCGCATGCGCGGCCATCGCCGCCACTGGGGATAAAGCGGTTGCTATAGTGGCCGCGTGCCGCAGCGCATCCTGCTGATCGAGGACGATTCCCGCCTCGCCGCGATGGTGTCGGAGTACCTGGGCGGGGCGGGCTATCGCGTCTCGGTCGCCGCCGCCGGCGGCGCGGGCATGCGCCTTCTCGAGCGCGAGCCTTACGACGCGCTGGTACTCGACCTCTCGCTGCCGGACATGGATGGGCTGGAGGTCTGCCGGCGCCTGCGCGCGAAGCACGACATCCCGGTGCTGATGCTCACCGCGCGCGGCGACGCCGCCGACCGCATCGTCGGCCTGGAGCTCGGCGCCGACGACTACCTGCCCAAGCCTTTCGAGCCAAGGGAGCTGCTGGCCCGGCTCAGAGCCATATTGAGAAGAAGTCAGGTAAAAGCGAAAAACCTGCTGCGCTTCGGCCGGCTTGAGGTCGACCGAGACGCGCGCGCCGTGCGGCTCGACGGCAGCGAGAAAAGCGTCACCTCCTATCAGTTCGCGCTGCTCGTGGCGCTCGCCGAGAACGCCGGGCGCGTGCTCTCGCGCGAGGCGCTCATGGACCTCGTCAAGGGCGAGCCGCTCGAGGCCTTCGACCGCTCGATCGACGTGCACGTGTCGCGCCTGCGCGCGGCGATCGAGGACGACCCGAAGAAGCCGCGGCGCATCATCACCGTGCGCGGCGCGGGCTACGTGTTCGCCAGAGCGCAGGACTGATGCGCAAGCTGTACCTGCGCATCTACCTCGCGGTGCTGGCGAGCCTCGCAGTGTTCGTCCTCGCCGCTGCGGTGCTGTGGCGCCAGGTCGGCGAGCACGGCGCGCAGGGCGACATCGCCGCGACGCTCGCCCTCAACGTGCTGCCGCAGGCCGGCGCGCCGGCAGCGGATCACCAGGCGGCGCTCGTGCGGCTCACGACCAACCTGCACGCCGATCTTTCCGTCTTTTCCCCGCAGAAGACCCTCCTCGCTTCGGTCGGCGAGCCGCTCCCGGCCCCCGAGCGCGAAGGCTGGTCGGCGCGCTGGCGCGGCGGCCCCCTCTGGGCGGTGCAGCTCGACGACGGGCGCTGGCTCGCGGCGCGGCCCTACCGGCACCAGCGGCACCCGGCGCTCGGGCTGCTCTTCTGGCTGGGGCTGATCGCGCTCGCGGTCGGCGTCGGCGCCTATCCGGTGGTCAGGCGCCTGACACGGCGCCTGGAGCGCCTGCAGCGCGGAGTCGAGTCGCTGGCGGCAGGGAACCTCAGCGTGCGCGTGGACGTGGAGGGCAGGGACGAGGTGGCGCGGCTCGCCGGGAGCTTCAACCGCGCCGCCGCGCGCATCGAGGCGCTGGTCGGCGCGCACAAGGCGCTCCTCGCCAACGCCTCGCACGAGCTGCGCACGCCGCTCGCGCGCATTCGCATGGCGCTCGAGCTGCCGGAGCGGCGCGGCGAGCTGCTGCAGGACATCGCCGAGCTCGACGCGCTCGTGGACGAGATCCTGCTTGCCAGCCGGCTGGAAGTCCAGGAAGCGATTTCCGTCGAGAGCGTCGATCTGCTCGCGCTCGCCGCCGAGGAGTGCGCGCGCTACGAAGGCGTGGAGCTCGACGGCGAGCCGGTGACCGTGAGCGGGGATGCGCGCCTGCTGCGGCGGATGATCCGCAACCTGCTGGAGAACGCGCGCAAGCATGGCCGTCCCCCAGTGAAAGTCACCGTGGGAAAAAATGAAGCGCAAATATTCCTCCGTTTCTGCGACTCCGGCCCCGGCGTGCCGGAAGGCGAGCGCGAGAAGCTGTTCGAGCCGTTCTACCGCGGGCTGGGGCTGTCGATCGTGCGGCAGATCGCGCGCCGGCACGGCGGCGAGGCGCGTTGCGAGGGCAGCTGTTTCGCCGTCACGCTTCCCTGAAAGGATAAACAGGGTACGTCCAGGTACGTCCCCATTTAGCAAGCGGGGGGCCCGAGTTCCTAGATCTTGAAGCTTTCCAGCGTCTCCTTCGCGAACAGCTCCTCCGGGGCCAGCAGGCGCTGCGACAGGCCCTGCTCGTGGTGGTAGCGCAGGAACGTCTCCAGCACCTGGCGGTTTGCGGCGACGCCATAGGGCCACCAGTCCGCGCCCATCTCGCGCTTCGCTTCCTCGATGTGGGCGGTGAGCCACGGGATCATCGCCGGCAGCGCGGCGGTCTGGTCGTAGGACGCGTAGGCCCGGGCCTTGGCGGCGCCGAAGGCCTTCGCCAGCGACTGGGCCACCCACGGATTGGCCGCGTACACGTCGCGGCGGATCACCACGGTGTGCATGATCGGGAAGATCTTCGTGCGCCGGTAATACGCCTTTTCCTGGTCGACATAATCGGGGAAAAGACGCTTCACGGCGTCGGGCTGCGTATGGAAAGTGGACGGGGCGCGGGCGGTGACCAGCGCGTCGAGCTCGCCCTCGGCGAGCATCCGCGAGAGGGTCTGGGTCTTGCCGATCGGCTTCAGCCGGATGGACGCGGGCAGGTTCAGCTTCAGTTTCTCGTCGCGGCCGGGCTCCTCCTCGCCGCCGGAGAAGTGCTCGACGTCGGTCACCTTCACGCCGTAGTCGTCGGAGAGGATGCCGCGGATCCACACCGGCGCGGTCATCTGGTACTCGGGCACGCCGACGCGCCTGCCCTTCAGCTCCTCGGGCTTGCGGATGCCGCTCTTCGCCGAGACGAAGATGCACGAGTGCCGGAAGAAGCGCGAGGGGAATACAGGGATGGCGATGAACGGTGGCTTCTCGGAAAACAGGGAAGCCGCGTAAGACGAAAGCGACATTTCCGAGCAGTCGAACTCGCGGTTGCGCAGCATGCGGAAGAAGGTCTCCTCCACCGGCAGCGCGAGGTAGTTGAGGTCGATGCCGTCGGGGCGCACCGTGCCGTCCATGAGCGCGCGCGTGCGGTCGTAGTCCCAGCAGGCGAGCGTGAGGCGAAGCTTCTTCATTTCGGGCTCCGGGCGAGGTTCTCGGCGATGGCGAGCAGCGTGCGGCGCGTCGCTTCGACCTGCGCCGCCGGCACGCCGCGCACCGCGATCTTATTCACTTCCTCGGCGAGCGGCACGAGCTTGCGCTCGAGCGCGCGGCCGCGCGCGGTCAGGTGGACATAGACGTTCTTGCGGTTCTCCGCCGTCTGGCGCCGCGCCACGTAGCCCGCTTCCTCCATCGCCTTGAGGGCGGCGAAGGTGGTCGGCTCGCTCATGCCGGCGAGCTCGGCGAGCTGGCGCTGCGTGAGGCCGTCCTCCTGCCACAGGATGCGCAGGAACGCCCAGTGCCCGAAGGGCACCGCATGCGCCGCGAGGCGCTCGGTCAGCCCGCGCGTGAGCGCGCGCGCCGCCTCGCGGACGAGGTGCGCTAGGCGCTCTTCGGCTGGTGTCTTAACGGAATTTCCTTTCCATCCTTCGCCGACTCGAGGATCGCCAGGCAGACCTCGAGCGTGGCCATGCCCCATTCGCCGTCATGCAAAGGGCTTTCATTCAAGAATATTGCCTTGTACAGCTCGTCGATCACTTCCTGCCGCGGAATCTCCGGCGCGGGCAGGGGGTCGAGGCGCTTTTCCTCGTCGCCGTAGATCATCACTCCGTCGGGAAGCGGGCGCAGGTCGGCGCGCTCGCACGAGGCGATGAGGAAGCCGAAGTGCTGGTGGTGCGTCTGGGCCTGCAGCTTCCTCGGCGCGTACTTCTGCCGGTCGTCGAGCGTTCTCCTGGCAACCCCATATTGCGCCGGGTCCTTCCTGCTGCCCATCTCGCCGATCCAGCCCATCAGCTCGTCGGAATCGAAATGCGCGTAGCCGCTGTAGGTCAGGCTGGCGAAGGCGCCGTCCTCGAAGGTGAGCAGCGCCGAGTACGCGCCCTCGGTCGGCCGCGCCGGATCCCAGGATCCGGTCTGGGCCCTTACGGAAACGATCTTTCCCGGGGAAAGGACTCTTGTGACATCCACCTGATGCGCGGCCTGGTTGAACACGGCGCCGCCGCCGCGCGCGGTGTCGAGCTCCTCCGGCCGGCGCGGGCGGTAAAGGTAGTCGGTGAAGTTGAGCGCGGTGATCATTCGCAGCCGGCCGAACTTTCCGCTTTTGATCAGTTCCCTCGTACGAGCTATCGGGAAATCAAAACTGTGACTATGACCCACCACGAGCTGCACGCCCGCCTGGCGCGCCGCGTCGATCATGCGCCGGCACTCGTCGAGGCTGAGCGCCATCGGCTTCTCGACCAGGACGTGCTTGCCGTGCTGCGCCGCGAGGCAGGCATGCTCGGCGTGGAGCTGGTGGGGCGTGGCGACATAGACGACGTCGATGTCGGGGGAGCGGCACAAAGCTTCTACCGACTCGAAGAATCTGCCCTCGAAAGAGGGTTTTCTTGGATCCGTCGCGCCCGCGAGCTCCACCCGCGGGTCGGCGAAGGCGGGCGCCATCACCTGGAACGCCCGTCCGAGCCCGGCCACCCCTATTCGGAGCTTGCGCACGCGGGTAAGATAATTTACTTAGGAGGCTAAGTAAATCCATGCTGAGCCGCGAGCAGAACGAGCTGCTTTGCCGCGTCGAGGGCGCGGCCCCGATGGGGCAACTGGCGCGCCGGCACTGGCTGCCGGTGTGCATGGCGGAGGAGGTCGCCGAGCGGGACGGCGCGCCTGTAAAGGCGCGGCTCCTGGGCGAGGACCTGGTCGTCTTCCGCGACTCCGATGGCCGCATCGGCGTCCTGCACGAGCGCTGCCCGCACCGCAACGCCTCGCTCGTCTTCGGCCGCAACGAGCAATGCGGCCTGCGCTGCCTCTATCACGGCTGGAAGTTCGACGTCGAAGGCAACGTGCTCGACACGCCGTCGGAGCCTTTTTTCAAAAAAGACTCTTGTTCGGTAAAAGCCAAAGCATATTCCGCACGCGAGGCTGGGGGCTTCATCTGGGCGTGGCTGGGACCCAGGGAAGAGATGCGCGAGTTCGAGCCGCCCGCGTGGGCGCCGCAGCCCGGCATCCGCTACGCCATCGTCAAGATGCACGCCGCGTGCAACTGGGCGCAGGTGCTGGAAGGCTCGATCGACTCCGCGCACAGCTCGAGCCTGCACTCGACCAACATGCCGGCGGCGCAGGACGTCCACGGCTCCACCGCGACGGATTCCGCCTGGCTGCGCCCGTCGAACGACAAGGCGCCGCGCCTGCAGTTCCAGCCGACGAGCTACGGCTTCAAGTACGCCGCCATCCGCACGCCGATCAAGAACTCGGACACGCACGACTACGTGCGCACGACGCTGTTCATCGCCCCGTTCACCGTGCTGATCCCGCCCAACGACCAGTACAACCTCGCGCAGATGCTGGTGCCGCTCGACGACGTGAACACCATGTTCTACTGGATCGCCTGGCACCCGGACCCGTCGAAGGGCATCTCGTCGCAGGCCTGGCGGAAATTCTGCGGCGCGGAGGTGGGGATCGACATCGACGAAAACTTCCGCAAGAAAAGGACCCTCGAAAACCGCTACCTGCAGGACCGCGAGGCCATGAAGCGCGGCGACTTCACCGGCATCCACGGCATCCCGACGCAGGACATGGCGATGTGGGAGTCGATGGGCCCGATCGTCGAGCGCAGCCAGGACCATCCCGGCTCGAGCGACATGGCGGTGGTGCAGTTCCGCCGCATGATGGTCGCCGCGGCGAAGCGCTTCGCCGACGGCGGGCCGGCCATCGGCACCGCCGAGCCGCGCATCCCGCACGTGCGGCTCGCCTCCTTCGAGGGCATCGTGCCGAAGAGCGCCGACTGGTGCACGCTTGGCGAGCCGGAAGAGGAGAAGGTATGAGGCTCTTCAGCCTCGCCCTGGCGGCTTGCCTCGCTGCAGGCGCCGCGCGCGCGGGACATCCGCTGCTGACCGAGGACACCGGCGTCCTGGGCAAGGACGCGTGGCAGCTCGAGGTGCACGGCGCGCGCGCGAAAGACGAGGGCGCCCGCACGACCGAGGGTGCCGCGGCGTTGAGCTACGGCATCACGCAGAAGACCGACCTGCAGGTCGAGCTGCCTTACGTTCGCCATGAAGGCACCGGCGATCCCTCGCTCGCCCTCAAGTGGCGCTTCTACGACGAAGGGCCGGTCAGCATGATCGTCAAGCCGGTCGTCAGCGAGGAGTTCTGGGGCTCGGCGCTGGCGGGGAGCTACGCGTTCGGCGATGCCGAGCTCATCGGGCACGTCGGCTACCTGCGCAACCGCATCGACGGCGAGCGCGAATCCCTGTGGCATGCGTCGATCGCGCTGCTGTGGTCGGTCGGCGCGAACATCAAGCTGGTGCTCGACCTCGGCCGGGACACCAACCCCGATCCGTCCTCCGACACGAGCATCCGCGAGCGCGTGATCGGCGTGACCTACGCGCTCACGGCGGACGTCGATCTCGGCCTGGGGATCAAGAAGGGGCTGAGCGATCCCGCGGACGAGCGCGCCTGGCTCTTCGGCGCCAAGTTCCGCTGGTAGGCTACTTCAGGTGGTACTGCAGCCGCAGCTGCACGAAGTCGATCCCGGGGTTGGGCTTGCGGATGCCGCCGTTGGAGAGATGCTGCAGGCGCAGGCCGACGTCGTAGCGCTCGCGCGGGCCGAAGCGCATGCCGACGCCGACGTGGTCGCCGAACTGGAAGCGGGTGCTGAACGAGCGGTCGTGTTCGATCTGCAGGTCGGAGATGACGTGAAAGCCGATCGCCGCCTCGAGGTAGGGTGAGCCCGGCGCCGTGCCTTCCAGGCGGAACACCGGGGTGAGGCCGAGGTCGTAGATGGTCTGCTCGCCGTTGCGCCAGCCGCCGGCGGAGAGATCCCAGTAGCCGCCGAGCTCCCAGCTGCCGCCGCGCCACCAGCGCCGCTCCCACTTCCACTGCAGGCCGGCGCGCCATATGCGCACGTCGTCGTTGTAGCCGAACTCGGCGGACACGCCGTCCACCGCGCGGGCGGGCTGGACCGCCATGAGAACGAGCGCGGTGGCCGCCAGCGATTTCCGTATCATTGGGGCCATCATGGCACAGTACGTTTACACGATGCGGCGGGTGAGCAAGGTCGTCCCGCCCAAGCGGACCATCCTCAAGAACATCTCGCTCAACTTCTTTCCCGGCGCCAAGATCGGCGTGCTGGGGCTGAACGGCTCGGGCAAGTCGACGCTCCTCAGGATCATGGCGGGCGCCGACGACAACTACGAGGGCGAGGTCATCCGCATGCCGGGCATCAAGGTCGGCTACCTCGCGCAGGAACCGGCGCTGCCGAAGGATGCGACCGTAAGAGAAGCAGTGGAGGAGGCCGCCGGCGAGACCGCGGCGGCGAAGAAGCGGCTGGAGGAGATCTACGCCGCCTATTCCGAGCCCGACGCGGACTTCGACAAGCTCGCCGAAGAGCAGGCGAAGCTCGAGGCGCTGGTCAACGCGGGCGGGGCGGACGAGCTCGAGGTGGCGGCGGACGCGCTGCGCCTTCCCGAATGGGACCAGAAGATCGAGGTCCTCTCCGGCGGCGAGAAGCGCCGCGTGGCGCTCTGCCGGCTGCTGCTGTCGAAACCGGACCTGCTGCTGCTGGACGAGCCCACCAACCACCTCGACGCCGAGAGCGTGGAGTGGCTCGAGCAGTACCTGCAGCGCTTCCCGGGAACGGTCGTCGCCGTCACCCACGATCGATACTTCCTCGACAACGCGGCGGGGTGGATCCTCGAGCTCGACCGCGGCTACGGCATTCCCTGGGAAGGCAACTACTCGAGCTGGCTCGAGCAGAAGGAGAAGCGCCTGCAGGTCGAGGCGAGCCAGGAGGTCGCGCGCATCAAGGCCATGCAGTCGGAGCTCGAATGGGTGCGGCAGAACCCCAAGGGCCGGCAGTCGAAGTCCAAGGCGAGACTCGCGCGCTTTGAGGAACTTTCCTCTCAGGAACATCAATCCCGCAATGAGACGCAGGAAATCTTCATCCCCGTGGCCGAGCGCCTCGGCAACGAGGTGATCGAGTTCAAGGACGTCTCCAAGGGCTACGGCAACCGGGTGCTGATCGACAAGCTCTCCTTCAAGGTGCCCCCGGGCGCCATCGTCGGCATCATCGGCCCGAACGGCGCCGGCAAGTCCACGCTTTTCAGGCTTATTACAAAACAACAACAACCTGATTCCGGAAAGATCCTCATCGGCAAGACCGTGAAGCTGGCGCACGTCGACCAGGCAAGAGATGAACTGAACAATGAAAAATCGGTGTTCGAGGACATCTCCGGCGGGCAGGACACGATCACGGTCGGCAAGTTCCAGATGCCCTCGCGCACCTACCTCGCGCGCTTCAACTTCCGCGGCGCCGACCAGCAGAAGAAGGTCGGGCAGCTCTCCGGCGGCGAGCGCGGCCGGCTGCACCTCGCGCGCATGCTGATGTCGGGCGCCAACGTGCTGCTCCTCGACGAGCCCTCCAACGACCTCGACGTCGAGACCCTGCGCGCGCTCGAGGAGGCGCTGCTGGAGTTCGCCGGCAGCGTGCTCGTCATCTCGCACGACCGCTGGTTCCTCGACCGCATCGCCACCCACATCCTCGCCAGCGAGGACAACTCGCAGTGGGTGTTCTTCAACGGCAACTACCAGGAGTACGAGGCCGACAAGAAGAAGCGCCTCGGCGAGGAGGCTGCCCGGCCGCACCGCATCAAATACAAGGCCCTCAAGACGTAACACCGGCCATCGTGGGAGGGGCCGGGAAGGCCAAAATGTAATCGATCGGTTACATTACCGATTCCTTCAGCCGCTGCTTGAACTGCTTGGCGGCGAGGAACAGGCCGCCCTCGGCGCCGTCGATAAAGTGCAGGTGCCGGCCGGCGTAGTCGAAGACGAGGCAGGTCATGTGCGCGCGGTCGGTGACGTGCAGCCCGTAGACGAGCTCGCCGCGCGCGAAGCGTTGCTCGAGCCAGGCCTCCAGCGCCTGGCGCTGCGCCGGGGTGCCGGCGAGGATCTGGCGGTAGAGGTCGTTGAACTTGCGCACGTCGGCGTTGCGCACCAGGGTCGGCTTGTAGCGGCTCCAGTCGGTGAGCTCGGTGTGGATGCCGAACTTCATCAGGAACCAGCCGAGCACCGCAACGCCGCGGATCCACATCAGGTATTTCCATCTCGAAAAGAAGTTGCGATCGCCGGCGCGTATCCCCACCTCGTTGCCGAGCTGGCGCGAGCTGAGCGACATGGCGAGGTTGGCGACGGTGATCGGGTGGCAGGCGTCGTCGCCGCCGTAGATCTCGCGCACTTGGGCGATGACCTGGTCGTAGACGGCGGCAGCCCGCGCCGGGTCGCTGCCAAGCGCGCGCACCATCAGGCTCACCGTCTCGCCGCGCGGGCTGGGGATGTCCTGCCAGCGGCACTCCAGCCCTTCGAAGCTCCCCTTCGCCGGCATCGATCCGGGCTTCACCGCGCAGGCGTCCGCGGTGGCCGGGTCCTTCATGGTGCGGTCGGCGTAGGCCATGCCGCCGCCGGCGAAGAGCGCCTGCACGTAGTTCTCCGAGACCCGGTAGCGCGCCACCCACACGCTCAGTCCCGCTCGATCTATCTTCGAGACGGGAAGCGTCGCGATGCGCAGGTCGAGGTTGAAAGACCTGCGCGCCAGTTCCTGCGTGCGCAGGAGCGCGGCGCGCGCGCCGTCGAGGAGCGCCTCGGGCACGCACAGCATCGAGCCGTCGCCCTCGAAGACGAACGGGATCTCGACCGCGCCGACGGCGTTGAGCACCGCGGTGATGGTCGCCGCGCCCACCGTGTTGACGTTCTTGTAGCGCCCGGACTGGATGGCGACGGTCGAGTCGCGCACGTCCGACATCACCACGTGCCAGTCCGAAGGCAGGCGCGCGAAGCTCTCCAGCTTCGTCACGTCGCGGAAGTCGGTGATGACCGGCAGGCTGGCGTAGAAATCGGCCGCGGACATCCAGCGCGAACGCTTTCCTAGAGGAAAGGTGCAAACAAGCGCGCCACGCCGTCGCGCAGCTTAACCGCGATCGGGCGCGCGTCGACCTCGGCGAGGGTGACCCGGCGCGCCGCGCCGATGCGCGCCTGCGCGAGGCCCTCCATGTGCGCGCCGAACTCGACGCTGTACACCTCGAGGTTGAGCTCGAAGTTCAGGCGCAGGCTGCGCGCGTCCCAGTTGGCCGAGCCGAGCAGCGTCCAGGCGCCGTCGACGACCATCAGCTTGGAGTGGTCGAAGGCGCCGGCGCTGGTCCAGACGCGGCAGCCGCGGTCGAGCACCTGCCAGAGCTGCCCCCACACCGCCCAGTGCACGTGCGGCAGGTCGCTCTTCTGCGGCAGCAGGATGTCGACCTCGACGCCGCGCAGCGCCGCCGCGCCCAGCGCTGCCGAGAGCGCACCGTCGGGAAGGAAGTACGGCGTGAGGATGCGCACCGAGCGCTGCGCGGCGTTCAGGCCGCCGAGGATCGCCCAGCGCAGCCGCTCGGAGGCCTCGTCGGGCCCGGCCTCGATGCCGCGCGCGAGCGCGCTGCCGGCGGCCTCGAGCGGCGGGAACCACTGCTCGCCGCGCAGCGATTCGCCGGTGGCGAAGTGCCAGTCGGCGGCGAACACCTCGGCGAGCTGCGCCACCACCGGCCCGCGCAGGCGGAAGTGCAGGTCGCGGAACACCTTGTCGGGCTGCTCAGGCTGCCAGTAGCGGCAGTCGACGTTCATGCCGCCGGTGAAGCCGAGCGCGCCGTCGACCACCAGGATCTTGCGGTGGTTGCGCAGGTTGAGCGCATGCAGGCGCGCCGGCACGAGCGGCGGGTTGAACACCGCCACGGTCACGCCGGCGCGCTTGAGCGGCTTCACCGCCGAGGAGCGCGAGAAGCGCGCGTCGACGTCGTCGATCAGCACGCGCACCTCGACGCCGCGCCGGGCCGCCGCAGCGAGAGCGGCGACGAAGCGCTCGCCGATGCCGTCGCCGTCGAAGATGTAGGAGGCCATGACCACGGAGCGGTGCGCGCCGCCGATCGCGTCCAGCATGGCCGGGTAGGCCTGCGCGCCGTCGACGAGGGGCTCGACCGAGTTGCCGGGAAGGAGGGGCCGCTGCGCGATCTCGCCTACCAAGCGGGCGAGCGGCGCGAGGTGAGTGCCGGGCTGCCCGGGCGGGTGCTCGGAGAGGCTGCGGTAGCGCTGGACGCGGCGGCGCAGCCGCGCGGCGCGCCGCTCGACGCGGTTGATGCCGAGCACGAGGTAGAGGATCGGGCCGAGGGCCGGCAGCACCCAGATCACGATCACCCAGAGGGCCGCCGAGCGGGCCTCGCGCTTGAAAATGAGGGCGTGCCCGGAAGCGAGCAGCGCCGCGAGCATCACGGAAATGCCGAAGGCGACGTCGACGGCATACGACATGGCGCGATTGTGGCGAAACTTGCCCCCTTCGGGGGGGTCAGTTCGGTATGAAGATCGAGGACTACGCGCTGATCGGCGACTGCGAGACGGCGGCGCTGGTCGGCCGCGACGGCTCGATCGACTGGCTGTGCTGGCCGCGCTTCGACTCGGCGGCGTGCTTCGCGGCGCTGCTGGGCAAGCCCGAGCACGGGCGCTGGCGGCTTTTTCCCAGCGGAAAGGTTTCGTCGACCCGGCGGGCCTACCGGAAGGAAACCCTCATCCTCGAGACCGAGTTCGAGACCGCCGAGGGCGCGGTGCGGCTGATCGACTTCATGCCGGTGCGCAACGGCGCTTCCGACCTGGTGCGCATCGTCGAGGGCGTGCGCGGGCGCGTGCCGATGGCGATGGAGCTCGTGCTGCGCTTCGACTACGGCGCCTCGGTGCCGTGGGTGACGCGCCTCGAGGGCGGGCACGGCATCCGCGCCGTCGCCGGGCCCGACAAGGTCAAGCTCTATTCGCCGGTGCGGCTGGAAGGCAAGGCGATGACCACGGTGGCGCGCTTCGAGGTGGGCGCAGGCGAGCGGCTCGCGTTCACCCTGGAGTACATCCCGTCCCATCTGCATCCGCCCGTGGAGCTTGATCCGGACACGGCGCTCGCCGAGACCGAGGCGTTCTGGCGTGCCTGGAGCGGCCGCTGCAAGGTCGGCGGGGAATGGGGCGGGGCGGTCTGCCGCTCGCTCATCACGCTGAAGGCCCTCACCTACGCGCCGACCGGCGGCATCGTCGCCGCGCCGACGACTTCGCTTCCCGAGCACATCGGCGGCGTGCGCAACTGGGACTACCGCTTCTGCTGGCTGCGCGACGCGACGCTCACGCTGCTCGCGCTGATGGACGCCGGCTACCGCGAGGAAGCGTCGGCCTGGCGCGACTGGCTGGTGCGCGCAGTCGCTGGCGCCCCCGAGCAGATGCAGATCATGTACGGCATCGCCGGCGAGCGCCGCCTGACGGAGCTCGAGCTGCCCTGGCTGCCCGGCTACGAGGGCTCGAAGCCGGTGCGTATCGGCAACGCGGCCTGCTGGCAGCTGCAGCTCGACGTCTACGGCGAGGTGATGGACGCGCTCTACCAGGGGAGCAAGGCCGGCCTGCCCTCGCACGAGCCCTCGTGGGAAATGCAGCGCGCGCTGCTCGCGCACCTGGAGAAGGTCTGGCAGGAGCCCGACGCCGGGATGTGGGAGGTGCGCGGCGCGCCGCGGCACTTCACGTATTCGAAGGTGATGTGCTGGGTCGCATTCGATCGCGGCATCAAGGCGGTCGAGACCTGGCAGCTTCCCGGGCCGGTGCAGCGCTGGCGCGAGCTGCGCGACAGGATCCACGCCGAGGTGTGCGAGCGCGGCTTCCGCCCCGCGAAGGGCACTTTCGTGCAGAGCTACGGCTCGAACGAGCTCGACGCGAGCCTGCTGCTCATCCCGATGACCGGCTTCCTGCCGTGCCACGACCCGCGCATGGCGGCGACCGTGGAGGCGGTGCGCAAGGAGCTGACCGAAGGCGGCCTCGTGCTGCGCTACCGCACGCGGCGGGGCCTCGACGGCCTGCCGCCGGGAGAGGGCGTGTTCCTCGCGTGCAGCTTCTGGCTGGTCGACGTGCTGTGCATGCAGGGGCGCCTCGCCGAGGCGCGCGAGCTCTTCGAGCGGCTGCTCGAGCTGCGCAACGACGTCGGCCTGCTCGCGGAGGAGTACGACCCGCGCCAGAAGCGCCTGCTCGGCAACTTCCCGCAGGCCTTCTCCCACGTCGGCCTGATCAACAGCGCCATGGGCCTGAGCACGCAGTCCATGCCCGCCCAGGAGCGCGCGGCGGCGTGAAGCTTGCTAGGGATCCTGCACCATGATCCGACCCCTCTTCCTCCTTGCCGCCGCCGGCGCCGCCGCGGCGTACCTCTACTCCCGGCAGCAGCGCCCGGGCGCACGCCGGAAAGCCGCCGCCTTTCCCGACGACCGCCAGCTCGAAGAGCGCATCCGCACCGCGCTCGCCGACATCGTCGCCGACCCGGGCGCGATCCACGTCACCGCCCACCATGGCGCCGCTTCGCTGCGCGGCCCGGTCCTGCCGGGCGAGCGCGACCGGGCGCTGACCGCGGTGCTCGACGTCCCGGGCGTGCTGCAGGTCACCAACCTCCTCGAGCCGGTGGAGCCCGCGCGGCCCCTAGCGACCTGACTTCGCGCTGATCGGCGGCTGCGGCCGGGCGCTCTCGCCGGCCTCCAGGACGAAGGTGAACTGCATCGAGTATCCGGAAGCGGATCTCTCGTAGCTGCCGATGAGCGCCTTCGTCACGCCGAACTGGCTGTCGGTCTCGAGGTGCGGGTCGTCGGGGTCGTAGACCTGCGAGGCGATGGTCTTGAAGCCGGGCTTGACGATGAGGAAATGCAGGTGCGCCGGGCGGAAGTTGTGCCGCTTCTGCGCCCGCAGCAGCGCGCCGGTCGGGCCCTCGGTCGGCACCGGGTAGCCGGCGGGCTTGACGCTGCGGAAGGAGAACGAGCCGTCCCCGTCGGTTGTGAACGTGCCGCGCAGGTTCATCTCCGCCTGCGTCGCATCCTGGTTCTCGTACAGCCCGCTGGGCGCCGACTGCCACACGTCGATTTCGGCGCCGGGAATGGCATGGCCTTTGGCATCTTTCACCCAGCCTTTGAACGCGAGGGGCGCGCCCGGCGTTTCGGATCTGACGATTGAATCGCCGTTGGTGCAGCGCGGGCTGCCGGCGCGGTAGAAAGGCCCAAGGTTGTTCGCCTGCGTCGGCTGCCGGTTGTTCAGCAGGCACACCAGGTTCGACACGCCCAGGGCGCCGGAGAGCAGCATCGCCTCGTTGTGGCTCGGGGTCGTGTGCTTGCCGATGGCGTTGAGGGTGGCGATCGCCTGCTGGAATTCCTTCTCCGTAAGCCTGACTTCCCGTACGAACGCGTGCAGATGGGACACCAGGGCCGAAAGGATCTCTTTCGTGCGCGCGTCCGGCGTGCGGTGCATCTCGGCGAGCACCGCGCGCGTCACGTCCTCCTGCGTCTCGATGATCATGCGACCTCCCCCGCGAGGGGGAAGTCTAGCGCGGCTTGGCGTGCTGGCTGCTGCGCGAGAAGCTGCGCGGCTGCGCGCCGGGGAAGCTGCGCTGCTCGGCGCGCGCAAAGCTGCGCGTCGGGGCGCTCGCCGCGGCACGCCGCGGTGTGTTCGCGGAGGCACGCGGCGGCGTGCTCGCGAAGCTGCGCGGCTTCTGGTGAAGCTGCGGCGTGCTGTTCACGATGGGGCGGCGGTGCGCCTCCGGGATCTTCATGGGCAGCGGCTTGGTGTGCACGGGCTTCGAAACGGGCGCGCGGAAGTGCCGCGGCGAAGCGACCGGGTGGCGCGGCGCCACGTGGCGGTCATGCGGCACGAACACGCGATGGACGTGCCAGGGCCGCCACAGCACCGGGCGGTACGCCGGCCACCACCAGGCGCCGTAGACGACCAGCGGATCGTAGTAGCGCACGTACACCACCTCGCGCTGCGGCTCGGGGAGGTGGCCGTAGGCGGCGGCGCGCGTGCGCAGCGATTGCACGGTGACCATCACCGACGCCTGCTGATAGATGTAGGCCCGCGACAGATCGTGCATCCATTGCGGGCTTTCGGCCATGCTCTGCAGCAGCTCCGGATAGGGAATGAGCACGTTTACGCTCGGGTGCCAGTGCGGCTGCGCCGGCGTGCCGCGCGCCGCCTCGCTCACCTGGTCGGGATAGGCTGCGGCCACCAGGATGTGGTTGACCAGCTCGTCGGGGTATAGCGCGACCGGGGCGAGGAGCGCGTCGAGCTCGGGCTGCTCGAAGCTGCGCGCCTGGCCCGGCAGGGCCACCGCGAAGAGGAGAAGGAACACGAGCTTGCGCATGGGAGCAATCTAGCCCTGCGGCCTCGTCACAGGTGTAACCGTTTGTACGGGCACGAATCCTGCGACCGGTTGAAACGCCATGCGAAAAGCCGCCGCCGTGCTATTGCTCCTCGTCCCCGCGATGGCTTTCCCGCAAGGCGAGCATCAGGAAGAGTTCACCACGCTCGACCTCGACGGCGACGGCAAGGTATCGCTCGCCGAGGCAGCCGGCCACGCCGCGGTCGTGATGCGCTTCGACCGCGCCGATCGCAACCACGACGGCAAGCTCACCATGGCCGAGTTCAACCGCCTGAAGAAACTGAGGATCCCCGTCAATGAGAAAGCTCGGAAGGCTCTTGCTGCCCGCAATGCTGGCGTTGGCGCTTCCGGCCGTCGCTGACGAGCCGAAGCCCGATCTCGCGGTGCGGGCGAAGGACGCGGTGTTCGCCGTGCTCGACGCGAACCGCGACGGCTATGTCTCGCGCCGCGAGGCGGCGCGGCACGCCGGCGTGGCGCGCGGCTTCGACGCCGCGGACGACGACGGCGACGGCAGGCTGAGCCCGCTGGAATTCAGCCGCATCGCGGTGAACCGCAGCGACCAGCCCGGCCCCTACAAGGCTTCGATCCGCGCCTAGGCCTGGGCGGCGGCGTAGCGCGCGCGTACCTGCTCGAGCACCCGCTCGGCGGTGCGCGGCATGTTCTGGGCGAGCCACAGGAGCGTCGCCTGCCCGAGGGGCATCTGCGTCGCCGGGCGGTGGCTCGCCGAGAGCGACAGCAGCATCTGCGCGAGCGGCTGGTCGAGCACTTCCTTGCTCGCCGCCTGCACCGCGTCGTTGAAGCGTGCATAGTCCCGAGCCGGGATCAGGTGCGTGTGCGTCCTGCAAACGCATTCGAGCGGGCCGCCGTAGGCCCCGCTGTCGAGGTTGTCGATGCGATAGGCGCACAGCAGCGAGAAGGTCTGCAGCCGCGTCAGCTCGTTCCAGTACTCCTCCAGCCGCATCGCCGCGTCCTGCTCGCCGCGCTGCCAGAGCACGTCCACCATCTCGCCATAGGCCCGCACCGCGGCGCGGGGTACTGCAGCCGCAGCTCGGCGATCAGCCGCCGATCACCTCGCGGAAGGCATTCCACTGCGGCTGGCCGCCGGCCTCGCCGCCGCGCAGGCCGCTCGCGATGTACTCGCCGACCGCCTCGGCGAGGAACGCCGGGTCCTGGTACAGGTGCACCATGTGGTCGCCGTGCGACGCGTGCCTGACAAGGTCGCTCCAGTTCGTCGTGGTTTCCATGTTCATCCGGAAAAGGCCTTTATCAGCGACAGCGCTGCTCGCCCCACTGGAGGTCGGTCTGCGCCGGCGCGGCCGGCGGCACGCTCAGCACCTTCTTGCCGACCAGGTAGAGAAGCACCTCGGCGACCGCGTCCGCGCTCATCTCGTCGAAAGGCCTGCCGTCGAGCTCCGCCGGCAGCATCCGCAGCAGCTCGCGCACGCCGTGGCGCTCCGGCGGCACGCCGATCGCGGCGAGCCGGCGGCGCAGTCCTTCGTGGGGGAGATCTTCGAAGTTCATTTCCTTGCAATCCAGTCTAGCGGCTAGGCAACGCGCGCGACAGTCGGAGTTTTCCTGACATCGTGCTGCAGCTGGGCGGCGAGCTGCGCGTGGTGCGTGGCGACGATCGCCTTGACCGGCAGGTGGTCCGAGGCGAGCGCCGCGAGCGGCGAGCGGTGCGCCTTCAGGGCGAGCAGGGCGTGGCGCGGCCGCACCCAGACGCGGTCGAGGGCGAGCAGCGGCCAGCGCGAGGGGAAGGAGCGCTCGGCGGGCGAGTGGCCGAGCAGCGCGTGCATCCAGCGCAGCGGGCGCCCGAGCGGCATCCACTCGTTGATGTCGCCGAGCACGACAACACGCTCTGTCATAGGAGTCTCTTTCAACAAAGCCAGGATCTTTTTCACCTGGTACCTTCGCTCCGCGGGCCACAGGCCGAGGTGCGTGACGATCACGCGCACCGTCTCGCCGCCGACCTCGAGGTCGACGTCGAGCGCGTTGCGCGGCTCGCGCCCGGAGTAGGTGAAGCCCAGGCGGCGCACGGCGAGCACGCGGCGGCGCGTGACGAGCGCGTTGCCATACGGGCCGTCGTGGCGCAGCAGCGTCAATCCCGGCACCGCCTCCATGCCGAGGCGATGCGCGATGAAGTCGAGCCGGTAGTCGGCTTCCTGCAGCCCGACCGTGTCGCAGCCGAGCTCCTCGATCACCCCGACGACGCGCGCCGCGTCCTTGCGCCCGTCGGTGCCGACGCAGGCGTGCACGTTGTACGAGGCGATCCTGAGGCAGTCGCCGGGGAGCGAGCCGGCGAGCGCCTGCCAGTCAGCGAGGCGCGCCGGCGGCTTCGCCATGGGCGCTCATGCGCCGCTCCATGCGGCCGAACCAGCGCTTCACCCACCACGAGCCGCCGCCCAGCAGCGCGAGCACGCCGCCGACCAGCCACCAGTTGATCGACCCCGCCCCCGAGAGCGCGGCCTCGAGCTCGGCGCCGAACACCGTCGCCGCGAGCGTCCCGGGCAGCATGCCGATCAGGGTGCCCAGCGCGAGGTGCCAGAGCTTCATGCGCACCGCGCCGGCGACGATGCCCTCGATGGCGAAGGGCGCGAGCGGCACCAGGCGCAGCAGCGTGAGCGCGAGCAGGCCGTGCTTCTTCAGCACCTCGATCATGCGGTCCAGGCGCGGCCCGGCGAGGCGGCGCACCGTGTCGCGGCGCATGCGCGTGCCGAGCACGTAGGTGAACACCGCCGCGAGCGTGATCCCGGTGAGCGCGAGCGCGAAGCCCTGCCACGGCCCGAGCGCGATCACCGCCGAAAGCGTGATGAGCGGGCGCGGGAACATGACGAAGCATGCCGGCGTGTAGGCGACGAGCAGCAGCAGCGGCACCCACCACTGGCTGCCCACGTCCTGCGCCCACTGCACCGCCGCCTCGCCGTTCACGGCATCGGCCACGGGCGTGAAATGCCAGAGGGCGAACAGCGCGGCGATGCCGGCGGCGAGGAGGGCGAGCTTGACCCACGCCGGGCGCTCGTGGCGGGGCGCGCCGCCGGTTTCGCGGTCCTTGAGGAGCACTTCGAGCGCGATCGGCTCGCTCGGATCGGCGACCGCGGCGACCTGGACCACCGCCTCGGGCCAGTGCGGCAGATCGACGAGCGGCGTGAGGGTGCGCCCGCCGTGCGCCGAGAGCTTGTCGATCGCCGCGATCATGCCGCCCTCGCGCGCCACCGCGGCGCCGACCTGCCCGGCGGGCACGCCGAGGTGCTCGCCGAGCAGGCGGTCGCGGAACTGCGTGATCGCCGCCGCGACCGGCGCTCGCCCCTGCGACTCGATGACCATGTCGCACTCGGTGTCCATGCTCATCGAGCGGTTGCACAGGTTTGCCGAGCCCAGGCGCAGCACGCGGTCGTCGGCGATCATGAGCTTCGAGTGCACGTCGAGGCAGCACTCGGACTCGAGGCCGGGGATGTGGGGGTAGTAGACGCGCAAGCGGTCGTAGCGGTCGGCGGCCTTCAGCTTCTGGATGAGGCGCGTGCGCAGCACGTGCATGGTGTGCTCCTCCAGCCAGCCATGCGATAGCAGGCGCAGCACCAGCACGATCTCCGGGCCGTCGGGCTCGGCGAGGCGCTTCTCGAGCGCGGCGGCGATGCGCGGCGCGGTGAAGTACTGGTTCTCGATGTAGAGATGCCGGCGCGCGGCGGCGATCATGTCCAGGTAGAGCGCCTCGACCTCGCGCACGGCGGGTGCCTCGCCGCGCGGCGGCGCGGTGCGCGCGATGCCGACGTCGATGCCGGTGAGGTCGGGCTCGAGCGCCGAAGGCCAGGGGTCGTGGCTGGCCGTCACGGGCTTGAGGGCCTTGCCGGTGGCGTGCAGCCAGCGCTCGCGCGTGAGCGCCGCGAGCTGGCCCGCCGCCTCGCCGTCGACCGCCATCATCAGGTCGTGGAAGGGCGGGTAGCTCTTGCCCTCGGCGACGCGGCACGGCTCGTCGGGGCGATGCTCCGGCGTGTCCCAGCGCCGCACCGTGAGGTCGATGCCGCCGACGAAAGCGACCGCGTCGTCGATCACGGCGACTTTCTGGTGCTGGCAGCCGCCCACCGGGTGCGTGTCGTCGTAGCGCAGGTGCACGCGGCGCGAGGGCGTCCAGCCGAAGCCGTAGAGCGGCGGCAGCTCGCGATCGGCGCCGAACACCATCGGGTAGTCCCAGTTGAGCACGTGGATGTTCAGCCCGCGGCGGCGGCGCACCAGGTAGTTGAGGAAGTCGCCCAGCAGCGCCGGCGGTCCGCCCTTGGGCACGGGATCGAAATGCAGCTGCGTCTGGCTGTTGAAATCCCAGGCGAGGAGGGTGATCGAGCGTCGCGCGCGCAGCGCCGCCTGGTAGAAGGCTCTGTAGTAGTCGGCGGCATCGACGAGCAGCGCGACGCGCTCCGCGCGCGCCACCGACCAGCAGTTGTAGCCGGGGCGAAGCAGCGAAGCTTCGGCCTGCCCCGGGCGCGGCGCGTCCTGTCGCCGCGCGCCGCGGTCGAGGTAGAGCACGCTGCCCATCTAGCGCGCCGGGCTCGGGATCAGCCTCGGCGAGCGGGTCACCGGCGCCGCGGGCGCCTGCGGTACCGTCGTCGCCGACGGGGAAACGACGGGGCTGTCGCTGGTGTTGCCGACGCTGCGGCTGTCGCTGGTGTTGACCTGCGGCGCGACCGGCGCGTTGCGCGACTGGATCTGCTGCGCCGGGCTGGGCACCGTGCCGCCCGCCGCCGCCGCTCCCGGGGGCGTCGTCGTGCCCACGGTCGCCGGGACGGCGGTACCGGCGAGCACCGTGGCGATCTGCTGCGCGGTGGGGTTGGCGACCCCGGTCGAGATGAGCTGCTGGCGCGCGGCCTCGAGCACGCGCGCGATCTCCACCGGCGTGCCCACCACGCCGCCGGGCGGCGTGAACGTCACGGTCTGCGTCAGGTTGTCTGCGCCCACCGTGCTGAGCGTGACGGGCACGCCGGCTGCGAGGCCGTTCACGAGGCTCTCGAAGTTGGCCTGCGAGCCGGCGAAGGCGATGAGCTGCGGCGCGAGGCGCTCGACCTGGAGCGGCAGCGGCACGGCCGGCGCCTGCGCGGCGGGCGCCTGGACCGGCGTCGGCGCCGGCGTCTGCGCGGGCGCCTGGGCGTGCGCGTTGAAGGCGGCGAAGGTGAACAGCGCGAAGAGGGCTTTCATTTGATTTCCTTTCAGCGTGAAGGGACCACGGGCCTCGCTGCCGGCGCCACAGTGCCCCCGACGGCCGCGCTGCCCGGCACTGCGGCCGCGCCCGGCACGACGCCCGGCAGGAGCACCGCCAGGCCGCCCGGGGGCGTGAGGGTGCCGCCGAACATGGCGATGCGGATCTGCTCCGCGGTCGGATTGACGATGCCGTGCAGCGCCAGCTGCTGCGTGGCGAGCTGCAGCGCCTGCGCGACCTCGGCGTGCGTGAGCGCCGCTCCCGCGCCGGGCAACTGCCCCTGCGGCAGCGCGCCGGCGGCGACGAGCTGCGAGCGGATGGAGGGGCGCTGCGTGCCCGGCGGCAGGACGCCGCCGAGCTGCGTGCGCCCGGCCGGGATGTCGACCGTGCCGCCGACCAGTGCGATGGCGAGCTGCTGCCCCGAGGGCTGCGCGACGCCGAGCGCGGCGAGCTGCTGGCGCGCGCGCTCCAGCGCGCCGGCGGCGTCCGCGGCGGAGAACCGTCCCGGCGGCGAGAACGACGTGACTTCCGCCATGCCATTGGCGAGCGGTGTGACCAGCGTCACTTCCGTGCCCTGCGTCAGGCCGGCAAAGAGGCTCTGCAGGTTGATGTCGGCCTGCGCCCACGCCTCGCAGGCGAGTGCGGTGAGAGCGGCAACGACGCAGCGCAATATCCTGCCCATGGCCCTCGGGCCGCAGGATTCATGCCCAGCTCAGTGCGCCGACCAGCGGTCCCGCGAGCGGGCGAGCACCTTCTCCGCAGTGCGCGGCATGTGCTGGCGCAGCCAGAAGAGCAGCGCCGCGCCGCTGGGCAGTCGCTCGGCAGCGACAGCGCGTCAGCGGCGCGCGAAGGGGAAGCCGCGGCGCCGGTACTGGATCATCAGCCAGCCCCCGATCATGCCGCCGAGGTGGGCGAAATGCGCCACGCCCTGCGCCGTGCCGGTGACGCCGAGGAAGAGCTCGAGCGCCGCGAAGCCGAACACGAACACGCGCGCGGGCAGCGGGATGGGGGGGAAGAGCAGGATCACGCGGCGGTGCGGGAAGTAGATCGCGAACGCGAGCAGCAGCCCGTAGACCCCGCCCGAGGCGCCGACGGTGGGCACCGGCGGCCCGCCCATCCACGAGGTCACCACGAGATGCGTGACCGCGGCGCTGACCACCGCCACGAAGTAGTAGGCGGCGTAGAAACGCGAGCCGAAGAGACGCTCGATCTCGCCGCCGAACATGTACAGCGCCAGCATGTTGAAGAAGATGTGCGCCACGTTCGCGTGCAGGAAGCTGTAGGTGACGACCTGCCAGATCTCGAAGCGCGAGCCGAGCGGCCCGGCCGCCGGCGGCCAGAGGGCGAACTCGCCGAGCGAGATCGCGCCCGACATCTCGAGCAGGAAAACGAGCACGTTGGAGATCAGCAGCGCCTGCGTGACGGGAGGCATTCCTACCTGCCCCTGCGCTTGAGCTCGGCAAGCACCCGGTCCGGATAGTCGCTGATGATGCCGTCGACGCCCATATCGAGCATGCGCGCGATGTCGCCCGGCTCGTTGACGGTCCACGGAATGATTTTCAAGCCGAGGGACTTGGCTCTATCGAGGTTCTCTTTGCCAAGGCTGGTGAAATCCGGGGACCAGATTCTCCCGCCCGCTTCGTGAACCTTCTCGGGGTACGGGTAGCGCCGCGAGGTCAGGTAGGCGGTGGCGATCTCCGGCGCCTCGCGCTCCACCACCTTGAGCGTGCGGAAATCGAAGGACTGGATGGTGGTGCGCTTCTCGACGCCGGCCTTGCGCACCTCGGCGATCAGCGCGCGCGCGAACGGCTCCGCGGCGAGGGTCTCGTGCGGCGCGTCCGGCGAGATCTTCGTTTCGATATTGAAGCGGACTTTACTGTCCTTCTTCAGAAGATCTTCCAGCCTGGGAATCCGGGTCCCATCGATGGGCTTTTGATCCTTGAATCTTGAAAAATATTCGGACCCGGGCCTGATTCGCCCCACGTCGTAGCGCTGCAGCTCGGCGAAAGTGAGCGAATGGATGGCGGGCGCCGGGGCGCGCACCCACTGCCCGTCGGGGCCGCGCGCGAGGTCGGGGTTGAGCGTGCGGTCGTGGTGGATCACCACCACGCCGTCGCGCGTGACGCCGACGTCGAGCTCGACGGTGGTGACGCCGAGCGCGATGGCGCGCTCGAAGGCGGGCAGGGTGTTCTCGGGCAAGAGGCCGCGCGCGCCGCGGTGCCCCTGGAGGTCGATGGCCATCGCAGGCACGGAGAATAGCAGCAGCGAAAGCACAAGATTCTGCATTTCAAAGAATCATCTGCGTCTGGACTGTGAGGGACAGGAGCTTGCCCGCCTCGTCGGTGACGCGCGTCTGCCAGACCTGGGTGCGCCTGCCCTTGTGCAGCGGCGTCGACTCGGCGCGCACCGTGCCGCCGCGGCAGCCGGCGAAGAAGTTGGTCTTCGACTCGATGGTCGCGGTGTGCTGGCCTTCCGCCAGGTTCGCCACCGTGCCCGCCGCGCCGATGGTGTCGGCGAAGGCCATCAGCGTGCCGCCGTGGATCGTGCCGCCGAGGGTCGTCAGCTCCTCGCGCACCGCCAGCTCGGCGACGACGCGGTCCCTGCCCACCTCGACGAAGCGGATGCCGAGGTGCCTGACCAGCCCCACGTTCCAGTTTTCCATCTAGCGGTCGAGCTCCGGGTAGTGGCGGAAGATGCCGTGCTGGTTGAACGCGATGCGCCGGCCGGACGAAAGATAGCGTGAAATGCAGGGGCGCTTCGCTGCGCGATCGTGGACGGCGATGACCTTCGGGTACCGGGGTTCGAGCTTCTTCATGGTGCGCGGAAAGGCATAGCGCAGCCCCTCGAGCATCTGGAAGAGCGACAGGTCGACGTAGGAGAACGGCCCGCCGGCGCTCGCCTCGAAGTAGCGCAGGAACTTCGGCAGCCGCGTGCTGCGGAAATCCTCGGCGCGGCGCTTCGCCTCGCGCTTCTGCTCTTCGTAATAGAGGCTGCCGGCGATGGGGTGGTGCACCGCGTGCACCTCGTCGAGCCAGTCGATGAGGGTGAGCTGCTGCTGGTGCAGCCAGAGGCGCCGCGCCTCGCTCTTCGGCGCGAGGCCGAGGCGCGGGCCGAGGTAGAAAAGGATGTTGGCGGTCTGGGCGATCGTCAGCTTGCCCGCCTTCAGGTATGGCGGCGCGAATACCCCGGGGTTTTTTCCTGGAGATCTGTTCACGTAGGCGGCACCGGCGTCCTCGAGCGCGAGGCGGATGAACTCGCCCCGCCCCTGGATGCCGGGCCAGTAATACAGGGAATAAATCATCAGAGTAGCCTCGGCCGGTCGGGAAGCTCGTTGGGATTCACGCCCTCGGCGGGGAAGTTCCTGGCGAGCAGCGTGGTGATGCGCTCGATGCCCTCGAGGGTGCCGGAAACGAATTCGTTCTTCCTGAAAGACTCTTCCATGGCGCGGCAGATCGCTTCCCATTCGCTTTGGGGGACGCGCGCGGCGATGCCGCGGTCGGCGACGATCTCGATGTCGCGGTCGACGAGCTGCACATAGAGCAGCACGCCGCAGTTCTCGGCGGTGTCCCATACCTTGAGCAGCCCGAAGAGCTCCTCGGCGCGCGCCCGGCAGCTCGCCGCGAGCGCCTGCAGCGGCAGGCCGCCCTCGACCGCGAAGCAGATCTCGCCGTGGTGCAGGCGCTCGGAGCCGGCGATGGCCTGTCCGATCCGCTCGAGGGCGCTCCGCGGGAAAGACTTTTTTACCCACCAATCGGGTATCAAAAGGTGCCTGACGAGCCTTACCATCGCCCGCTCGCGCCGCCGCCGCCGGACATGCCGCCGCCGCCGCGGAAGCCGCCGCCGCCGCCGAAGCCGCCGCCGCCCCAGCCGCCGCGCGAGCTCCAGCCGCCGTGGCCCATGCGCCGGCCGCCGCCCATGAGGATGACGAGGAAGCCGAAGAGCGCGGCGATGAGGGCGACGGCAAGCGTTCCGGTAAGCACCCAGGCCGCGAAGCCGGCGATGCCGCCGGCGGCGGCGCCGCCGAGGAAGCGCCCGAGGATGGCGCGCAGCACGCCGCCGAAGACCACGACGAAGAAAAGGAATGGGACGATGAGATCGAGGCCGCGCGACCCGGGCTTCTGCATTCCTCTTGGCGGCGCAGGCAACGCTTCGCCCTCGATGACGCGCATGATGCGGTCGGTGCCGGCGCGGATGCCGCCGTAGAAATCGCCCTGCTTGAAGCGCGGCACGATCTCTTCCTCGATGATGCGCTTCGCGATGGCGTCGGGCAGCGGCCCCTCGAGGCCGTAGCCGACCTCGATATGCAGCTCGCGGTCGTCCTTCGCGATGGCGAGGAGGACGCCGTCGTCGACGCCCCTGCGGCCGAGCTTCCAGCTTTCCTGCACGCGCACGGCGAACGACTGCACCGGCTCGGGCCTGGTGGTCGGCACGAGCAGGACCGCGATCTGCGCGCCCTTGCGCGCCTCGAACTCCGCCAGGGTCTGCTCGAGCGCGGCGCGCTGCTGCTCGCTCAGCGTGCCGGTCAGGTCGTTGACGCGCGCCTTGAGCGGCGGCACCGCGACCTGAGCGGCGGCCAGCGCCGCGACGAACAGCAGGCTACTTGCTGAAATCGACCTTAGGAGGCCGCGCAATGGCTTTCTCGTCTTCCACGGTGAACTGCGGCTTCTGCTTGAAGCCGAACAGCATCGCGGTGAGGTTGGTCGGGAAGGAGCGCACCGTCACGTTGTATTCCTGCACCGCGCGCACGTAGCGCTGGCGTGCCACGGCGATGCGGTTCTCCGTGCCCTCGAGCTGCGCCTGCAACTCGAGGAAGTTCTTGTCCGACTTGAGCTGCGGGTAATTCTCGGCCACCACCAGCAGGCGCGACAGCGCGCCGGAGAGCTCGCCCTGGGCCTGCACGAAGCGCTGGAAGGCCTCCGGGTTGTCGACCATCTCGGGGGTCGCCTGGATCGAGCCGACCTTGGCGCGCGCGTTGGTGACGCCGAGAAAGACGTCCTTCTCCTGCTTGGCGAAGCCCCGCACCGTGGCCTCCAGGTTCGGGATGAGGTCGGCGCGGCGCTGGTACTGGTTGATCACTTCGGACCATGCCGCCTTGATCTGCTCGTCGGTCGATTGCAGGGTGTTGTAGCCGCAGCCGCCGAGGAGCAGCGCGAAGGGGAGGAGGAGGGGTAGCAGGACGGCTCGATTCATGGACATCTCCGGTGTGGGCACGCGGATTGCAAGTAGCGTGCCGATGTATCGTACCCAAAACGTGGTGGCCTGCGATACCTGCGGGCTGGTGCAGCGCGTCGACGCGCTCGGCCACAACCTGGTCGCGCAGTGCGCCCGCTGCGACTCCTTCCTGATGGCGACCCGCGACGAAGGCCGCCTGCATCTTACGGCGGCGCTCGCCCTCGGCGCGCTGATCCTCTACATCCCCGCCAATCTCTATCCGATCCTGCACATGAGCGCCTACGGCGCCTACTCCGAGAGCACGGTCTGGGACGGCACGCGCGGCCTGCTCGAGAACGATGAATGGTTCGTCGGCATCGTCGTGCTGGTGGCGAGCCTGGTGGTGCCGCTGCTCAAGATCGGTGGGCTCTTCTTCCTGGTGGTGGCGGCGAAGTTCGGCCTCGGCCGGCGCCTGCGCAGCCAGACGCGGCTCTACAAGGTGATCGACCTCATCGGCCCGTGGGCGATGCTCGATGTCTTCCTGCTCGCAATCCTCGTCGCGCTGGTGAAGCTGAACGACCTCGCCACCGTGCTGCCGGGGCCGGGCCTCGCGCCCTTCGCGGCCATGGTGGTCCTGACGATGCTCGCCTCGGCGGCATTCGATCCAAAACTGATCTGGAACCGCGATGACCGGTGAAGAGCTGCCGCGCGCCCACGTCAGGCGCCGGCGCCTGTTCCGCCTGTCGTGGGTGATTCCGCTGGTGGCGGCGATCATCGCCGGCTGGCTCATCTACGAGCACCTGCAGCGGCAGGGGCCCGAGATCACGGTGCGCTTCGACGACGTCACCGGCCTGCGGGTGGGACAGACGCCGGTGAAGTATCGCGGCGTGCAGGTCGGCGAGGTGGTCGACATGAGCCTCTCGGAGGACCGCGGGCAGGCCCTCGTGCGCATCCGGCTGCACGACTCGGCGGGCAGCATCGCGCGCGAGGGCACGCGCTTCTGGATCGTGCGCCCGCGCGTGGGCTGGGGCGCGGTGACCGGGCTCGCCACGGTGTTCACCGGGCCGGAGATCCAGGTGCTGCCGGCCGGTGCCGAGGGCCCGCGCGTCGACGCGTTCACCGGGCTCGAAGGCCCGCCGGTCGGCCTGGAATCCGAAGGGCTGAAGCTCGTGCTGCGCGCGACGCGCCCGAAGGCGATCCGCGCCAACACGCCGCTCTACTACCGCGGCGTCGAGGTCGGCCTGGTGCAGAAGATCGAGCTCTCGCCGAATACCGCGGCGGCCGACCTGCACGTGCTGGTCTTCCGCCGCTACGCGCCGCTGGTGCGCGAGGGCTCGGTGTTCTGGAACACGAGCGGCGTCAGCGCCAAGGCGAGCCTGATGAAAGGGCTCGACTTCGAGCTCGAGTCGCTGCGCTCGCTGGTGCAGGGCGGCGTCGAGTTCGCCACGCCTTCGGCGAAGGCGTCGCGCGCCAGGGCGGGCACGGTGTTCTTCCTGCACGATGCACCCAAGGACGAGTGGCTCAACTGGGAGCCGCACATGAAGCTCGCCCCCGAGAAAGACTAGTTTTTTTTCTGCCGCTGCTGGCGCTTCCACTCGCGCCATTCCTGGAACTCCCTGTACTCGTCGGAATCGCGCGGCGGCAGGCTTTCCGCCGGGCGCAGCGAAAAGGCGCCGGCGGCGCCGGTCAGCATTCCCGGGCCCTCGGGAATGTCGGTCTGCGCCCGGTACTCGAAGGGCGCTGCTGTGCACCCGCCCAGCACGACGACCCAGGCGGCTGCGAGCAGGGCGCGCATCAGAACTTGAGCCGCGTGCCGATCATGACCACCGTCAGGTCCTCGTAGGACACGCCGGGCTGGTCGAGCTGCGCCTTCTTGGCGAGGGCGAAGAGCTCGGCCCAGCTGATCGGCGTGTAGACATACGCGAGGCTCATCGACTTCGCCTCGTCGCCGGCGGCGGACTGGTCGTCGCCCATCGCGTAGTCGGCGGAGACGGCGTGCTTTCCGGTCTTGTAGCCGGCTTTGAAGTAGTTGAACTTGCCTTCGCGCGTCGCGCTCACGTCGCGCTGCGTGTAGCCGTAGGTGAGGTTGAAGCCGCCGGGCGCGAGCCAGGACACCGAGCCGCCGACGGTCTCGTCGTCGACGCCGCCCACGATCGTGGGATCCTCCTGCGACCAGCCGAGCGCCGCGGCGAGCTTGCCGGCGCGGGCGAAATCCGCCGCGTACCAGAGCGCCGCTTCCTGCACGTCGCGCGAGTCCTTCGCGCCAGTGCTGAGCGCGAGGCGCGCGCCGCCGAACGCCGGCGTGTCGTAGCGCAGCCGGTCGTAGCGGCTCTCGAAGTCCTGCTGGCTGAGCACGGCGCCCATGGCCGGCCCGCTGCCGCCGGCCGCGGTGCGGAACGCGAAGGCGCCGCCGGTGGCGGAGATGTCGGCGTAGTGCGCGACGCTGGTGCCCGAGAGGTCGACCTCGACGCCGCCGTTCGCCGCGCCGTCGCCCTGGCCCATGCTCAGCTTGCCGTAGCGGCCTTCGAAGAAGAGGTCCATGTAGCGCTCGTCGAGCGTCGGCGAGGCGCCGTCGCGGTCGGCGAAGGTGACGAGGTTGGACGGGCTCGACTGGTACTCGGCCTCGAAGATGAGGCCGGCCTTGAGGCCCGGCGTCACCTCGCCGGTGCCCTGGAAGCGAAAGCGCGTGCTGCTGTTGTCGTTGTCGACGTGGAAGGCTTCGCTCCGCAGGCCGTCGTCCACGAACATGACGCCGCGGTTGACCTGTCCCGAAAGCTTGACTTCAATGCCCTGCGCCTGGGCAGACGCGGCGCAGGCCGCGAGCGCCGCCGCGATGAAAGCCCGTCCCTTGTTCATTGGTTCTCCGGAGTCGTTGTATCCCTGCCTGCGAATCTACCCGAGGAACATGGCACGCCGATTACACGGCCGGCGTCTCGTGTTTCAGTTGTTACTTGCGCGCCCTGGACGCCTTGCGCGCCCCGCCGCGCGGGCGGGAGCCGAGCACCTGCTCGCACAGCACCGCGATCTCAGCCTCGTTCAGCCGCTGGGCATTGTCGCGCAGCTGGCGCACTTCGGCGGTGGAGAGGGAGTCGATCTTCTCCCGCGTCCACTGCGCCGCGCGGGCGGGGCGCGTGATGCGCATCGCGGCCTAGTACCGCTTCCCCGAGTTGAACTCGACCTTGAGGCGCGCCACCTCGCGGCGCACCGCCTCGATCTCCTCGCGCGCGGTCTGCGCCTTGAGCTTGAGCGCCTCGGTCTCGGCGCCCTGGCTGGAGATCTCGGCCTGCACCTCGCGGTAGCGCAGGGCGGCCGCGTTCCAGCGTGCGACCAGCCGCTCCTCCTCCTCCCGCCAGCGCTTGCGCTTGTCCATGAGGACCGGCGCGGCTAGGAGATGGGCTTGATGTTCGCTGCCTGGTCGCCCTTCGGGCCCTGGGTGATCTCGAACGAGACCTTCTGGTTTTCCTTCAGGGTCTTGAAGCCGCTGCCCTGGATGGCCGAGAAGTGCGCGAAGACGTCCTTGCCGCCGCCATCCGGGGTAATGAAGCCGAAGCCCTTCGCGTCGTTGAACCACTTGACGGTACCGGTCGCCATGCGTCCCTCCCCCCTTCGATAAAATCCTTATACCACACATGGCTAATCCCAAGCCCAAGGCAAGGCGCGCGAAAGCGAAGCGCCGCCCGCGCAAGGCGCCCGCCGCCTCGCGCGGCCTCGCCGCCCGCGAGGCGCCCCTCGATTCGCTCACGGGTGCCGCCGCCGAGGCGCGCCAGCGCGTCGAGGAAGAGGCACCGGGATCTTTCCTCGACCCGGTGATCGCCGTCACTGCGCCGGACAAGGGCTTCTGGACGCCAAACGGCCGCCACCGCCTCGAGGCGATGCGCCGCCTGGGCGCGCGCGCCATCACCGCGCTCGTCGTGCCCAAGCGCGAGATCGCCTGGCAGATCCTCGCGCTCAACACCGAGAAGGCGCACAACCTGCGCGAGAAGGCGCTGGAAGTGATCCGCATCTACCGCGGCCTGATCGACGAGGACGCCTCGCGGGCGGAGTCGCAGTTCAGGCACTACCTGGAGGAAGCGTCGCTCGTGACGCTCGGCGTGTGCTACGAGCGCAACGGCAAGTTCGCCGGCGGCGCCTACAACCCGATCGTCAGGCGGCTCGAGGATTTTTCAGAGGAATCCCTCGGCAAGGCGATCAAGGTGCATGAACGTCATGCAAACCTGCTGATGGACCTCGACGAGAAGGTCACCGCGGTCGTGGCCAAGCTGAAGGCCCGCGGCTTCGTCAGCCCGTACCTGCGCTCGTTCGTCGTCGCGCGCATCAACCCGCTGCGCTGGATCCAGGGCGATCCGCCGCCGCTCGAGGAAGTGCTCGACACCATGCGCGGCCGCGCGGCGAAGTTCAACGTCGACAAGGTGAAGCAGCAGGACCTCGTCGCGAGCGGCGGCGCGCCCGACGAAAGCGACTAGAGCTGTAGAACAAGAACGACACCGAGCGCGAGAAGCGCCATGCCGCCGAGCTCGCGGCGCGAGAGCTTCTCGCGGAACAGGCGCCGCGAGACCGCGTAGCTGAAGACGAGCTCGACCAGTCCGAGGGTGCGCACGTGCGCCACCGGCTCGATGGCGAAGGCGGTGAGCCAGCCGGCGGAAGCAGCTGCGCCCATGAAGCCGGCAAGGAGCGAGGCGCGCCAGGCGCGCAGCACGCGCAGCACGGACGCGAATTCCCGAGCTGCCATCCAGCCGCCGAGAAGCAGCGTCTGCAGGATCTGCGCGGCGAGCAGCGTCGTCGCCGCGGCCATGAGGAAAGGCGTGCCCTCCAGCGCGAGCGCGGCGCCGCGGTAGCCCACGGCGGAGAGCGCGAAGCCGGCGCCGGAGGCGAGGCCGAGCAGCGCCGAGCGCGAGGTCCAGCCGCCCCCCAGCCCCACCGGCGAAAGCAGCAGCACGCCGAGCGTGCCGCACATCACCGCGGCGATGGACGCCGGGCCGAGCGGGTCGCCGAGGAAGGCGAGGCCGAATACCGCCACCTGCAGGATCTCGGTCTTCGAGTACGCCACGCCGAGCGCGAAGTTGCGCTCCTGCATCGTGCGCAGGAGGAAGGCGGTGCCGCCGATCTGGCTGACCGCGCCGAGGGCGACCCAGCCGAGGAACGGCCCGTTAGCCGCGGGAATGGCGGAGGACGTGAAAATCGAAACCGCGAGGAGCCACATCGCGGCGAAGGGCAGGCCGTAGAGGAAGCGCACCAGCGTCGCGCCGAGCGTGCCGAGCTCGGCGGTGAGGTGGCGCTGCGCGGCGTTGCGCACTGTCTGCGCGAGCGCCGCCCACAGCGTCACGGGAATCCACAGCCACTCGATCACCATTGGCCGCTCAGTCGAGCAGGCCGATGACCTGGAGGATGCCGGGCTGGCTGGGCGTGGCGCCGGTCTGCACGACCTTGTTCTTGGCATTGCAGTTCCGGCAGCGGCAGTAGTAGATGCCGTTGTCGGTCTTCTCGAACGTCTCGACGCTCGAAAGCGCCTTGCACTTCTTGCAGATGAACTGCTGTGCCGTCGGCATGTCGGGCCATCGTACATAGGCGAGGTTTCAGGTCAAGGGACAACTCCCGGCGTTTCGCCGATACTGGCGCGCATGCCGTCCAAGCCACGCCCTTTCCGCCTCGAGATGCCCGCAGCCGCCCTCGCGGACCTGCGCGAGCGCCTCGCCCGTACCCGCTTCCCCGACGAGGCGCCGCTCGAGCCCTGGTCAACCGGGACTTCCCTCTCCTACCTGAAGGCGCTGCTCTCTTACTGGCAAGCCGGCTTCGACTGGCGCGCCCAGGAGGCCCGGATCAACCGCTGGCCGCAATACAAGGTGGCGATGCACGGCATCGACCTGCACTTCATCCACGCGCCGGGCAGGGGGGAGAACCCCACGCCGCTGCTGCTCCTGCACGGCTGGCCCGGGTCGATCGTCGAGTTCGGGGAATTGATCCCGCGCCTGACCGAGCGCTTCACCGTCGTCGCCCCGTCGCTTCCGGGCTTCACGCTGAGCTTCACGCCCGGGCAGCCGCGCTTCGGCACCGAGGAGATGGCCGAGCTCTTCGCCGAGCTGATGACCGAGGTCCTGGGCTACAAGCGCTTCGCCGCGCAAGGGGGCGACTGGGGCGCGTTCATCGCCTCGCGCCTGGGCTACGCGCACGCGGAGAAGCTCATCGGCATCCACCTGAACCTGCTGGCCGTGCGAAGAGATCCGAAACAGGAAATAACGAATGAGAATGAAAAGGCTTATCTTGTCCAACTCTCGGAATGGCTGAAGGAGGAAACCGGCTACCAGTGGATCCAGGGGACGCGGCCGCAGACGCTCGCCTACGCCCTGAGCGATTCGCCGGCGGGGCTGGCGGCCTGGATTGCCGAGAAGTTCCACCGCTGGAGCGATTGCGACGGCGTGATCGAGAACGCGGTGAGCCGCGACGACCTGCTCGCCAACATCACGCTCTACTGGCTGAGCGGCGCGATCGGCTCGTCGTTCTGGCCCTACTACGCGCGCCTGCACCGCCCCTGGCCGATCCCCGAGGGAAAGACGGTGGACGTGCCGATGGGCTACGCCGCGTTCCCGAAGGAGATCCTGCGGCCGCCGCGCTCGCTCGCGGCGCGCACCTACACCGACATCCGCCAATGGAGCGTGATGAAGAAGGGCGGGCACTTCGCGGCGCTCGAGCAGCCGGCCGCTCTCGCGGCGGAAGTCGAGCGCTTCTTCACGCCGCTCGCCGCGTGAGGCGGCGGTTGCGGTAGATGCGCCCGGTGCCGGCGGGGTATTCGCCGAACACCAGCGCATAGGTCTCGACTTCGATGGCCGGCTCGGCGTTGAAGCGGCCGCTCCAGCCCTGCCGCTTCCAGCCGGCGGCGCACTTGTCGATGTCGAGCGCGCCGTGGTGGCTCATGACGACGGCGGCCTGGTTCGCGGCGACGTCGTCGCCGACGAGCACCGCCACCACCGCGCCGCCGCGGCGCACCGCTTCCGCGTACACGTGCGCCTCGTGCCGGGGCACGCCGCTGTTGCACAACCCGGCGATGAAGCCGTCGTCGCCGGCGATGTCCTCGCGCTCGAACCCGGCGTCGGCCAGGGCGTTCGCCGCTTCGCGCGCGTGTGCCGGATTCTGCATCAGGCCCAGGACAATGATTTTCATCGGCAGTCCCTCCGTTGGGTTTCGCCGCTGCCGAGCAAGTCGTGTTCCTGGTCCTCGCCGGTAGAATGGCGGCCATGCTGCCCGTCTCGCCATTGCATCCCCTTTTCGCTGCCGAGCTCGCCGGGATGCGCCTCGCGGACATCCCGGTGGAGGAGTTCCATGCCGCCATGGACCGCTACGCCGTGCTGGCGATCCGCAACGAGCGCCCGCCCAGCAACGAGGAGCATCTCGCCTTCAGCCGGCGCCTGGGCCCGCTGCAGCAGATGAAGATGCTGACCATGCTGGCGAAGTCGAAGTCGCGGCTGCCCTACCTCGAGCTCGTCGACGTGGGCAACCTCGACGAGAACGGCGCCATCCTGCCCGACGACGACCGCCGCCGCCTCTACAACAAGGGCAACCTGCTCTGGCACACGGACGTCTCCTTCGACGCCAATCGCGCCACGTACTCGCTGCTCGCCGCGCACCGCGTGCCGCCCGGCGGCGCGCCGACGGAGTTCGCCGACATGCGGGCGGCCTACGATTCTCTCTCTTCAGAAATGAAAGAGAGAATCAACGATCTTGTCGTCGAGCACTCGGTGTGGCATTCGCGCGCGCTCGCCGGCTTCTCCGAGGTGACGCCCGAGGAACGCGCCACGCGCCCGCCGTCGCGCCACCGCCTCGTGCACGTGCGCGCCGGCCGCAAGGCGCTGTATCTCGCCTCGCACGCGTCGCACATCGTCGGCCTGCCGCTCGAGGAAGGGCGTGCGCTCCTCGCCGCGCTCACCGCGCACGCGACGCAGCCACAGTTCGTCTATCGCCACGCCTGGCGGCTCGGCGACCTCGTCGCCTGGGACAACCTCGCCACCCTGCACCGGGGCACGCCGTTCGACGACACGCGCCATCCTCGCGACATGCGGCGCACCACCGTC
>Ga0209592_1000001_pt1 | contig 114905 bp, 107 predicted proteins | sample PPLLak2March2015_2_FD_187251 | JGI IMG/M metagenome (GOLD analysis project Ga0209592, IMG submission 187251) | Freshwater sediment microbial communities from Prairie Pothole Lake near Jamestown, North Dakota, USA - PPLs Lake P8 Core (3) Depth... | ecosystem: Environmental > Aquatic >... | reverse complement strand
GTGGATGCGCCTTTTCCGCACCGAGCGGGAGCGCGACGCGCGCTTCGCCGAGGCGGGGCGATGGCATCGCGAGTTCGGCATCAACCATCGCGCCCTGGATGCACGCGCCCTGCAGGAGATCGAGCCGCACCTCGCTCCCGTGCTCGTCGGCGCATTGCACTGGACCGATCCGATCAGCGTTTCCGACCCTCATGGGCTGGCGCTCGCCTACCTGCGGCGCTTCGAGGCGCTTGGTGGCGCCTTCCTCCAGGGCAATGCGGCGAGCCTGGAGGCGGAGGGCAAGGGCTGGCGGATGAAGACCGCCAACGGGCCGCTCGCCGCGGCAGGGGCCGTCGTGGCGCTTGGCCCCTGGGCCGACGTGCTGACGCGGGCGCTTGGCTACGACTTTCCGCTCGCCGTGAAGCGCGGCTACCACATGCACTATCGGGCAGCCGGGGAAGCGCGCCTCAATCATCCGGTGCTCGATACCGAGCGCGGCTACTTCCTCGGTCCCTTGGCCCGGGGTATCCGGCTCACGACCGGCGCCGAGTTTGCGCTGCGCGACGCACCGCGCACGCCGGTGCAGCTCGCCCGGGCGGAGCCGATCGCGCGAGAGCTCTTTCCGCTGGCCGAGCGCCTCGATACCGAGGCCTGGATGGGGTCGCGGCCCTGCACGCCGGACATGCTTCCGGTCATCGGCCGGGCGCCGCGCCACGCGAGCCTGTGGTTCGCTTTCGGCCACGCGCATCATGGACTCACGCTCGGGCCGGTCACCGGGCGGCTGGTCGCCGAGATGGTGACGGGCGAGAAGCCGTTCGTCGATCCGGCGCCGTATGCGGCCGAACGCTTCTAGTGTAGATTGATTCAACAAGAAAGAAGGGAGGGGAGATGGCCGCTCGATCGTGGATCCCGCTGCTGGCGCTTCTCGCCGGCTGTGCGACGCAGGGCGATGCACCGCCGCCGGCGCATCCGGTCGACGTCGTCATCTCGTCGGCGGGCAACGCCACGGTCGCATCCGAAGGCAAATAGGCCTAGACTTTTGCGCAGAACCAAAGACACCAAGGGGAGCACGTCCATGAAGATCCACTCGGCAGCAGGCATCGCGGCAGTGTGTTTCGCGCTCGCTGGCGGCAACGCCTGGGCGCAATCCCAGACGGCGGGCAACATCGCCCTGGAGAAATGTTCCGAGTCGCTCGGCACGCTTGCCGTCGTGGAAGACCGCAACGCGGGCTGGTACCGCCACATGCAGCAGTACCAGGTCCAGTCGACCGTCCCCCTGCTGAGGATGCTGGTGCAGCAGTCGAACTGCTTCGTGGTGGTCGAGCGAGGCGCGGCGATGAACGTGATGATGCAGGAGCGCAATCTCGACCGCTCGGGCGAATCGCGCGAGGGCAAGCACTTCAGCAAGGGACAGATGGTCGCCGCCGATTACGCGATGAATCCGACCATCACCTTCAGCAGCCGCGATTCCGGCGGCATCGGCGCCGCGATCGGCGGGCTGACCAGCCAGCTCGGATCCTGGGGGCGCGCGGCAGGCGCCGTGGCCGGAAACCTCAAGTTCAAGGAAGCCTCGACGATGCTGACGCTGGTGGACAACCGCTCGGGCGTGCAGCTCGCGGCGACCGAGGGCAACTCCTCGAAGACCGACTTCGGCGCGTGGGGCGGGGTGTTCGGCGGCGGTGCCGCTGCCGGCATGGGTGGGTACACCAAGACGCCCGAGGGCAAAGTCATCGCAAGCGCTTTCGCCGACGCCTACAACAACCTCGTGCGCTCGGTGAAGAGCTACAAGGCGCAGGAAGTGAAAGGCGGCCTCGGCAAAGGCGGCAGGCTCGGCGTCGGCAAGTGACGCTGCACTTTCTTCCGTCGAAAGTGTGACTTTTTTATCGTTTTGTCGCCCGGGGGGCGACGGGACAGGTTTGCCGCGGCGCAACGCGCTTGATGTTCCAGAGGTTTTTGCGTTGCCGCGCGATAAATTTCACGTTATCCTGCCCCGGCAGGCCTTTCTACGAGGTCGAAGACACAAAAATTACTAAGTCGTTGAAGTAGGGATCATTTTGATGCACAGGGGTAAGGGGGCCGGGGGAGGGGCGGCGACCGGGCAATCCGGTCTTTTTGCGCATGCGCCCCGGAAGGATTTCCTTGTCTCGCCGTTTCCCAAGAAAGCGGCGTTGCGTTCACGCACGTGTCGTGCGGCACTGACACCCCAAGAAATCACCGGAGCGAGAAAAATGGGCAAGCCGTTCGTGGTTGCCGTGCTGGCGCTCGCGAGCTCCACGGCGATCGCGCAAGTGCGTCCCGATGCGGGCCAGGTGCTCGAGCAGACGCGCGAGCCGCTGCGGCTGCCGCCGCCGAGAGAAGCCGACGTCCTGCCGCGGCCGCCCGACCCCAAGCCGGCGCTTCCGGTGCAGCCGCAATTGCGCGTGAAAGTGAAGAGCTTCACTTTCACGGGCAATACGATCTTCTCCGATGCCTTCCTCCAGCCGCTGGTTGAGGAGTACATCGGCCAGGAGCTGACGTTCGACGACCTCATCGAGGCCGCCACGAAAGTGCGCGCGTTCCACCGCGAGCGCGGCTACTTTCTGGCGCAGGCCTACCTGCCCGAGCAGACGATCCGCGACGGCGTCGTGCAGATCGCCATCATCGAGGGCCGCATCGGCGAGATCGAGATCGTGCGCCGTCCGGCGACGCGCCTGCGCGAGGGCTTGCTCGCCGGCATCGTCGGCTCGCACTGGCGGCAGGGGCAGATCATCACCGAGACCGGCCTCGAAAAGCCGCTCCTGCTCATCAATGACCTGCCGACGGCGGCTGTCACCTCCGAGATCCGGCCGAGCCGCACTCTCGGCGCCGCCGACCTGCGGGTGAACGTCGACGAGGGCGTCGGCCTCGCCAACGGCTTCGTCGACTTCGACAACCATGGCAACCGCTTCACCGGCGAATACCGCTTCGGCGCGAGCCTGAACATCAACAACCCGCTCACCCTGGCAGACCAGGCGAGCTTCCGCGGCTTCCGCACCGACGAAGACATGTGGTTCGTGCGGCTCTCCTACCTGGTCCCGGTCTGGTACTACGGCACGCGCGTGGGCGTGAGCTACTCCGAATTCGCCTACAACCTGGCGAAGGATTTCGAGTCGCTGCAGGCAGATGGCGAAGGCGAAGTGAGCAGCCTGTTTGCCTTCCACCCCTTGCTGCGAACACGCAACTCCAACGTCATCCTGCAGTTCGCCTATGAAGACAAGCGTCTGCTCGATCAGGTGCTCAGCACGAACACGATCGAGCAACGCGCGATCGACGCGGTGAAAGCCGGCGTGGTCGGCGACTTCCGCGACGGCGTCTTCGGCGGTGGCCTCAACTCATATGCCCTGACACTGACGCAAGGCGATCTTCGCCTGGCGCCGGCGAGCCTGGTCGCGGCGGATGTCGCGGCTACTGGCCGTCGTACTCAAGGCAAGTTCAGGAAGACAAACATCGACCTGCGGCGCCTCCAGAAGGTCACGGAGAACGTCAACCTGCTGGTCGCGTTCTCCGGACAGGAAGCGTCGAAGAACCTTGCCTCCGCGGAGAAGATCTCGCTCGGCGGCCCCAACGCCGTGCGCGCCTATCCCGTAGGGGAGGCAACCGGCGACACCGGGATGGTTCTTCAGACCGAGCTTCGCTATCGCTTGCCAGGGGCCAGGGTCTTCGGCGGCGACGTGACGTTGTCCGCGCACTGGGACTACGGCTGGGTCAAGATCAATCAGATCGCCTTGCCAACGGATGGCGACAACGAGCGCTCCTTTGGGGGCGTCGGTTTCGGCGTATCGCTTGGCAACGAAGGTGATTTCGTCTTTCGCGCGACCGCCTCGGACCGCACCGGCGAAGTGCCGAACTCGGATCCGGCGGTGCGCCACCCGCGCGTCTGGCTGCAGGCGGTGAAGTGGATACCGTGATCGGCTCCCGGTTCTTACGATTTCTGACAGCCGGCGAAAGAAAGGCGAGCCTAGACTCGCCCAGCCGCCGGACGCGGTGCACGGTGGTGAGGTTTACAGGAGAGGACCATGTCAAGACGGCAAACAAGTCCCGCTAGCAATCCGCCGTTAAACACGCGTCCAACCGCCCTGGCAGTCGCGGTGGCCGGTGCGCTCCTCGGCACCCCACTCACGGCGCTCGCCCTTCCCACGGGCGGCGAGGTTGCCGCCGGCCAGGCCACCATCTCCCAGCCCACCGCCACCAGTCTGCAGATCAACCAGGCGACTCAGAAGGCCGTCCTGAACTGGCAGAGCTTCTCGATCGGCAGCACCGAAGCGGTCAACTTCTCGCAGCCGAGCGCCTCCGCGATCGCCCTCAACCGCGTCCTCGGCAACAACCCTTCTGAAATCTTCGGCCGCCTTTCCGCCAACGGCCAGGTCTTTCTCGTCAACCCGAGCGGCGTCCTCTTCGGCCGCAGCGCCAGCGTCGATGTCGGCAGCCTCGTCGCCACGACCCTCTCCATCAGCGACCAGGACTTCCTCGCCGGCCGCTACGTCTTCTCGAACGGCGGCGGCGCCGGCAGCGTCCGCAACGAAGGCTCCATCATCACGGCGAACGGCTACACCGCCCTGATGGCCCCGCAAGTCAGCAACGACGGCCTCATCGCCGCTCGACTCGGCAGCGTCACCCTCGCCGCCGCCGACCGCGTTTCACTCGACATGATCGGCGACGGCCTCATCAGCGTCAGCGTCGATCAAGCCGCGCTGAACGCCTCAGCCATCAACAGCGGCCGCATTGAAGCGGATGGCGGCAATGTCCTACTCACCGCGCGCAGCGCCAACGCGCTGCTGGATACGGTCGTCAACAATGCAGGTGTAATCCGAGCGAACTCGCTTATCGAGCGCGATGGCGAGATTGTTCTCGATGGAGGCAGCGCTGGTGGTGTAGTCAGCAGCAGTGGAACGCTTCAAGCGGCCGGAGTCGAAGCTGGCACCACTGGCGGTACCGTAAAGATCCTCGGAGACAAGGTTGGCCTGTTCGGCACAGCAACAATAGACGCGTCGGGCGACGCTGGCGGCGGCATCGTGCTAATCGGCGGCAACTACCAAGGTCATGGGCCGGAGACGAATGCATCTGCCACGATCGTAGGCCCAGATGTGCTGATTGATGCAAGCGCTGTTTCGGCTGGAAATGGCGGCATGGTCGTCGTCTGGTCTGATGGGATGACGCGCGCACACGGACGCATCTCAGCACGGGGTGGCGAACAGAGTGGGAATGGCGGATTCATCGAAACCTCCGGCAAGCAACACCTCTCCATTGCCGGGTTGCGTATAGACGCAAGGGCGCCTCTGGGTACTACGGGTACGTGGCTCCTGGATCCGTTTGACGTAACTATCTATGACGGCGATGGCGTAACGCCACCATCTGAGGGCGGTGCGTTTACGGGTACCAATCCCCTGACCTGGACCCCAGATGCCTCGCCGTCCCGGGTAGCTGACGCCGATATTCAGACGAATTTGGCGAGCGCAGACGTGATCATCACAACCACCGGCGGGACGCCGGAGGGGACAGAGCCAGGAGACATTACGGTCGAAAATGGGGTGAGCATAACTATTCCGCTGCTTACGACCCTTACCCTTAATGCACAGCGGGACATACATATCCAAGGGAACGCTTCGATCGTCGGAGCACTTACAGGCGCTTTAGAGCTGAACATCGGGCAAGCAGGTGGAGGAGGAACGCTATTCGTCAGCAGTACCGCAAGCCTTCCGGATGGCGTTACGACTGGCACGGCCACAGTGACCGGCGGAGCGGGTACGGACGGGGTAAATGTCACTCGTGACGTCGATATGACGCTCACGAACGCCTTACTTACGGTGACTGGTGCTTATGCGTTGAGCCTCAGCAGTGTGGAGGCAGCTACCCTCAGCGGCGGTGCAAGCGCGAACGCGATTAACGCGTCAACGTTCACAGGCACAACAGTCATGACCGGTGCTGGCGGCGCCGACATCCTGACAGGAGGCACAGGGGACGATAGTTTCCGGTTCGCCAATACTGATTTCACTTCTGCGGTCACCGTAGTAGGTGGTGCGGGGGCCAACGAGATCCGCATTACCGATGACGCGACGGTGGTGGACGCGGACTTCACGGCGGTGACTGGGGTGCAGACGCTGTTCCTGGCGGGCACGGGGTCGCAGAGCGTGACGCTGGCGACGCTGGCTGAGGCCGCTGGGGTGGTGACCGTGAATGCTGCAGCGGGCAATGCCTCGACTATCAACGTTGGTGGCTACGTTACCGCGGGCGTGACGATCACCACCGACGTCGGTAGCGACACGATCACGGGTGGTGGCGGAGCGGACAACGTCAGCTCTGGGGCAGGCGATGACACGCTTACAGGTGGTGCGGGTGCCGATAGCCTGGATGCTGGCACTGGAACCGGCGACATTGTTGCCGAGACGCGTGACGCGAACTTTACGTTGGCTAGCGCAAGCCTTGTGATTGGCGCCGAGGGTACCGATACCCTGACCGGCGTTGAAGTTGCCTACCTTATCGGCGGTGCATCGAACAATAGTTTCACCGTTTCGGGGTGGACCGGTAGCGGCACGATTGATGGGCAGGGTGGAACGGGCGACACCGTCGTGGCCAGCAACGATGTGAGCTTCACGCTGACCGATACAAGCCTCGCGCGCACCGGTGGTCAAGCGACGTTGACTCTCGCGAACACGGAGTCCGCGACCCTAACCGGGGGTGGCAGTGCCAATGCGTTCGTCCTCTCAGGCTGGAGTGGCACAGGATCCATGGTGGGGGGTGGCGGCGCCGATACGTTGACTGGTCCGAATACCGGCAATACCTGGAACGTCACCAGCGCGGGCACCGGCAACATTAATAGCACGGTGAGCTTCTCCGCCATGACGAACCTCGTAGGGGGTACGGCGGCTGATAGCTTCGTCTTCAGCGACGGCGCGTCGATCGGCGGTACCCTGACTGGCGGTACTGGAAGCGATGCCCTTAATCTTTCCGCCTACACCGCCGCGACGAACGTAGTGCTGACCGCTTCAGCTGCGAACGGGTACTCCGGTACAGTAGGGGCGCCCGTGACCGGCGGTTTCAGCGAGATCGATTCGGTAACGGGCGGGACTGCGGTTAATACGCTGAGCGGCATCGCGGCGACCGATGCGACCTGGTCATCGAGTGGCTCTAACTCGGGGACATACCAAGCGAGCGGTGGCACGCTCTTGTCCTTCGGCAACTTCGCGAACTGGCAGCTCAGCACGGGCGCCGACACGATTACCGGTGCGAACATCACCGGTAGCCTCGCAGACGCCGGCAATACGGCGATTTTGAGCGGCGTGATCACCACGGGCGGTACGCAGAACTACGGCGGCCCGACTACGCTTGCGGGGAATACGACCGTGAGTGGCAGTGCAATCACGTTCAACGGGCCCGTGGACGGTGGATTCTCCCTGACGGCCAATAGTCCCGGCGCGACGAGCTTCTTCGGCGCGATAGGCAGCTCTACGGCGCTCGCGAGTATTACGACCGATGCCGGTGGCACGACGTCGCTGGCCGGCGGTGTGACGACGACGGGGTCGATCTTGTTCAACGATTCGACGACTGCAGCGGGGCTGACGTTCACCAGCACGGGCGGCGGCACTGTGCAAGTCTTCAACGCCGGCCAGACGTCGCCGGGAACGGTCTCGACTACGGGCAACGTCATTTTCGGCGGCGGCACGCAGGTTGGCACCTCGAGCCTCAGCCCGCTCGTCTTCTCCGTCGTGCCGGCGGGCTTGCAGCTGTTGTCGGCGACGACGATGTTCTTCAGCGCATCGGCGATTCCGACGACGCTCGTATTCCCGGCGGGATCGTCGGTGACGGGTGTTATAAACGGATCGCCGACTCTGCTCGCGGCGAACGCGGCGCAGTTGCAGGCGGGCCAGGCGGCGTCGGCGGCGCAGACGAGCGCGGCGGCGGCGACGGTGCAGGAGGCGAACGAGACATTCGGCACGGACAGCGTCGCGGAGCAGGTCGAATACGGCTTCGCGGGCGACGTCGGGACGACGCCGCCGATGGATCACCGTCTCGACGAGACGGGCATCTCGGTGCCGGCGTGCCTGAACGAGAGCCGGGAAGGGGTGCCCTGCAAGTAGAAGAACCCTGTAGCAACCGAGGGGCGCTGCGGCGCCCCGCTTTTTTTTCGGCCGGGTACAATCCGCGTCAATAACGGGAGGGCTGGTCGGGTCGATGGCTGAGCAGGCGAGCGAAGCGGCGGTGCTGTTCGCGGACGTGAGCGGCAGCACGAAGCTGTACGAGACCGCGGGCGACGCGGTCGCGCACGCCGCCATCGAGAAGTGCATCGGCATCATGCGCGAGAAGACGGTCAAGGCGCAGGGCAAGGTGATAAAGACCATCGGCGACGAGGTGATGTCGCAGTTCCCCACCGCCGACGCCGCGGCCGACGCCGCCATCGAGATGCAGCTCGCGATCTCGGACCTGCCGCCGGTCGGCAAGACGCAGCTCGGCATCCGCATCGGCTTCAACTACGGCCCGATCGTCGAGCGCGAAGGCGACGTGTTCGGCGACGCGGTCAACCTCGCCTCGCGGCTGTCGCACGTCGCCACCAAGGCGCAGATCATCACGGCGCGCGAGACGGTGATGCTGATGTCGCCGATGCTGAAGTCCTCCACGCGCGCGATCACCACCATCCAAGTGAAGGGCAAGGCGCAGGAGATCCAGGTCTACGAGCTGATGTGGCAGCAGAGCGAGGACGCCACGACGATGGCCTCGCACAAGTCGGTGTTCAAGCCCAGGAACACGCTGCTGCGGCTCAAGGTCGAGGGCTCGGAGGAGGTGGTGCTCTCCTCGGAGCGGCCGATGGTGGCGCTCGGGCGCGACCAGGCGGCCGATCTCGTGATCCGCGAGCGCATGGCCTCGCGGGCGCACGGCAAGATCGAGCGCCGGCTCGACAAGTTCATCCTGACCGACCACAGCGCCAACGGCACCTTCGTCACGATCGAAGGCGACCGCGAGATCGTCCTGCGGCGTGAAGAATTCACGCTGCGGGGCCACGGCTGGATCGCCTTCGGCCAGTCGCGCGCGACGGCGACGGACGTCGTCGAATTCTTTTGCGAATGAGGTGCTTAGGGTGAGGCGGGCGCTCCTGTTGCTGGTGCTCGCGCTGCCCTGTTTCGTTTTTGCGCAATCGACTCCGGTGACGAAAACGAAACCCGGGCAGGCGGAAAAAAAGGCAGCGGCGAAGAAGGCCCAGCCGGTCAAGCCGGAGCCGCCGTGGCTGACGCCGCAGCAGGCGACGCAGCGCTACCAGGAAGGCGCGAACGCCGAGCGCGAGGGGTACCAGCGGCGTGCCTTCGTCGCCTATCTCGAGGCCGCGGAGAACGGTCACGGCCATGCCCAGAAGAAGATGGGCGACATCTACTCGAGGAATGGGCCGGTCGTGCGGCGCGACTATCAGACCGCCTTGCAGTGGTACGAGAAGGCGCGCGCGCAGGGCGTGCCCATTCCGAAGCCGCCGGCCTTCACCAAGGGTCATTGACGCATTGCAGCAACCGGTCCGAACTGCTCCACGACGAGCGGTTGCGTGAACGCGACATTTGGCCTTGTCACTACCCGGCGCGGGCCGGGATAATCCTTCGGCTAATCAATGGGGGTTGCGTGTTTTCGCGCACGCAAAAAACAAGACATTTCCGGATGAGGCATGGCGGCTCCTGACCTGAAGACGCTCGGGCGGTACAACATCGAGCGCGTCCTGGGCAAGGGCGCCATGGGCGTCGTCTATGAGGGCGTCGACCCCAGGCTGGGCCGCCGGGTGGCGATCAAGACGATCCTCAAGAGCCACCTCGACGACGACACGGCGAAGGACTTCGCCATGCGGTTCGTGCGCGAGGCCCAGGCGGTGGCCCGCCTCAACCACCCCAACATCGTGCAGGTCTACGACTTCGGCGAGGAAGCCGACATCGCCTACCTCGTCATGGAGTTCATCCGCGGCAAGGAGCTGAAGAACTTCTTCGACGCGAACGAGCGCTTCGACATCAAGGAAGCGGTGCGCATCATGTGCGAGCTGTGCGAGGCGCTCGACTTCGCGCACCACGCGGGCATCGTCCACCGCGACATCAAGCCCGCCAACGTGATGCTCGACCACCAGGCGCGCACCAAGCTCACCGACTTCGGCGTGGCGCGCGTGCAGGACACCGACAAGACCGCGGTCGAGCGCACGCAGGCCGGCACCATGGTGGGAACGCCGGCGTACATGTCGCCGGAGCAGATCACCGGCGGCAACATCGACCGGCGCACGGACGTGTTCTCCGCCGGCATCATCCTTTACCAGTTCCTCACCGGCGAGAAGCCGTTCACGGGCAGCGGCGCCTGGACCATCGCGAAGAAGATCATCCAGGAGGAGCCGCCGCTTCCGTCCTCCCTCAACAACGCGGTGACGCCGCTCTTCGACGCGGTGGTGAACAAGGCGCTCGCGAAGGACCCCGAGCAGCGCTTCCAGTCCGCCAAGGACTTCGCGATCGCGCTCAAGCGCGCGCTCGACGGGAAGGCCGACGAGGAGGACGCGGACCGGACCATCGTGGGCGAAGACCTGCCGGTGATGCCGCCGCCGCGGCCCGCGCCGCGCGCGGCGGATCCGCGGGCCGACAGCACCCGCGGCGGCGGCACTTCCTCGCAGACGAGCAGCAGCCAGGAGGTCGAGCTCGAGTTCTGGCGCTCGATCAAGGACGGCAATGACCCGGACGACTTCGAGCTCTACGTCCAGCAGTTTCCCACCGGCATCTACGCGGCGCTGGCCAAGCGCAAGATCCAGAAGCTGAGGGGCGTGGCGCCGGAAGAGACCGGCGCCAAGATCAAGGAGCAGGAAAGGCGGGAAGCCGAAGAGGCCGCGAAGCGCGAGGCGGCCGCGCTCGCCAAGCTGAACGAGGAGAAGGCGAAGCTCGAGGCCGAATACCAGAAGCGCGAAGCCGAGGCCAAGGCGAAGGCCGAGGCGGCGGCGAAGGAAGCCAAGGCGAGGGCGGAAGCCGCCGAGAAGGAAGCCAGGGCGAAGGCCGAGGCGGCGGAGAAGGCGCGCGCCGAGGCGATCGAGAAAGCGAAGCAGGAAGCCGCCGCCGAGCTCGCCAAGCGCGAGGCGGAGTACAAGCGACGCGAGGCCGAGGCGGAGGCGAAGCGCCAGGCGGAGGAAGCGAAGCGCCAGGCGGAAACCAAGGCGCGCCTGGAAGCCGAGGCCAAGGCGCGCGCCGAGGCGGAAGCGAAGGCGAAGCGCGAAGCCGAGGCGCGTGCGAAGGCCGAAGCCGAGGCAAAGGCGCGGCGCGAGGCGGAAGAGAAAACGCGGCGCGAGCTCGAGGCAAAGGCGAAGGCCGAAGCCGAGGCGCGGGCCAAGCGCGAAGCCGAGGAGAAGGCGAAGCGCGACGCGGAGATCGCCAGGCGCGAAGCCGAGCTGAAGAAGCTCGAGGCCGAAGCCCAGGCGGTGCTGGCCGGGGACGAAACCGTCATTGCGCGCAAGACCAAGGCATCGCGCGTCACGGCCATCGTCGCGAGCGTGGTCGTGGCGGTGATCGCCGGCAGCGTGTGGTGGTTCACCAAGCCCGACCCGTCGCTCGAGGCAAAGAAGGTCGCCGAGCTGCAGGCGCAGCTCCAGGAAGCGAAGAAGCGCGAAGCCGAGCTGGAAAAGGCGAAGCAGCGCGAATCCGAGCTGCAGAAGCAGGTGCAGCTCGCGCGGCAGCGCGAGGAAGAGGCGCGCAAGTCGGGCGACATCGCCAAGCAGCGCGAGCTCGCGGAGCAGACCAAGCAGCGCGAGGCCGAGGCGCGCAAGCAGGCCGAAGTGACCAAGCAGCGCGAGGCGGAGGCGAGAAAGCAGACCGACCTCGCCAAGAAGCAGCAGGACGACATTGCCAAGCAGCAGAAGGACGCCGAGGCGAGGAAGCAGCGCGAAGCCGAGGCGAGGAAGCTGGCCGAGAAGATGGCTGCCGACAAGCTCGCCGCCGATCGCGCGAGGCTGGAGAAGGAAGCCGCCGACAAGCTCGCCGCAGAGCGCGACAGACTGCAGAAAGAGACCGCCGAGAAGCTGGCGCAGGAGCGCGCCAGGCTGGAGAAGGAGAAGGAAGCGCTGGAGCGGCAAAGGACGCAGGTCGCGCGCGCTCCGTCGAACGTCGAGGCGCTGCTCCAGCAGGCGGCGGCAAAGGAAGGCGAAGGAGACAACCGCGCGGCCGTGAAGCTCTACACGCAGGCGGCGCGCGCCGGCAGCGGCAAGGCGGCGAAGCGTCTTGGCGACATCTACACCAAGGGCGTCGACGGCGTGCCGCGCGACTATGCCGAGTCGCTCAAGTGGTACAACGCCGCCCGGGTGCTGGGCGAAGAGGTCGATCTGCAGAAAAGCCGCTGAGGCATGAACGAGCGCCTCACCGACGCCCAGGATGCCGAGGCGACGATCGCGCTGCCGACCCCCGGCCGGCGCCGTACCCCGTACTCCCACCTGCTCGACCGGCAGGCGATGCCCGCCGACCTGTCGGCGCTCGGCGGCCTCAGCGCGCTCGTCGAGGCGGCCAACCCCATCCTCGCCGCGGTACCGCAGATCCGCCACGCGCTGCGCCATCCCGATCCCGCTGGCCTGCGCGCGCGCCTGCGCGAGCAGCTCGGCGCCTTCGAGCGCGCCGCGCGCGGCGCGCAAGTACCCGCGGAACGCCTGGCCATCGCGCGCTTCGCGCTGTGCGCGCTGGTCGACGACTCCGCGACCGCCACGCCGTGGGGCCGCCAGTGGGGCGGCCGGGGGCTTCTCGCCGAGGTGGAGGGCGAGGGCGCGAGCCCCGAGAAGTTCTTCACGCTCATGGAAGAGGCGGTGAAGCGCCCGGCAGAGAACCGCGATCTGCTCGAGTTCTTCTACATCTGCCTCGCGCTCGGCTTCGAAGGCCGCTACCGCACCGGCGAGGGCGGGCGCCAGGCGCTCGCGCAGGTCAGGACCAGGCTCTACGAGCAGCTCGCCGGGACGCGTGCCAAGGGCGCGCCGGAGCTCTCCGCCCGCTGGCGCGGCGCTGCCGTGCGCGCGCGCCGCGTGCCGGGCGCGCTGGCGCTCTGGGCCGCGGCTTCCGGCTGCGCGCTGCTCCTCGCCGGCCTCTACTTCGGCTACAGCGTCGCGCTGGGCAGCCGCTCCGATCCGGTGGCGACGGAGCTCGCACGCCTGAAGCCGCCGCCGCTCGTCGCCGTGCCGGTCGCGGCGAAGCCCGCCGGGCCGGGAATCAGCCAGCAGCTCGCCGAAGCCATCGGGCGGCGCGAAGTCTCGGTCGCCGACATCGCGGGCGGCGCGGTCATCGTCCTGCACACCGACCAGCTTTTCGCCTCGGGCAGCTCGCGGCTCGATGCGGCGCTGCACCCCGTGATCGAGCGCATTGCCGGGGCGCTCGACGGGCTTCCCGGGACCATCGTGGTCACCGGGCACACCGACGACGTGCCCATCCGCACCGCGCGCTACCCGTCCAACTGGGAGCTCGCCACCGAGCGCGCGCGCTCCGTCGTCGCGCTGATGGCGGCAAAGCTGCGCCAGCCGGCGCGGCTGCGCGCCGAGGGGCTCGCCGACTCCGATCCGATCGCGCCCAACGATGGCGCCGCCAATCGCGCCAAGAACCGGCGCGTCGAGATCATCCTGAGGACCGGACCATGAGCGCTTGGCTGACCGGGCGCTGGGCGGTGGGCGCGGCGGCGTGGGGCGCGCTCTCCCTCGCGGTATGGTTCGCCGGCGATGCGCTGCGGCCGCTCGAGGGACCTTTCGAGCGGTTCGCCCTCGTCGTCGCCGTCGGCGTGGCGTGGCTTGCCTGGGAGCTGTGGCGGGCGCGCCGCACGCTGCAGGAAAACGAGAAGCTGCTCGAGGGGCTGGTGGGCGGCATCGCCGAGCAGGACTCCGCCGAGCGCGCCGCGCACGAGCTCTCGGTGCTGCGCAAGCGCTTCGAGGAGGCGCTCGCGACGCTGCGCCGGGCCCGGTTCCGCGGCGCGGACGGCGAGCGGCGCACGGTGAGCCAGCTGCCCTGGTACATCTTCATCGGCGCGCCGGGCTCGGGAAAGACCACGGCCCTGCTCAATGCCGGCCTGCGCTTCCCGCTCGGCGATCCGCGGGCCGGCCACACCTTCCAGGGCGTCGGCGGCACGCGCAACTGCGACTGGTGGTTCACCGACGACGCCGTGCTCCTCGATACCGCCGGGCGCTACACGACGCAGGAGAGCGACCGCGATGCGGATTCGGCGGCCTGGCTCGGATTCCTCGACCTCCTCAAGCGCCATCGCCCCCGCCAGCCGCTCAACGGCGCCATCGTGACGCTGAGCGTCGCCGACCTCGTGCACTGGAACGACGAAGAGCTCGCGCGCTATGCCGGCCACGTGCGCGAGCGCGCCGAGGAGCTCTACACGCGGCTCGGCGTGCGCCTGCCGGTCTACCTGCTGGTGACCAAGGCGGATCTGCTCGCCGGATTCAACGAGTTCTTCGCCGAGCTCGATGCCGAAGGCCGATCGCAGGTCTGGGGCACGACCTTCGACCTCACCGAGGTATCGCAGGCGCCGCGCTCGCTCGTCGCGCGCTTCGAGTCGGAGTTCGGCAGGCTCGAGGGGCGCCTGTACGCGACGCTGCCGGCGCGGCTGCACGAGGAGCGCGACCTGCAGCGCCGCGCCGCGATCTACCGCTTTCCGCAGCAGTTCCGCGTGACGCGGCCGCTCGTCAGCGCTTTCCTCGACGCGGCGTTCTGCGGCGCGTGGAGCGGCGAGCCGCCCCTGGTGCGCGGCGTGTACTTCGCGAGCGGAACCCAGGAAGGCAGCCCGATCGACCGCGTGCTCGGCACGCTCGCCCGCAGCTTCAACCTCGAACGCAAAGTGCAGCCGCCGTCGCTCGGCAGCGGCAAGAGCTTTTTCCTCAAGCGGCTGCTGCGCGAGGTGATTTTCGCGGAGGCGGGCGTGGCTGGCGTCGACGCGCGGCAGGAAAACGTGCGCCGCCTGGCGCGCGCGGCGGCGTTCGCCGCCCTGGGAATCGCGACCGCCGGCCTGGGCGCGGCATGGACGGCGAGTTACCTCGCCAACCAGCGCCTGATTGCCGAAGCGGAGGCTGGCGCGGCCGCCGCGAAGCAGGCGCTGGAAAGCCTGGCGGCAATCCGCCCCGGCGACGAGGCGCGCCTGCTCGCAGTGCTCGGCCGCCTGCGCGACCTGCCGCCGCGACAGGGCGGCGGCTCGTGGCTGCTGCACGCCGGCCTCTATCAGGGCGACAAGCTCGGCGCACAGGCCGGGCGCGCCTATCGCAATGCGCTGCGCGAGACGCTCGTACCGCATCTCGCCCTTTCCCTCGAGGATGCGCTGCGCACGGGCGCGCAGCGCGAGACGCTCGAGGCGTACGTCGCCCTGCATGACGGGGCGGGCACGGATTCGCGCGCCATCGAGCAGGGGGCCCTGCGAGTCTGGCGGCTCACCGACAAGGCGCATGCCGACCTGCTGGGGCACCTGCGCCTCGCGCTCGCCGAGCGGCCGCTCGCGTTGCCGCGCGCGCGCAACGAGGCGCTGATCGAGCACGCGCGCCGCAAGCTCGGCGGCGCGAAGACATGATCGAGCGCGGCGCGCCCACGGCCCAGGCCTTCTCGCCGGGGTGGTACGGCAAGATGCCCGCCGCCGGCGATTTCATCGCCCGCCGGCTCTCCGCGTCCTTCAGCGAACCCTGGGATCGCTGGCTGCAGAGGGCAATGGCCGGCAGCCGCGAGCGGCTCGGCGAAGGCTGGCAGGACGCCTTCCTCTGCATGCCGGCATGGCGTTTCGTGCTCGGCCCCGGCGTCGTGTCGCGCAACGCCTGGGCCGGCCTCATGGTGCCGAGCGTCGACTCCGTGGGCCGCTATTTCCCGCTCACCGTGGCAAGCGCACTGCCGCCGGAAGCCCTGGACACGGTCGGGACGCTGCTCGCCGCGGCCTCCTGGTTCGAGGACATGGAGACCATCGCGCTGTCGGCGCTGACCCCCGGCGCCAATCCCGCCACCATCGACGCCGGGATCATCCGGCGCCCTTTCCGCGGCGCCTGGCTGCAGCGGCCCTCGGAAGGCGACGCGACGGTTCCGGCGGGCGCGCCGATGCCGAGGCGGCGCTGGGCCGCGCCGGGGCTTGCCGAGACCCGCGCCGCCTGGCTCACCGAGGCTTCGGACCGCTTCGAGCGCTGCCTGCTTCTTTGCGAGGGGCTGCCGGCGGCCGAGCAGTACTGCGCGATGATGGACGCTCGCTGGGTCGAGCACGGCTGGAGCGGGTACTAAGCGCATGTCCGTCACCGTCAAGATCTTCACCCGCGCCGGCGGACGGCCGACCCTCTACGCGAGCCGCACGCTCGATGTCTCTCCCATCAGCATCGGCCGCGACGATGCCTGCACCATCATGCTCGACGACCCGCACAAGCACATCTCGCGCTTCCACGTCGAGATCGAGCGCGAGGGCAGCACGTACTGGATGTCGGTCGTCTCCAAGGTCAATCCCGTCATGGTGAAAGGCAGGCGCTACGGCCCGGCCACGCGCCTGACGATGAAGTCCGGCGACTCGTTCGACATCGGCGAGTACGAGGTCCAGGTGCTGCTGCCCGACCCGGCCGAGGAAGCGAAGGTGTTCGAGGAGCCCACCTACGTCGGTCCGGCGAAGGAGGAGGAAAAGCCGACCGCCGCACCCGCGGCGAAGCCCGCCGCGCCGGCCGCGGCCGTTCCTGGCGACGCGGTGCTGCGCGCCTTCTTCGAAGGCGCGGGCGTGGCGCAGAGAGAGCTCTCGCCCGCCGAGGCCGAGCGGCTGCTGCGCGACTGCGGGGCGGTGCTGCGCGCGGCGATGGAGGGCCTCATGATGCTGCTCATCGCCCGGGCCGAGATGCGCAAAGAGTTCCAGGCCGAGGAGCGGACCATGGTTGCCGCCCGCGACAACAACCCGCTCAAGCTCATGTCGGATCCGCACGAGGCGATGGCATACCTCTTCGATCCCGCCGAGCGCACCGACGGTTTCCTCGACCCGGTGCAGGCGGTCGGCGACGCCTGCGAGGACCTGCGCTCGCACGAGATCGCGCTGATGGCGGCGATGCGCGCCGCGATCCTCGGCGCGGTGCGGCGGCTCGATCCGCACGCCCTCGAGCGCGCGTTCGAGAAATCCGCGGGCGGGTTCAGCCTGGGCAGCCGGAAGGCGAAGCTCTGGGAGCTGTTCGTCGCCCACCAGGAGAAGCTCTCGCGCGACGCCGAGGAGGACTTCAGCAAGGTCTTCGGGCGCGATTTCATGGGCGCCTACCAGGCGCAGCTGCGGAGGTTGAAGGGCGGAAGATAATACTGTATATAAGTACAGCATGTCGTACAGCCTGGAATCGCTCGAACACCTCTTCCAGCAGCAGCGCGTCTGGCGCGGCGCAGCGCCGGCCAGGTTCGTGCCGGCCCTTCCCACCGGCTTTCCCACCCTGGACGCCGGGCTCCCGGGGGGCGGGTGGCCGACCGGCGCGCTCACCGAAATCCTCTGCAATCACCAGGCCATCGGCGAGCTCGGCCTGCTGCTGCCGGCACTCGCCGCTCTGACGCGCGCAGGCAAGCGCGTCGTGTGGCTCTCACCGCCGCACCTGCCTTATGCACCGGCGCTGGCCGCCGCCGGGATCGACCTCACCCAGCTCGCCGTGATCCGGGCGCCCGGCAGGCGCGATGCGCTCTGGGCCGCCGAGCAGGTGCTGCGCGCGGCGAGCTGCCATGCGCTGCTCGCCTGGCTGCCGCGTGCGCGCTACCCGGAACTGCGCCGCCTCGCCGTCGCCGCCGAAGCCGGGCGCGCCTTCGTCGCGCTCTGGCGGCCCATCGAAGCCCTCCATGAATCCACGCCCGCCTGCCTGCGCCTCGCCCTCGAGCCGGCCGCCGGAGCGCTCGCCGTGCGAATCCTCAAGCGCCGCGGCGCGCCCCTCGGGGCGCCGCTCCTCTTGCAGGTGAAAAGGCCCGTCCATGCTTTGGGTTGCCCTGCATCTGCCCGGCCTGGCGCCGGAAGCGCTCGAGCCGATCGCCGCCTGGGCCTGCCAGTTCACGCCTAGGGTTTCGCTCGAGCCGCCGCGGGCGCTCGTCGCCGAGCTCGAGGCGAGCCTGCGGCTCTTCGGCGGCCCCGAGATCCTGCTGGCCAGATGGCGCGACGGCCTCGACTTGCTCGGCGTCGAAGCCTCGCTCGCCGTCGCGCCGACCGCGCGTGCCGCGCTCTGGCTCGCCCGCGGCGGCGGCGGCGAGCTCGGGAAATTGCCGCTCGAAGTCATGGACTGCGATCTTGAATTTCTGAAGAGCATTGGAGTTTCAACCATCGGAGAACTCCTGACTCTGCCCCGCGAGGGCCTGGCGCAGCGCTGCGGGCAGGATCTGGTGGACGAGCTCGACCGGGCGCTCGGCATCCTGCCCGAAGCGCGCCAGTTCTTCATGCCGCCGACGCGCTTCGATGCGCGCCTCGAGCTTCCCGCGCCGGTCGCGCACGCCGAGGGGCTGCTCTTCGCCGCGCGGCGGCTGCTCCTGCAGCTCGAGGGCCTGCTGGCGGCGCGTCACGCAGGCATCAGAAGTTTTTCATTGAAGCTGGAAAATTTTATTGAACTGAAAATCGGGCTTGCTTCTCCGTCACGGGATGCGAAGCGGATGGAGCTGCTCCTGCGCGAGAAGCTCGCGTCCATGGCGCTCGAGCGGCCGGTAGAGGAGGTACGGCTCCAGGCGGGCGGCTTCGAGCCGCTCGGCAGCCGCACGGCGGGCATGTTCGGCGACGCGGCGGCGCAGGCCGAAGACTGGGCGAGGCTGCTCGAGCGGCTGCGCCAGCGCCTCGGGCACGAAGGCGTCTGCGGGCTCGCCCCCTATCCCGACCATCGCCCCGAGCATGCCTGGCAGCGCGTCGAGCCGGGCGAATGGGATCCGCGCGAGTTCCAGCCGCCTGGGCCGCGCCCGCTGTGGCTGCTGAAACCGAGAAAGCTAGAGCAGGCGAGCTTCGGCCTGCTTGCCGGGCCGGAGCGCATCGAATGCGGCTGGTGGGACGGCGACGACGCGAAGCGCGACTACTTCATTGCCGAGCTTGCTGCACGAGACCCTGCGGGTCTCCATCCCATCGCGCTCGGCTGGGTCTACCGCGAAGGCGGCGAATGGTACCTGCATGGCCTCTTTGCCTGACTACGCCGAGCTGCACTGCCTGTCGAACTTCAGCTTCCTGCGCGGCGCCTCGCATCCCGGCGAGCTGGTCGAGCGGGCGAAGGCGCTCGGCTACCGGGCCCTCGCGCTGACCGACGAGTGCTCGCTTGCCGGCGCGGTGCGCGCGCACCAGGCGGCAAAGGAGTGCGGGCTGAAGCTGATCCTCGGTACGGAAATCACCATCGAAAAGGATTTGAAGCTGGTATTGCTGGCGAGCGATCGGGGCGCCTATGGCGCCATTTCCTCGCTCATTACCGCCGGCCGGCGGCGCGGCAAGAAGGGCACGTACTCGCTTTCCCGCACCGACCTCGAAGCCGTGGCGGGGAAGGGCGTGCTGGCGCTCTGGGTGCCCGGAGACGATGTCTCGCCCGCCGTTTGGATCCGGGATGTTTTCGAAAAGCAGGCGCGGATTGCGGTCGAGCTGCATTGCGGGCCCAACGACGCGGTCAAGTTAAAAGCGCTGCAGGAAATCGAAAAGCGATCAGGGCTGCCGATGGTCGCCGCCGGCGACGTGCACATGCATGTGCGCTCGCGACGGCGGCTGCAGGATGTGCTGACCGCGGTGCGCCTGGGCAGGCCGGTGGCCGACTGCGGGCATGCGCTGTACCCGAACGCCGAGCGCAGCCTGCGGTTGCGCGTGCGGCTGGCGCAGCTCTACCCGGAGGCGCTGCTGCGGGAAACGGTGGCGATTGCCGAGAGGTGCGACTTCTCTCTCGATTCCCTGAGATATGAATACCCGGAAGAGCTGGTGCCGCCGGGCGAGACGCCGGCGAGCTGGCTGCGCAGGCTGACCGAAGCGGGACTGGAAAGACGTTTTGGAAAAAGAACCCCTGAGAAAGTCCGGCAGCTGGTCGAGCACGAGCTGCGGCTGATCGCCGAGCTGCGCTACGAGCCGTTCTTCCTGACGGTGCACGACGTGGTGGCCTTCGCGCGCGCGAGCGGCATCCTCTGCCAGGGGCGCGGCTCGGCGGCGAACTCGGTGGTCTGCTACGCGCTAGGCATCACCGAGGTCGATCCGGCGCGCATGAGCATGCTGTTCGAGCGCTTCGTGTCGCGCGAGCGCAACGAGCCGCCCGACATCGACGTCGACTTCGAGCACGAGCGGCGCGAGGAGGTGATCCAGTACGTCTACGGCAAGTACGGGCGCGGCCGTGCCGCGCTCGCCGCGACCGTCATCTGCTACCGGACGAAGAGCGCGGTGCGCGATGTGGGCAAGGCGCTCGGCCTTCCCGCGGAAGAGGCCGATCGCCTGGCGAAGGGCTTCGCCTTCTGGGACCAGAAGATCGAGCCCGACAACCTGGTTCTCGAGCTGGCGCAGATGCTGCGCGGCTTCCCGCGCCACCTCTCGCAGCACGTCGGCGGCTTCGTCATCTCGCGCGGCCCGCTCGCCGAGCTGGTGCCGATCGAGAACGCCGCCATGCCCGAGCGCACGGTGATCCAGTGGGACAAGGACGACCTCGAGGCGCTCGGCCTGCTCAAGGTCGACGTGCTGGCGCTCGGCATGCTTACGGCAATCCGGAAAGCCTTGAATTTCGTCGGTTTGAAAATGCAGGAAATTCCCGCCGAGGATCCGGCGGTCTACGCGATGATCCAGAAGGCGGATACGGTGGGCGTGTTCCAGATCGAGTCGCGCGCGCAGATGAGCATGCTGCCGCGGCTGCGGCCGGCCTGCTTCTACGACCTCGTGATCGAGGTGGCGATCGTGCGCCCGGGGCCGATCCAGGGCGGCATGGTGCACCCGTACCTGCGCCGCCGGAAAATGGATGCCAGGGAAATTCCCTATCCCAGCGAGGCAGTCAGAAAAGTCCTGGAAAGAACCCTCGGGGTGCCGATCTTCCAGGAGCAGGTGATGCAGCTCGCGATGGTCGCGGCCGGCTTCACGCCCGGCGAGGCCGACCGCCTGCGCCGCTCGATGGCGGCGTGGAAAAGAACGGGAGGGCTGGAGATCTACGAGCAGAAGATCAAGGACGGGATGCGGCAGAACGGCTACCGCCCGGAGTTCGCCGACGCCATCTACCGGCAGATCCTCGGCTTCGGCGAATACGGCTTTCCCGAGTCGCACTCGGCGAGCTTCGCGCTGCTCGTCTACGTCTCGTCGTGGCTGAAGCACCACCATCCGGCGGCTTTCTGCGCCGCGCTGCTCAACAGCCAGCCGATGGGCTTCTATGCGCCCGCGCAGCTCGTGCAGGATGCGCGCCGCCACGGCGTCGAGGTCCTGCCGCCGGACGTGAACGCGAGCGACTGGGACTGCACGCTGGAAGCCGGGGCGCTGCGCCTGGGCCTGCGCATGGTGAAAGGGTTGACGCAGGATGAGGGAAAGCGCGTGGCAGCGCATCGCCCTTACACCTCGGTCCACGAGCTGGAGATGAATCGAAAGGACCTGCGCGCCCTGGCGGCGGCCGGCGCCTTGCAGTCGATCACCGGGCACCGGCGCCTGGCGTACTGGGCAGCGGCCGGGGCAGGGCGCCGGGCGCCGCTGGATGCGCCCGCCGCGGAGCGCCAGCCGCAGCTCGCCGCGCCGCGCGAAGGCGAGGAGATCGTGGCGGACCACGCGAGCATCGGGCTCACGCTTGGGCGCCATCCTCTCGCGTTACTAAGGAAAAATCTGGATAGGAAGCGTCTCATTGACTCGAAAACCCTGAACGGCTTGCCCCATGGCAGCAGAGCCCGCCTGGCGGGGCTGGTGACCTGCCGCCAGCGGCCCGATACCGCGAGCGGCGTGGTGTTCGTCACCCTCGAGGACGAGGCGGGCTGCGTCAACGTGGTGGTCTGGAACCACCTCGTGGAGTGCCAGAAGCGCGAGCTGCTCGGCGCACGGCTGCTCGGCGTGGCGGGTTCGGTGGAGCGCGACGGCGAGGTGGTCCATTTGGTGGCCCGGCGCCTCTATGACTACACTGCCATGCTGGGACCATTGATGACCGGATCGCGTGATTTTCACTGAGAGCATCCTGGCGCTGATCGCCGGCCGGCGGGCGAGGCGACCCGCCGCGGCGCTTGCCGCGCTGGACCAGCTCTTCTCCCGGCTGGCCGCCTGCGCCGGCGCCGAGGCGGTGGAAACCGAAGACCGGATCTGGCGCGTGTGGATGGACCACCCGCACCGTGCCGCCGCCAAGGCGCTCGAGCTCGCCACCGGCGACATCGCCGCGCGGCGCTACGACATCGCCGAAACCCGCCTCACGCGGCTCCTGCGCAGCGCACCGCTGTTCGCCGAGGCCTGGCACAAGCGCGCGGCGCTCTATTACCTCCTGGGGCGCGACGCGGAATGCCTGAGCGACATCCGCCGCACGCTGGAGCTGGAGCCGCGGCACTTCGCGGCGATGCTGCACTTCGCCGAGATCCATCTCGGCGCCGGCGCGGCGGCGGCGGCGCGCTACGCGTTCGCGGCCGCGCTCTCGCTGCATCCGCATCTCGCCCGGGCGCGCGAGGCGTTGGCTGACAAAGCCTGACACCGGGGAAGGAGAGCCTTGCACCCTATAATGAAGAAATGAGCGACGGCGAATACAAGGTCACGGTAGCGAAGGACCTGGAAGATCTGATTCCCACTTTCATGAAGAACCGCAAGAAGGAGCTCGACAACCTGCGCATCGCCCTCGCGGCGCAGGATTTCGAGCAGCTGCGCCAGCTCGGCCACCGGATGAAGGGCGTGGGCGTCTCCTACGGCTTCGAGCGCGTCTCGGCGCTCGGCAAAACCATCGAGGACGGCGCCCGCAGCGGCGACCGCGCCTCGCTCGAGGCGACCATCGCGAAGTACGACGACTACCTCGCCAGGGTCCAGGTCGCCTTTGAGTGACCTCGCCGACGCCGCGCGCATGACCGGGACGGCGTTCCGCGTGCTGGTGGTGGACGACGACCAGGACATGGCGGCCTTCCTCGCGCGCCTGCTGACGCGCGAAGGCATGGCGGCGGAGACCGTCGCGGACGCCGAGGCGGCGTTCGCGCGCGTCGGCGCGCTGCCGCCGGACATGATCCTGCTCGACGTGATGCTGCCCGGCGCGGACGGCTTCACGCTGTGCGAGCGCCTCAAGTCCGCCCCGGCGAGCGCCATGATCCCGATCGTGCTGGTCACCGCGCTCGAGGACCAGGAGAGCCGCGTGCGCGGCATCCGCGCCGGCGCCGACGACTTCCTCTCCAAGCCGGTGCGCCGCGAGGAGCTGATTGCGCGCGTGAAGACGCTGCGCCGGCTGCACGAGACGCGGCGCGAGCTCGAGGCGCGGCGGCTCGCTGCGGAGATCCAGCACAAGGAGACCTTGCGCAAGGCCTTCTCGCGCTACGTTTCGCCGCGCCTGGCGGAAACCATCATCGCCGACCTCGCCGAGGACGGCACCCCGTTCCGCCGCGAGCCGCAGCGCGTGAGCGTGGTGGCGCTGTTCGCCGACCTGCGCGGCTTCACGCGCCTCACCGAGTCCACGCGCGTGGACGAGGTGGTCGGCATGCTGAACGAATATTTCACCGCCATCACCGACGCCGCCTACCGCCACGAGGGAACGATCTTCAGCATGGCCGGCGACAGCCTGCTGGTCGGGTTCAACGTGCCCTTTGCGCAGGCGGACGCGGCCGAGCGCGCCTTCCGCGCGGCGCAGGACATGGTCGCGGGCTTCGCCCCGGTGCTGTCCACCTGGACCGCGCACGGCGGCGCGGCGACGGGGGTGGGCATCGGCATCGCCTCGGGCGAGGCGATCCTCGGCAACGTCGGCTCGCCGCACTACATGAGCCATACCATCATCGGCGACGCGGTGAACACGGCGGCGCGCCTGATGCAGATGGCGCAACCCGGCGAGCTGCTGCTTTCGCGGCCGGTGTACGACGCCGTGCGCGGCACGCTCGAGGGCCAGCGCGTGCGCTCCAAGGGCGAAGTCGCGCTGCGCGGCAGGTCGGGAACGATCGAGGTCTACTCCGTTACACTCTAGCCGTGCGCATCCTCATCATCGACGACGACGAGGACCTGCGCAATCTGCTCGCGCACTACATCCGCGGGCGCTGGGCCGACGCCGTGGTCGACGGCTACGATCCGCTCAGCCACGACATGCCCGACGCCGCGTTTCCGCTCGGCTCCTACGATGTCCTGATCCTCGACTACATGCTCGGCCGCGGCGACGGCCTGGAGTGGCTGCAGGCGCTGAAGAAGCGCCCGGACTGCCCGAAGGTGCTGTTCCTCACCGGCGCCGGCAACGAGATCATCGCCGTGCGCGCGATGAAGGCGGGCGCGGACGACTACCAGCGCAAGCAGGAGATGACGCGCGAGAAGCTCATCAACTCGATCCGCGACCTCACCGCCGGCACGATGGAGCGGACCGTCTCGCCCGACCTTGCCTCGCGCATGGAAGGGCATTCGCTTCGCGAGAAGATCCAGATACCCGGGATCCGGGTGCTGCACCTCATCGGCGAGGGGGGCACCTCGCGCGTCTACCTGGCCTCGCGCGAGCGCGACGACGAGCCGCTGGTGGTGAAGGTGCTGCGGCAGGAGATCACCAAGGACAAGAAGGCGCTCGCCCGCTTCATGGAGGAATACTCCATGGTCGAGCGCATCCAGAGCCGGCACGTGGCACGCATCCACAGCCACGGGCAGTCCGAGGCGAATGCGTACCTGGTGATGGAGTTCTTCGAGGGCGGGGATCTCAACAAGCGCCTCGCCGGCAAGGCGGTGCCTGCCGAGGAGGCGCTGCGCCTCTTCCGCGAGCTCATGTTCGCGCTCGGCGACATCCACGAGAAAGGCATCCTGCACCGGGACCTCAAGCCGCAGAACCTGATGTTCCGCAACGACGGCAGCCTGGCGATCGTCGACTTCGGCATCGCCAAGGACATCGCGGCGGTCGACCGCACCGGCCATGGGGAAATCCTCGGCACGCCGCGCTACATGAGCCCGGAGCAGGTGCAGGGGCGGGTGCTCGATTTGCGAACCGACATCTACAGCGCCGGGGTGCTGCTCTACCAGATGCTCACCGGCAAGCACCTGTTCGACGGCGAGACGGCAGTCGAAGTCGCGCTGCATCACCTCAACACGCCGCCGCCGGCCCTGCCGGACAAGCTCTCCCAGTATCAGCGCCTCGTCGACAAGCTGGTCGAGAAGGACCGCGACGCCCGCTTCCGCAACGCCGACGAGGTGATCGGCTTCCTCTCGCGCAAGTTCTACCAGGAAGGCACGCCGAAGCTCGACATCACACAGAAACTGCATTGATCAAGGAAGCTTTGCCCAGATCGCTCGCAACTGGTCGGGCAGGTCCTTGGGGTTGAAAGGCTTGGAGATGGTGCCGGCGGCGCCCATCTTCATCAGCTCGTCGAGGTCGCGCTGCGCCGCCTTGGCGGTGATGAACACCACCGGCAGGACCTTGGTGTCGGGTCGGAGCTGCATCTGCCGGAACAGCGCCGGCCCGTCCATCGCCGGCATCATCCAGTCGAGCATCACCAGGTCCGGCCGGAACTCGGTCATCGCCTCGATGGCCTTGGTCGGGTCGCCGACGACCTCGACGGTCATCTTGCCGACCCGCTCGAGCGACATGCGCACGATGCGCTGGATGTCCTCGTCGTCCTCGACATAGCAGATGCGGTTCAGCGGTCTATCAGGCATGGCTGCGCCCTTCTTATTCTATTTGGAATGCCGGCGCAGCTCGAACCAGAACGTGGTCCCGCCGCCGGGGCGGTCCTCGAAGCCGATGCGGCCGTGCATCAGCTCGATCAGGCGCTTGCAGATGGCGAGGCCGAGGCCGGTGCCCCCTTTCTGGCGCGTCGCCGTGGAGTCGGCCTGCGTGAAGCGGCCGAAGATCTTGGCGCGGAAGGCTTCCGGGATGCCGGGCCCGCGGTCGTGCACAGCGATGCGCAGGCTCTCGCCGCGATCCTCGAGCGTGATCTCGACCGTGCCGCTCTCGGGCGAGAACTTGGCGGAATTCGACAGCAGGTTGGTCATCACCTGCAGGAGGCGCTTGTGGTCGGCGTGCACCTCCCAGGGCGGCAGCTCGCCGCGCGCCTCGAAGCGCACCTTGAAGCGGTCGGCGAAGCCCTTGTTAAGGACGATCGCCTCGCGCACCAGCTCGTCCATGCGCAGCGCCTGCGAGACCAGGGTGAGCTTGCCCGACTCGATCTTCTCGATGTCGAGGATGTCGTTGATCAGGTCGAGCAGGCGCTGGCCGTTGCGCTCGGCCACCGCGGTCAGCTCGCCGATGTCCTTGGGCGCGTCGCCCAGCACCCCGGAGTTGATGAGCTGCAGCGAGCCGATGATGGAGGTGAGCGGGGTGCGCAGCTCGTGGCTCAGGGTCGAGGTGAATTCCTTCTTCATGCGCTCGGCCTCGAGCTGCGCGGTGATGTCGCGCCCCTGGGCAATGACCGAGATGAGGCCGCCCTCGGCGTTGACGAGCGGGGTCACCGTCCACTCGCAGATGAGGTCGATGCCGTCGCGCCGGGGGTTGCGGACCTTGACGCCGGCGATCGGCTGGCGGGAGGCGAGGAGCTTCGCCCATTCGCGGTCGAATTCGGCGTGGAACTCCGGCCGCACCAGCCGCTTGATGCTGCCGCCGGCGAGCTCGCTGGCGGCGTAGCCGAACAGGAGCTCCGCGGCGTGGTTCACCTGGGTCACCACCGCCGAGGGGTCGAGCTCGAAAACCGCGATCGGCGCGCGCTCGGCGAAGAGCGCGAGCTTGCGCCCGCTCGCCTCGACCTGCCGGCGCGCTTCCTCGAGCTCGAGGAGCTGGCGCTGCAGCCGCTGGTTGAGCACGCTGTAGTCCTCGGTCAGCCTGCCATAGGCGTGGCGCAGGCGGTACCCCGAATGGAACACCTGGGTGAGGCGCCAGGCGATCGCGACGTTGATCACGTAGAACATCGGCACGAGGAGCGCGAGCTCGACGAACAGGCGGTTGCCGAAGGTGGCCAGCACGTAAGTGAAGGGCGCGACGATGCCGGCAGCGTAGAGGGCGAAGATCGGCCAGGACGCGGCGTAGACCGGGATGCCCCCCGACATCATGCCGGCGAGCAGGAAGGCGAGGAACACCTGCTGCTCGTCCGTATGCGAGGGGAAGAACACCGCGCCGGCGAAGCCCCAGTTCGCGCCCATGGCGAGGGCGGCGATGCCGAGCCAGCGCAGCCACTGGTCGGCGTGCGCGGCGCGATCGCCGCTGCGGCGGTAGGACCAGAGCAGGACGGCGCTGGCGGTGCTGATGAGCAGCACCAGCCCCCACCAGAAGAGCACCAGGTCGCGCAGGCGCTCGTTCCAGAACTCGAAGGTGGCGACGCCGCCGATGGCGAACGTGGCGAGGATGCCCAGCCACATCTGGCCATAGAGCTGCTCGACGCGGTCCGCGAGCACCAGCCGCGGGTCGGCGCGATCGCGCACGCCGGGCAACGCGCCGGCCGCCGGGACGTCGCGGCCCGGGTCGTTAGCGGTGGTGGTGTGATTCATGCGCGGGCCGGAGCCTGCGCAATTCTATAAGGAAAGAAAAGCCCTTCCGGGGCTCTTACAGGCTCTTGCCGCTGCGGATGACGCCGACCGCGACGCCTTCGATGACCAGCGTCTCGGAGCGGGCGTCGATCTCGATCGGCTCGAACTCGGGGTTCTCGGGCTCGAGCTGCACCGCGTGGCCGCGCCGGCGCAGGCGCTTCACCGTCACCTCGTCGCCCAGGCGCGCGATGACGATCTGGCCGCTGCGCGCCTCGGGGGTCTTGTGCACGGCGACCAGGTCCCCCTCGAGGATGCCGGCATCGCGCATCGACAGGCCGCGCACACGCAGCAGATAGTCGGCGCGCGGCGTGAAGAGATTAGGGTCGATCTGGTAGCGCGCCTGGACGTTCTCCTCGGCAAGCATCGGCGAGCCGGCGGCCACGCGTCCGATCACCGGCAGGTCGAGCAACCGCCCCAGCCGTCCGGAGGAACGCGCCGCAGCGTCGCGCACGCGGATGCCGCGCGAGGCCCCCGACGAGATGTCGATCGCGCCCTTCTTCTCGAGCGCGCGCAAGTGCTGCTCGGCGGCGTTCACCGAGCGAAAGCCCATTTTCTCGGCGATCTCGGCGCGCGTCGGCGGGTAGCCGGACACCTCGGTGAGCTCGCGGATCAGCCGCAGGACTTCGCTTTGCCGGTCTGTAAGAGCATCCATATAGTGGCAATATATACAGTATGCGCAGGATTGTCCACCTGGACATGGACGCCTTCTATGCGTCGGTCGAGCAGCGGGACGACCCGCGCCTGCGCGGCAAGCCGGTCGCGGTGGGCGGCCAGCCCGGCTCGCGCGGGGTGGTGGCGGCGGCCAGCTACGAGGCGCGCGCCTTCGGCGTGCGTTCGGCGATGCCGATGGCGAGGGCGGTGCGCCTGTGCCCGCAGCTCGAGATCGTGCGGCCCGACTTCGAGCGCTACCGCGCCGTCTCGGGCCAGGTCATGGCGATCCTGCGCTCGTGCACGGCGCTGGTCGAGCCGCTCTCGCTCGACGAGGCCTACCTGGACGTGACGCAGAACGCCTGGGGCGAGCCCCTCGGCGTCAACGTCGCGCGCCGCCTGAAGGCTTTGATCCTCGAGGAAACACGGCTTACGGCCTCCGCCGGCGTGGCGCCGAACAAGTTCCTCGCCAAGATCGCCTCGGGCTGGCGCAAGCCCGACGGCCTCACGGTCATCGCGCCGGAGCGCGTCGAGGCTTTCCTGCAGGACCTGCCGGTCGACGCGCTCTGGGGCGTCGGGCCGGTCACGGCAAAGAAGCTGCGGCAGATCGGCGTCAACAAATTGATTGAAGTCAGAAGCGCAGAGCGCGCACTGCTCCACGACGCCGTAGGCAGCCTCGCCGACTGGCTGGTGCAGCTCTCGCACGGCGAGGACCCGCGGCCGGTCGAGCCAGACCGGCCCTCCAAGTCCGCGAGCAGCGAGAACACCTACGTGCAGGACCTGACCGACCTCGAGACCATCCGCGCCGAGATCGAGCGCATGGCGCGCGAGAACGCAGACTGGCTATCCAGGCGCGGGATCGAGGCGCGCAGCGTTTCCATCAAGGTGCGATATGCAGGTTTTGCCACGGTGACGCGCAGCCATACGCTGTCCCTGCCGACGAGCGACGCCGACGTCCTCGCCTCGTGGGCCGTGGCGCTGCTGGAGAAGACCGAGGCCGGCAAGCGGCCGGTGCGCCTGCTCGGCGCGAAGGTGTTCAATCTGACGGAGCCGTGATGCTCTCGATGAGGGCGGCGTCGTCGTTCTCGGGGCGATTCACCCTCGGGCTCACGGCATGCGCGCGCATTCTTGCGGCGGGGTACGGGCGCAGGAAGCCGCGCGCATCCGGGTTGGCGGGATCGAGCCAGGTGCCGTAGTCCTCACGCGCGAGGATGACGGGCATGCGGTCGTGGATCTCGCACATCAGGTCGTTCGGCGCCGTGGTGATGAGCGTGACCCGCCGCTCGCCTTTCCATAGCACGACGATTCCGGCGAGCCCGAAGAGTGAATTTTCTCCAGGAGAAATATAGTAGGGCTGCTTGCGCCCCCCAGCACTCTTCCATTCATAGAAGCCGCTTGCCGGCACCAGGCAGCGAAAGCCGCGAAAGGCGCTCGCGAACATCGGTTTTTCCGCCACCGTTTCGCCGCGCGCATTCGGCGGCTTGCTGCTCCAGGGCAGCAGCGTCGCGCGCGCCGGCGAGCCTCTGATCGCGAGGATGGGCGTGCCCGGGCACACGTTGTAGCGCGGCGCGAACTCGGGAGCCGACGCGAGGCCGAACTGGAGCCGCACGACCTCGGGATTGGCATGGAGCGCGTAGCGGCCGCACATCGAGCGAAGGTTACAATGCGCCTGCGTGATCATCCAATCCCTGCTCGACAGCGACCTCTACAAGTTCTCGATGATGCAGGTGGTGCTGCATCACTTCCCGGGCGCGCAGGTCGAGTACCGCTTCCGCTGCCGCACCGACGGCGTCGACCTGCGTCCCTACATCGAGGAGATCCGCAAGGAGGTGGCCGCGCTCTACCGCCTGCGCTTCCGCGAGGAGGAGCTCGCCTACCTGCGCAGCCTCCGCTTCATGAAGTCGGACTTCGTCGACTTCCTCGGCCTGTTCCAGTTCAACGACAAGTACATCGCCATCGGGCCCGGGGACGGGCAGGGCGGCATGGACATCACCATCCGCGGGCCCTGGCTGCACACCATCCTGTACGAGATTCCCGTGCTGGCGATCGTCTCCGAGGTCTACTTCCGCCGCACGCAGCCGCAGCCCGACCTCGCCGAGGGCCGCCGCCGCCTGCAGCAGAAGATCGACCTGGTGCGCACGGTGGAGCCCGAGCTCGAGTTCAAGATCTCCGACTTTGGCACGCGCCGGCGCTTCTCGCGCGCCTGGCACGAGGAGGTGCTGCAGACGCTCAGGCGCGAGGTGCCGCAATACTTCGCCGGCACCTCCAACGTCTGGTTCGCGATGCGCAACAGCCTCACGCCGCTCGGCACCATGGCGCACGAGTACATGCAGGCCTGCCAGGCGCTCGGGCCGCGCCTGCGCGACTCGCAGACCTTCGCCTTCGACATGTGGGCGAAGGAGTACCGCGGCGACCTCGGCATCGCGCTCTCCGACACCTACGGGCTGGACGCCTTCCTGCGCGACTTCGACATGTACTTCTGCAAGCTCTTCGACGGCGCGCGCCACGACTCGGGCGACCCGTTCGACTGGGGCGAGCGGATGATCGAGCACTACCGGCGCAACCGCGTCGACCCGCACACCAAGACGCTCATCTTCTCCGACCAGCTCTCCTTTCCGCTCGCCATCGAGATCGCGCGGCGCTTCCACGGCCGCGCGCGCACCTCGTTCGGCATCGGCACCAACCTCACCAACGACCTCGGCTACGAGCCGATCAACATCGTCATCAAGATGACCGAGTGCAACGGCCAGCCGGTCGCCAAGGTGTCCGACTCGCCGGGCAAGACGGTGAGCAAGGACGCGGGCTACCTGCGCTACCTGCGCCAGGTGTTCGGCCTCGAGCCGGCAGAGAAAATCTGAGAAACACGGCGATCGCGGTGCTGGGCGCGTGCTTCGCGCTCAACATGTTCGGCCGCGGCCTGGGCGACACCTATGCGGTGTTCCTGGTGCCGCTCGAGCGCGAATTCGGCTGGTCGCGCTCGCAGCTCACCGGCGTCTACTCGATCTACCTGCTGGTGAACGGCTTCACCGCGCCGCTGGTCGGGCTTGCCTTCGACCGGCTCGGCCCGCGCTGGGTGTACGGGGCCGGGCTCGCCGTGCTCGGCGCCGCGTTCAGCCTCGCCGCCGGGCTGGTCAGCCTGTGGCAGTTCTACCTCTTCGTCGGCGTCATGGTCGGCATCGCGGTGAGCTTCAACGGCATGGTGCCGGCCTCCGCGCTTCTTTCGCGCTGGTTTCCCACCCGGCTCTCGACCGCCATCGGCATCGCCTATTCCGCGACCGGGGTCGGGACGCTGCTCTTCGTTCCGCTCGCGCAATACCTCATTGCAGCCCATGGCTGGCGCGCCGCCTATGCCACCCTGGGCACGGTGCTGCTCGTGCTGGTCCCGCTCGCCATGCTGCTGCCGTGGCGCCGCTTCGCTGCCGGCCGCCTGGAAGAGCGCCGCGCCAGAGGCAAGGTGGAAGGCGAGGGGTGGACGCTGCGCGGGGCGCTGCGCACGCGGGTGTTCTGGGGCCTCGCGCAGATCTTCTTCTGCACGGCCGCCGGGATGTTCTGCATCGTGGTGCAGCTGGTCGCCTTCTTCATCGATGCCGGCTACTCGCCCCTCGTGGCGGCCACGTCGTTCGGCGCGATCGGCATGCTTTCGGCGGCGAGCATCATGGGCAGCGGCTTTCTTTCCGACCGCTTCGGCTACCGGCAGACGGCGACCGCGAGCTTCCTCGGCACCGCCAGCGGCATGGCGCTCCTCCTCGTCATCGCCACCGCGCCTTCGCTGCTGCTCCTCGCCCTGTTCGTGCCGGTGTTCGGCCTGTGCATGGGCGTGCGCGGGCCGATCGTCTCCTCGATCGGGGCGCGCTACTTCGCCGGCCCCAACGTCGCCACCATCTACGGCGTCATCTATGCGACGAATGCGCTCGGCGCCGCGACCGGCTCGTGGCTCGGCGGCCTGCTGCACGACCTCACCGGGGGCTACCGGCCGGCGCTGCTCATGGCGCTCGCCTTCATTGCCTTTGCCGCGGCGCCGTTCTGGACCGTGCCGGCCCTGAAGAACTTCAGGTAGCGATCTTCTGCAGGCGGGCTTCGCGCTCGCGCAGGCTGCAGCCGCGCAGATCGGCCGCACCCTTTTCGGTGACGACGATGCCCGTGTCGCTGCGCGGCACGGTCACCGGGCCACCGAGCCGCTCGACGATCCTCGAGCTCGGAATCATGATGATGGAGACGCCGCCCGGCGACTGGCCCGCCGCGCGGGCGAAGTCGGGGGCGCCGCCCACGGCGCCGACGTAGCTGCCGTTCGCGACTTCGCTGTTGACCTGGCCGGTGAGGTCGACTTCGACGGCGGAGTTGATGGCGGCGAAGCGCTCGATGCCGGACAGCACTTTCCCGTTGTGAGTGTATTCCGACGAGCGCAGCCGCACCGCCGGGTTCTCGCGCGCGAAGTCGAAGAGCGGCCGGCTGCCGATCAGCATCGCGCAGTCGATCCTTTCCGGGCCGAGTTCCACGACGCCGTCGCCCACGGTTCCGGAGTGGACCGCCAGCCGGCGATGATCCTTGAGGAACGCACAGACGGCGTCGGGCAGGGCGCCGATGCCGAACTCGAGCGTGGCACCTTCGGGCACGCATGCGGCGGCGTGCCTGCCGATCGCCTCTTCCAAACCGGTGCGCCTGGGCGCAGGCGGGGAGGCCGGCGGCCGGGAGCTCTGCACCATCAGCGAGAAATCCTCTTTTGTGAGAACGCGCTCGGCGTGCGTCCACGGCACCTGGTCATTGACCTCCGCAACCACGGCGCGGGCGGTCTCGATCGCGGGGATCAGGTAGTCGGCCCCAAGGCCCAGGCTGTACTCGCCGCGGGCGTTCGGCGGGCTCACCTGGAGCATGAGCACGTCGCAGCCGATCTTCCCGCGGCGGATGAGCCCGCCGAGCTGCGAGTAAGGCACCGGCAGGATCTCGAGCACCCCGGCCTGGGCCAGGACGCGCACCTGGCCGATGGCGCCGTAGGAGGTGAGGCGCAGATGGTCGGCGTGCTCGGGGCGGACGATGCCGGAGTAGCTCGCGCCGAGGAAGAGCCGGGCGCCGGCAAGCCCGGCGCGCTGCGCCACCAGCGCCTCGAGCAGCGTCTGCGGCTCCGCGCAGGCCTGCCCGCAGATGATTCCGTCGCCGGGACGAACTACACTAGCCAGATCGACCATCGGGGCGATTATGGAAGAAAAGACCAGGGTCACCATCCTCACTTCGAGCTACCGCATCAAGGGTTATATCGAGCTCGTGCCCGGCGCCCGCATCACGGACTACATGGCCGAGGCGCGCGACTTCATCGCCGTGACCCACGCGGAAGTCTGGGAGCTGCAGGTGGGCGGCCGGCAGGTCCTCTCCGCGCCCTTCATCAACGTCAGCCGCGCCCACGTCGAGATCATCCTGCCAGGGCACTGATCAGCGATCGAGGTCCTGGTCGTCGTACGAGGCGGGATCGGAGATCGGCTCGATGTGGGTGAGGAGCGAGGCGTTCGGCACGAGCGAGCGGATGCGCGATTCGATTTCCTCCGAGAGCCGGTGCGCCTGCGCCACGGTCCATTCGTCGGGCACGAGGATGTGGAAGGAGATGAAGCGGCGCGCGCCGGCCTGCCGCGTGCGCACGGCGTGGAAGGAAACGCCGTAGCGGCGCGAATACTCGGCGAACAGCCGCTCGATCTCGCCCTGCTCGTCGTGGGCGATGGCCGGATCGAGAAGGCCGGCGAGAGAGCGGCGCACGAGGCCGAAGCCGGTCCAGAGGATGTGGGCGGCGACGAGGAGCGCGACCAGGGGGTCGAGCTGCAGCCAGCCGCTGTAGGCGGCGAGGGCCACGCCCGCGATCACGCCGAACGAGGTCCAGACGTCGGTGAGCAGGTGGCGGCCGTCCGCCTCGAGCGTGATGCTGTGATGGCTTTGCCCCGCGCGCAGGAGCACCACGCCCACGCCCAGATTGATGGCCGTGGCGACCGCGGTCAGCGCGATGCCCACCAGCGGCAGGGTGAGCGGCTGTGGATCGAAAAGCCGCGGCAGCGCGGCCCACACGATGCCGGCCGCGGCGAGGACGATCAGGGCGCCTTCGACGCCGGCCGCGAAGTACTCGGCCTTCGAACGCCCGTGCGGGTAGTCCTTGTCGGCGGGCGTGGCGGCGAGCCGCAGCATCGACAGCGCGAGCAGGGCGGCGGCGAGGTTGACGAGCGACTCCATCGCATCCGAGAGCAGCCCGAGCGAGCCGGTGAGCCACCAGGCCGCCGTCTTGAGCGCAATGGTGGCGAGCGCCGCGGCGACCGACAGCCAGGCGTAGCGCTCAAGGAGCGTAGGCACGGTAAAGGAGGACGCCGGGGGGCGGAGCAATGCGCCAGTCGCCGAGCTCTTGCAGCACGATCGTTTCGCCGGAGGTCGCTGCGAAGCGCCGCGTCTGCAGCGCACCTGGGATGGACGCGTCGCCCGTGCTAAAGACAATCGCACGAGCGCCGGGATGCGGATCGGCCGCGCCCGGATCGACCTGCTCGCAGGCCCAGCGCCGGAAGACGACCGTCTTGCCCAGGCAGCGGCGGGACCAGGGCGACTGGTTTTCAAAACGAGCAAGGTATTCGCGTGAAGAAAGAACCGAAAGCGAATCAAGCTCGTACGTGGCGAGGTACTTTCCCTGGCCGGGCGGGCAGTCCATCACCCAGCGGCGCGCCGAGCGGAAGCCGGGAATCGCCAGCCGCTCCGCCAGGTGCTCCGTGTCGTACCAGGCGTTGAATTCCTCCTCCATCGGCGCAGGCGGCTCGGTGATCGTGAGGAGCAGGCCGCGCTTCGTCATTCGGGCAGCACCCGGCCCTTCTCGATGCGATAGACACGGTCGGCGACGTCGCCGGCGAAGCGCGGGTTCTGCTCGCAGAGGAGCACGCCGAGGCCCGCGCCCTTCAGGTTGCGCACCGCCTCTGCCATCTGCCGCACGATCACCGGTGCCAGGCCTTCGGAGGGCTCGTCGAGGAGGATGGCGGCCGGATTGCCCATGAGGGTGCGCGCGATGGCGAGCATTTTCTGCTCGCCGCCGGACATGCGCGAGCCGGGCCGCTCGCGCATGCCGGCGAGGTTGGGAAAAAGGGCGAACACGCGCTCCATTGTCCACGGCGGCAGGCCCGGGCGCGACGCCCGGCGCCCGACCTCCAGGTTCTCGGCGACCGTGAGGTCGGTGAAGATGCGCCGGTCCTCGGGCACGTAGCCAAGGCCCAGGCGCGCCACCTCGAAGGGCTCGAGGCCGTCGATGCGCCGGCCCTGGAAAAGCACCTCGCCGGAGCTCGGCGCGACCAGCCCCATGATCGCCTTGAGCGTGGTCGACTTGCCGGCGCCGTTGCGCCCGGCGAGGACCGCCACCTCGCCCGCGTGCAGCTCGAGCGCCAGGTCGAACAGGACCTGCGCCCTCCCGTAGCCGGCGTTGAGGCGCCTGAGCTCAAGCATCGCCAAGGTAGACCTCCCGGACACGCGCGTCGGCGCGCACCGCATCGGGCGAGCCGGCGGCGATCAGCTCCCCGGAGTGCAGCACGAGGACGCGGCTCGCGTAGCCGAAGACGACGTCCACATCGTGCTCGGTAAAGAGGATCGCCAGGCGCTCGCTGCGCGCCAGCCCGGCCGCAAGCTCCATCAGCGCGCCGCGCTCCGACGGCGCCATCCCCGCCGTCGGCTCGTCCATCAGCAGCAAGCGCGGACGGTTGGCGAGGGCAACTGCCAGCTCGACGCGCTTCAGGTCGCCGTAGGCCAGCACCGCGCACGGGCGGGCGGCCTGCTCCAGCATCCCGACCCGCTCGAGCAGCTTTTCCGCCTCCTGCAAGAAAAGCTTTGACGCGGCGGAGAAGAACGACCTGATCCTGCGGTGGTGCGAGAGCAGCGCGACCTGCACGTTCTCCCGCACCGTCATCGAGCCGAAGGTCTGGGTGACCTGGAAGGTGCGGCCCACGCCCAGCCGCCAGATCTGGCGCGGCGCGAGGCCCGCCAGCGCGCGGCCGTCGAGCGCGATCTCCCCGGCGTCGGGCTCGAGCTGCCCGTTGAGCAGGTTGAAGCAGGTGGTCTTGCCGGCGCCGTTGGGCCCGATCATCGCCACCAGCTCGCCTTCGTCGACCGTGAACGACACGGCGTCGAGCGCTCGCACGCCGCCGTAGGACTTCGACAGGCCCTTTACCGAGAGAACGGCCATTGTTTCGCCGCGCCGGCAATGCCTTGCGGAAATACGAGCACGAGAAGCAAGACGACGGCGCCGAGCGCGGCCCGCCAGTAGTCGATGCTGCGCGACACCGAATCTTCCAGCCACGTGAAGAGCGCGGCACCCCAGGCCGCGCCGGTGAGCGTCTGCACGCCGCCGAGGAGCACCATCACCAGGGCGTCCACCGAGCGCGACACGGAAAGCGTCTCGGGCGAGATGGAGCCCTTGGAGAACGCGTAGAGAGCGCCGGCCACGCCTGCAGCGGCGCCGGCGACGGCGAACGCGGTCCATTGCACCGCGCGCACGTCGATGCCGATCGCGTCCGCGCGCAACGGCGAGTCGCGCCCGGCGCGAAGCGCATAGCCGAAAGGCGAATAGGCGGCCTTCCACAGGAAAGTCATCCCTGTGAGAGAGAAAATCAGCGTCAGAAAATAATATGCGCTCTTCGACGCGAGCCACGACGATGGCCATACGCCGATCAGGCCGTTCGATCCGCCCGTCACGCGGTCCCACTGGAAGGCGACCGACCAGGCGATCTGCGCCAGGGCCAGGGTGAGCATGGCGAGATACACCCCCGAAAGCCGCACGCAGAACCAGCCGAAAAGCGTCGCGCCGGCCAGGGCGAGCAGCGGCCCCGCGACCAGCGCGAGCTCCATCGGCAGCTCCAGGCGCAGCAGCGCCAGCCCGGCGCCGTAGGCGCCGAGGCCGAAGTACGCGGCGTGGCCGAAGGACAGCATGCCCCCCGGCCCCATGATGAAGTGCAGGCTGACCGCGAAGAGCGCGAACACGAGGATGTCGCCCATGAGGACCAGCGTGTAGTCGGCGGCGAAAGCGGGCAGCGCGGCAAGCACTCCGAACAGCAGCACAAGTGCGAGGATCGCCTTGGAAGAGAACGGCCCGAGCATCGGCTGCAGCGCGGCCGGGCCGCGCGCCACCGCCTGCGGCCTGCCGAGGAGACCGGACGGGCGCAGCACGAGCACGATCGCCATGACGATGAATTCCACCGCCAGCGTGATCTTCGAGTACCCCAGCCCGATGCAGAACGCCTTCACTTCGCCGATGAGGAGCGCGGCGAGGAAGGCCCCCGGAATCGAGCCGAGGCCGCCCACCACGACCACGACAAAGGCATCCGAGATCACGGACAGGTCGACTTCCAGGCTCGCCGGCTCGCGCGGCACGGCGAGCGCGCCGCCCGCGCCGGCGAGGGCGGCGCCGAGCACGAACACCCCGGTGAAGAGCCGGCGCTGGTTCACGCCGAGGGCGCCGGCCATCTCGCGGTCCTCGGTGGCGGCGCGCACCAGCACGCCCCAGCGCGTTCTCTTCAGCAGCAGGTGCAGCGAGACGAAGACCAGCGGGCCGAGGGCGATGAGGAGCAGGTCGTACTGCGGGAAAGCGCGGCCGGCGATCTCGACCGCGCCGCGCAGGCCCGGCGCGCGGGGGCCCAGCATGTCCTCGGGCCCCCAGGCCCAGAGGGCGAAGTCGCGGATGACGAGCACGAGCGCGAACGTGGCGAGCAGCTGCAGCAGCTCGGGCGCCCGGTAGATGCGCCGCAGAAGAAGCATCTCGAGCACGAGGCCGAGGAGGGCCACCGTGGCCGTGGCGGCCAGCACGGCGGCCCAGAAGCCGAGGCTGCCCGCAGACCACACGGCGACGTACATGCCCAGCATGTACAGCGAGCCGTGCGCGAAGTTGACGATGCGGGTGACGCCGAAGATGAGCGACAGCCCGGCGGCGACGAGAAAGAGCGAGCTCGCGCCCGCGAGCCCGTTGAGGAACTGCAGAAGAACGGCGGAGCCGCTCACTCCTTGCGCAATTTCCGGATTTCCTCGTCAGAAGGCTGAAAGCGCGCGCCGTCGGCGTAGCGCCAGTTCACCATCGTGCCCTTGCCGCCCTTCTTGGCGAGCTGCCCCACGTATGCGCCCATGGTGGACTGGTGATCGACGGCGCGCCAGACGATCGGCCCGAAGGGCGACTGCATCTGCAGGCCCTTCAGCGCTTCGACCATCTTTTCCGTCTCGAGCGCATTGGCCTTCTTCATCGCCTCGGCCACGGCGTAGACGGCCGTGTAGCCGACCACCGAGCCTTGCCGGGGATAGTCGTTCCAGCGCTTGCGGTACGCAGCGATGAACTTGCGGTGCTCCGGCGTGGCGATCTCGCTCCACGGGTAGCCGGTCACCCACCAGCCCTCCGGGGTCTCGTCCTTCAGCGGGTCGAGATACTCGGGCTCGCCGGCGAGCAGGTTGAACACCGTGGTGTTGCGGAAAAGGCCGCGCGTATTGCCCTCGCGCACGAACTTCTGCAGGTCGGCCGCGAAGAGCGAGCTGAAGATGGCGTCGGGCTTCGCTTCCGCGAGCGCCTGCACCACCGCGCCGGCGTCGATCTTGCCGAGCGCCGGGGCCTGCTCGGCGACGAACTCGACGCCCGGCTGCGCCTGGGAGAGGAGCTTCCTGAAGGACGCGGTCGCCGACTGGCCGTACTCGTAGTTCGGATAGACGATCGCCCAGCGCTTCTTCTTCAGCTTCGCCGCCTCCGGCACCAGCATCGCCACCTGCATGTAGGTCGACGGCCGCAGGCGGAACGTATAGCGGTTGCCGTTCTCCCAGACGATCTTGTCGGTGAGCGGCTCGGAAGCGAGGAACAGCACCTTGCGCTGGTTGGCGAGGTTGGCGACCGCGAGGCCGACGTTCGAGGCGAAGGTGCCCATGAGCACGTTCACCCGCTCGCGCGAGATGAGCTCCTCGGCGACGCGCACCGCATCGCCGGGCGTGCCGCCGTCGTCGCGCGTGACCAGCTCGAGCCTGCGGCCGAGCACGCCGCCGCCGTTGTTGATCTCCTCCAGCGCGAGCTCCATGCCCTTCTTGTAGGGCTCGAGGAACGCCGGGAACACCTTGTAGCTGTTCAGCTCGCCGATCTTGATGTTCTGCGACAAAGCGGGGGAGGCGACAAGAACAGCCGCCATCAGCACTGTATGAACGAGCTTCATCACTGACCTTCCACTTTCGCGCCGCGGTCGGGCTTGATCCTGTCGGTGCCGCCCGGGAAGACGCGCCAGAACTCCCTGCGCACGAGGCTGGCGATGGTCGCACTCTTGTTCAGCCCGTGGTAGCGGGCAACCGCGTCGAGCATCGCAAGGTCGCGTGCCGTGGCCGAGAACGTACTGACTTTCGCCTTCGCCATATATAAGCCTTATATAAGACTTGTACACCGCTGTCAATTTGCCCTGCGACGGGCCAGGCCCTTCGGGCGTCGGGCGGAGGCGTCGCGTTGATCAACGGCTGACGCTTCCAGGCGACGGTCCGGGCATCCGCGATGCCGGTGTCTTTGCGCGGATGCAACGCCAGGGACCGCAAAGACGCTGAAGAGGGAACGCATCGTTGTTCACGCCACATGCGTTGGTTACCTTTCCCGGGAGCAGGGGGCAACACACGTGGGAGATGGAAATGGACAAAGCGTATCTGGCCGGTGCAGCAGTAGGCGCGGCGCTCGCGCTGAGCGGCTGCGTGACGCAAGGGACCTACGAAAAGCTCGAGGCCGAGAAGGCGCAGGAGATCGATGCGCTGCAGTCGCAGCGCGCCGCGCTTGAGAGCGAGCGCAAGTCGCTTCAGCAGGAAAAGATGCTTCTCGAGAAGGACAAGGCAGCGCTCGAGCGGGAGCAGGCGATGCTGCGCGCGCAGAACGAGGCGCTCGATGGAGAGCGCATGAAGCTCCTCGAGGCGAGCAAGCAGTCCCAGGCGCAGTACGACTCGCTGGCGCGAGAGCTCAATCAGGAGGTTCAGAAGGGGCAGCTCCAGGTGCGCCAGTACAAGGACATGCTGACGGTGGACGTGGCCGAGCAGCTCTTTTTCGACTCCGGCCGGGCGACGCTCAAGGAGACCGGAAAGGCGGTCCTGAAGAAGGTCGCCGACGCCATCATGTCCTATGACGACAAGGCGATCCGGGTCGTGGGGCACACCGACAACGTGCCGATCAGCGGCGCGCTGCAGAAGACCTATGCGTCCAACTGGGAGCTCTCGGTGGCGCGGGCGACCACGGTCGTGCGGTTTCTGCAGGAGTCGGGCATCGAGCCCGAGCGCCTCGTCGCCACCGGCCGCGCGGCATATGCGCCGGTCGCGGAGAACGACAGTCCGGAGGGGCGCCAGAAGAACCGGCGCATCGAGATCACGCTGATCAATAGGAATCTGCTCTAGAAGACGAGGTCCCCGCGCCCCGGGGCGCGGCCGCTCAGGCGGCCTTGCGCTCCGCGGGCGGGGGAAGCAGCTTCAGGCAGCGATCGATCCAGAGCGCCGTGAGCTTCTCCTGCACGCCGTTCTGCGCGAGGCGCTGGGCGAGGGCGCCGAAGTCGACCTGGTCGAGCGGCTGGTCCTGGTTGAAGCAGGAGAAGACGTACGTGGTCTTGCCGGTGGCAGGGTCGACGTGCGGCTGCAGGCACTGCGCGCAGATCTCTTTCATCATGCACTGCATCGGGCTGTTGATCGAGCCGATGGCCTGGTGGTTCTTCTTGAGAAAGCTCTTCAGTGTGGAATGACGGGCCTGTGCCACCGCCGCCATCATCCGGTCGGAGCCGATGGCGATGATGCGGTCGGTGGCGGCGAAAGGGATCTCCTGCTTGCCGAGGGCGCCGAAGGCATAGGCCTGCATCGCCTGGACGATGTTGCCGACGAACGCGCGGTCCTGGCTGCGCCGCGGGGTGAAGCCGGGCGCCTCGTCGCAGCACCACACGACGACATCCGAGGCGGCCTCGATGTCCTCGACGCGGTAGCGGTCGGCGAGGTGGCGGTAGCCGGCGAAGTAGACGACCTTCGATCCGGCCGAGCGCAGCGCGCGCCCGATCGAGAAGAGCACCGCATTGCCGAGGCCGCCGCCGGCGAGCACCACGGTCTCGCCATGCGGGATCTCGGTCGGGGTGCCGGTCGGGCCCATGAGGATGACCGGCTCGCCGGGCTGCAGGTAGGCGAGGAGGTCGGCGGAGCCGCCCATCTCTAGCGCGATGACGGAAATGAGCCCTTTGTCGCGGTCGACCCAGGCGCCGGTGAGCGCCAGGCCTTCCATCGCGAGCGTCGTGCCCGGCACGCGCAAGGCGAGGGTCTCGAAGTTCTGCATGCGGTAGAACTGGCCGGGCTGGAAGCGGCGCGCCGCCACCGGCGCGCGCAGGACGACCTCGACGATGGTCGGCGTGAGGCGCCGGACCTCGTGCACTACGGCGCGAAGGTCTCGGTTCAGACGTGTAAGAAATACCTGCTCATCGAGCGAAGAAGATGGATTCCTTTCGGCGAGAACCCTGCTGATCACCGGATAGCCCTGCTTCGCGCTGCCCATCGCTTTCACCACGTTGCCGAAATACGAGGGGTGCAGGTCGCCGAAGAAGCTCATGAAGCGGCCGTCGGGATATCGGTGCAGCAGCACGTCCACGTGCCCCGGCTTCGAGGTGTGGCGCTCGGGCTTCACCGGCGCGCCGCTCTCGTCGCAGGCCAGGAAGTACTTTCCGTCGAGCTCGAGGCTCACGCCTTCCTCGCGCGCGAGCACCGTGTTGGGCTGGGTGCCGGCGGCGATGAGGACGGACCTGGCCGGCAGGCGGATGCCGTCCTGGAAGAGCACCGCCTCGGCGTGCCCATGCGCATCGACCTCGACGCGCACTGGCGTGAGGCCTTCGGCGAACACGACGCCTTCCTCGAGCGCCTTCTCCACTTCCTCGTGGTTGAGCGTGTACGAAGGGCTGTCGATCATGCGCCGGCGGTACGCGATGGTGGCGCCGCCCCAGGACTTCAGCAGCGACAGTCTCTTCGCGGGCGGCGTGTCTCTCAGCGCTCTCGCATGCGCGATGAACTCCTGCGCGATCTGGCGCTCCTCGGGGTTCCAGGCGGGCTTATGCTCGAGCGCCTCGTAGCGCGCCAGGAATTTCTCCACCTGCACGGCGTAGTAGGCGAGGGACTCCGTGGCGGTGTCGATTGCGGTGAGCCCGCCGCCGATCACCACGATCGGCAGGCGGATCTGCAGGTTGGCGATCGACTCGCGCTTGGCGGCGCCGGTGAGCTGCAGCGCCATCAGGAAGTCGGAGGCCGCGCGCACGCCGCGCGCGAAGCCGTTCGGGATGTCGAGTACCGTCGGGCGCCCGGCGCCGGCGCACAGCGCGATGTGGTCGAAGCCGTCGGCGAAGGCCTCGTCGATGGTGAGCGTGCCGCCGAAGCGCACGCCGCCGAACATCGCGAACTGCCGGCGCCGCTCGAGCAGCAGCCGGATGACCTTGAGGAAGTTCTTGTCCCAGCGCACCGTGATGCCGTACTCGGCGACGCCGCCGAACCCCGCCATGACGCGGGCGTCCAGGTCTTCGCGAAGTTCCTTTATCTGTTCGACGGGTTTGAAAGGCAGGCGATTGCCGAGCGGATCGACGCCGGAGATGCGCGCCTCGAGCGGCTCGATCTTCAGGCCGTCGATGCCGACCACGGTGTGCCCGTCGTTCATCAGGTGGTGCGCGACGGTAAAGCCTGCCGGCCCCAGGCCGACCACGAGAACCCGCTTGCCGGACGCCGCCCTGGGGTAGGGGCGGCGCAGGTCGAACGGGTTCCAGCGCGTCAGCAACGAATAGATCTCGAAGCCCCAGGGCAGCTCGAGCACGTCCTTCAGCGTGCGCGTCTCGGCCTGCGGGATGTTGACCGGGTCCTGCTTCTGGTAGATGCAGGATTTCATGCAATCGTTGCAGATGCGATGCCCGGTGCCGGCGACCATGGGGTTGTCCACGGTGATGATGCCGAGCGCCGCCAGCGGCTGGCCGCGCGCCTTGACCATCTGGAACTCCGAGATGCGCTCCTCCAGCGGGCAGCCGGCGAGGGGCACGCCGAACACGGTCTTGCGGAAACCCTCGAGCGGCGCCTTTTCCTTGAGGCCCTTGGAGCAGGAGTCCTTGCCCTGCTCGTGGCACCAGATGCAGTAGTTCGTCTCGTCGAGCGCGCCGGTGAGGTCCGTGCCCGGATCGGTCAGCGCGAAGCCCTCGCGCAAGCGAAGATGGGGAAGGCTGTTTTCCGCAAAGCCTGCCTTCTTCTCCGTGTGCACCGGCACCAGGCGCATGAAATCGAGCTTGCGCGGCGTCTTGAAGAGGATGCCGCGCCGGTGCGTCTCCTTGCCTTCGGGCGTGAGGGTCGCCCAGGCGGCATAGCGCGCCGCTTCCTGGAGCTGCGCCGCATGCGCAGGCTCGTCCCTGAGCCAGGCGCCGACCTGGCGCGCGAACTCGAGCTCGTCGTGGATCCGCCGGGGACGATAATCCTTCAGCTCCTCCGGCTTCACCTTGTGCAGCGCGCGGCGTTGCACGAACAGGCGCTTCACGGAGTAGAGCGGGGCGAGCTCGTTGTGCCGCTCGGCGAGCGCCTGCGCTTCCGCCTCGATCGCGAACAGGCGCGCGAGGAAGTCCTCGACATGCGGCGCGAGGGCGACCAGCAGCTCGGATTCTTCTCTTGCGGGCGGCGGCGTTGTCCTGGACGACTGCAGTTTTTCGCATAAGGCCCGGTCGGCTTCGCCGAGATATCCGAGGAACGCGGCGTCGACGCGCAGCAGGCCTTCGCGCTCGTACAGGTCGTTGAACCGAAGGCCGAATGCGAGATTCATGCAGGTAGAATTATCGGCCAATTCATCGGAGGCCCCGGATGCAAATCAGAAATAGCATATTCCTCGTCACGGGCGGCGCATCTGGATTGGGCGCGGCGAGCGCGCGCATGGCCGCGGAAGGCGGCGGCAAGGTGATGATCGCCGACCTGCAGGACGGCGAGAAGCTCGCCAAGGAAATCGGCGGCAGGTTCGTCAAGACCGACGTCACTTCGGAGGCCGACGGCAAGGCCGCGGTCGCGGCTGCGATGAAGGAGTTCGGCGGGCTGCACGTGCTCATCAACTGCGCCGGCATCGCCATCGCCGAGCGCACCATCGGCAAGGAGGCGCCGCACGACCTGGCGCGTTTTGCGCGCGTGGTGACCATCAACCTCGTCGGCACGTTCAACATGATCCGCCTCGCGGCGGAAGCGATGGCGAAGGCCGGCCCGAATGCCGCGGGCGAGCGCGGCGTGATCGTCAACACCGCCTCCGTCGCCGCCTTCGACGGCCAGATCGGGCAGGCGGCCTATTCCGCATCCAAGGGCGGCGTGGTCGGCATGACGCTTCCCATCGCGCGCGACCTGTCGCGCAACGGCATCCGCGTCTGCACCATCGCGCCCGGCATCTTCGAGACGCCGATGCTCGCCGGGCTGCCCAAGGACGCCCAGGACTCCCTCGGCAAGCAGGTGCCGTTTCCGCCGCGCCTGGGCCGCCCGGCCGAGTACGCGCAGCTCGTCAAGGCGATCATCGAGAACGAGATGCTGAACGGCGAGACGATCCGGCTGGACGGCGCCATCCGCATGGCGCCCAAGTAGGCGTTACTCTTCCCGCAATTCCGTCTTGTAGCGCTTGCCGCGCTCGATGTAGCCCTTGGCGATGCCGAGCAGGCCGTCGCGCTGCTCCGGGGTGAGCTCGCGCACGATGCGGCCCGGCGAGCCCACCACCAGCACGCCGTCGGGAATCTCCTTCCCCTCCGGGATCAGGGCATTCGCCCCGATCAGCGTTCCCTTGCCGATCTTCGCCCCGTTGAGGATCACGCTGTTGATGCCGATGAGCGTGCCGTCGCCGACCGTGCAGCCGTGCAGCATCGCCTTGTGCCCGATGCTCACCATGCGCCCGAGGGTCATCGGGTAGCCGGGATCGACATGCAGCACGGAGCCGTCCTGGACGTTGCAGCCTTCGCCGATGACGATGGTGTCGTTTTCCGCGCGGATCACCACCTTGAACCACACGCTGACATCCGCGTGCAGCGTGATCGAGCCGACGAGCGTGGCATCGTGCGCGATGTAGTGGTGCTCGCCAAGCAGCGCGACGCGCCGCTCGCCAATGGAGAAGATGGGCATGCGGCTATCATAATGCAGTGAAGATCATCGTCCTGCCGTGAAGATTCTCGTCCTGGGGGCCGGCGTGGTGGGCGTCAGCGCCGCCTGGTACCTCGCCGACGCCGGCCACGAGGTGAGCGTGCTCGAGCGTCGCGCCGAGCCGGGGCTCGAAACGTCGTTCGCGAACGGCGGCCAGATCTCCGCGAGCCACGCCGAGCCCTGGGCGAAGCCCGCCGTCATTCCGCAGATGCTGCGCTGGCTCGGGCGCGAGGACGCGCCGCTGCTCTTCCGCCCGCGCGCGGACTGGGCGCAGTGGGCGTGGGGGCTGCGCTTCCTGCGCGAGTGCATGCCCGGCCGCTTCGAGCATCATTCGCGCGCCCTCGCCGGGCTCGCCGCCTACAGCCGCGATTCGCTGCGCGCGCTGCGCAGCCGCACCGGCATCCGCTACGACGAGCTCTCGCGCGGCATCCTGCATTTCACCACCAGCGAGCGTGATTTCGAGGCGCTGGCGCGCCACACCGCGGCCATGCGCTCGCTCGGCATCGAGCGCGAGGTCAAGACCGCCGCCGAGTGCGTGGCGCTCGAGCCGGCGCTCGCCTACTCGGAGGACCGCGTCATCGGCGGCGCCTACGCGCCGCACGACGAGTCCGGGGATGCCTACCGTTTCACGCGCGAGCTCGCCGCGCTTGCCGCGAGGAAAGGCGTGGCGTTCCGCTACGGCGTGAGCGTCGAGGCGCTCGAGCCGGCCGGGGACTTCATCGCCGCCGTGCGCGCCCAGGACGGCGAGCGCTTCGACGCCGATGCCTACGTGGTCTCGCTCGGCAGCTACAGCCCGCTGCTCCTGCGCCCGCTCGGCATCCGCATTCCGGTCTATCCCCTCAAGGGGTATTCGGTCACGCTGCCCCTCGGGCCGGCGGAGCTGCCCGCGGCGCCGAGCGTCAGCCTGACCGACGAGGCGTTCAAGCTGGTGATCTCGCGGCTCGGCGACCGGCTGCGCGTCGCCGGCACTGCCGAGCTCGCGGGCTACGACACCTCGGTGAACGAGGTGCGCTGCGCGGCAATCCTGCGCCGCGTGCGCCAGCTCTTTCCGCAGCTTGGCGCGGTGCACGTGGTCGAGAACTGGGCCGGACTGCGGCCGGCGACGCCGGACAACGTGCCGCTGGTCGGGCGCACGGCGCTGCGCAACCTCTTTCTCAATACCGGGCACGGCACGCTCGGCTGGACGCTCGCCTGCGGCTCGGGCCGCGCGCTGGCCGACATCGTCAGCGGGCGCGCGCCTGAAGTTCGGTTCGATTTCCTTGCGTAGCAGCGAATCCCTTTTCTTTCCGGTGCGCGGGCTGCGCTATCACGTGCGGCGCTGGGCGCGCGAGGGCGCGCCGAAGATGGTGCTGCTGCACGGCTGGATGGACGTCTCGGCTTCGTTCCAGTTCCTGGTCGACGCCTTGCGCGGCGAGTGGGACGTCTATGCGCCCGACTGGCGCGGCTACGGCCTCACCGAATGGGGAAAGGCCGACTGCTACTGGTTCCCCGACTATATTGCCGACCTCGACTTCCTGCTGGAGCGTATCGACCCGGCGCCGATCAACCTGGTGGGGCACAGCCTTGGGGGCAATGTCGCGACGCTCTATGGCGGCGTGCGTCCGGCCCGCATCGCGAAGCTCGTCAACCTCGAGGGCTTCGGCCTGCCGCCGACCAGGCCGGAGGACGCGCCGAAGCGCTACGCGCGATGGCTCGACGAGCTGCGCGAACGTCCGGGGCTTCGCCCATATGAAAGCTTCACGGCACTGGCCGAAAGACTGAAGAAATCGAATTCGAGGCTGACCATGGCGCGGGCGGACTTCCTGGCGCGCCATTGGGGCCGCGAAGCCGAGGACGGCAGCGTGGTGCTGCGCGGCGACCCGGCGCACAAGATCGTCAACCCGGTGCTTTACCGCTACGAAGAGGTGCGCGCGTGCTGGCAGCGCGTCACCGCGCCGGTGCTGTGGGTCGATGCCGCCGAGTCCGAGACGCTGGCGCGCATGAGGATGGATCCGGCCGGGCAGGCCGAGCGCCGCGCCGCGTTCGCGAACCTGCGCCACGTCACGCTGCCCGAGGCGGGCCACATGCTGCATCACGACCAGCCCGAGGCGCTGGCGCAGCTGCTCGAAGCCTTCCTCGCCGGCTGATGGCGCAGTTCTTCGCCATCCACCCCACCCATCCGCAGCCGCGCCTGGTGCGCCGCGCTGCGGACATCGTGCGCGCCGGCGGCCTCATCGCCTATCCCACCGACTCGTGCTACGCGCTCGGCTGCGCGCTGGGCGAGGCGAAAGCCCTCGAGCGCCTGCGCCGCGTGCGCGGCATCGACGAGCGTCACTACCTGACGCTGATGTGCCGCGATCTCGCCGAGATCGCGAATTATGCGATCGTCGACGACACTGCCTATCGCTTCCTCAAGACGCCGGGCAGCTATACCTTCATCCTGCGCGCGCGCCGCGAGGTGCCGCGCCGCGTGACGCGCAAGAAGACCATCGGCGTGCGCGTCCCCGGCCACCCGGTGGCCCTGGCGCTGCTCGCCGAGCTCGACGCGCCGATGCTTTCAGCGACGCTGCTGCTGCCGCAGGACGCGCTGCCCCTTTCGGACGCGCCGGAGATCCGCGAGCGGCTCGAGCGTCAGGTCGATCTCGTCATCGACGCGGGCTCGTGCGGCACCGAGCCGAGCACGGTGATCGACCTCACCGGCGAAGCGCCGAGCGTGCTGCGCAAGGGAAAGGGCTCGCTTGCGCCGTTCGCCGTGGAGTCAGTTTGATAACATCCCGTTTCAACCAGAGTCGAATGCTTCTTGGATCCTGAAGCCTTAACCCAACTCGCCAAGACGGTCGCCATCTACGCCCTTCCGGTGCTGTTTGCGATCACGCTGCACGAGGCGGCGCACGGCTACGTGGCGCGGCACTTCGGCGACATGACTGCGCACGCGCAGGGACGCATCAGCCTCAATCCCGTGCGCCACATCGATCTCCTCGGCACGGTGGTCGTGCCGCTCGTCATCCTGCTCCTCACCGCGGGCAAGTTCCTCTTCGGCTGGGCGAAGCCGGTGCCGGTCAACTATTCGGCGCTGCGCCGCCCGCGGCAGCACATGGCGTGGGTGGCGGCGGCCGGCCCGGCGGCAAACCTCGCGATGGCGGTCTTGTGGGCGATGCTCCTGCGCGCCGGCATCGCCATGAGCGATCGCGCCGAGGCCTGGACGGAAGTGGCGCAGGTCTACGGCGCCGGCGGGCTCGTCGACGCGGCGATGCGCCACGGCGACGGCGCGGTGGAGTATTTCATCGGCGTGGCGGCCGCCGGGATCCTCGTCAATCTGCTGCTGATGCTTCTCAATCTGCTGCCGATCCCGCCGCTCGATGGCGGCCGGGTCGTGACGAGCCTCCTGCCCGGACGCGCGGCATGGCGTTTCGCCAAGCTCGAGCCCTGGGGCGTGCCGCTGCTCCTGCTGCTCGTCTTCGTTCCCGTGTACGGGTCCAACGTGCTCAGCCTCATCCTCAGCCCGCTGCTGTTCGAGTCCGAGGCGCTGGTGCGCGCGATGGTGCTGCTCTAGATGTTCGAGACGCGAGTGCTGTCGGGTATGCGGCCGACCGGCGGCCTGCACCTTGGCCACTACCACGGCGTCCTGAAGAACTGGGTGCGGCTGCAGGCCGAGTACCCGTGCCTGTTCTTCGTCGCCGACTGGCATGCGCTCACCACCGATTACGAGAAGCCGGGCGAGCTGCAGAAGAACTGCTGGGACATGGTGATCGACTGGCTCGCCGCGGGCGTCGACCCGGGACAGGCCATCCTCTTCATCCAGTCCCAGGTGCCCGAGCACGCGGAGCTGCACCTGCTGCTCTCAATGATCGCGCCGCTCGGCTGGCTCGAGCGCGTGCCGACCTACAAGGACCAGCAGGAGAAACTCGCGGACCGGGACCTGTCGACCTACGGCTTCCTCGGCTACCCGCTGCTGCAGTCGGCCGACATCCTCATCTACCGCGCGAGGTTCGTGCCGGTCGGCGAGGACCAGGTGCCGCACGTCGAGTTCACGCGCGAAGTGGCGCGGCGCTTCAACCACCTCTACGGCCGCGAGCCGGGTTTCGAGGAAAAGGCCAAGGCGGCCGTGAAAAAGATGGGCACCAAGAAAGCGCGCCTGCTCAACGAGCTGCGCACCAAGTTCCTCGAGCAGGGCGAGGCCGATGCGCTGTCTCGCGCCCAGGCGCTTCTGACGGCACAGCAGAACCTGTCGCGCGGCGACCGCGAGCGGCTCTACGGCTGGCTCGAGGGCGGCGGCAAGAGGATCCTGGTCGAGCCCGAGGCGCTGCTCACCGAAGCGCCACGCATGCCGGGGCTCGACGGCCAGAAGATGTCCAAGTCCTACGGCAACACCATCTCGCTGCGCGAGGAGCCGGAGTCGGTGGCGAAGAAGGTGCGCACCATGCCGACCGATCCGGCGCGCGTCAAGCGCACCGACCCCGGCAACCCGGAGAAATGCCCGGTGTGGGACCTGCACAAGGTGTACTCCGATGCGGCCCGCAAGGAATGGGTCATGAAAGGCTGCACCACCGCCGGCATCGGCTGCCTGGAGTGCAAGCAGCCGGTCATCGAGGCGATCAACGCCGAGCTCGCGCCGATGCGGGCCCGCGCCCAGACCTACCTCGACGACCCGACGCTGGCGAGGAACATCATCGCCGACGGCTGCGACAAGGCGAAGCGGCTCGCGGCGGAAACGATGCGCGAGGTGCGCGAAGCCATGGGACTCGACTATTCATGATGGCGGCAAAGCTCTACGGCGAGCTGGTCATCGAGCTGCCGCACGACCTCTACATTCCGCCCGACGCGCTCGAGGTGGTGCTCGAGGCCTTCGAAGGCCCGCTCGACCTGCTGCTCTACCTGATCCGCAAGGAGAACCTCGACATCCTCGACATCCCGATGGCGCCCCTCACGCGCCAGTACCTGGAGTACGTCGAGATCATGCGCAGCAAGAACCTCGAGCTCGCCGCCGAGTACCTGGTGATGGCGGCGATGCTGATGGAGATCAAGTCGCGCCTGCTGCTGCCGCGGCCGCCCGCCGTAGCGCCCGAGGAGGAGGACCCGCGCGCGGAGCTGGTGCGCCGGCTGCTGGAGTACGAGCAGATCAGGAAGGCGGCGCGGGCGCTCGACGAGCTGCCGCAGACGGGCCGCGACCTGATCGCCGTCTCGGTCTGGATCGAGAAAGCCGTCGCCGACCGGCTGCCCGACGTGAGCCCGCAGGATCTGGCCGAAGCGTGGCGCAGCCTCCTCAACCGGGCGAAGCTCTCGGCGCACCACCATGTGTCGCGCGAGGAGCTCTCGGTGCGCGCGCACATGAGCGGCATCCTGCGCGCCCTGCGCGAGCGCCGGGTGCTGGAGTTCGGCGAGCTGTTCGAGCCGGCGCGCGGCGTGCCGGTGCTCGTGGTCACCTTCCTCGCTCTGCTCGAGCTGGCGCGCGAGTTGCTAGTGGAGATCACGCAGTCCGAGTGTTTCGCGCCGATTTACGTAAAATTGGCCTATGCACAGCCCGTCTGACGCGAAGCGCATCCTCGAGGCAGCGCTCCTCGCTGCGCAGGAGCCGCTCGGCATCGCGGAACTGAAGCGCCTCTTCGAGGGGGAGGTGAGCACCGAGACGCTCAAGCACCTGCTCGCCGAGCTCGCCGAGGAGTGGAACGGCCGCGCCGTGGGGCTCGTCAGCCTCGCCAGCGGCTGGCGCTTCCAGACCCGCCCCGAGTTCCAGCCCTATATCGAGCGGCTGTTTCCGGAGAAGCCGCCGCGCTATTCGCGCGCGGTCATGGAAACGCTCGCCATCATCGCCTACCGGCAGCCGGTGACGCGCGGGGATATCGAGAACATCCGCGGCGTGGTCGTGTCGACCCAGATCATCCAGGCGCTGGAGAACCGCGGCTGGATCGACGTCGTCGGCCATCGCGAAACGCCGGGCCGCCCGGCACTCTATGCGACCACGCGGCGCTTCCTCGACGACCTGGGCCTGCGCTCGCTGGAGGAGCTGCCGCCGCTCGAGGAAATCGCCAAGACCCTGCAGCTGGAACCATCGAAGGATGAACAGCAGGCCGCGGTCGCCGAAGCGGACGCGCGCCCCGACGATTCCGAAGAAGAGCCCGCCGCGGCCACCGGCACCGGGGGCTGAGCGGATCCAGAAGCTGCTGGCCGCCGCGGGCTTGGGCTCGCGGCGGACCATCGAGCAGTGGATCGCCGCCGGCCGCGTCACCGTGGATGGCAAGCTGGCCGAGCTCGGCCAGCGCGCGCTTGCGAGCCAGGAAATCGCCGTCGACGGGAAGCCGGTCAAGGCTCGCAGCGGCGCCGCGGACAGGGTGCTCCTCTATCACAAGCCGGTCGGGGAGCTGGTGACGCGCAGCGATCCCGAGGGGCGTCCCACCGTGTTCTCGCGCCTGCCGCCCGGACGGTGGGTGGCCGTCGGCCGGCTCGACATCAATACCTCCGGGCTGCTTCTGCTCACCGATTCCGGGGAGCTCGCCAACCGCCTGATGCACCCGCGCTACGAGGTCGAGCGCGAATATGCCGCGCGGGTGCAGGGGATCCTCGACGAAAAGACCCTCGAGCGCTTGCGCCGGGGAGTGGCCTTGGACGACGGACCGGCGGCCTTCGATCGCATCGAGGCGTCTCCCGGGAAAGGCGGGACCAACCGCTGGTACCGCGTCACCCTGCGGGAGGGCCGCAACCGCGAGGTGCGCCGTCTTTTCGAGGCGGTGGGCGCGCGGGTGAGCCGGCTCGTCCGCGTGCGCTACGGGACGGTCGCGCTGCCGCGCGATCTCGCCGCCGGCGCATGGCGCGAGTTGCCGCCCGCAGCGGCGAAAATGTTGTTTGCCGAGTGAAATCCTGTTAAACTTCAAAAGCTTTACAGCGCTTGGAACGAGATGGGCTTCGGCCCATTTTTTGTTTGCGGACCGAGGAACTGATCGCGCCGGTGGTGACCGGCATGGGCTACGAGCTGGTCGACCTGCAAGTGTCGAACAGGGGTGGGCTGCTGCGTCTCTTCATCGACAAGCCCGGCGGCATCGGACTCGAGGACTGCGCGGCGGTCAGCCGCCAGCTCACGCGGGTGCTGGAAGTGGAGGGCGTAGAGTACGACCGCCTGGAAGTCTCCTCGCCGGGACTCGACCGGCCGTTGCGCAAGGCGCAGGATTTCGCGCGCTTCGCCGGCCAGAAGGCCGACGTGCGCATGCGCACGGCGGATGCGAGCGGGCGGCGGCGCTTCGTGGGGGTGCTGAGGGGCGAGAACGAAGGCCGCGTGAGCCTCGAGCTCGACGGCCAGACGGTCGCGCTGGCGATCGAGGACATCGATCGGGCGAGGCTGGTGCCGGAATTGTGAGGGAAGCTGGGAATGAATCGTGAACTGGTGATGCTGGTCGATGTGCTCGCGAGGGAGAAGAATGTGCCCCGCGACATCGTCTTTGGCGCGCTCGAGATGGCGCTCGCCTCGGCGACCAAGAAAAAATACTCCGAGGACATCGACGTGCGCGTGCACGTCGACCCGAACACCGGCGACTACGAGTCCTTCCGCCGCTGGAAGGTGGTTCCCGACGACGCGCTCGAGCTGCCGCAGGCGCAGATCGCGCTGTCGGAGGCGCAGAAGCGCAAGTCCGACGTGCAGCTCGAGGAGTTCATCGAGGAGCCGCTCGAGCCGGTCGAGTTCGGGCGCATCGGGGCGCAGACCGCGAAGCAGGTGATCCTGCAGCGCATCCGCGACGCCGAGCGCGAGCAGATCCTGAACGACTTCCTGTCGCGCGGCGACGAGCTCGTCACCGGCACCGTCAAGCGCATGGAGCGCGGCAACGCCATCATCGAGTCCGGCCGCCTCGAGGCGCTGCTGCCCCGGGAGCACATGATTCCCAAGGAAAACCTCCGCGTCGGCGACCGCGTGCGCGCCTGGGTGGCGAAGATCGACCGCCAGGCCCGCGGCCCGCAGCTCATCCTGTCGCGCACCGCCCCGCAGTTCATCATGAAGCTGTTCGAGCTCGAGGTGCCCGAGATCGAGGAAGGCCTGCTCGAGATCAAGTCGGCGGCGCGCGACCCGGGCATCCGCGCCAAGATCGGCGTGCACACCAACGACAAGCGCATCGACCCGATCGGCACCTGCGTCGGCATGCGCGGCTCGCGCGTGCAGGCGGTGACGCAGGAGCTCGCCGGCGAGCGCGTCGACATCGTGCTGTGGTCGGCCGACCCGGCGCAGTTCGTCATCGGCGCGCTGGCGCCGGCCGAGGTCAGCTCGATCGTGGTGGACGAGGAAAAGCACGCCATGGACGTGGTGGTGGACGAGGAGAACCTCGCCGTGGCGATCGGCCGCAGCGGCCAGAACGTGCGCCTCGCCTCCGAGCTCACCGGCTGGCAGATCAACCTCATGACCGAGGAAGAGTCGACCAAGAAGCAGCAGGAGGAGAGCGGCCGGATCAAGCAGCACTTCATGGAGCGCCTCGACGTCGACGAGGAGGTCGCCAACATCCTGATCGAGGAAGGCTTCTCGACGCTGGAAGAGATCGCCTACGTGCCGATCAACGAGCTGAACGAGATCCATGCGTTCGACGAGGACACGGTCAACGAGCTGCGCAACCGCGCGCGCAACGCGCTGCTCGTGGCGGCGATCGCCAACGAGGAGAAGATGGAGGGTGTCGACCCGGAGCTGCTCAAGCTCGAGGGCATGGACACGCAGCTCGCCGCGATGCTGGTGGAAAAGGGCATCAAGACGCGCGACGACCTCGCCGACCTCGCCGTGGACGAGCTCTCCGAGACGACCGGCCTCGATGAAGAGCGGGCGAAGAAGCTGATCATGGCGGCCCGCGCCCACTGGTTCGTGGACGGCCAGACCGAGGCCGAGAAGCCGGCCACCAAGCAGGAGGCGGCCTGACGATGGCGCAGACGAGCGTAGCCCAGTTCGCGAGCGAGCTTAAGGTCCCGCCTTCGGTGCTGCTCGAGCAGCTGCGCGCCGCCGGGGTCGACAAGAAGCAGCCCGGCGACTCGCTCAGCGAGCAGGACAAGTCGCGCCTGCTCGAGTACCTGCGCAAGACGCACGGCTCGGCGGACACCAAGAACAAGATCACGCTGACGCGCAAGCAGACCAGCGAGATCCGCAAGACCGACGCGACCGGCAAGTACCGCACCGTGCAGGTGGAGGTGCGCAAGAAGCGCGTCTTCGTCAAGCGCGATCCGGCGGAGGTCACCGCCGCGGCCGTCGCCGCCGAGGCGCCGCCCGCCCCGCCGCCGGCCGTTGACTCGAAGGAAATCGAACTCAGGGAAGAAGAAGCGAGGCGCCAGCAGCAGCTCGCCGAGCTGCAGGCCGCCGAGCTGCGCGAAAAGCAGGAGCGCGAGCGCAAGGAAGCCGAGCAGAAGGCGGCGGAGCAGAAGGCCGCCGAGGCGGCCGCGCCGGCGGCGGCGACGGCCACGCCGACCACGCTGCATGCGCCCAAGGCAGGCGAGACCAAGACCGACAAGAAGCCCAAGAAGGCGAAGCCGACGACGGTGCTGCGCGACGACTCGGTGCGCCGGCGCCAGATCAAGACGCGCGGCGATGCCGGCGGCGGCGTCGGCGGCTGGCATGCGCGCGGCGGCGGCCGCCACCGGCAGGCGCCTTCGGGTGCCGAGACGACCTATGCCCAGCCCGCCGAGCCGATGGTGCGCGAGGTTCCCGTGCCCGAGACCATCACCGTCGGCGAGCTCGCCCACCGCATGTCCGTAAAGGCGGCCGAAGTCATCAAGGCGCTGATGAAGCTCGGCACCATGGCGACCATCAACCAGGTGCTCGACCAGGAGACCGCGATCATCCTGGTGGAGGAGATGGGCCACAAGGCGAAGGCGGCCAAGCTCGACGACCCGGAAGCGTATCTCGCGGAGACCAGCGCACCGGCCGCCGCCGAGGAGAAGCCGCGCCCGCCGGTGGTCACGGTAATGGGCCACGTCGACCACGGCAAGACCTCGCTGCTCGACTACATCCGCCGCACCAAGGTCGCCGCCGGCGAAGCCGGCGGCATCACGCAGCACATCGGCGCCTATCACGTCGAGACGGCCCGCGGCGTGGTGACCTTCCTCGACACGCCGGGCCACGAGGCCTTCACCGCGATGCGGGCGCGCGGCGCGAAGGTGACCGACCTGGTCGTGCTGGTGGTCGCCGCCGACGACGGCGTCATGCCGCAGACCATCGAGGCGATCAACCACGCCAAGGCGGCCGAAGTGCCGCTGGTCGTCGCCATCAACAAGATCGACAAGCACGAGGCCAACGCCGAAAAGGTGAAGCAGGAGCTGCTCGCCCAGGGCGTGGTGCCCGAGGAGTACGGCGGCGACTCGCCTTTCGTGCCGGTCTCGGCGAAGACCGGGCAGGGCGTGGACGCGCTGCTCGAGCAGATCCTGCTGCAGGCCGAGGTGCTGGAGCTCAAGGCGCCCACCGAGTCGCCGGCGAAAGGCGTGGTGATCGAGGCCCGCCTGGACAAGGGACGCGGCCCGGTGGCGACGCTGCTGGTCCAGTCCGGCACGCTCAAGCGCGGCGACGTGATCCTGACCGGCGCGGTCTACGGCCGGGTGCGCGCCATGCTGGACGAGAACGGCAAGCCGGTGCAGACGGCGGGACCGTCGATCCCGGTCGAGATCCAGGGCCTGTCGGAAGTGCCGAGCGCGGGCGAGGAAATGACGGTGCTGTCCGACGAGCGCAAGGCGCGCGAGATCGCGCTCTTCCGCCAGGGCAAGTTCCGCGACGTGAAGTTCGCCAAGCAGCACGCCGCCAAGCTCGAGAACGCGTTCGGGCAGATGGCCGAGGGCGAGAAGAAGGTGCTGACGCTGGTCATCAAGGCCGACGTGCAGGGCTCGCAGGAGGCGCTGGTGCATGCGCTCACGCGGCTGGCGACCGACGAGGTCAAGGTGACCGTGGTGCACGCCGGCGTCGGCGGCATCACCGAGTCCGACGTCAACCTGGCGATGGCCTCGCGCGCGGTGATCATCGGCTTCAACACGCGCGCCGACGCGACCGCGAGGAAGCTGATCGAGTCGAGCGGCATCCAGGTGCGCTACTACAACATCATTTACGAGGCGGTCGACGAGATCAAGGCGGCGCTCTCCGGCATGCTCGCGCCCGAGCGCAAGGAGTCGGTCATCGGCATGGTCGAGGTGCGCCAGGTGTTCCGCATCTCCAAGATCGGCACCGTGGCGGGATGCTACGTGCTCGACGGCCTGGTCAAGCGCGGCGCGCAGGTGCGGGTGCTGCGCGACAACGTGGTCGTCCACACCGGCGAGATCGACTCGCTCAAGCGCTTCAAGGACGACGTGCGCGAGGTCAAGGCCGGCTTCGAGTGCGGCATGTCGCTGAAGAGCTTCTCCGACCTGAAGGAAGGCGACCAGTTCGAGGTGTTCGAGGTGATGGAGGTCGCTAGAAGCCTGTGAAGCGCGGTCAGGGACGCCCCCAGAGGATCGGGGACCTGATCCAGCGGGAGATCGCGGACCTGCTCGCCCGGGAGGTGCGCGACCCGCGCGTCGGCATGGTGACCCTCACCTCGGTCGACGTGTCGCCCGACATGTCGCACGCCAAGGTGCACTTCACGGTTTTGCATCCGGAAAAAATCGCGGAAGCCCGCGAGGGCCTGACCCGCGCCGCCGGCTTCCTGCGCAGCCAGCTCGCCAAGCGGGTGAAGCTCTACAGCATCCCGGAGCTGCGCTTCGAGTACGACGAGTCGATCGAGCGCGCAGATCGCCTCTCGCAGCTGATCGACAGCGTCAAACCCCGCAAATGACCGACGGGGCGCTGCTCCTCGACAAGCCGGTGGGGCCGAGCTCGAACGGCGTTCTCCAGGAAGCGAAGCGGCTGCTCGGCGCGAAGAAGGCGGGCCATGGCGGCACGCTCGATCCGCTCGCCTCGGGGCTGCTGCTGCTGCTCTTCGGCGAGGCGACGAAGTTCGCCGGGCTGCTCCTCGACCAGGACAAGGAATACCTCGCCTCGGTGAAGCTCGGCGAGAAGACCGCCACCGGCGATGCCGAAGGCGAGATTCTCGAGAGAAAAGAAGTGACAGTCCACCGCCCGGACGTGGATGCCGTCCTCGAGCGCTTCCGCGGCGAGATCGTGCAGCTGCCGCCCATGCATTCGGCGCTGAAGCGCGACGGCGTGCCGCTCTACAAGCTCGCCCGGCAGGGCAAGGCGGTCGAGCGGGCACCGCGCCGCGTGCGCATCCTCCAGCTGGAAGTGGTTTCGTTCGAGCCGCCCCGGCTCGACCTCCGCGTCCGCTGCAGCAAGGGCACGTACGTCCGTACCCTGGCCGAGGACATCGGCGCGGCGCTGGGAACGGGGGCGCATCTGAGCGGCCTGAGGCGCACGGCGTCGGGCCGGTTCCGCATCGAGGACGCCGTCAGCCTGGAAGCGCTGCGCCAGCTCCCGCCGGCGGCCCGCGGCGACCGAGTGCTGCCGCTCGCGGCGCTGGTGCACGGACTGCCGCGCGCCGCGCTCGACGCTGGGGCGGAAGCGCGCCTGCGCAACGGGCAGGCGTTGGAAATCAGCGGCCTGGCGGAGGGCGTGGTGGCGGTGGTGCGCGCCGATGGCGCGCTGATCGGCCTGGGGCGCTCCGAGGGAGGCGTGCTGCGGCCGCTGAGGCTTACCCAAGCGGCTGATCTTGCTCGGTAAACGTTGTGATGCGCCTTGTGGCTCGCGCCGTCCTTCGGTTAGAATCGCCGGCTTACTAAAGAGAGACAGCGAAATGGCATTGCAGGTCGAGCAGAAAGCGCAGGTGGTCAAGCAGTACCAGCGCTCGGGCAAGGACACCGGGTCCCCGGAGGTGCAGGTCGCGCTCCTCACCGAGCGCATCAACGGCCTGACCGAGCATTTCAAGACGCACGTCAAGGATTTCCACTCGCGGCGCGGGCTGCTGAAGTTCGTCAGCCAGCGGCGCAAGCTGCTCGATTACCTGAAGCGCAAGGACGCGGACAAGTACCGCGACCTGATCGAGCGCCTCGGTCTACGCAAGTAGACCTTTCCGATGTCATGACAGCGAGCGCTCATCGCCTGATGAGCGTTCTTTGCATTCAAGGATCCCTGTGAACCCCATCAAGAAGACCTTTTCCTACGGCGCCCACCAGGTCACGCTCGAAACGGGCGAAATCGCCCGCCAGGCCCACGGCGCCGTGGTCTGCACCATGGAAGATACGGTCGTGCTCGCCACCGTGGTGGCGGCGAAGGAGCCGCGCGCCGGCCAGGACTGGTTCCCCCTCACTGTCGACTATGTCGAGAAGACCTATGCCGCGGGCAAGATCCCCGGCGGCTTCTTCAAGCGCGAGGGCCGGCCGACCGAGAAGGAGACGCTGACCTGCCGCCTCATCGACCGGCCAATCCGGCCGCTGTTTCCCGACGGGTTCTTCAACGAAGTGCAGGTCGTCGCCACCGTGCTTTCGCTCAATCCGGAGGTCGACTCGGACATTCCGGCGATGCTCGCTGTGTCGGCGGCGCTGACGCTTTCGGGCATCCCCTTCAACGGCCCGATCGGCGCCTGCCGCGTTGGCTACCTCGACGGGCAGTACGTCATCAACCCGACCATGAGCCAGCTCAAGGAGTCGCAGCTCAATCTCGTGGTGGCCGGCACCGAGCAGGGCGTGCTGATGGTGGAGTCCGAGGCGCTGGAGCTTAACGAGGACGCGATGCTCGGCGCGGTGGTGTTCGGCCATGAGCAGATGCAGGCCGCGATCCAGGCGATCCACGAACTCGCCGAGCAGGCGGGCAAGCCCGCGTGGGCCTGGCAGCCGCCGGCAAAGGACGAAGCCCTCATCGCCCGCGTGGCCGAGCTGGCCGAGGCCGACATGCGCGAGGCGTTCGCGATCAAGCAGAAGCAGACGCGCAACACCCGGCTCAACGAGATCCGCAAGGCGGCGCTGGAGAAGCTCGCCGCCGCCAATCCCGACGTGAACGTGAACGTCGTCAAGGACACGTTCTTCAACCTCGAATCGAAGATCGTGCGCGGCCAGATCCTGGACGGCGAGCCGCGCATCGACGGCAGGGACACCAGGACGGTGCGGCCGATCGCTGTGCGCGTGGGCGTGCTGCCGCGCACGCACGGCTCAGCGCTGTTCACGCGCGGCGAGACGCAGGCGCTGGTGACCGTGACGCTGGGCACCGGCCGTGACGAGCAGATCATCGATGCGCTGGCGGGCGAGTACCGCGAGCGCTTCATGATGCACTACAACATGCCCCCTTACGCCACCGGCGAGACCGGCCGGATGGGTCCGTCCAAGCGCCGCGAGATCGGCCACGGCCGCCTCGCCAAGCGCGCGCTGGCCGGCCTGCTGCCGAGCCAGGAGGAGTTCGGCTACTCCATCCGCGTGGTCTCGGAGATCACCGAGTCGAACGGCTCCTCGTCGATGGCCTCGGTGTGCGGCGGCAGCCTCGCGCTGATGGACGCCGGCGTGCCGGTGAAGGCGCACGTCGCCGGCATCGCGATGGGCCTCATCAAGGAAGGCAACCGCTTCGCGGTGCTGTCGGACATCCTCGGCGACGAGGACCACCTCGGCGACATGGACTTCAAGGTGGCGGGCACCGAAAAGGGCGTCACCGCGCTGCAGATGGACCTGAAGATCGAGTCGATCAACAAGGGCATCATGAAGGTGGCGCTCGACCAGGCGCGCGAGGCGCGGCTGGGGATCCTCGAGATCATGAAGCGCTCGATGGAGGGCTCGCGCACCGAGCTCTCGACCTTCGCGCCGCGCATCATCAAGATCAAGATCAACCCGGACAAGATCCGCGACGTCATCGGCAAGGGCGGCGTGGTCATCCGCGGCATCCAGGAAGAAACCGGCACCACCATCGAGATCGAGGACGACGGCACCATCGCCATCGCCTGCGTCTCGTCCGAAGGCGGCGAGGCGGCGAAGAAGCGCATCCAGGAGCTCACCGCGGACGTCGAGGTCGGCAAGATCTACGAGGGCCCGGTGCTGCGCCTGCTGGACTTCGGCGCCATCGTTCAGCTGATGCCCGGCCGCGACGGCCTGCTGCATATCTCGCAGATCAGCCACGAGCGCGTCAACGCCGTGTCAGATCACCTGAAGGAAGGCCAGATCGTGAAGGTCAAGGTGCTGGAAGCCGACGACAAGGGCCGCGTCCGCCTCTCCATGAAGGCGGTCAACGCGCAGGAAACCGCTAAGTCGGGATAGGTTTTCTTACTTGGCGACCTGGCGCTCGCGCAGCTCGTCGAGCGTCTTGCAGTCGATGCAGAGGGTGGCGGTCGGGCGCGCCTCGAGGCGCTTCAGGCCGATCTCGACGCCGCAGCTGTCGCAGTAGCCGTACTCGTTCGCGTCGATGCGGGCGATCGTCTCGTCGATCTTCTTGATCAGCTTGCGCTCGCGGTCGCGGTTGCGCAGCTCGAGCGCCATGTCGGATTCCTGGCTGGCGCGGTCGTTCGGATCCGCGAAGACCGTCGCCTCGTCCTGCATCGTGTGCACGGTGCGGTCGATTTCCTCCGAGAGCTCGGCCTTGAGCGCCTCCAGGATCTTCTTGAAATGCTTGCGCTGCTGGGCGTTCATGTACTCCTCGCCCTTTTTCGCAGCGTAGGGAGTGAAGCTCTTGCGTGTCAGTTCGACCGGCATTTCATACCCGAAAAACGAAAGGCGCTTTGTAGCAGAAAAGACCCCCTGTCGCAAGGCAAAGCGCGTTGTGCTGGCGATGCGCTAAGAGTATCATTTGGCGCCATTTTCGGGGTGTGGCGCAGCCCGGTAGCGCGCTTGCTTTGGGAGCAAGATGTCGGAGGTTCGAATCCTCTCACCCCGACCACCGAGCGCCCTGCGCGAGCCTGTATGGCGCGCTGTGCGCGAGCGTGGGAACGGTGCCCGGCTGCCCGTAGCTCAACCGGATAGAGCACCAGCCTTCTAAGCTGGGGGTTGTGAGTTCGAGTCTCGCCGGGCAGGCCAGAATCGATTGCGATGGTGACCGTAGCTCAAAGGTAGAGTCCCGGATTGTGATTCCGGTTGTTGGGGGTTCGAATCCCCTCGGTCACCCCACTTTCCCGGCGCCGCAGAAGTGGCGCGCGCCGCCGCCGAGTGCGCGAGCGACGCCGTCCGCGCTCTTTGCCGCAGTCCAGGAGATTGCGCTCGCGCAGATTGCCGCCAATCGCGCCGGCGTGCTGCGCTCCGAAGATCCAGAGTACCTGCACCAACTGCGCGTCGGCCTGCGCAGGCTGCGCTCGGCGCTGCGCGCGTTCCGCGACCTCCTGCCGAAGAAGGAGGCGGAACGTCTCGCGCGCCGCACCCGACGCGCGATGCGCAAGCTCGGCTACGCGCGCGACTGGGATGTTTTCGTCGCCTGGCTGGAGAGCGAGGAGCCGCCGCGCGCGCTCCGGCACGCGGCACGGCGGCAACGAGACCGGGCGAAGGCTTCCGCGCGCACTGCCGTTTCCCGGATGGAGCTCGAGCCGCTCGCCGCGAAGCGCCATTCCAAACCGGCCAAGGCCTTCGCCGCAGCTTCGTTGGGGCGCTTGGAGCGCAAGGCGCGCAAGCAGGCGCGGCGCATGGACTGGGATGACGCGGGCGAGAGGCACGCTTTGCGCATCCGCGTGAAGCGGCTGCGCTATGCCAGCGAGTTCTTCGGGCGCAGGCACGGCGGCCTCGAGCGGCTCCAGGACGTGCTTGGCGAGCTGAACGACGTCGAAGTGGCTCGCCGGCTGCTCCGCGGTCTAAGGGTAAGTACGCCGGATCTTTACCGATCCCTTGACTTGCGTGAAAGCCGGTTGCTGCGCGCGCTCGAGAGGATGAAGACTTCTTCCATGGGCCAGGTGAGCGGCAGGCGCGGATAGGCGCGCTCGACGGCCTTGCGTCCGTCGCCGACCTCGCACACCAGCAGCCCGCCCGCGTTCAGGTGCGCCGGCGCCGCGGCGATGATGCGCGACACCAGCTCGAGCCCGTCCTTTCCGCCGGCGAGAGCGAGGCCCGGCTCGTAGCGATATTCCGGCGGCAGACTGCGCATGGACGCGGTGGTGACGTAAGGCGGGTTGGAAACGATGAGGTCGTATTTTTCCCCGCGCAGGGAATCGAACAGATCGGAGCGGATGAGCCGGACCCGCTTGCCCAGCCGATGGCGCAGGACATTCTTCTTTGCCACGGCAAGCGCGGGCGCGGAGAGATCCACCGCGTCCACCCGAGCCCGCGGGAAGGCCCGGGCGGCGAGGATGGCGAGGCAGCCGGAGCCTGTGCACAGGTCGAGGATGCAGCGCGGCGCAACCGGCAGCGCCTTCACCACGTAGGGGATATGCGAGCGCGGGATGACCACGCGCCGGTCGACGTGGAAGGCGAGGCCGTCGAGCCAGGCTTCCCCGAGCAGGTAGGCGAGGGGGATGCGCTCCCGGATTCTCCTTTCGACAAGCCGCTCCAGGGGTCCGGCGCCGCTGGCTTCGGCATTCAAATCGGCGTCGAACGGCAGGTCCAGGCCGCGCAGCACCAGCCAGGCGGCCTCATCGTGCGCGTTGCCGGCGCCGTGGCCGTAGTGCAGGTGGGCGGCGCGCAGGCGGCGCTCGGTCCGCGCGATCAGCTCGCGGAGCGTCAAGGCAGGAGGGCGCGCAGCGTCTCGAGGTAGATGCGGGGGAGCTGCTCCAGCTCGGCGAGCGAGATGTGCTCGTTCAGCTTGTGGATGCTGGCATTGACCGGACCGAGCTCGATGACCTCGGGACAGATCTCGATGATGAAGCGCGCGTCGGAGGTGCCGCCGGTGGTGGACAGCTCGGCGGAGTGCCCGGTGTGCTTCTTGCCGGCGGCGATGACGGTATGCGCGAGGCGGCCACGCGCGCTGAGGAAGGGCTTGGCGCCGAGCACCCAGCTCACCGAGTATTCGAGGCCGTGCTTTTTGAGAATGGATTCGGTTTTCTGTTTCAGGGAATTTTCCGTGCTCTCGGTCGAGAAGCGGAAGTTAAAGTCGACCTCGACCGAGCCGGGCACCACGTTCGCCGCGCCGGTGCCGGCGTGGATGTTGGAGACCTGGAAGCTCGTCGGCGGGAAGCTCTCGTTGCCCTTGTCCCACTGCGTCTTCGCCAGATCGGCGAGCGCCGGGGCAAGCAGGTGGATGGGGTTTTTCACCAGGTGGGGATACGCGACGTGCCCTTGAATTCCTTTGACGGTCAGTTTCCCCGACAGGGAGCCGCGCCGGCCGTTCTTCAGCATGTCGCCGAGCGCGTCCACCGAGGTCGGCTCGCCGACGATGCAATAGTCGATCGCCTCGTTGCGCCGCTTCAGGGTCTCGACCACGCGCGCCGTGCCGTCGAGCGCCGGGCCCTCCTCGTCGGAGGTGAGCAGCAGGGCGATCGAGCCGGAGTGATCGGGTCTTTCCTTGACGAACATCTCCGTCGCGACCACGAAGGCGGCGATCGAGGACTTCATGTCGGCCGCGCCGCGCCCGAACAGCTTGCCGTCGCGGATGGTCGGCACGAAGGGGTCGGAGTGCCATTCCGAGAGCGGGCCGGTCGGCACGACGTCGGTATGGCCGGCGAAGCACACCACCGGCGCCCCGGTGCCGCGCCGCGCCCACAGGTTGCTCACCTCGCCGAACTGGATCGGCTCGCAGCGGAACCCGGAGCGCTCGAGCCGCGCGGCAAGCATCGCCTGGCAGCCGCCGTCTTCGGGGGTGACCGACTTGCGCGCGATAAGGTCGCGCGCAAGTGCCAGAGCCGCAGGCTCTTCCCCTACGGCCTCAGGCATTCATGTCGATCTTGAAGCTGCCGAAGGAGGAGGGCGCGGCCGAAAGCGGCTCGCCGCTCTTCTCGTCGGGCTTGGCCGGCGGCGGCACCGGCATCGACTGGCTGCTGATCTCGCCGGCCATCGCCTGATTGATGAGCCACAGCATGTTGGTCGCCGAGTCGGCGTTGGCCATCGCTTCGTCCTGGGTGATCTTCTTCTCCATGAACAGCTTGAACAGCGCCTGCTCGAAGGTCTGCGAGCCCGGCGACATGCTCTTCTCCAGGGCTTCCTTGATCTCGTTGATCTCGCCCTTCTCGATCAGCTCGGCGATGTGGCGGGTGTTGAGCAGCACCTCGACCGCCGCCATGCGCGCGCCGGTCTTGGTGCGGACCAGGCGCTGCGAGATGACCGCCGCCAGCGCCGCAGACAGGTCGAGCAGCAGGCTGGGCCGGTTCTCGAGCGGGTAGAAGTTGATGATGCGGTTCATCGCGTGGTAGCTGTTGTTCGCGTGCAGCGTGGCGAGGCACAGGTGCCCCGACTGCGAGTAGGCGAGCGCCATCGCCATGGTCTGCTTGTCGCGGATCTCGCCGATCAGGATGCAATCGGGCGCCTGCCGCAGCGCGTTCCTCAGCGCCACGTCGAAGCTCTTGGTGTCGGTCCCCACCTCGCGCTGGTTCACGATCGACTTCCTGTTCTGGAAGATGAACTCGACCGGATCCTCCAGCGTGAGGATGTGCCCCGACTTCAGGCCGTTGCGGTGGTCGAGCATGGCGGCGAGGGAGGTCGACTTGCCCGACCCGGTGGCGCCGACCATGAGGATCAGGCCGCGCTTCTGCATGATCACTTCCTTCAGCACCTCGGGCAGCCCGAGCGAGTCGAGCGCCGGGATGCTGCCGGGGATGTAGCGCACCACCACCGCCGGGGAGCCCTTCTGGCGGAAGGCGCTGATCCGGAACGCGCCCACGCCCTCGAGGTTGAAGGCGGTGTTGAGCTCCATCTCCTCGTCGTATTCCTTGATCTGGCGCTCGGTCAGCACCTCGTTGAGGAGCTGGCGCACCGTGTCCGCGGTCATGATGGTCTGGTTCACCGGGACGGCGACGCCGTTGATCTTGATGTTGATCGGCGATCCGACCGAAAGGAAGATGTCCGACGCCTTCTTATCGGCCATCACCTGGAACAGGCGCTTCATTGCAGACATCGGGGCCTCCCTTAGACCGGTGCTGGCGCTAGTTTAATCGCCCCGGAGCAATTCGTTCAGGCTGGTTTTGGCGCGCGTCCGGGCGTCTACCTTTTTTACAATCACGGCACAGTACAGGGCGCAGCTGCGGTCGCCGGAGGGCATAGTTCCTGCAACCACGACCGAGCCGGCGGGAACCCGGCCGTAGAGCACCTCGCCCGACTCGCGGTCGAAGATCTTCGTGCTCTGGCCGATGAACACGCCCATCGAGAGGACGCTGTTCTCCTCGACGATCACCCCCTCGACGACCTCAGAGCGGGCGCCGATGAAGCAGTTGTCCTCGATGATCACCGGGTTGGCCTGCAGCGGCTCGAGCACGCCGCCGATGCCGACCCCGCCGGAAAGGTGCACGTTCTTGCCGATCTGCGCGCAGGAGCCGACCGTGGCCCAGGTATCGACCATGGTGCCCTCGTCCACGTAGGCGCCGATGTTGACGAAGGAGGGCATGAGCACGACGTTGCGCGCGATGTAGGCGCCGCGGCGCGCCATGGCGGGGGGCACGACGCGCAGCCCGGCGGCGGGGAAGTCGAAGTCGTCGAACTTGGACGCCACCTTGTCGTAGTAGCGGGTGGCGCCGCCTTCCATCACCCGGTTGTCCTCGAGCCGGAAGGAGAGCAGCACGGCTTTCTTCAGCCACTGGTGCGTCACCCACTCGCCGCCGCGCTTTTCGGCGACACGGAGCTTCCCGGCGTCCAGGCCGGCGATGGCGTGCTCGACCGCCGCGCGCAGCTCTACCGGCGCGTTGGAAGGATTCAGCGCGGCGCGGCCTTCCCAGGCGGCGTCGATGACCTTCTGCTCAGGAGACATTCTTCATGAACTGCGAGACACGCTGCATCGCCTCCACGCACTCGGCGAGCGGCGCGACGAGCGCGATACGCACGCGGTTCCGGCCGGGGTTCACGCCGCCCGCTTCACGCGCAAGATAGCTGCCGGGCAGCACCAGCACATTATATTCAGCGTACAGCCGCCGGGCGAACTCGGCGTCGTCGAGCGGCGTGCGCAGCCACAGGTAGAACCCGCCCTGCGGCATCTCCGCGCCCGGCACGAGCGGCAGCACGGCCCTGAACTTCTCGGCATACAGGCGGCGGTTCTCGCGCACGTGCGCCTCGTCGCCCCAGGCGGCGATCGATGCCTGCTGCACGACGAGGCTCATCGCCGAGCCGTGGTAGGTGCGGTAGAGGAGGAATTTCTTCAGCAGCGCGGCGTCGCCTACGACGAAGCCCGAGCGCATGCCCGGCGCATTGGAGCGCTTGGACAGGCTCGAGAAGACGACGAGTCTTTCAAAACCCCTGCCCAATCTGTGGGCCGCTTCCAAGGCGCCGAGCGACGGCTCGTCGAAGTAGATTTCCGAGTAGCACTCGTCGGCGGCGATGATGAAGCCGTGACGGTCGGAAAGCTCGAAGAGCGAGCGCCAGGCGCCGAGGTTGAGCACCTTGCCGGTAGGATTGGCCGGCGAGCAGGCATAGAGCAGCTGCACCCCGGACCAGTCCTCGGGCGTGCCGTACACGGGCGTCGCGCCGGCGAGCAGGGCGGCGCCCTCGTAGATTTGATAGAACGGATTCGGGCAGACGACCCGCGCCGGCCGCGTCGGGTCGAGGACGGTCTGGGCGAAGGCGAAGAGCGCCTCGCGCGAGCCGTTGACCGGCAGGACCTGCGTATCGGGATCGGGCGCGGGGATCCCGTAGCGGCGCGCGAGCCAGCCCGAGATCGCCTGGCGCAGCGCCGGCGTGCCGGCCGTCGCCGGGTAGGCCGCGAGCCCGTCGAGGGCGCCGGCGAGCGCTTCGCGCACCAGCGCCGGGGTCGGATGCTTCGGCTCGCCGATCGAGAGGTTGATCGGCGCGAGCTTCGGGTTGGGCGCGACGCCGGCGAGCAGCGCACGCAGCTTCTCGAAGGGGTAGGGCTGGAGCTTCTGCAGCAGCGGGTTCAGCCGCGCCAGCCCTTCTTGCGGTGCTCCGCCACCACCGACGTGTGAATGCCGCCGCGCACGTTGAACCGCGCCTCCAGCCGCATGTAGCGGGGGTGCGTGGCGCGCGCGAGATCGCCGAGGATGCGGTTGGTCACCGCTTCGTGGAACGCACCGACGTCGCGGTAGGACCAGACATAGAGCTTGAGCGACTTGAGCTCCACGCAGAGACGGTCGGGAACATACTCGAGCAGCAGCGTGGCGAAGTCCGGCTGCCCGGTCATCGGGCAGACGCAGGTGAACTCCGGGATCTCCATGCGGATGCGGTAGTCGCGCTCGGGAGCAGGGTTCGGAAACGTCTCCAGCCGCTTGCTTGGGCGCGAAGGCATCGAGCGAACGGATGTTATCATTTTCCGTGTGCGGCTCACGCAAATAAAGCTCTCCGGTTTCAAGTCCTTCGTCGATCCCACCTCGATCCATGTTCCCGGCCAGCTGGTCGGCGTCGTCGGCCCGAACGGCTGCGGCAAGTCGAACGTGATCGACGCGGTGCGCTGGGTGCTGGGCGAGACGCGCGCCTCGGCGCTGCGCGGCGACTCGATGCAGGACGTCATCTTCAACGGCTCGGTCAACCGCAAGCCGATGGCGCGCGCCGCGGTCGAGCTGATGTTCGACAATTCCCTCGGCCGCGCGAGCGGGCAGTGGTCGCAGTACGCGGAGATCTCGGTGAAGCGCGTCCTGCAGCGCGACGGCGAGTCGAGCTACTACATCAACGGCACGCACGTGCGCCGGCGCGACATCACCGACATGTTCCTCGGCACCGGGCTCGGCCCGCGCGCCTACGCCATCATCGAGCAGGGCATGATCTCGCGCGTCATCGAGGCCAAGCCCGACGAGCTGCGCGTGTTCCTCGAGGAGGCCGCCGGCATCTCCAAGTACAAGGAGCGGCGCCGGGAGACGGAGACGCGACTCGCCGACACCCGCGAGAACCTCTCGCGCATCAACGACATCCGCCTCGAGCTGGCCGCGCAGCTGGAGAAGCTCGACGCGCAGGCGAAGGTCGCGACCCGCTACCAGGAGTACCAGGCTGACCTGCAGCTCAAGCAGCAGCTCCTGTGGTTCCTGCGCCGGCGCGATGCCGCGGCGGAGCGCGACCGCCACGCGCAGGAGATCGGCCGGACCACCAACACGCTCGAGGCCGAGAACGCGGAGCTGCGCAGCCTCGAGTCCCGCCTCGAAGTGGCGCGCGGGGCGCACTACCAGGCAGGCGACGCGCTCAATGCCGCGCAAGGCGCGCTCTACGCGGCGAACGCGAGCGTCGCCAGCCAGGAGTCGGAGCTGCGCCACGTGGAGGAGACGCGCAGCCGGCTGGAGAGCCAGCACACCGAGCGGCGCACCCAGCTCGCCGCGTGGCGCGAGCAGCGCTCGCAGCTCACGCAGGCGCTGCACATGTGGGCGGCGCGGGCCGGCACGGCGAAGGAGCGCCTCGCCGAAGCGCGGACCCGGCTGGAAACCGAGAATCGCAAGCTGCCGCAGGCCGAGGCGGCGTTCCGTGCCGCCCAGGAGCGGCTGGCCGAGGCGCGCAGCCAGCTGCAGCAGGCGCAGAGCCGGCTGCAGCTCGAGCAGGCGAACCGCGCCCACCTGGAGCGCGCGGCGCAGGCGCTCGGCCAGCGGCGCGAGCGGCTCGAGAGCGAGCTGCAGACGCTGGTGGAGCCCGATGCCGCCGGGCTGCAGGCCCTGGAAGCGAGCGGCGCCCGGCTCGAGCAGTCCGTGCGCGACGCGCAGGAGACCGTGGAAAGCCTGCAGGCGGCGTGCGCCGAGCTCGACGAGCGCAGCGCCGCCGCCGCGGCAGCGCTGGGCGAAGCCCAGCGCGAGCATGCCGCCGCCGAGGCGCAGCTGACGACCCTGCGGCAGATCCAGGCCGCCGCCGACGAGAACGCGCCGCTGCGCGAATGGCTCGAGCGCCACGGCCTGGGCTCGGCAGCGCGCCTGTTCCAGAAGCTGCGCATCGACGCCGGCTGGGAGACCGCGGTGGAGTCGGCCCTGCGCGAGCGCCTGCATGCCCTCGAGCTGGCCGATGCCGGCCGCCTCGGGGAGCTGCTCGCCGACCGGCCGCCGACGCGGGCCAGCCTCTTCGACCGCGCCGAGTCGCCGGCGGCGCCCGGCGTCGCCGGGCTCGAGCCGCTCGCCGCCAAGGTGCACGCGATCGATGCGCGCGTCTCCGGCGCGCTTGCCGACTGGCTGGCGGGGATCTACGCGGCCGAGACGCGTCCCGACCGGGCCACGCGGGAAGCGCTGCCCGCCGGCGCGATGCTGGTGGACCGCGAAGGCCACCAGTACACGCGCCATACCATCGGCTTCCACGCGCCCGACCAGGCCGATGCGGGCCTGCTTGCCCGCCAGGCGGAGATCGAGTCGACCGAGGCGCGCGGCGCGCAGCTTGCCGCGAGCCTTTCCGAGGCGCGCGACAGGCATGCCCGCGCCCAGGGCGAGGCGGCCGACCGCGCCGCCGAGCTGGAGCACGCGCGTGACGAGGTTTCCCGCCGCCAGAAGGCGCGCCACGACGCCCAGATCGAGCACCTGAAGGTCTCGCAGGCGCAGGAGCGCTTCCAGGAGCGCAGCGCCCAGGTGCGCTCGGAGCTCGGCGAGGTGGCGCAGGACGCCGAGCGCAGCGGCCAGGCGCTCGCCGATTCGACTGCCGCGGCGGCGCGCATCGAAGGCGAGATCGAAGCCGCAGGCAAGGCGCTCGAGGCCGCGAGGACGGAGCACGGCGCCGCCGAAGGCGCGCTGGCCGAGCAGCGGCGCGCCGCGCAAGTGGCCGACCGCGAGGCGCAGGATGCGCTTTTCGGCGAGCGCGAGTGCGCCTCCAAGATCGCCGAGATCGACCATTCGGTGCGCGTCATCGACCAGCAGATCGAGCGCGCCGACCACGAAGTCGCCGGGCTCACCGCCGAGCTCGCGGCCGACCCGATTCCCGCCGTGCGCCAGGCGCTCGACGCCGCGGTCGAGCAGCGCCTCGCCTGCGAGAAGGCGCTGGCCGAGGCGCGCAACGGCGTCGAGGCGGCGGCTGCCGCGCTGCGCGAGATCGAGGAGGCCATGCTGCAGGTCGAGGCGCGCGTGGCCCCGCTGCGGGAGCGGGTGGGGGAGCTGCGCCTCAAGGAGCAGGCCGCGCAGATCAATTTCGAGCAGTTCGACACGCAGCTGCGCGAGGCGGGCGCGGACGAGATCCGGCTCGCCGGCGAGGCCGAGCGCGCGCCCCGCCCCTCGAGCCTGCAGGGGGAGCTTACCCGCCTGACCCAGGCGATCAGCGAGCTGGGCGCGGTGAACCTCGCCGCGCTCGAGGAGCTGCGCACGAGCACCGAGCGCAAGGGCTACCTCGACTCGCAGTCGGCCGACCTCGAGGAAGCGGTGCACACGCTCGAGGACGCGATCCGGCGCATCGACCGCGAGACGCGCGAGCTGCTGCGCGAGACCTTCGAGGCGGTCAACGGGCATTTCGGCAAGCTTTTCCCGACGCTGTTCGGCGGCGGCGAGGCGAGGCTGATCATGACCGGCGAGGAGATCCTCGACGCCGGCGTGCAGGTGATGGCGCAGCCTCCGGGCAAGCGCAACACCAGCATCCACCTGCTGTCCGGCGGCGAAAAGGCGCTCACCGCCATCGCCCTGGTGTTTTCGCTGTTTCAGCTCAACCCGGCGCCCTTCTGCCTGCTCGACGAGGTCGATGCGCCTCTCGACGACGCCAACACGGTGCGCTTCTGCGACCTGGTGAAGCGCATGTCGGCGCAGACGCAGTTCCTGTTCATCAGCCACAACAAGATCTCGATGGAGATGGGCGAGCAGCTGATCGGCGTGACCATGCCCGAGTCGGGCGTGTCGCGCGTCGTCGCGGTCGACATCGACGAAGCGCTGCGCATCCGGGAGGAGCTGGCGGCGTAGACTCCATGACCGACCTCCCGATCGAGGCATGACAGACCTCCAGGTCGGTCTGGCGCTGATCGGCGTCTTCGCCGTGGCGGCGGTACTCGCCTACAACTGGCTGCAGGAGCGCCGTGCCAAGCGCGCGGCGGAGCGCGCTTTCGCTTCGGGCCATTCCGACGTCCTCCTCGACGAGCCGCACGGCCGGCGCGAGCCCACGCTCGGCGCGCACGCCCGGCCGGCGCCGCCGCAGGCCGAGGCAATGCCCGACGCGCACGTCGACTACATCATGGAGCTCTCGGTCCCCGCCGGGGCGGCGGCGCCTCTCCTGCGCGAGCTCTGGGCGCCCATCGAGTCTCGCTTCGCCCGTCGCGTGCTGCTTGCCGCGGGCGGCACTACGGTGCACGCCGCGCTGCAGCTCGTCACCCGCGCCGGCGTGGTGAGCGACGCCGAGCTGCTCGAGTTCCGTTCCGCCGTCGAGACGCTCGCGGCGAAGCTGGGCGCCACCGTCGCCGCGCCCGAGATGCGCGAAGCGCTCGACGCCGCGCGCGAGCTCGACCGCGCCTGTGCCGACGCGGACATCCAGGTCGCGCTGCATGTCATCGGCATCCCGGGGGTTGCGCCCATCGAATCCTCTCTTTTTTCCGTTGCCCCCCGGCCCGATGGCGTGACGCTCGCGCTCGACGTCGCAAGAACGACCGAGCCGCGGCGCGCCTACGAGGCGATGGCGCGGGCCGGCATGCAGCTCGCGCAAGCGGGTGGCGGCCGCATCGTGGACGACAACGGTACGGCGCTCGACGAGCGCGCGCTCGCCACCATCGGCGCGCAGCTCGACGCGGTGCAGGCCATGCTGGCCGCGCGCGGCATCGAACCCGGCAGCGCGCTCGCGCTTCGCCTTTTCTCGTGAAGGACCTGCAGCGCCGGGCGCGCTGGCTTCGCGCCGAGCTCGAGCGCCACAACCGCCTGTACTACGTCGAGGACCGGCCGGAGATCACCGACGCCGAGTACGACCGGCTGTTCCAGGAGCTGCAGCAACTGGAGGAGAAGCACCCCGGGCTGCGCACGCCGGATTCACCGACGCAGCGCGTGGGCGGCGCCCCGCGCGAGGAGCTGCCGCCGGTGCGGCACGAGCTTCCCATGCTCTCGATCCGCACGGAAACCGACCCCGAGGCGAGCGGCGCCGAGAAGTTCGACGCCCGCATCCGGCGCGAGCTGGGGCTGGGGCCGGACGATCCGCCGGTGGAGTACCTGGTGGAGCTGAAGTTCGACGGGCTCGCCATCAACCTGCGCTACGAAGGCGGCGCGCTCGCCCTCGCCGCGACGCGCGGCGACGGCGAGACCGGCGAGGACGTGACGCCCAACGCGCGGACCATTCGCGGCATTCCGCTGCGGCTGCAGGGCGCCGCGCCGCGGCTGCTCGACGTGCGCGGCGAGATCTACATGACCCGCGCGGACTTCGAGCGCATGAACGAGCGCCAGCGCGCGGAAGGGGGCAAAACCTTCGTCAACCCTCGCAACGCGGCCGCCGGTGCCGTGCGCCAGCTCGATCCGGGCATCACCGCCCGCCGGCCGCTGCGCTTCTCGGCCCACGGCTTCGGCCGCATCGAGGGGTGGCGGCGTTTCGAGCGGCACAGCGAGCGGCTCGACGCGGTGGAGGCGCTCGGCCTGCCGGTGCACCGGGAAAGAAAGGTGGCCCAGGGCGCCCCGGACCTGATCGAGTTCCATCGCCGCATCCGCGCCGGGCGCGACGCGCTTCCTTTCGACATCGACGGCGTGGTCTACAAGGTCAACAGCCTCGCGCTGCAGGAGCGCCTGGGCTTCGTGTCGCGCGAGCCGCGCTGGGCGGTGGCGCACAAGTACCCGCCGCAGGAGGAGGTCACGGAGGTCACCGGCATCGCGGTGCAGGTCGGACGCACCGGCACGCTGACGCCGGTGGCGCGGCTGCATCCGGTCTTCGTCGGCGGCGTCACCGTCACCAACGCCACACTGCACAACGAGGACGAGCTGCGGCGCAAGGACGTCTGGGTGGGCGACCGCGTCATCGTGCGGCGCGCCGGGGACGTGATCCCCGAGGTCGTCGGGGTGCGCTCGTCCGGGCCGCGGCGGGCGCAGGACCGCTTCGAGATGCCCAGCCGCTGCCCGGAGTGCGGCTCCCCCGTGGTGCGCATCCCGGGCGAGGCCGCCACGCGCTGCACCGGCGGCCTCTACTGCAAGGCGCAGCGCAAGCAGACGCTGCTGCACTTTGCCGCCCGCCGCGCCATGGACATCGAAGGGCTGGGGGAGAAGCTGGTCGACCAGCTCGTCGAGCGCGACCTGGTCCACAACCCCGCAGACCTCTACCGGCTAGACGCGGCGACCCTCGCCGGCCTGGAGCGCATGGGGGAGAAATCGGCGCACAACCTGGTCGCGAGCATCGAGCGCTCGCGCCGCACGGAGCTGCAGCGCTTCATCTTCGCGCTCGGCATCCCGGGCGTCGGCGAGGAGGTGGCGAAGATCCTGGCGCGGCATTTCCGCTCGCTGGATGCCCTTCTGCAGGCCGGCTGGGCCACGGCCGCGGCAGACAAGGAAGCGGTTCGCAAGGACAATGCGCAACGGAAGAAGCGCGGGGAGCCGCCCCGCGAAGTGCCCCTGGAGGGCATCGGCCCCGAGCTCATGGACAGCCTCGCCAAGTTCCTGCACGAGCCGCACAACCGCAATATCATCGCTCGCCTTAAGAAGGACATTCTGCTGGAAGCGCCGCGCGCGGCGCGCCGTTCTGCCGCAGTGAGGACCTTTGTTCTCACCGGCACCCTGGCAGGCATGACGCGCGATGAGGCACGCGCCGCTCTCGAGGCGAAGGGCCACAAGGTGTCCGGCTCGGTGTCGCGCAACACCGACTTCGTGATCGCCGGGGCGGACGCCGGCACGAAGCTCGACAAGGCGCGCGAGCTGGGCGTGCCGGTGCTCGACGAGGCGCGCTTCCACGAACTTCTGAAGGAGCTTTGATTTCATGCCCAGGCTCAGGAAAGCGGTGTTCCCGGTGGCCGGCTTCGGCAGCAGGTTCCTGCCGGTTACCAAGGCGAGCCCGAAGGAGATGCTGCCGATCGTCGACAAGCCGCTGATCCAGTACGCGGTCGAGGAGGCGGCCGCGGCCGGCATCACGGAGATGATCTTCGTCACCGGCCGCAACAAGCGCGCCATCGAGGACCACTTCGACAAGGCCTACGAGCTCGAGACCGAGCTCGAGCGCAAGGGCAAGGACGTGCTGCTCGAGCAGGTGCGCTCGGTGCTGCCCGAGGGCGTGCGCTGCATCTACATCCGCCAGCCCGAGCCGCTCGGCCTCGGCCACGCGGTGCTCTGCTCGCAGCCGGTGGTCGGCGACGATCCGTTCGCGGTGGTGCTCGCCGACGACCTGATGGACGCGCAGCCGCCCGCCATGGTGCGCATGGCGCAGGCCTTCGCGAAGGAGGGCTCATCGCTGCTCGGCGTGGAGGAGGTGCCGCGCGACCAGACGCAAAGCTACGGCATCGTCACCATCGACAGGATGGTGGGGGACCTGGCGCGCATCCACAGCATCGTGGAGAAGCCGCGGCCGGCCGAGGCGCCCTCCAACCTCGCGGTCATCGGGCGCTACGTGCTCACGCCGAAGATCTTCGACCTGCTGGCGGGGATCTCGCCCGGCGCCGGCGGCGAGATCCAGCTGACCGACGCGATCTCGCAGCTGCTGCTGCACGAGCGCGTGCTGGCCATCCGGCTGCCCGGGCGGCGCTTCGACTGCGGCTCGAAGCTCGGCTACCTGCAGGCCATGGTCGAGTACGGCCTTCGACATCCCGAGGTCGGCGAGGATTTCGCGCGGTACTTGCAGTCACGCGGAGATTCAGCGCGTTCCAGCGAGTCACGCTAGACTCGGCTTCATGCTTGACGTGCAGCGCGCCTGGGCCTTCCTCGAGAATTCGGATCCCATCGCTACCGCCGATGAAGTCCAGGCGGCGGTGCGCCGCGTCGCCGACCAGATCCAGAGCCGCCTCGCCGACGCCTATCCGCTGGTGCTGGCGGTGATGGGCGGCGCGGTGGTGTTCGCCGGGCAGATCCTGCCGCAGCTGCGCTTCCCGCTCGACTTCGACTACATCCACGCCTCGCGCTACGGCGCCGAGACCCGCGGCGCGCGGGTGGAGTGGCGCGTCACGCCGCCCGAGAGCGTGCGCGGGCGCACGGTGCTGGTGCTCGATGACATCCTCGACGGCGGCGACACGATGGCCGCGATCCGCGACCGCATGCAGGCCCTTGGCGCGGCGCAGTTCTTCTGCGCCGTGCTGGTCGAGAAGATTCTCAAGAACAAGAAGCCGATCGCGCCCGATTTCGTCGGCCTGTCGGTCGCCGACCGCTTCGTCTTCGGCTACGGCATGGACGCCAAGGGCTTCTGGCGCAACCTGCCGGAAATCCGCGCCATGAAAGGGGCCTGAGCGGCGTGCTGGCGATCATCGGCGGCAGCGGGCTGTCCAAGCTCGGCAACATGGAGGTGACCAACCGCCGCGTGGCGCGCACCCCCTATGGGGAGCCTTCGAGCGCACTTACCTTCGGCCGCATCTGCGATACCGACGTCGTGTTCCTCGCCCGGCACGGCTACGGGCACACCATTCCGCCGCATCAAGTGAACTACCGCGCCAACCTGTGGGCGCTCAAGGATGCGGGCGCGCTCAACGTGATCTCGGTCGCCTCGGTGGGCGGCATCGAGAGCGAGCTCGGGCCCGGCATCCTCGCGCTGCCGCACCAGATCATCGACTACACCTGGGGGCGGCCCTCCACCTACTTCGAGGGGGCGGGCGCGCCGGTGAACCACGTCGATTTCACCGAGCCCTATTCCCAGCCGCTGCGCGTGCGCATCCTGAAGGCGGCCCAGGCGGCGGGCCAGCCCCTCGTCGACCGGGGCGTCTACGCCGCGACCCAGGGCCCGCGCCTCGAGAGCGCGGCGGAGATCAACCGCCTCGCGCGCGACGGCGCCGACATGGTGGGCATGACCGGCATGCCCGAGGCCTCGCTTGCCCGGGAAATCAGCCTCGAGTACGCGGCGATCGCGGTGGTGGCGAACTACGCCGCGGGGCGGGGCGAGAGCGCACGCGCCGTGCCCCTCGACCGCATCGGCGCGGTGCTGGACGAGGCCATGGGCAGGGTGCGGCGCATCATCGAGAAATTCTGCGAACGATGATCCGCGAAGTCTTGCGCATGGGCGATCCCCGCCTGTGGGAAAAATCAAGCCCGGTTGCCCGTTTCGATGCGCCGGAATTGAACGAATTGATCAGGGATATGCGAGACACCATGGCGCACCTGAACGGCGCCGGGCTCGCGGCGCCGCAGATCGGCGTCGGGCTGCGCGTGGTCATCTTCGGCGTGCAGTCCAACCCGCGCTACCCGGGCATCGAGGAGGTGCCCGACACGGTGCTCATCAACCCCGAGATCGAGCCGCTCGCGGACGAGGTGGAGGAGGGCTGGGAGGGCTGCCTGTCGGTCCCGGGGATGCGCGGCTGGGTGCCGCGCTTCAGGAAAATCAGGTACTCGGGGCAGGATGAACGCGGCCAGCGTTTCGAGAGAACCGTAGAAGGCTTCCACGCCCGCGTCGTGCAGCACGAAGTCGACCACCTCGAGGGCGTGCTCTACCCCATGCGCATGCGCGACTTCACGCGCTTCGGCTTCAACGAAGCGCTGTTTCCAGGAGAGGCGCTGCCTCCTGAAGACTGAGCTCCTTGTGCAGGTCCTGCTCTAGCTGTAGTACCGCTTTGGAATCCGAAAGCTTGTCGGAACTTATCAAGAAGATATCTTCGGCCCGGTCGCCCAGGGTGTTGATGCGCGCGGTCTGCAGGTTGATCCGGTAGCGCGCGAGGATGCGCGCCACGCCGTAGAGCAGCCCCGGTCGGTCGCTCGCGACGATCGACAGCACGTGGTAGGCGCCGCGCTCGTCGGGGCGGATGTCCACCGCGGGCGAGATCGGAAAGTGCCGCACCCGGCGCGACACGCGCCCGCCGCGCGGCGGGGCGAGCGGCGCCTGCGACTCGACCTCGCGCGCCAGCTCCGACTCGATGATGCCGATCATGTCGCGGTAGTGCACGCCGCGGCCCTGGCCCATGACCAGGAAGGTGTCGAGCGCGTAGCCGTTGCGCGTGGTGTGCACTTTCGCCTCGACGATGTTGAAGGCGGCGCGCTCGAAATAGCCGCAGATGCGCGCGAACAGCGCCTCGCGGTCCCGGCAGTAGATCATCACCTGCAGTCCCTCGCCGAACGGCGCGAGGCGCGCCTTGACCACGGGCTGCGCGGCGTCGACGCGGTAGTGCAGGTTGCGCGTCTGCCAGGCGATCTCCTGCGCGTCGTGGCGCAGGAAGTAGGCGGTGTCGAGCTGCGCCCAGAGCTTCTGCTCCACCCCGTCGGAGAGCGCGTAGAGGCGCAAGAGGCGGCTCGCCTCGGCCTGCTTCTCGGCGAGCGCCGCGTCGCGCGCCAGGGGCTCGCCGGTGAGCACCCGCCGCGTGGCGCGGAAGAGATCCTCGAGGAGCTTCGCTTTCCAGCCGTTCCACACCTTCGGGCTGGTGCCGCGCACGTCGGCTACAGTGAAGAGGTAGAGCGCCACGAGGCGCCGCTCGGAGCCGACGCGTGCGGCGAAGGCCTGCACCACCTCGGGGTCGTGCAGGTCCTGCTTCTGCGCCACCTGCGACATGGCGAGGTGCTGCTCGACCAGGAATTCCACCAGCTCCCGGTCATCGCTCGCTAATCCATGGGTTTTTGAGAACCTCTTAACGTCTGCCGCGCCGAGCTCGGAATGGTCGCCGCCGCGGCCCTTGGCGATGTCGTGGTACAGCGCGGCGATGTAGAGCAGCCAGCGGCGCTCGAACCCGTTCATCAGCTCGCTGCACAGCGGGAACTCGTGCGCGAGCTCGGGCATGGTGAAGCGCCTGAGGTTGCGCAGCACCATCAGGATGTGCTGGTCGACCGTGTAGACGTGGAACAGATCGTGCTGCATCTGCCCGACGATGCGGCCGAACTCCGGCAGGTAGCGGCCGAGGATGCCGTACTGGTTCATGCGGCGGAACTCGTGCACGATGCCGCGCGGCTGCTGCAGCAGGTGCAGGAAAAGCAGCCGCGCCAGCGGATCCTTCCTGAACTGCGCGTTGATCTTCAGCCTCGAGCGGTACAGCGCGCGCAGGGTCGGCGCGGTCATGCCGCGCAGCTCCTGGTGCTGCATCAGCAGCAGGAAGCTTTCCAGGATCGCCGTCGGCTCGCGCTCGAAGAGCCGCTCGTCGACCGCCTCGAGGAGCTCGCCGCGCGCGCGGAACCTTTCATTCAATACCGTTGTTTCCTGCTCGGCTTCGGGAAGCAGGCGCGCGCCGAGGTTCTGCAGCACGATGGTGTTCAGCTGCGTCACCGCCTTCGCGGTGCGGTAGTAGCCCTGCATCATCTGCTCGCTCGCACGCCGGTCCGCGGTGTCGGCGAAGCCGAGCTGCGCGGCGAGCGCGCTCTGGAAGTCGAAGACGATCCTGTCCTCGCGGCGGCCGGCCAGGTAGTGCAGGCGGATTCGCAAGTCCTGCAGCAGCGCCTCGTGGCGCGCCAGCTGGCGCGCCTCGTCCCGCTCGATGAGGCCGTGCGCCACCAGGTCGCTCCAGGGCCGCCGCATGCCCGCCGTTATGCCGCAGGCGCGGGCAGTCCACTGCATCACGTGCAGGTCGCGCAGGCCGCCAGGAGCCTCCTTGAGGTTCGGCTCGAGCGCATACGCCGAGTCCTGGTGCTTGGCGTGGCGCTGCTCCTGCTCGAGCTTCTTCGCCTCGAAGAACGACAGGGGGTCGAGGCTGGCCTTCACCTCGGTTTCCAGCTTCGAGTAAAGGCGTCGGCTACCGGCGAGGTAGCGAGCCTCGAGCAGCGTGGTGCGCACGGTGATGTCGCCGGCGGCGATCTCGAGGCAGGCGTCGAGGGTGCGCACGCTGTGCCCGATCTCCAGGCCCACGTCCCAGAAGGCGCCGATGAGGCGCTCGAGGGCGCCGCGCTCGGCCTCGCCCGGCTCGGCGGCGAGGAGGAGGAGCAGGTCGATGTCCGAGCAGGGGTAAAGCTCGCCGCGCCCGTAGCCGCCCGTGGCGACCAGGGCCGCGCCCGCCGGGGCCTCGCCGCTCTCCCAGAGGGCTTTCACCGTGCGATCGACGAGCCGCGCATGACGCCGCAGGAGCTGCGCCGGCTGCGGCCGCTCGAGGTACGCCTCGCGCAGCGCCTCGCGCGCCGCGGCCACCTCGCGCCGCAGGCTATCGTGCGAAATCGGGTGCGGGTTGGCTGCCATTGGACTGCGTCATCACCTCGAACCCCGATTCAGTGACGGCGACGGTGTGCTCCCACTGCGCCGACAGGCTGTGGTCCTTGGTGACGATGGTCCAGCCGTCGGCGAGCTCGCGGATCGCGGGCTTGCCGGCGTTGATCATCGGCTCGACGGTGAAGGTCATGCCGGGCTCGAGCACCAGGCCGGTGGCCGGCTTGCCGTAGTGCAGGACCTGGGGCTCCTCGTGGAAGCGGCGCCCGATGCCGTGGCCGCAGAACTCGCGCACCACCGAGAAGCCGTGGCTCTCGGCGTGGGCCTGGATCGCGGCGCCGATGTCGCCGAGGCGCCCCCCGGGCCGCACCTGGCGGATGCCGAGCCACATGCACTCGAAGGTGATGTCCACCAGGCGCCGCGCCTGGATGCTCGGCTCGCCGACGTAGAACATGCGGCTGCAGTCGCCGTGGTAGCCGTCCTTGATCACGGTGATGTCGATGTTGAGGATGTCGCCGGGCTTGAGCACCCGGTCGCCCGGCACGCCGTGGCAGACCTGGTGGTTCACCGAGGTGCAGATCGATTTCGGGAAGGGCTTGTAGCCCGGCGGCGCGTAGTTGAGCGGCGCCGGCACCGTCCCCTGCACCTTCACCATGTGCTCGTGGCAGAGGTCGTTCAGCCTGCCCGTGCTGACGCCGGGCTTCACCTGCGGGGTGATGAAATCGAGGACTTCGGAAGCGAGGCGCCCGGCGAGGCGCATCCGCTCCAGCTCCTCGGCGGTCTTCAGGACTACCGGCATTTGTGCCTGATTATGCTATGATTTCGGGCTCAAATCTTCCCGTGTACCGCATAGGGTGCTTCCCCGGAAGCCATGGCACACGGCAGTGACAACCCTAAGGAGAGTTTCGTGTCAGCGACAATGCGTCAGATGCTCGAGGCGGGGGTCCATTTCGGACACCAGACCCGCTACTGGAACCCGAAGATGGCGCCGTTCATCTTCGGCCACCGCAACAAGATCCACATCATCAACCTGGAAAAGACCCTGGCGATGTACCAGGAGGCGCTGAAATTCGTGCGCCAGCTGGCCGCCAACCGGGGCACGCTGCTTTTCGTCGGCACCAAGCGCCAGGCCCGCGACATCATCCGCGAGGAGGCGCAGCGCGCCGCCATGCCGTTCGTCGACCACCGGTGGCTGGGCGGCATGCTGACGAACTTCAAGACCGTGAAGCAGTCCATCAAGCGCCTGAAGGAGATGGAGCAGATGACGGCGGACGGCACCTTCGAGCGCATCTCCAAGAAGGAGGCGCTGGGGCTGCAGCGCGAGCTGCAGAAGCTGCAGCGCTCGCTGGGCGGCATCAAGGAGCTTTCCGCGCTGCCCGACGCGCTGTTCGTGATCGACGTCGGCTACCAGAAGGGCGCGGTGGCCGAGGCGGTGAAGCTGGGCGTGCCCGTGGTCGGCGTGGTCGACACCAACCACTCGCCCGAGGGCATCGACTACATCATCCCCGGCAACGACGACTCGAGCCGGGCGATCCGCCTGTACGCGCGCGGCATTGCCGACGCGGTGCTCGAGGGCCGCAGCCAGTCCCTCGAGGAGGTCGTGGCCGCCTCGCGCGACGAGTTCGTCGAGGTGGAAGAGGATGAGTCGGGGCAGTAGATTGCCTTGCACATCCTCCAAAGGGGCCGCGAGCCCCTTTTTTGCGAAACGCGAAAAAAGGGGCACTCGCCCCTTTTTTTCAATCTGATGGAGCGAAAGTAATGGCGGAGATCACAGCAGGCCTGGTGAAAGAGCTGCGCGAACGCACCGGGCTCCCGATGATGGACTGCAAGAAGGCGCTGACGGAGACCAGCGGCGACCTCGACAAGGCCGAGGAGCTGCTGCGCATCAAGAGCGGCGCCAAGGCGAGCAAGGCGGCCGGGCGCATCGCCGCCGAAGGGGTGATCGGCGCCTGGCTCTCGCCGGATGCGAAAAGCGGCGCCCTGGTCGAGCTGAACTGCGAGACCGATTTCGTCGCCAGGAACGAAGACTTCCTCGCCTTCGCCAACGCGCTCGCCGAAGTTGCCGCGACGCGCGACCCGGGGGCGGCGGAAGAGGAAAAGCGCAAGGCGCTGGTGCAGAAGATCGGCGAGAACATGACCATTCGCCGGTGGAAGCGCCTCCAGGCGAAGGGCAAGCTCGCCCTCTATTTGCACCCGGGCAGCAAGATCGGCGTCCTCGTGGACTACGAAGGGGGCGATGACGTAGGCAAGGACGCGGCCATGCACATCGCCTTCGGCAAGCCGCAGTACATGACCAAGGCCGAGGTTCCCGCGGACATCGTCGCTCGCGAACGCGAGATCCAGCTTGCGCGCGCCAGGGAATCGGGCAAGCCGCCGGAGATCGCCGCGAAGATGGTCGAGGGCGCTCTGAACAAGTACCTGGGCGAAATATCGCTGCTCGGCCAGCCGTTCGTGAAGGATGACAAGCAGAGCGTCGAGAAAATGCTCGCGGCGAAGAAGGCGAAGGTCAACGCCTACGCCTTCCTCGTCGTCGGCGAGGGACTCGAGAAACATTGACTCCCAAGTACAAGCGCATCCTGCTGAAGCTCTCGGGCGAAGCCCTGATGGGCGAGGATCCTTTCGGCATCAACCGGCAGACGATCGACGCGATCGTCGCCGAGATCGCGCAGGTGGCGCGCCTGGGCGTGGAGCTGGGCGTGGTCATCGGCGGGGGCAACATCTTCCGCGGCGTGGCGCCGGGAGCGGCCGGCATGGACCGCGCCACGGCCGACTACATGGGCATGCTCGCCACGGTGATGAACGCGCTCGCGCTGCAGGACGCCATGCGCCGCGCCGGGCTGGCGAGCCGCGTGCAGTCGGCGCTCAACATCGAGCAGGTGGTCGAGCCCTACATCCGCGGCAAGGCGATCCGCTACCTGGAGGAGGGCAAGGTGGTGATCTTCGCCGCCGGCACGGGCAATCCCTTCTTCACCACCGACACCGCGGCGGCGCTGCGCGGCAGCGAGATGGGCGCCGAGATCGTCATCAAGGCGACCAAGGTCGACGGCGTATACACCGCCGACCCGCGCCGCGACCCGAAGGCCGAGCGCTACGGCCGCATCAGCTTCGACGAGGCGATCAACAAGAAGCTGAAGGTCATGGACGCCACCGCGCTGACGCTGTGCCGCGACCAGAAGCTGCCGATCAGCGTGTTCAACATCTTCAAGAAGGACGCGCTGCGGCGGGTGGTGCTGGGCGAGGACGAGGGCACGCTGGTTCACGTATGATTGCGCGGAGGCCGCCATGGTGATTGCGGAGCTGAAGAAGAACACCGAGCAGAAGATGGACAAGAGCGTGCAGGCGTTCAAGGCCGACCTGGCCAAGGTGCGCACCGGCCGCGCGCACACCGGCCTGCTCGATCACATCAGCGTCGACTACTACGGCGCGCAGACGCCGCTCGCGCAGGTCGCCAAGGTGATCCTGATCGACGCGCGCACCATCGGCGTCACGCCCTTCGAGAAGAAGATGACCCAGCCGATCGAGAAGGCGATCCGCGATTCCGACCTGGGGCTGAACCCGGCCAGCTCGGGAGAGACCATCCGCGTGCCGATGCCGGCGCTGACCGAGGACCGGCGCAAGGAATTGATCAAGGTGGTGAAGCACGAGGCCGAGAACGCCCGCGTGGCGGTGCGCAACCTGCGCCGCGACGCCATCCACCACCTGAAAGAGGCGCTGAAGAAGAAGGAAGTCTCCGAGAACGACGAGCGCCGCGCCCAGGACGAGGTGCAGAAGATGACCGACCGGCACATCGCCGACATCGACAGGCTGCTGCAGCAGAAGGAAGCGGAGCTGCTCGCCGTATGAGCCACGCCAGCTCCACGCGCGAGATCCCGGCCGCCGGCGACGTGCCGCGCCACGTCGCGATCATCATGGACGGCAACGGCCGCTGGGCGAAGGGCCGCCGCCTGCCGCGCATCGCCGGGCACCGCCGCGGCGTCGAGGCGGTGCGCGCCACGGTGCGCGGCTGCGCCGAGCGCGGCATCGAGTTCCTGACGCTGTTCGCCTTCAGCTCCGAGAACTGGCGCCGCCCCGCCGAGGAGGTGGCGCTGCTGATGCAGCTCTTCCAGGCGGCGCTGTCGAGCGAGGTCGAGAAGCTGCACAAGAGCGGGGTGCGCCTCAAGGTGGTGGGCGACACCACCCGCTTCGACCCGAAGATCCGGCGCCTCATCGAGCAGGGCGAGCGCCTCACCGCGGAGAACCGCCAGCTCACGCTCACCGTCGCCGCGAACTACGGCGGCCGCTGGGACATCATGCAGGCGCTGTCGAAGTTGCTGCAGGAAAAGCCTTCCTTGAAGGAGATCCAGGAAGAGATGCTTGCCCCGTACCTCGCGATGAGCTATGCGCCGGAGCCCGATCTGTTCATCCGCACCGGCGGCGAGCAGCGCATCAGCAACTTCCTGCTCTGGCAGCTCGCCTACACCGAGCTCTATTTCACCGAGACGCTGTGGCCGGACTTCGGCGCCGCGGCGCTCGACGAGGCGATCGCCTCGTACCGGCGCCGCGAGCGCCGCTTCGGCCGCACCAGCGACCAGCTCCAGGACGCGAAGCGGGCCGAGGTCGCCTGAGCCCGCTGGCCGCGCGCGTCGCGACCGCCGCGGTCCTCATCGCGGCGCTGCTCGGAGCGCTCTTTTTCCTTCCCGCGCCGTGGCTGAAGGGCCTGGTTGCGCTGCTCATCGCCGCGGCCGCCTACGAGTGGGCGCGCCTTTGCGGCATGCAGCCCGCGCTTTATGGGTTTTCCCTTGGTATTGTCTTCTTTGTCATGCCTCCGGATGCGGCGTGGTTCCTGCTCGCCGCGGCGTTCTGGCTGCTGATCGCGCCGCTGTGGCTCTGGCGGGGCGTCACGGCGGAGCACAAGCGCCTGCTCGCGTTCGCCGGCGTTCCGGTGCTGCTGCCCGCGGGGCTCGCCATGGTGACGCTCCCCGCGCAGCAGGTCCTGGCGGTGCTCGCCCTCACCTGGATCGCCGATACCGCCGCCTATTTCGCGGGGACGCGATGGGGACGGCACAAGCTCGCGCCGTCGATCAGCCCGGGCAAGACCTGGGAAGGCGCCGCGGGCGGCCTCGCCGGGGTGCTCGTCTATGCAGGGATAATGGCCGCCATGGTGGAAGGAATCGCATGGGCGCCGTTCCTCGGCGCCGCGGCGCTGCTGGCGGTGCTGAGCATCGTCGGCGACCTATTCGAATCCGCGGCCAAGCGCCAGGCCTCGGTCAAGGACAGCGGCGCGCTGCTGCCCGGCCACGGCGGCATCCTCGACCGCATCGACAGCGCCACCTCGACCCTGCCGATCGCCGCGGCGCTCGCGCCCTGGATCGTAGGAAAATGACGGCATGAACGTCGCAGTCCTCGGCGCTACCGGGTCCATCGGGGCAAGCACGCTCGACGTGATCGCGCGCCACCCGGAGCGCTATCGCGTGTTCGCGCTCACGGCCAACGCGTCGGCCGATGCGCTGCTAGAGCTGTGCCGGACCCACCGGCCGCGCTATGCAGTGCTTTCGGGAATTTCGATCGATAAGAATCTGGAGAGTCGCTTCGCGCAGCACGGCGTGGAGCTCCTGCCGGGCCACGCGGCGATCGACCGGGTCGTGGCGCATCCCGACTGCCACGCGGTCATGGCCGGGATCGTCGGCGCCGCCGGCCTCGCCTCCACGCTCGCCGCCGCGCGGGCGGGCAAGCGCGTGCTGCTCGCCAACAAGGAGGCGCTGGTCATGGCCGGCCGCCTGGTGATGCGTGTCGCGCGCGAAGCCGGGGCGCAGCTCCTGCCCGTGGACAGCGAGCACAACGCCGTGTTCCAGTGCTTTTCCGAAAGCCGCTCGGTGAGGAAGATCGTGCTGACCGCGTCCGGCGGGCCTTTCCGCCTGGCGCCGCTCGAGAGCCTGGAAGGGGTCACGCCCGAGCAGGCGTGCGCCCACCCCAACTGGGTGATGGGCCGCAAGATCTCGGTCGACTCGTCCACCATGATGAACAAGGGGCTGGAGGTCATCGAGGCGCGCTGGCTGTTCGACCTGCCGCCCGAGCGCATAGAGGTGCTCATCCACGCGCAGAGCATCGTGCATTCGCTGGTCGAGTACGTGGACGGCTCGATGATCGCGCAGCTCTCCAATCCCGACATGCGCGTGCCGATCGCCCACGCGCTCGCCCATCCCGAGCGCATCGAGTCCGGCGCGCAGCCATTGGATCTTTCCTTGGTAAGGAATTTGTCTTTTGAAAAACCCGATCCGACGCGCTTTCCCTGCCTGCAGCTCGCCTACGCGGCCCTGCGCGCCGGCGGCACCGCGCCCGCCGTGCTGAACGCCGCCAACGAGGTCGCCGTCGCCGCGTTCCTGGCGCGCCGCCTGCCGTTCACGGGAATTTCCAAGGTTATTCAAAACACCCTTGAGCGCGTGCAGACGCAGGCGGCGGACGAGCTCGAGGCCGTCCTTGCCGCGGACGCCGATGCGCGCCGCGCCGCCGGCGCGCAGGTGCTCGCTCTCGCCGCATGAGCCTGCTCCACACCATCGTCGCCTTCATCGTCGCGCTCGGCGTGCTGATCGTCGTGCACGAGTACGGCCACTACCTCGCCGCGCGCCTGTGCCGCGTCAAGGTGCTGCGCTTCTCGGTCGGCTTCGGCAGGCCGCTCGCCACCTGGCGCCTGGGCGCCGACCGCACCGAGTGGTCGATCGCCGCGGTGCCATTCGGCGGCTACGTGAAGATGCTCGACGAGCGCGAAGGGGAGGTGGCACCGGCGGAAGCCGACCGCGCCTTCAACCGCCAGAGCGTCTGGAAGCGCTTCTTCATCGTCGTCGCCGGCCCGCTGTTCAATTTCATCTTCGCCGTGCTGGTGTACGCCGGGCTCTACATGCACGGCGTGCCGGAAGCGCGCCCGGTGCTCGCCGAGCCGCCGGCCGCGAGCGTCGCCGCGGCGGCGGGGCTGCGCTCGGGCGACACGGTGCGGGCAGTCGACGGCGAGACGGTCGCGACCTGGCAGGAAGTGCGCTGGCGCGTGCTGCAAGCGGCGCTGCAGCGCCAGCCGGTGCGGCTGGAGACCATCAACGAGCGCGGCCATATCGCCGTCGCCACGCTCGACCTGCGCAACTATCCGGCCGCGGAGGTGGAGGCCGACGCGCTCGAGCGCATCGGGCTGCGCCTGTACCGGCCGGCGCTCGAGCCGGTGCTGGGCCAGATCGTCGCGGGCGGCCCCGCGGAGCGCGCCGGGCTCGCGCCGGGCGATCGCGTCGTGCGCGCGGCAAACCGGCCGGTGGACTCCTGGGAGGCGCTGGTGACCGCGGTGCGGGCGCATCCCGGCGTGCCGCTGCCTCTCAGCGTCGAGCGCGACGGCACGACGCGCTCGCTCGAGGTGGTCCCCGACGTGGTGAGCGCGGGCGACGCGCGCATCGGGCGCATCGGCGCAGGACCGCATGTGCCGCCGGCGCATGCCGAGAAGATGCTGGTGCGCGTGCAGCACGGGCCGCTCGACAGCCTCTCGCGCGCGGTCGCGAGGACCGTCGACATCTCGGTGTTCAGCCTGAAGATGCTCGGGCGCATGCTGATCGGCGAAATCTCGTGGAAGCACCTCTCCGGGCCGGTCACCATCGCCGATTTCGCGGGGCAGTCGGCGAGCCTCGGCTGGATCTCGTACCTCACCTTCCTCGCGCTGATCAGCATCAGCCTCGGCGTGCTGAACCTGCTGCCGATCCCGCTGCTCGACGGCGGGCACCTCATGTACTATCTGATCGAGATCGTGAAGGGCAGGCCCGTGTCCGAGCGGGCCATGGAGCTCGGGCAGCGCGTCGGTCTGGCGCTGCTCCTGGTGATGATGGCCTTCGCGTTCTACAACGACCTGAATCGCCTGCTGACCGGCTGAATGCTTCGCACTGGCGTCATCGCCGCGGTGCTCGCCGCGCTCCTGGCCGCGGCGGCCGCCCCGGCGGCGGCGCAGGCCTTCGCGCCGTTCGTCGTGAGGGACATCCGCGTCGAGGGCCTGCAGCGCACCGAGCCCGGTACGGTCTTCAGCTACCTGCCGGTCAAGGTCGGCGACACCATCGACGAGCAGAAGGCGCAGGCGGCGCTGCGCGCGCTCTACGCCACCGGCTTCTTCCAGGACGTGCGCCTCGAGACGGAGAACGAGGTGCTGGTGGTGTTCGTGCGCGAGCGCCCCGCCATCGCGCAGATCGACTTCTCGGGCATGCGCGAGTTCGAGCCCGACAATATCCGCAAGGCGCTGCGCGAGCTCGGCATGGCCGAGGGGCGCATCTTCGACCGCTCGACGCTCGAGAACGCCGAGAAGGAGATCAAGCGCCAGTACCTGTCGCGCGGCCTCTACGGCGCCGAGGTGCAGACCACCGTGACGCCGCTCGAGCGGAACCGCGTCGGCATCAACATCGCCGTGACCGAGGGCGAGACGGCGAAGATCCGCGGCATCAACATCGTCGGCGCCTCGGCCTTTCCCGAGGCGGAGCTGCTGTCGCAGTTCACGCTGCGCACGCCGGGCTGGCTCACCTGGTACACCAAGCACGACCGCTACTCGCGCGAGCGGCTCGCCGCCGACCTCGAGGCGCTGCGCTCCTTCTACCAGAACCGCGGCTACCTCGACTTCGGCGTCGATTCCACGCAGGTGTCGATCACGCCCGACCGGCGCGACATCTACATCACCGTCAACCTGAAGGAAGGCGAGAAGTACACCGTCTCGCGGGTGCAGCTCTCCGGCCAGATGCTGCTGCCGCGCGAGGAGCTGGAGAAGCTGATCCAGTTGAAGCCCGGCGACGTGTTCTCGCGCGAGAAGCTCGCGGCGAGCACCAAGGCCATCGCCGATCGCCTCGGCAACGAGGGCTACGCCTTCGCCAACGCCAATGCCATCCCCGAGCTCGACAAGGAAAAGCGCACCGTCGACTTCAACATCGTCATCGACCCCGGCCGGCGCGTGTACGTGCGGCGCATCGACGTCTCCGGCAACACCAAGACGCGCGACGAGGTGGTGCGCCGAGAGATGCGCCAGCTCGAGGGCGCCTTCTACGACGCCTCGAAGATCCAGCTCTCGCGCCGGCGCATCGACCGCACGCAGTTCTTCTCCGAGGTGGGCGTCGAGACGCACCCGGTCGAGGGCAACCCGGACCAGGTCGACGTGGTCTTCAACGTGAAGGAGAAGCCGACCGGCGCGGTGCTGCTCGGCATCGGCTTCTCGAGCGTGGAGGACGTCGCGCTGTCGGCCTCGCTCACGCAGTCGAACGTCTTCGGCACCGGCAAGTACCTCTCGCTCAACGTCAACAGCGGGCGGGTGAACACCGTCTACTCGATCTCCTACCTCGACCCCTACTACACGGTCGACGGCGTGAGCCGCGGCTTCGACGTCTACAAGCGCGAGACCGACGCCACCAGCCTCGACGTCAGCCCGTACGCCACCAACGCCGTGGGCGGCGGGGTGAAGTTCGGCTACCCGGTCTCGGAGGTGGTGACGGTCGACTTCGGCGCCAACCTGGAGTCGGTCAAGCTCACGACCTTCTCGAACAGCCCGCTGCAGTACATCAATTTCGTCCGCGACTTCGGCAACGAGTACGCCTACGGCGCGGCGACCGCCGGCGTCGCGCGCGACACCCGCGACAGCCTGATCCGCGTCACCTCCGGCACCTACCTGCGCGCGAGCACCGAGCTCGCGGGCGGCGACCTCCAGTACTATCGCTTCGGCTACCAGCACCAGTGGTACTACCCGCTGACCAGGGACCTCACGCTCTCCCTCGGGGGCGAGCTCGGCTACGCCGCGGGCTACGGCAACCGGCCGCTGCCGTTCTTCAAGAACTTCTTCGTCGGCGGCCCCAACTCGGTGCGCGGCTACCGCTCCTTCTCCCTCGGGCCGCGCGACGAGCTGGGCAACGCCACGGGCGGCAACCGCAAGCTCACCGGCAGCGCCGAGCTGCTCTTCCCCATGCCGGGCGCCAACCGCGATCCGTCGCTCCGCCTCGCCGCGTTCGTCGACGCGGGGCAGGTGTACATCAACAAGTACGAGCCCTCGGACCTGCGCTACTCGACGGGGCTGGCGCTGTTCTGGTCCTCGCCGTTCGGCCCGCTGCGCCTGTCCTTCGCCCATCCCCTGAACGCCGAAAGCGGGGACCGCATCCAGAGGCTACAATTCACCTTCGGCTACGGTTTCTGAAGCTGCAAGAAATGATTCTCAGAACGATCCTGCTCCTGTCCCTGGTCCTGCCGGCGCTGCCCGCGGCGGCGCAGTCCAAGTTCGGCTTCGTCAACACCCAGCGCGTGCTCTCGGAGTCGCAGCCGGCGACGCGCGCGCAGAAGCGCATCGAGGCGGAGTTCCAGAAGCGCGACCAGGAGCTCGCCCGCATCGCCGACCAGCTGAAGCGCATGCAGGACGACATCGACCGCAACGGCGTCACCATGGGCGAGTCGCAGCGGCGCAACAAGGAGCGCGAGTTCGGCGAGCTGAACCGCGACTTCCAGCGCAAGCAGCGCGAGTTCCGTGAGGACCTGAACCAGCGGCGCAACGAGGAGCTCGCGCAGGTCATCGAGCAGGCGAACCGCATCATCCGGCAGATCGCCGAGCAGGAGAAGTTCGACATCATCTTCCAGGACGCCGTGTACGCGAGCCAGCGCATCGACATCACCGACAAGGTGATCAAGGCGCTGGACGCCAAGCCGCCCGCGAAGTGATGGCATGCCCGGGGCGCTCACCCTCGGAGAGATCGTCGCGCGCCTCGGCGGCCGCCTGGCCGGGGACCCCGCCACGCTGATCCGCCAGGTCGGCTCGCTGGACAATGCGGGTGCAGGTCAGATCGCTTTTCTGTCGAGTGACAAACTCAGGTCGAAACTGAGCGGAACGCGCGCCGCAGCGGTCATCCTCGCCGCGGAGCACGAGCAGCTCACCCGGCTGCCGCGCATCGTATGCGACGCGCCGTACGCCTACTTCGCGAAGGTCTCGCAGCTCTTCAACCCGGTCGCCACGCAGGCGCCGGGCGTCCATGCCTCGGCGGTGGTGTCCGAGCAAGCCGTTCTCGGAAAGCGCGTCTCGATCGGCGCAGGGTGCGTGGTGGGCGAGGGCGTGACGATCGGCGACGACAGCTGCCTCTATCCGCGCGTGGTCGTCTATCCCGGCTGCTCCCTGGGGCGCCGCGTGATCGTGCACGCCGGGGCGGTAATTGGCGCCGACGGCTTCGGCATCGCCCAGGAGGACGGGCGCTGGGTGAAGATCCCGCAGATCGGCGCGGTGCGCATCGGCGACGACGTGGAGATCGGCGCCAACACCACCATCGACCGCGGCGCCCTGGATGACACGGTGCTCGAGGAGGGCGTGAAGCTCGACAACCTGGTGCAGATCGCGCACAACGTGCGCGTCGGCGCGCACACCGCCATCGCCGGCTGCGCTGGCGTGGCGGGCAGCGCCGACATCGGCCGGCACTGCACCATCGGCGGGGCGGCGGTGATCCTCGGCCACCTGCGCATCGTCGACCACGTGCACGTTTCGGCCGGGACGCTCATCTCCCGCTCGATCCTCAAGGCGGGCACCTACACCGGCATCTATCCCTTCGACGAGCACGCTTCATGGACGCGCAGCGCCGCGGGCCTGCGCCGCAAAGGAAAACGCGATGGCTGAGATGGACGTGAACGAGGTGCTGGCGCACCTGCCGCAGCGCTACCCGCTGCTGATGATCGACCGGGTGAAGGAATGCGAGCCGGGCAAGCGCATCGTCGCGCTGAAGAACGTCTCGGTGAACGAGCCTTACTTCCCCGGGCACTTCCCGCACCGCCCGATCATGCCGGGCGTGCTCATCCTCGAGGCGATGGCGCAGGCCGCCGGGGTGCTGGTGTTCCGCTCGGCGGGCACGCGGCCCGACGAGAAGACCGTCTACTACTACGTCGGCATCGACAACGCCCGCTTCAAGAAGCCGGTGGTGCCGGGCGACCAGCTCGAGATCGAGGTGCATCTCGAGCGCCACCTGCGCGGCATCAGCCGCTTCCGCTGCGAGGCGCGCGTGGAGGGCAAGGTGGTCGCCGAGGCCACCATCCTGTGCTCGATGCGCGCCATCGAGCCGGCATGAGCGCCGCGGTCCACCCCAGCGCCATCGTCCACCCCGAGGCCCGCCTCGCGGCGGGCGTTGAGGTCGGTCCCTACTCGGTCATCGGCCCCAAGGTCGAGGTGGGCGAGGGGAGCTGGATCGGCGCGCACGTGGTGCTCGACGGGCGCACGCGCATCGGCGCGGGCAACAGGATCTTCCACTTCGCCTCGATCGGCGCGCCGCCGCAGGACAAGAAGTACGCCGGCGAGGACACCGCGGTCGAGATCGGCGCGCGCAACACCATCCGCGAGTACGTCACCATCAACCGCGGCACCGCGCTCGACGCCGGCGTCACGCGCGTCGGCGACGACAACTGGATCATGGCTTACGTGCACTTCGCGCACGACTGCCAGATCGGCAGCAAGACCATCTTCGCCAACGCCTGCCAGCTCGCCGGCCACGTGACGGTGGGCGACTGGGCGATCTTCGGCGCCACCACGCTCGTGCACCAGTTCGTCCACATCGGCGCGCACGCCTTCACCGGCATGGGCACCTACCTGCCGCAGGACCTGCCCCCTTTCGTCACCGCCGCGGGCAACATGGCACAGCCCTACGGCATCAACAGCGAAGGGCTGAAGCGCCGCGGCTTCACGCCGGAGACGATCAACGGCCTGAAGCGCGCCTACCGCACGCTCTACCGCAAGGGCCTCAGCCTGGAAGAGTCGCGGCGCCAGCTCGAGGCACAGGCGGCGGACTGCCCGCCGGTGCGCGAGATCCTGGTTTTTCTTTCCCAAAGCAAGCGCGGCATCATCCGCTAGTGAGCGATGTCCTGCGCGTCGGCATGGTGGCCGGCGAGGCCTCGGGGGACCAGATCGGCGCGCACCTCATGGCCGCCCTGAAGGCCCGCCGCAAGCCGATCCTGTTCGCCGGCATCGGCGGGCCGAAGATGGCGGCGCAGGGCTTCGAGTCGCAGTTTCCGATGGACCGGCTCTCGGTGCGCGGCTACGCCGAGGCGCTGCGCCATTACCGCGAGATCATGTCCATCCGCCGGCGCCTGGGCTCGGCGCTGATCGCCGAGCGGCCGGACCTCTTCATCGGCGTCGACTCCTCCGACTTCAACCTGGGCCTGGAGCGCCGGCTGAAGGACGCCGGCATCCCCACCGTGCACTACGTCAGCCCCTCGGTGTGGGCGTGGCGCCGCTGGCGGGTGAAGCGCGTGGCGCGCTCGGTGAGCCGCATCCTGGTGATGTTTCCCTTCGAGGCGCCGCTCTACGAGAAGGCCGGCGTGCCGGTGACCTATGTGGGCCATCCGCTCGCCGACATCATCCCGCTCGTCCCGGGCAAGGCCGAGGCGCGCGCGCAGCTGCGGCTGCCCTCGCGCAAGCTGATCGTCGCCCTGCTGCCGGGCAGCCGGCGCTCGGAGCTGCAGCACATGGGCGCGGCGTTCCTCCTCGCCGCGCACCGCTTCCGCCAGGAAGTGCACGACGTGCACTTCGTGTGCCCGACGGTGACGCGCGAGACGCGCGACATGTTCGAGCGCGCGGTGCACGAGCACCAGCGCACCGACCTGCCGCTGACGCTGCTCTTCGGCCATTCGCACGAGGCGCTCGCCGCGGCGGACCTGGCCCTGGTGGCGAGCGGCACGGCGACGCTCGAGGCGGCGCTCTTCAAGACGCCGATGGTCATCGCCTACCGGCAGTCTCCGCTAACATGGGCCCTGATGCGCTCGATGCTCTACCTGCCCTACGTCGGCATGCCCAACGTGCTCGCAGGGGAGAAGCTGGTGCCGGAGCTCCTGCAGGGCGACGCCACCCCGGCGGCGCTTTCCGCGGCGCTCCTCGCGCTCCTGCGCGACGGCGCGGCCCAGCGCCGCCAGGTCGAGCGCTTTACCGAGTTCCACCACCTGCTGCGCCAGAACACCGCGGAGAAGGCGGCAGAAGCAGTATTGGAAGTCATTGGGAAGAAATGAACCTGCTCATCTGCGGGGTGGATGAAGCGGGCAGGGGGCCGCTCGCGGGCCCGGTCTATGCCGCTGCCGTCATCCTCAATCCCGAGCGCCGCGTCAACGGGCTTGCCGACTCCAAGGTCCTCACGGCGGAAAAAAGGGAAGTGCTCGCAGGACGCATCAAGGAGCGGGCGGTCGCCTGGTCGGTGGCGTGGGCGAGCGTGGAGGAGATCGACCGCCTCAACATCTTCCGCGCCGCCATGCTGGCGATGCGCCGCGCCGTCGAGGGGCTGCCGGTGGCGCCGCAGGAGGCCTGGATCGACGGGCAGCACTGCCCGGAGCTGCCGTGCCCGGCGCGCGCCTTCGTCGACGGCGACGCCACGCACCGCATGATCTCGGCCGCCTCGATCCTCGCCAAGACCGAGCGCGACGCCGAGATGGCGCGGCTGCACGAGCGCTTCCCGCAATACGGGTTCGACAGGCACAAGGGCTACTCGACCCCCGAGCATCTGGACCGCCTCGGGCGCCTCGGGCCCTGCGAGCTGCATCGCAAGAGCTTCTACCCGGTCGGGGTGTTCCAGAAAGACCTCTTCGCCGAGAGATGGGGCGCGATGGCCGAGCCGATGCGCGTGCGCAGCTACCGGCTGCTGCGCGAGGCGCGGAAGAAGAAGGATTGATCACCTCGCGGGACAACCCGCGCGTCAAGCGCTGGGCGAGGCTCGTGCAGGACGCGCGCCTGCGCCGCAAGGAGCGGCGCGCCCTCGTCGAAGGTCCCCACCTCGTCGCGCTGGCAACGCCGGTGGCGATCCTGGTCAGCGAATCCGGGGTAAAGCGCAAGGAAATCCAGGATCTCGTGGGAAGCCGTGAGGCGATCGTCCTCGCCGACAAGGTCTTCGGGGCGATCGTCGACGCGGGAAGCCCGCAAGGCATCGCCGCCGAGATCGAGATCCCGACGGGTGGGTCGCTCGCCGCGCCGGCAGTATTCCTGGAGGGCGTACAGGACCCGGGCAACGTCGGGACGATCCTGCGCAGCGCCGCCGCCTTCGGCGTGAAGGCCGCGGTCCTCGACCGTGCCTGCGCCGATCCCTGGTCCCCGAAGGTGCTGCGCGCCGGGATGGGGGCGCATTTCTCGGTCGCGATTCATGAAACACAGGACCTGGGAAAAACGATCGAATCGTTCGACGGGCGCGTGCTCTGCGCGGTGGCGAGCGGCGGGACCAACCTCGCGGAGGCCGACCTTGCGGGGCCGATCGGCTGGCTGTTCGGCTCCGAGGGGGGCGGCGTCAGCGCCGAGGCGCGCAAAATGGCGGCGCGGGAGGTCACCATCCCGATGGCGCCCGGGACGGAGTCGGTCAACGTGGCCGCGGCCGCGGCGATCTGCTTCTACGCGGCGTTCTGCGCGGAGTCGCCTCCCTGGCAGGGAGGGAGCGAGCTGGCGAGCGGGGGCTGCCGCTAGTACACCTGCCGCTGGATCCTCAGCTCGCGCAGGATGGTGGTGGCGATTTCCTCGATCGACTTGCTGGTCGAGTTGATGCAGCGGATTCCCTCGCGGCGCATCAGCACCTCGGCCTGCTCGACCTCGAAGCGGCAGTTGCCGAGGTCGGCGTACTGGCTGCCCGGCCGGCGCTCGCGCCGGATCTCGTGCAGGCGCTCGGGGGCGATGGTCAGGCCGTAGAGGCGGCCCTTGTTCGTACGCAGGGCATCGGGCAGCTTCATGCGGTGGAAGTCCTCCGGGATCAGGGGGTAGTTCCCCGCCTTCACGCCGAATTGCAGCGCCAGGTATAGGCTGGTCGGCGTCTTGCCGCTGCGCGACACTCCGATCAGGATCACATCGGCGTGACCCAGCTCGCGATGCGAGGCGCCGTCGTCGTGCGCCATGGCGAAGTTGATCGCCTCGATGCGCTGCTGGTACTCCTTCTTGTCCATCGCGCTGTGGGAGCGCCCGATCGTATGGCTCGACTTGAGCCCCAGCCCCGCCTCGAGCGGGTCGATGAAAGTCTCGAAAAAGTCGAGGAACAGCGCGTCGGCGCGGCGGATCACCTGGCGCAGGTCCTGGTTCACCAGCGTGGAGAACACCACCGGCTTGCCGTTGCCGTGCGCCGCCTCGGCCTGGATGCGCGCGAGGCAATCCTCGGCTTTCTCCACGCTGTCGATGAAGGGCAGGGTGACCTGGTCGAAGTCCACGCCCTCGAACTGAGTGAGCAGGCTGTGGCCGAGCATCTGCGCCGTGATGCCCGTGCCGTCGGAGACGAAGAAAACGGTGCGGCGCTGACCCATGACGATAAAATACACTTCGTATGCGGGTAGCGTGGCTTAAAGACCTCCGGATGGCGAACCTCGACCAGGTCGGAGGCAAGAACGCCTCGCTGGGCGAGATGATCGGCGGCCTCGCCGCCGCCGGCATCCGGGTGCCGGGCGGATTCGCCACCACCGCGGACGCTTTCCGCGAATTCCTCTCCGCCGGCGCTCTGGACAAGAAGATCGAAGCGCGCCTCGCGGCGCTCGACCCCAGCGACGTCAGGGCGCTCGCCGCGTGCGGCACGGAAATCCGCTCCTGGATCGAGGCACAGCCTTTCCCGGCCGATCTTGAGCGTGCAATAATGTCGCATTTTCAAGAGCTTGAGAAAACAAGTTCAGGCGACATCTCGTTCGCCGTCCGCTCCTCCGCCACGGCCGAGGACCTGCCGGACGCCTCCTTTGCCGGGCAGCAGGAGACCTTCCTCAACATCCGCGGCATCGACCACGTGCTGCACGCGATCCGGCACGTCTACGCCTCCCTCTACAACGACCGGGCGATCTCGTACCGCACGCACCAGGGCTTCGCGCATGCCGGCGTGGCGCTCTCGGCCGCCGTGCAGCAGATGGTGCGCAGCGACCTCGGCGCGAGCGGGGTCCTCTTCACCCTCGACACCGAGTCCGGCTTCCGCGACGTCGTGTTCATCACCTCGGCCTACGGCCTGGGGGAAATGGTCGTCCAGGGGGCGGTCAACCCCGACGAGTTCTACGTGCACAAGCCGATGCTCGAGCGCGGCCGCCCGGCCATCGTGCGCCGCGGCCTCGGCTCGAAGCTGCAGAAGATGGTGTTCGGGCAGTCCGCGCAGGCGGGTCGATCGACGAAGGTTGTCGACGTGCCGGAAAACGAAAGAAATGCGTTTTCCCTGAAAGACAGCGAGGTCCTCGAACTGGCGCGCTACGCGGTGGCGATCGAAAAGCACTACGGCCGGCCGATGGACATCGAGTGGGCGAAGGACGGCGCCGACGGCCGCATCTACGTACTGCAGGCGAGGCCCGAGACGGTCAAGTCGCGCAGCCGCGACGTCGAGGAGCGCTATGCCCTGAAGGGCAGCTCCCGCGTGCTGGTGAGCGGCCGCGCCATCGGGCACAAGATCGGCAGCGGCACGGTGCGCCTCGTCCCCGACGCTTCGCAGATGGACAAGGTGAAGAAGGGCGACGTGCTGGTGACCGACATGACCGACCCGAACTGGGAGCCGGTGATGAAGCTCGCCGCGGCCATCGTCACCGACCGCGGCGGCCGCACCTGCCACGCGGCGATCATTGCCCGCGAGCTCGGCATCCCGGCGGTGGTGGGCTGCAGCGAGGCCACCCGGCGGCTGAAGGACGGGCAGGCGGTCACGGTCTCCTGCGCCGAGGGCGACACCGGCAACGTCTACGACGGCCTGCTGCGCTTCGAGGTCGCGACCCGCGAGCGCGGCGAGATGCCGCGCATCGGCGTGAAGATCGCCATGAACGTCGGCAACCCCGAGCTCGCCTTCGACTTCGCGCAGCTCCCGAACGCCGGCGTCGGCCTGGCGCGGCTGGAGTTCATCATCAACAACGAGATCGGGGTCCACCCGAAGGCTTGCCTGGAATATCCGAATCTCCCGGGACCGATAAAGACTGAACTTGAAAAGCGTACACGCGGCTACCCCGACCCCAAGACCTTCTTCCGCGAGAAGATGGTGGAGGGCGTGGCGACCATCTGCGCCGCCTTCTGGCCGAAGCCCGTGATCGTGCGCCTGTCGGACTTCAAGTCGAACGAGTACAAGAAGCTGCTGGGCGGCGAGCGCTACGAGCCCGACGAGGAGAACCCGATGCTCGGCCTGCGCGGCGCCTCGCGCTACCTCGCCGAGAGCTTTCGCGAGTGCTTCGAGCTCGAATGCGCGGCGATGCGCAAGGTGCGCGACGAGCTCGGCCTGACCAACCTGGAGCTGATGGTGCCCTTCGTGCGCACGGTGGGCGAAGCCGAAAAAGTGTTGGATCTTTTAAAACGTAATAATTTAGAGAGAAGCGTAGGCGGCCTGCGCATCGTCATGATGTGCGAGCTGCCGTCGAACGCGCTGCTCGCCGAGGAGTTCCTCGAGCACTTCGACGGCTTCTCGATCGGCTCGAACGACATGACGCAGCTCGCCCTGGGCCTGGACCGCGATTCGGGCCTCGTCGCCGAGAGCTTCGACGAGCGCGACCCGGCGGTGAAGATGCTGCTGGCGATGGCGATCCGTGCCTGCCGCAAGCATGGCAAGTACGTCGGCATCTGCGGCCAGGGGCCTTCCGACCACCCGGACCTCGCGCGCTGGCTGGTGGAGCAGGGCATCGAGAGCCTCTCGCTCAACCCCGACACCGTCGTCTCGACCTGGATGGCGCTCGCCGAGGCGCCGCCGAAGAAGCAATCAGCCGCGGCGTAGCAGCCGTTGCTTCTCGCGGTTCCATTCCTTCTCGCGCTCCGCGGCGCGCTTGTCGTGCTTCAGCTTGCCGCGCGCCAGCGCGATCTCGATCTTCACCCGCCCCTTGCTGTAGTGCAGGTCGAGCGGCACCAGGGTGTAGCCGCGCTGCTCGACCTTGCCGATCAGCCGGCGGATCTCCTCGGCGTGCAGCAGGAGCTTGCGCGTGCGCCTGGGGTCGGGCGTGTAGTGCGTGGACACCGTGGCGAGCGGGCTGATGTTGGCGCCGATCAGGAAGATCTCCCCGCCGCGCACCGTCACGTAGGCCTCGCCGATCGTGGCACGGCCGGCGCGGATCGCCTTCACCTCCCAGCCTTCGAGGGCGAGGCCGGCCTCGTAGCGCTCCTCGATGAAATAGTCGTGGGAGGCCTTGCGGTTCTGGACGATGGACATCGGCGTGGTCTGATTTTGTCATGAAGCGGATACAGCGCTCGGCGATCGTGCCGCACAGCGCCCGGGCCATGTACGCGCTGGTCGAGGACATCGAGTCCTATCCGCGCTTCCTGCCGTGGTGCGCCGAGGCGACGGTGCACGAGCGCCATCCGGGCGAGACGCGCGCCACGCTGACCGCACGCCTGTCCGGCCTGCGCCAGTCTTTCACCACCCGCAACGAGAACCGCCCGGGCGAGGCGATCGACATGCGCCTGGAGCAGGGGCCGTTCCGCGCCTTCTCCGGCGCCTGGCGCTTCCGGCCGCTCTCGGCGCAGAGCTGCGAAATCGAGTTCACGCTCGAGTACGAGATGGCCAGCCGGGCGCTGGGCAAGCTCCTCGGGCCGCTCTTCGACCGCATCGCCGACACCATGGTCGACGCCTTCACCCACCGCGCCGGGGAGGTGCACGGTGGCGCTTAAGGTCGAAGTGGTCTGCGCGCTGCCGCGTCGTGAAAAAGTGCTTTCAGTTTCCCTACCCGACGGCGCAACCGTGCTCGATGCGCTGCTGAAAGCAGGTTTGGGAAAGGAAAATTCCGTGGGTATCTTCGGCGAGCCAACGACCCTCGAAACGCGGCTGCGCGATGGCGACCGGGTGGAGCTCTACCGCCCGCTGAAGATCGATCCCAAGGAAGCGCGCCGCAAGCGGGCGAAGCTAGCCCGCTAGCCGCACCACTGCTTCACGGCCTGGCGCGCCCCGTTGAGCTCCTGGGCGCGCTGCGCGTCGTCGAGGAAGTAGCGCTCGCCCTTGGCGTCGGTGCGCGAGATGCGCTGGCCGCTCTCGATGGTCCGCACGTATTCCTGCGCGCGCTCGCAGTTCTCGCGCTTGCCCGCGGCGTCCTGGGCGGCGAGGTCCTGCTTCTCGCGCTCCTTCGCCGTCTCCTGCTGGCGCTTGAGGAAGTCGGCTTCCTTCTCCGCGGCCGTCATCGGGCCCTTGGTGGCGGCGGCGGGGGGCGAGGACGAAGGCGGCGTCGGCCCCTTGAGGCGTGTCGCGTTCACGCCCGGTGGCGGCACGTCGCCGTAGCGCACGCGCCCATTCTCGACCCAGCGGTACTGCTGGGCGAGCGCCGGGCCCGTCATCAGGAGGATCGCGGCTGCGAGCAGGAAGCGGTTCATGGATGCGAGTATAATGCGGCTTTGCGAGCCCAGAACATGCGGGTAATACAGAAGGCGCTGACCTTCGACGACGTTCTGCTTCTCCCCGCCCACTCGCGCGTCCTGCCGCGCGAAGTTTCCCTGAAAACCCGCCTCACCCGCACCCTCGAGCTGAACATTCCGCTGGTCTCCGCCGCCATGGACACCGTGACCGAGGCGCGCCTCGCCATCGCCATCGCGCAGGAGGGCGGCATCGGCATCGTGCACAAGAACTTCCCGCCGGCCGCGCAGGCCGCCGAGGTGGCGAAGGTGAAGCGCTTCGAGTCCGGCGTGCTGCGCGATCCGATGACCGTGCACCCCGAGATGACGGTGCGCGAGGTGATGGAGCTGCAGCGCGCGCACAAGATCTCCGGCTTCCCGGTGGTGAAGAACGGGAAGGTGGTGGGCATCGTCACCAACCGCGACCTGCGCTTCGAGGCGCAGCTCGACCAGCCGGTGAAGGCGATCATGACGCCGCAGCGCAAGCTCATCACGGTGCGCGAGGGCGCGACCCGCGACGAGGCGATCGCCCTCATGCACAGGCACCGCCTCGAGCGCGTGCTGGTGGTCGACGGCGAGTTCCAGCTGAAGGGCCTGGTCACCGTGAAGGACGTGCTCAAGGAAAGCGAGCACCCCAACGCCTGCAAGGACGCGCACGGCAAGCTGCGCGTCGGCGCCGCGGTCGGCGTGGGCGAGGGCACCGAGGAGCGCGTCGCGGCGCTGGTGGAAGCGGGCGCCGACGTGTTGATCGTCGATACCGCCCACGGCCACGCCCAGGGCGTGCTTGATCGCGTCAAGTGGATCAAGAGCAACTTCAAGAACGTGGAAGTGATCGGCGGGAACGTCGGCACGGGCGACGGCGCGAAGGCGCTGGTCGACCACGGCGCCGACGGCGTCAAGGTCGGCATCGGCCCCGGGTCCATCTGCACCACCCGCATCGTCGCGGGCGTCGGCGTACCGCAGATCACCGCCATCCAGAACGTCGCCGCCGCGCTCGAGCGCTCGGGGGTGCCGCTCATCGCCGACGGCGGCATCCGCTATTCCGGCGACATCGCCAAGGCGCTCGGCGCCGGCGCGCATACCGTCATGCTCGGTTCCCTCTTCGCCGGCACCGACGAGTCCCCCGGCGAGATCGACCTCTACCAGGGCCGCTCCTACAAGTCCTACCGCGGCATGGGCTCGCTCGGGGCGATGCAGAAGGGCGCCGCCGACCGCTATTTCCAGGACTCGGAGATGAACGTCGACAAGCTGGTGCCCGAGGGCGTCGAGGGGCGCGTGCCCTACAAGGGCAGCGCCATCTGGGTGATCCAGCAGCTGACCGGCGGCGTGCGCGCGAGCATGGGCTACACCGGCTGCGCCACCGTGGACGAGCTGCGCACGCGCAGCCAGTTCGTCGAGATCACTTCCGCCGGGATTCGCGAGTCGCACGTGCACGACGTGCAGATCGTGAAGGAGGCCCCGAACTACCGGGCTGAATAGGTTTGGCGCACCAGAAGATCCTCATCCTGGATTTCGGCGCGCAGTACACCCAGCTGATCGCGCGCCGGGTCCGCGAAGCCAAGGTCTACTGCGAGATCCACCCTCACGACGTCTCCGACGACTTCGTGCGCGGCTTCGCGCCGCAAGGCGTGATCCTCTCCGGCAGCCACATGTCGGCCTACGAGGAAACGACCGGCAAGGCCCCCAAAGGGGTCTTCGACCTCGGCGTCCCGGTGCTCGGCATCTGCTACGGCATGCAGACGATGGCGCAGCAGCTCGGCGGCCGGGTGGAGGCGGGCAAGGTGCGCGAATTCGGCTATGCCGAGGTGCGCGCGCGCGGCCACACGCGGCTGCTCGACGGCATCGAGGATTTCCGCACCGCCGAGGGACACGGGATGCTCAAGGTGTGGATGAGCCACGGCGACAAGGTCGTCGACCTGCCGCCGGGATTCAAGCTCATGGCCTCCACCGAGGCCTGCCCCATCGCCGGCATGGCCGACGAGGCCCGCCGCTTCTACGGCGTGCAGTTCCACCCGGAAGTCACGCATACCCGCCAGGGCACGAAGCTCCTGCAGCGCTTCGTGCGCGACATCTGCGGCTGCCGCGGCGACTGGAACATGCCCGACTACGTCGTTGAGGCTTCCAGGAAAATAAAAGAACAAGTGGGAAGCGAGGAAGTCATCCTCGGCCTCTCCGGCGGCGTCGATTCGTCGGTCGCGGCCGCGCTCATCCACAAGGCGATCGGCGCGCAGCTCACCTGCGTCTTCGTCGACCACGGGCTGCTGCGCCTGGACGAAGCGAAGCAGGTCATGGACACCTTCGCCAGGCACATGCACGTCAAGGTGATCCACGTCGACGCTGCCGCTCAGTTCTTCGCCGCGCTGAAAGGCGTCTCCGACCCGGAGGAGAAGCGCAAGATCATCGGGCGACTCTTCGTGGATGTTTTCCAGCGGGAAGCAAAGAAAATCAAGAACGCCAAGTGGCTGGCGCAGGGCACCATCTACCCGGACGTCATCGAGTCGGCGGGCGCCCGCAGTGGTCCTACCGGCAAGAAGGCGACCACCATCAAGTCGCACCACAACGTCGGCGGCCTGCCGGAGACGCTGCACCTCAAGCTCCTCGAGCCGCTGCGCGAGCTCTTCAAGGACGAGGTGCGCGAGCTCGGCCTCTCGCTCGGCCTGCCGCGCGAGATGGTGTTCCGCCACCCGTTTCCCGGGCCCGGGCTGGGTGTCAGGATCCTGGGCGCCATCGAGAAGGACTACGTCCAATTGCTTCAAAGAGCAGATGCGATCTTCATCGACGAGCTGCGCTCGAGCGGCTGGTACGACAAGGTTGCCCAGGCCTTCGCGGTGTTCCTGCCGGTGCGCTCGGTGGGCGTGATGGGCGACGGGCGCACCTACGAGCACGTGGTCTCGCTGCGCGCGGTGCAGACCACGGACTTCATGACCGCCGAGTGGGCGCCGCTGCCGCACGAGCTCCTCGCCAAGGTCTCCAACCGCATCATCAACGAGGTGCGCGGCATCAACCGCGTCGCCTACGACATCTCCTCCAAGCCGCCGGCCACGATCGAGTGGGAGTGAGGGGACCGGATTCGCTCAGCAGATACGTGGCGGCAGGGTTCCTTGCCGCCCTTGCCGCATCCGGTTCGGGATGCAGTTCGCTGCCGACCATTGTTCCCGACATGGCAAGGCGCCCTGCGCAGCCTGTTCAACTCGAGGGTGCGCGCGGCCCCCTGACTGCCCAGCAAAGCAAGGCGATCCTTGACCGGCTCAAGCGCGGGGCCGAGGACACCAGCATCTTTGACCGGCATCTGGCGTTGGCAGAGGCCATCGTCGGGAGTCCGCTGATGGTGGGCAACAAGGTTGCCCTGCTGGAGGACGGCCCGGCCACCTTTCGGGCGATGTTCACCGCCATCGGCAATGCAAGAAACCATATCAACCTGGAGACCTACATCATCGAAGACGATGAGGTGGGGAATCGCTTTGTAGACGCGCTCATCGAGAAGCAGGCCCAGGGTGTGCAGGTGAATCTCATTTACGACAGCGTAGGGTCGATGAGCGTTCCCAGGGAGTTCTTCAAGCGTCTCACCGACGGCGGCGTGAAGGTTGTCGAGTTCAACCCCGTCAACCCGCTGACTGCCAAGAAGGGCTGGGAAGTCAATCAGCGCGATCACCGCAAGCTCCTGATCGTCGATGGCAAGACCGCATTCCTCGGCGGGATCAACATCAGCAGCGTTTATTCAGGCGGCTCCTTCAGCGCGCGATCCAGGCAGCGCCCCGGAGGCGGGCTGCCCTGGCGCGATACCCACCTGCAAGTGGAAGGCCCCGTGGTCGGCGAGTTCCAGAAACTGTTTCTTGCGACCTGGGAGAAGCAAAAGGGCGAAAGGCTCGTGCCGGGGGACTACTTGCCGCAGCTCGGTAACCGGGGCAAGGAGGTCGTCGGCGCCGTCGGCAGCTCGCCTGATGAGCCCTACAGCCTGATCTACGCGACGCTGATTTCAGCAATCGGCAGCGCCGAAACCAGCGTCCACCTGACGAACGCTTATTTCGTTCCCGATCCGCAGTTGCTCGCCGCTCTCAAGGATGCGGTGCAGCGCGGCGTGGATGTGAAAATCATCCTGCCAAGCAAGACGGATTCCTGGCCGGTGTTTTACGCGGGCCGCTCCTACTATTTCGAGCTGCTCTACGCGGGAGTGAAAATCTACGAGCGGCGCGATGCGCTGCTGCACGCCAAGACGGCGCTCATCGACGGCGTGTGGTCGACTGTCGGATCGACCAACCTCGACTGGCGCAGCTTCCTGCACAACGAAGAAGTCAACGCCATCATCCTCGGGCAGGAGTTCGGCGCGCAAATGCGCGCCGCGTTCGAGGCGGACCTGGCCTTTTCCCGTCCCATCACGCTCGAAGAGTGGGTGCAGCGTTCGCTCAGTGATCGCCTGAAGGAAACGGCCGCCCGGATATGGGAATACTGGCTTTGAGTGAAAGGGGTCAGCCGGCGTAGGCGGCGTTGGCCGCCGCCGAGCGGTGCCACAGGGCCCGGCGCCAGCCGTAGCCGATCGCCACTGTTGCCGCGAGGCCGAGGCCGCCATAGAGGACGGTGGTCGCGACGTAGCCGATGCCCGCGATCAGCGGTCCGGAGGCGAGCAGGCCGAGCGGCAGCCCCCAGATGGCGAGCATGCGGACCCCCATCACCCGGCCGCGCATCGCGTCGTCGGAGGAGCGCAGCATGACCGCCGCGAGCGGCGTGATGCAGAAGCTGTGCACGAAGCCCGTGGCGAAGAGCAGGGTGAGCCCGAAGGCGAGCGTGCTCGTCTGGCCGAAGACGACGAGCGCGCCGAACCACAAGCCGCCGCTCCAGAGCATGACGCGCCCCGAGCCGAGGGGCAGGCGTACCGCGCCGACCACGAGCGACCCCGCCAGCGCGCCCGTCCAGAAGGCGCAGGCGAGATAGCCGAGCCCCGCCTGCCCGGCGGCGAACACTTCCCTGGCGACGTAAGGCAGCAGGCCGAGCACGAACGGGTAGGCGAGCAGGTTGACGAGGAACGCCAGGCTGAACGCGCCGAGCAGGTCGGGCTTGCGCCAGACGTACGCGAACCCCTCCTTCAGGTCGGTCAGCGGATGCGCCGTTCTCGCCGGCCCGGCGGGCATCCCGGCGACCCCCAGCGACAGCAGGAATGCGGCGACGTACATCGTCGTCACGAGCGCGTAGGCCGGTCCCATGCCGATCAACGCCACGCCGCCCGCGCCGGTGAGCGCCCCCACGACCCGCGCCATGTCGGTGGTGGTGCGCGAGATGCCGAGCGCGCGCAGCAGCACGCCGGCCGGCATGGTCTGCCCGACCAGCACGTGGCGCATCACGTTGTCCGACGGCCGCACCAGCCCGGCCACGCCGGCGATGGCGAACACATGCCATGGCGCCAGCGCGCCGCTGAAGGTGAGCGCGGTCATCAGCGCCGCCAGGAGCGCGTACACCGCCCGCGTGACGCACAGCAGGGTGCGGTGCCCGACGCGGTCCCCCAGCACGCCGAAGAACGGCGAGAAGAGCGAGCCGATCCAGACCAGCGCGCCGACGACCACGAGCTGCTGCACCGAGCCGGTCGCGGCCAGGATGTACCAGCCCAGGATCAGCGCCTCCATCTCGAAGGCCCAGGACGTGAACAGGTCCGCCGGCCACTGGAAGCGAAAGCTGCGGACCGCAAAAGGCGATGGCATCTGCCAGAATCACGAGTAATGGATGATGCGGAGTATATGCGGCGGGCGCTCGCGCTCGCGCGCCGGGCGCAGGAGGAGGGCGAAGTGCCGGTCGGCGCCGTCGTGGTTGTCGAGAATTCCGTCGTCGGGGAAGGATGGAATCGGCCGATCGCCGCCCGCGACCCGACCGCGCACGCCGAGATCCAGGCTTTGCGGTCGGCTTCTCTTCTCCTGAAGAATTATCGCCTGACCGGCGCGACGCTCTACGTGACCCTGGAGCCCTGCGACATGTGCGTCGGCGCCATGTTCCATGCGCGCATCGCGCGCGTGGTGTTCGGCGCCACCGACCCGAAGAAGCTCCAGCTCAAGAACCAGGTGAAGGTGGAGGGCGGCGTGCTGGCGGCCGAGTGCGGCGCGCTCCTGAGCGGCTTCTTCGCGGCGAAGCGATGATCGTCATCGACCTCGACAAACAAGAATTGGTTTTCAAGGGGAAGGCCTATTCCGTTTCCACGTCGAAGAAAGGCCCCGGCGAGGTCAACGGCAGCCTGTGCACGCCGCGCGGCCGGCACATCGTGCGCGCGAAGATCGGCGCCGGCGAGCCGCTTGGCGCGGTGTTCGTGCGCCGGCGCCCGACCGGGGAGGTGTGGACGCCGCAGCTGCACGCGCAGTACCCGGGCCGCGACTGGATCCTGACGCGCATCCTGTGGCTCTCGGGCCGCGAGCCGGGCAGGAACCGCCTCGGCGAGGTCGACACCATGCGCCGCTACATCTACATCCACGGCACGCCCGACAGCGCCGAGATGGGCAAGCCGGGCTCGATCGGCTGCATCCGCATGCGCAACCGCGACATCGCCGAGCTCTTCGAGCTGGTGCCGCCCTACACGCCGGTCGACATTAAGGAGTAATACTCAACAGCAGGGACTGGATCTTTTCCCGGGTCGGCGCCAGGATCACGCCTTTTTCACAAATAATCGCCGTAATAAGCTCGGCCGGCGTGATATCGAAAGCCGGGTTGCGCACCGACACGCCCTGGGGCGCCCAGCGCGTTTCGCGATAGCCGGTGACCTCGTCGGCGCCGCGCTCCTCGATCGGGATCTTCGAGCCGTCGGGAATGCTGGGGTCGAAGGTGGAAATCGGGGCGGCGACGTAGAAGGGGATGCCGTGGCGCTTCGCGAGCACCGCCAGGGCGTAGGTGCCGATCTTGTTCGCCGTGTCGCCGTTGGCGGCAATGCGGTCGGCTCCCACCACCACGACGTCGACCTCGCCGCAGCTCATGAGATGCCCCGCCATGCTGTCGGTAATGAGGGTGACGGGAATGCCCTCCTGGACCATCTCGTAGGCAGTGAGTCGCGCACCCTGGAGGTAGGGGCGCGTCTCGTTCGCTATGACGGAAACATTCTTGCTTTTCGAAGAACGAATCACGCCCAAAGCGGTGCCGTAGCCCGCCGTCGCCAGGGCCCCCGCGTTGCAGTGAGTCATGATGCGCGCCTTGTCCGGGATTAGCTCGGCGCCGAACTTGCCCATCGCGCGGTTCCCCGCCAGGTCCTCGGCGAAGATCGCCTTCGCCTCGGCCTCGAGATCCTTCGCCTTCTTCATGCGATCGAGCGCCCAGAAGAGGTTCACCGCCGTCGGCCTGCTCTTTCGCAGGACTTCGAAGGCTTCCGGAGAGCCTTTCGACAGCACGACGCCAAAGGCGGCTGCGCAGCCGATGGCCGGGGCGCCGCGCACGACCATGTCGCGAATGGCCTTCGCCACTTCGTCCGCAGTACGGCAGGTGACGTAGACGGTCTTCTCGGGCAGCAGGCGCTGGTCGAGGAGCTCCAGCCGATCGCCTTTCCAGCGGATCGGCTCGACCGCTTCAGCCATCAGACGACCCGCTCGTTGCCGCCGTCGACCGGGACCTGCGCCGCGGTGGTCTTGGCGAAGAGCGGCCCGCACATCTCGGCGGCGAGCTCCGCCACGTCCTTCGAGGACACTTCCTGGCGCAGCAGGTTGTTCTTCCTGTACTGCTCGACCGTGAGGTTATAGGCCTTGGCGCGCTGGGCGAGCACTTCCTCGGTCCACAGCGCCGTGTCGAAGACCTGGTTTGGATGCAGCGAGTTGATGCGGATGGCGTCCTTGGACCATTCGAGCGCGGCCACGCGCGCGAGCTGGTTGAGCGCGGCCTTGGAGGCGGAGTAGGCGGCGGCGCCCGGTCCGGGCGCCTGCACGTTCTTCGAGCCGATGACGACGATGCGCCCGGTGCGCGGCGCGAGCTTGAGGAGCGGATGGCAGGCCTGCATGACGAGCAGGTTCGCCTCCACGTTTACCGCCATGGCGCTGCGCCAGCTCTCCGCGCCGATGTCCTGGATCGCCTGGGAGGAGGGGAAGATGCCGGCGTTCAGCACCAGCATGTCGACGCCCCCGAAGCGCTTCACGGCTTTATCCAGGGCTTTCTCGATCTCGTCCTTTTTGGTCAGGTCACAAGTGAGGCCAAGCACGTCCGGGCGCTTCCACATCGTCTCGATGGCGGCGTTGCGGTCGAGCCCGACCACGGCCGCGCCGCGCTTGAGGTAGGCCTCGACGCACGCCTTGCCGATCCCGGAGGCCGCGCCGGTGACCAGCGCCACCTCGCCGGTAAAGACCGGCGGCGAGCCGCCCTTGCGCAGCTTGGCCTGCTCGAGGTCCCAGTACTCGATGTCGAAGGTGTGCTTCTGCTCGAGCGCGCGCCAGCCGCCGAGGGCTTCGGCGCGCAGGATGACGTCGATGGTGTGCTCGTACAGGTCCTCGACGATCAGCGTGTCGCGCGCGGTGCGGCCGGCAGCGACGAAGCCGAGCTGCGGGTCGAGCGCCATGCGCGGCGCCGCGTCGAGCATGGTCTTCTTTTCCGTAGCGGAAACCGAGAGCTTCTCGAAGTACTCGCGATAGCGCTTCGCGTAGGCGGCCACGTCGCGGCCGAGCATCGGGAAGGGCTTGGTGCGGATCACGTGGTCGGGCGTCGCCGGGCCCTGCAGTGCCAGCTTCTCCAGGTCGCGCCGCTGCGCGAAGCCGAGGAACTTCGGGCTGTCGTTGACCTTCAGGAGCATCGGGAACCCGGCCTGGTCGGACATGGCGCGGCGCAGCTTCGCGACTTCCTGCCTTTCGAACCCTGAAGGTTTTTCATTTCTGACTTCGATCTGCCACGCCTTCTTGCGCGCGAGATACTCCTCGGCCATCGACACGAGCTCGATCATCAGCTCGTAGGACTCCTTCGCATCGTCGGCGAAGGAAAAGATGCCGTGCGAGAGCAGCACCATGCCCACGGTGTTGCCTTTCGCCTGCTTCGGGAACTCGCGCGCGCAGTAGGCGGCGAGGTCGAAGCCGGCCATGATGTAGGGGATGACCACGACGCGGTCGCCGTAGATCTCGCGGATGCGCTTCTCGCCGTCGGGCGCGTTCGAGACCGAGAGCACGGCGTCGGCATGCGTATGGTCGACGTAGCGGTGCGGCAGGATGGCGTGCAGGATGGTCTCGACCGAAGGCGAGGGGGCGCCCGCGCGCAGCATGTGCGTGTTGAGCTCGTTCACCATCTGCGGGTCGGGCAGGCTCTTCAGGGCGGCGAGCCGACGCACGTAGCCGAGCGTCACGGGCGAGAACCCGGCGGGCTCGATGGTCTCGAGGTCCCAGCCGCTGCCTTTCACGTAAAGGACGTCCTCTTCCTCGCCGAAGAGGTTCTTCTCGCGCAGCTTGACCGAGGTGTTGCCGCCGCCGTGCAGGACCAGGGACTTGTCGCGGCCGAGCAGCCTCGAGGTGTACACCCGCGGCCCGAGCGGGCCGGAAAACTGCGCCGCTTCGGCGTCGCTCCAGAGGCTTTTCATGCGCCGATTATACTTTTCGCCGCATGCTAAGAATCGAATTGCTGCCGTGGGAGCGCGTGCGCGAGCTGGCTTCGCCGATCCGCTTCGAGGTGTTCGTGCGCGAGCAGCGCGTCCCCGCCGAGATCGAGCTCGACGACATGGACGCCCGAAGCCTGCATGCCATCGTTTTTCTGGAAGAGAAACCCGTCGGAACAGCAAGGCTGCTGCCGGACGGCCACATCGGCCGCATGGCGGTCCTGAAAGCCCATCGGAAGAAGGGCGTGGGCGCGGCCATGCTCAAGCGCCTCATCGAGGCGGCGCGAGAGAGAGGCGACCGCGAAGTCGCGCTCTCGGCGCAGGTGCACGCGGTGCCCTTCTACCGGGCGCATGGCTTCGTGGAGGAGGGCGCCGAGTACGAGGAGGCCGGCATCGCGCACCAGGCGATGCGGCTCAGCCTCTAGAACTCGAAGCGCACCGTCTCGCCCTCGGTGCCGTCGGGCCCGTAGGTGCGCTCCGCGAACCTCAGGCGAGAATCGCTTTTCAGCAGCACCGTCGAGCAGCGGGTCCCGTACTGGCCGTTGACGATCCGCGCCGGCGCGAGCGTGCCGAAAAGCGGTTCGACGCCCGGCGCGATGTCGAGCACGGCGCGGAAGCGCGCCTTGTCGGGCTCGACTTCCGGCGAGTCGAGCAGCAGGTTGCCGAGACCGTAGATGCCGGGCTCGAGCCGCCGCGGCGCGCCGTCGCGGTTCGACATCCACCACAGTTCCTCGCCGTCGCAGGCGAGCAGGTTGAACCCGCTGTACTTCTGCGGGGACAGACCTTTCATGTATTCGCCCGGCGTCCCACCGTTTTCCAGAAACTTCGTCACCAATGCCCCCCTGGACTCCGCCGCAGAAGGCTCGCGCGCGCCGCGGTAGTTGGTCACCGCGGCGAAGCGGCCGGAGCGCGCCACGCCCATCCAGGTGCCCTTCGCCTCGAGGTCGCGCCCGGCGAGGATGGCGGGGCGGTCGGGCCAGAACGCGGCGGCCGCGGCGGGGCGGCCATGGAACTCGTCGCGATTGGCGGCCACCGCGAGCGCGAGCTCGGGATGCGCGCGCCAGGCAAGCAGGATCAGGCACATACGAACCGCTCGACGCGCCGCTCGAGGCCGAGCTTCGCGCCTTCGCGCTCGAGCAGGGCCTCGAAGGCGCGCTCGTCGGCGACGCCCTCGTAGACCTCCATGTAGGTGGCGGGATCGTCGCGCCGGCGCATCCAGCGCCCGCGCACGCCGCACTGCTTTTCCACAAGCGAGAACAGGGCCTCGACGCCAGGGCGGAGACCTTCCGCCTTTTCTGGAGAAACCTTGTAGTAGATGTAGTAGTTCAAATCGGCATCACGGCGAGGAGCTCGTCGCCGGCGCGATCGACCACCACGCCGCCTTCGAACTCCTGTCCGGGGCGCAAGTCGCTGCCCGCGGGAGCGCGCACCTGCACCATGCGCCGCTTCACCTGGCCGCGGTACTGGGCGCGCGCGACGATTTCCTGGCCGGGGTAGCAGCCTTTCTGGAAGTCGACGGCGCCGAGCTTCTCCAGGTTCACCATCTGCGGCACGAACTGGTCCTGCGTGGCGGCGGTGATGAGCGGCCGGCCGGCGCGGATCTCCTGCAGCGTCCATTCCTCCTCGCGAGCGTTGGGCGCCGTCTTCATCTCCGCCAGCGGCCCGAGCTGCAGGTAGCGCCGCTCGCCCACGCGTACGGTGGCGATGTTGCCGCTCCAGGAGACCTCCGCGGCGCCGCTCTCCATGTCCCAGAGCCCGTCCTGCGCCCAGCGCTCGCTCTCGTCGGCGACCTTGACCTTCGAGCGCAGCACGAACATCGCCAGGCGCTTCGCCACCGGCGCGGCCAGGTCGCGCGCGAGCTGCAGCAGGAAGCCCTGCGGCGAAGGAATGACGAGAAAGGTCGCCAGCAGGCGGCCTTTCGCCGAGCACCAGCCCGCGGGCACCGCGCGATCGGCAGGAAGGTTGCGCACGTCGTTGGTGAGCTGCGCGTGCAGGAATTCACGCGCGTCGTCGCCCGTGACAGACAGCAAACCGTAGCGGCTGAGGCGCGCGCGTTGCATCGTAGAATCGCATTTTACCCGCGAGGCAAACTGAAAACCCTTTTCTCGCTCGTGTTTCTGCTTGCCGTGGCGACGGCCGGCTACGCCGCGTGGTACGTGGCCACGCCGCTCTCCGTGGCGAGGCTGCCGACCGAGATCGAGATCCCGCGCGGCGCCGGGCTGCGCACCGCCATCGAGCAGCTCGAGAAGGGCGGCGTCGCTGTGCGGCCGCTGCAGTTCGAGCTCCTCGCCCGCGCGCTCGGGCGCGAGCGCGCCATCAAGGCCGGCAACTACCAGCTCCTGCAGCCCCTCACGCCGCTCGAGATGCTGAAGAAGCTCACGCGCGGCGACGTCACCCAGGCCGAGGTGCGGCTGATCGAGGGCTGGACTTTCGCGCAGTTCCGGGCCGCGCTCGACGCCAGCGCGGACCTGCGCCACGACACCAAGGGGCTGGATGAAACGGAGGTGCTCGGGCGCGTGGGCGCCGCCGAGCCCCATCCCGAGGGCATCTTCTTTCCCGATACCTATCTTTTCGCCAAGGGCGCGAGCGACCTCACGGTGCTGCGCCGCGCCTACCGCGCCATGCAGCGGCATCTCGCCGACGAATGGTCGAAGCGCGAGGAGAACATTCCCTACCGGACGCCTTACGATGCGCTCATCATGGCCTCGATCATCGAGAAGGAGACGGGCAAGGCGGGCGAGCGCGACCTGATCGGCGGGGTGCTCGCCAACCGCCTGCGCATCGGCATGCGCCTGCAGGTCGACCCGACCATCATCTACGGCCTGGGCGCGGCCTTCGACGGCAACCTGAAGCGCAGCCACCTCACCGACGACGGCCCGTACAACACCTACACGCGGGCCGGCCTGCCGCCCACGCCGATCGCCATGCCCGGCCTCGCCTCGCTGCGCTCGGCGATGCAGCCCGCGAAGACCGATGCGCTCTACTATGTGTCGCGCGGCGACGGCTCGAGCCACTTCTCGCGCAGCGTCGAGGAGCACAATCGCGCCGTGAGCAAGTACCAGCGCGGGGGGCGCTGACGATTCCCATGGGGAAACAGGGCAAGCTCATCACGATCGAGGGCGTCGACGGCGCCGGCAAGTCCACGCACCTGGAGTTCATCGCGGACGCGCTGCGCGCCGCGGGTGGCAATGAGGGCCGCCACGTCATCGTCACGCGCGAGCCCGGCGGCACCGACCTCGCCGAGCGGATGCGCCAGGCGATCCTCGCGCAGCCGATGCCCCCGGGGATGGAGACGCTGTTCCTTTTCGCCGCGCGCGCCGACCACGTCGCGCGCGTCATCGGGCCGGCGCTCGCCGCCGGGAGCTGGGTCGTGTGCGACCGCTTCACCGACGCCACCGCGGCCTACCAGGGCGCGGGCAAGGGCGTGCCGCTCGACGTGATCGAGCGCCTCCAGGAGCTTGCGCATCCGGGCCTCGCGCCCGCGCGCACCTTAGTCTTCGATTGCAGCTACGAGGTGGCGCGCGAGCGCCTCGCCGCCTCGCGCAAGACCCTCGACCGCTTCGAGCGCGAGGACCGCGCGTTCTTCGAGCGCGTGCGCGCCGCCTACCTGGAGCGCGCCAGGGCCGAGCCCGGGCGCATGCGCGTGATCGACGCGAGCGCCGGCGTCGAGGCGATCCGCAAGGCGATCGCCGCCAACCTGTCAGGCTTGTGATGAGCGGGCCTCTGCTTCATCCCTGGAACCAGCCGATCCTCGATTCCCTGAGAAGCCGCCTCGAGCGCCTGCCGCACGCGCTGCTCGTCCACGGCGCCCGCGGCGTCGGCAAGCTCGCGCTGGGCGAGCGCATCGCCCAACTCCTGCTCTGCGAGCACGCCGAGGAAGCGCGGCGGCCCTGCGATGCCTGCGACGCCTGCCGCTGGTTCCTGGCCGGCAACCATCCCGACTTCCGGCGCCTGGAGCCCGAGGCGCTGATGAAGGAGCCGACGGAGCCTGAGGAGGAGGGCGCGGCGAAGCGGAGCAAGCAGCCCAGCCTCGTGATCCGCATCGAGCAGGTGCGCGCCCTCGCCGATTTCCTCTACGTCGGCTCCCATCGCGGCAAGCGCCGCGTGGCACTCGTGCACCCTGCCGAAGACATGAACGCCAACGCCGCCAACGCGCTCCTGAAGGGGTTGGAGGAGCCGCCGGCGGGCGCCATGTTCGTCCTCGTCTCGCACCGCCCCGCCCGGCTTCTCCCGACCGTGCGCAGCCGCTGCGTCGCCATCCCGGTTCCCATCCCCGCCCCCGAGGTCGCGCGCGGCTGGCTTGCGGGGCAGGGCGCGAAGGACGCCGACCGGTGGCTCGCCTATGCCGGCGGCGCCCCTTTGCGGGCCCTGGAGTACGCCGCCGACGCCCCCGCCTACGACCGCGTCATCCGCTCCCCGGCCCAGGTCGAGGACCGCAACGAGCTCGAGCGCCTGGCCGAGGCCTTGCAGAAGTCGGCCTACGACCGCGCCTTCTCCGCTTTCGGGCTACCCCCCAAGTTCCGGGCCACCACCGCGGCCACCGACCCCGGGCAGGCCCGCCCCTGGCTCGCCTACGCCCGGGCGATGGGGGAGAACCGGCTCCTCGTCCGCCACCCGCTCAACGTCGCGCTCTTCTCCGCCGACATGCTCGCCGCCCGGCCGCAAGACTTAAAGTGAAGTCTCAAAAGGCTCTCTAAGGGACTGTCCTACCGAGAGTTACGGTCCTTCGAGTCTGTACCCCGATCGGGGTACGAAAGGCCTTCTAAGCGTCTCCACCGATGGCCGCGGGGGAGGCCCCAGCCTCTATAGTTACCTTGAGGGATCTTGGATTTAACATAATACACATTGGATAGCAAATGGCGGGTCCAGGGATTGCCGAAAACCCCCACCACGACAAGGGCCCGGTTCCATACTCGTGCCGATGACAGAACTAGCGTTTGGCATCGAAGCGCCCCGTGATTTGCTGGCAAAGGCCCGCCGCGAGGTCGGACGCCTTGAGCAAGCCGAGAACTGGCACGGCACCGATGATTGGGAACCCATCGCCGACGCCGCCATCAACGCGGCCCTGACGCTTTGGCACATCACCGATTGGATCGCCAACTCCCCAGATCCGGCCTGCCAATCGGCAATCGCGCAGATTAAGGCCAAGCGCGGCTCCGCCAAGACCGCCGCACTTGCGGTCCTCCAGGAACACGTACTTGACGATTCCAACATTGCACTCTGCGACGCACTAGCCAACGGCGCCAAACATTTCACAATCCGCGAGCGATCTCTGGATCCAACGCGGCTCTTCGCGAAGCCGGACGCCACGACCGCATACTTGGGAAGCAGCACCGTCACTATCCGTGCCGATGTAACCCAGTCGGGCTCGTACAGCATCGCAATGCCCAAGCCACCGCGCTATTTTGCAAAAGTCATCATCAACGAAACCACAAGCGGCCGTGCGCTCGATGTCTTCAAGGCCGCACTTTCGTACTGGGAGAAATTCTTCGACGATTACCGTCTCTGATCACAAGCACGCTCATCTAACCCGAATCGCCTTATCGCCAGCGCGGTAGCGTTAAGTGTCCTTGTCTCTCGGTTAGTGCGGCGTGCGCGCCCTCTCCTGTCCGCAGCGCCCTCCTCTCAGTTCTCGCGCTGACGCGAAACCTCATGTGAATGAGAGTCATTAGTAAACCCGGAGTGTCGGGTCTTTGGGACAAGTACTCATTCGATGCCGTGGCACTACAAAATTTCGGGCATCCAGCGACTTGACCCTCGCGATGCAGGCGAACAGCATCACGGCACGCTTGAAGGGAGCCCGATGCCAGACCTTGTTAAGGACCTTGAAAACAAGGCCGCACAGATAGAAGAGCAGCTGCAGCTCGCTCTTAAGGAATACCCGGACCGGATCGCCCTGGACCGCGTGAAATTCGCGATGTCGCTGAC